>Ga0209257_1001743_pt1 | contig 24147 bp, 19 predicted proteins | sample AraplaCvi_mCL_r2_FD_184277 | JGI IMG/M metagenome (GOLD analysis project Ga0209257, IMG submission 184277) | Arabidopsis root microbial communities from North Carolina, USA - plate scrape MF_Cvi_mCL_r2 (SPAdes) (version 2) | ecosystem: Host-associated > Plants > Roots > Endosphere | place: USA...
TCAGGGCAAACAGCACCGCACATTCCAATGCTGCAGAAGACGAAAGGCCGGCGCCCTGCGGAATATTACCGCCAAATGCACATTCAAAGCCGCCTATCTGATAGCCTCTTTGTACCAGCTGCTCCACCACACCCAACAGATAATCCGGCCAATGTTTGGGAGAAGCCTGCAGGCTGTCCAGGCTGCCACTGTAATGATCCCCCAGATCCAGTGCATGAAATTGCAGCTGACGGTCGTTCCGTTTGGTAATACCCAGGTAAATGGCCTTGTCTATGGCAGCCGGTAATACAAAACCGTTGTTGTAATCCGTATGCTCCCCAATCAGGTTAATACGGCCGGCGGCCCGCACCAGTAAAGGCGCTGTGCTGAAATGTGCTTTACAGAAAGCCGCTAAAGTGGCTGCCGGATCGGCATGCTGACGGAAAGTAGTTTGTGCTTGTTGCAGTTCCATGTGGAATTATTTCTTTGTAATTTCTTCGTAATCGATTACGTCACTGTATAAAAGGGTTTTGGCTATTTCCCTTAAACGTTAAAAGTAATCGTTTACTTTATAATATACAAGTAGTAGCTTGGAAGTTTTTCCGTTTCTTATCCCCTCATAATTAGGCACTTATAATTTACGCTGGCTGGATTGCCTGAAAACAGGCACCGGTTCCAGGATGATCCTGGACTTGGTATGGCTTTTTACTGCGCCTCCTCCTTCCTCTATCATTTCCAGGAGGAGCTTAAAGGCTTCTTTCCCCATTTGTACGGTTTGCTGGTCAATGCTACTCAGGCTGGGACTGATATGCTCCCCGAAACCTTCATTGGCGAAGCCCACCACCCCAAAACTGGCGGGTATGGCGATGTGCCGGTCTTTCAGCTCTTTAATGGCCCCCAATGCGGAGAAATCCTCTACCGCGAAAGTGGCATCCGGTGGCTGCGGCAGTTCCAGGAAGTGCTGGATGGCCTGCCGTCCGGCCTCTATGGATACATTCCCGTAATAGATCAGGGACTCATCCAGCGGTATATGGTTGGCCGCCAGGGCGGCTTTATAGCCCTCCAGGCGGTCGCGGAAGATCTTAAGATGCTGTTGGCCGGCTATATGGGCAATACGCCGGTAGCCCTGCCGTAGTAAATGTTCCGTAGCGTACATTGCTCCTTTATAGTCATCTACCACTACAGAAGGTATATTGAGGCTGTCATTGGCGCGGTCAAAGAACACCAGGGGCAGTCCCCTTTCCTTGATCTCCAGGTAATGCCGGAAATCGGTGGTTTCCTTAGCTATAGAGGCCAGGATACCGTCTACCCGGGTACCCAGAAAAGTGGCGATCCCTTTCTTTTCGAACTCCGTCTGCTCGTTAGACTGGTAAATGAGCACATTGTACCCGTGCTTATTGGCCATGTTCTCAATGCCATGTATCACAGAGCCAAAGAAATTGATCTCCGCGCTGGGAATGATCACCCCTATGATATTGGTACGGCCCGACCGAAGCGAATAAGCGATCCGGTCGCGGTGATAGTTCATACGCTCGGCAGTATCCTGCACCAGCTTACGGGTGCTGTCACTGGTACCCTTGCGGTTATTCAATGCCCTGGACACTGTCGCCCCTGTAAGATTCAGCTCCCTGGCAATATCAGCTATGGTTACTTTCCGGCTCACCTTTATTCATTTGCCGCTAATGTAGGAAAAACAGCGTTTTTTACGTATTATTCGAAATTAATTCCTTCACGTATGTCGACAGCACCACAACGCTTTCTTCCCCTGGATGTGTTCCGGGGCATGACCGTATGCTTCATGATCATCGTAAACACACCGGGTACAGGCCTGTCTTTCGGGCCGCTGAACCATGCCCACTGGCACGGCTGTACGCCCACAGACCTGGTGTTCCCTTCCTTCCTTTTTGCTGTAGGCAATGCCATGAGCTTCAGCATGCGTAAGTACGACCAATTGGGCAGAGGGGCGGTGCTGTCCAAGATCTTCCGCCGTACTTTCCTTATCTTCCTGCTGGGCTTCCTGATGTACTGGCTGCCCTTTGTACGGCATTCTGCTTCCGGCGGCTATGAGTTCATCCCCCTGGGAGATACCCGTATACTGGGCGTGCTGCAACGCATTGCGCTCTGCTATGGCCTGGCCTCGCTGATGATCTACTTCCTGCCTAAGAAAGGCGTATGGGCTCTATCAGCCATCCTCCTGTTAGGTTACTGGGCGATACTCTGGTGCTTCGGCGATGCCGGAGATCCGTATAGCCTTCACGGTAATGCCGTGCTGAAATTTGACAGGATCATACTGGGCGACAGCCATCTGTATAAAGGAGAAGGCTTCCCCTTTGATCCGGAAGGGCTGTTAAGTACCCTGCCCGCTATTGTAAATGTAGTGGCAGGCTATTACACCGGCCTGTTTGTACAGCAGCAGGGTAAAACACAACAGGGCCTCAGCCGCCTGCTCCTGGCCGGCGTCGTGCTGATCATCGCGGCACAGCTGTGGAACCTGGCGCTGCCTATCAACAAAAAAATATGGACCAGCTCTTATGTGCTGTACACCATAGGTATTGATCTGCTGCTGCTCTCTTTGCTGATCTTCATTATCGACTTTAAACACCTGACAGGCTGGACCGGCTTCTTTACCGTGTTTGGAAAGAATCCCCTGTTCCTCTACCTCCTGTCGGAAGTGCTCGTGATCTTCCTGTATTTTTTCCAGACAAGCTCCGGCAAGTCTGTATATGTGTGGATCAATGAAACGATCTTCCAGCCTATAGCCCCCGGTAAAGTAGGCTCACTGCTGTTTGCCGTGGTATATATGTTGCTATGCTGGAGTGTAGGCAAAGTGCTGGACAAAAAACGTATATACGTACGCGTATAGCTGCCCAATAAATTAATTTAAAAGGGCCGGGCCTTAACATAAAATGCAAAGGCCCGGCCTTTTTTGAATTAACGATTATTCATTGTTAATTAACTTAAATTGCGGAGACCATGGAACTTTCATTAAAAGGGAAGACTGCCCTTATTTGCGGTGGTTCCCAGGGAATTGGTTTGGCTATTGCCAAAGAACTGGCTGACGCCGGTGCAGAATGTATCCTGATGGCCAAAACGGAGGCACGCCTCCAGAAGGCAAAGGATGCGCTGGCTTCCAGTTCCCAGCAACAGCATCACTATGTAGTAGCAGACTTCCGCGACCCCTCCTGGGTAGAGCAGGTGATCAATTCCCTCACAGAAACCCGGACCATTCACATACTGGTGAACAATACCGGCGGCCCCGCTCCCGGCCCCATCCTGGATGCCAAGGCGCACTCTTTTTCGGAAGCTTTTAACCAGCACCTGGTATGTAACCACATCCTGTCGCAGGCCGTTATTCCAGGTATGACAGCCGCCGGCTACGGGCGCATCATCAATATCATTTCAACTTCTGTAAAGGCCCCTATCAGGAACCTGGGCGTTTCCAATACCACCCGCTGGGCAGTAGCAGCCTGGGCAAAAACACTAGCCAGCGAGCTGGCCCCTTACGGTATCACCGTGAACAATATATTGCCCGGCTCCGTTTCCACCTCGCGCCTGCATTCCATTATTGCAACCAATGCGGAAGCCCGCAATATGACGGAAGCAGCCGTAGAACAGGAAATGCTGGCCGAAATACCCATGAAACGTTTCGGACAACCCCAGGAAGTGGCCGCACTGGCAGCTTTCCTGGCCTCACCGGCCGCCAGCTATATTACCGGCACCAATATTACAGTAGACGGTGGTAAAACCCCCGTAGGCTGATCTTACATTAAGGCATCAATATTGCATTCAACAATAAAAACTATCTATGACCGTCCCGAACATCAAATGGGGCCTGGCCCTGTGCAGTCTGTTATTATTGGCAGCCTGCGGACAAGCACCATCTCCCGCTGAAACATCCGCCCAGGCAGACAGCGATTCCGTCGCCGGTCCCAAGGCCATTACCGCAGCGCCAGACCTGGGCCCTCCGCCCGCTGTACCGGATACCCAGTTCGTGATCGTAGATTCTATGGTAAACATAAAAGTGAATAACGAAACAGTGCCCCGCCGCCCCGGCGCTTTAGACAGCATACTGGCCAGCTCCTGGATACAGTTCTATAACGGCGAGAAAAAACTCCCTTCCTTTCTTCGCTTCAAATACCAGGGCACTGTCATGATGGGCGCACGCGGTAATATCATGGACCAGGTAGTACATGTACAAGACTCCGTAAAGGATCATATTGCGCAGGACAAATACCAGCAAAATTTCAAACAGCTGGATGCAGGCAAACAAAAAGAACTGGCGAAAGATTTTCCCATCCTGTTCCAGAAACAGCTTTAACATAAACAAAAAGCTGCAAGCCTCAAGCTACAAGCTGCAAGTATTAAAGGGTAATTCAGGCTTTCTGCCTAACATTCCTGCTATTACTTGCAGCTTGTAGCTTGAGGCTTGCGGCTCTATCAATTTACATCAAACCATAACTTGGTAGTCAGCAGATCCGCTCCCTGGCTGGCTACTGCTGCACGGTAGTTCACCCTGTTAACAGCTTGCTCCGTTGACGGATACGTAAAGCGCACCGGTATTGCACCATTCAGCGCACCGGTATAAGCGGGCGTCAACCTGGGATAATCCAGCCTGCGCCATTCTGCAAAAGCTTCGAGACTATTGCCAAATAGGGCCAGCCATTTCTGATCACCGATAGACTGCTTGTAATTAGCCGTGTTATAAGCAAGGCTCGCCTGTGCCAGGTAAGTGGCTACGTCTGCGTCAGCCACGCCATATTGCTTTAAGGAAGCGGTCACCGCCTGCCTGTAGTAATCAGCAGCAACACCGCCAAGTAATCCTCTTTGTGCAGCTTCTGCTTTTATAAACAACAGCTCTGCATAGGTGAACAATACAGCCGGCGCAGTAGTAGCGGTAAAAACAGTACCTGCATCGGAAGTTTTGTCAAAACCCAGCCTGGCGGCAGAATCTACGGACAATCCATTGGTCACGCCGATGATCTGGTGCACGCTGGTATCCTTAGGATTAGCTGCATAGATGGTGAGCCGCGGATCATTCAATGCCTTCAGCTTATCCACGATCGCTTTGCTGATACGGTAGTCGTTACGGGTTTCGCGGTTACGGCCTACCGGGTTCTGGTTAGGAGAAGCCAGGTAGTTCAGCTGTACATTCTCAGCATTGGAAGCGATCAGCAGCGCATCATCGGCTCCTATCTCATCGAACACCAGTTTAGCCTCATTCGGCAGCTTATCTGCAATACGAAGGGCAATACGCAGGCGCAGTGAATTGGCGAATTTTTTCCAGCGCAGCATGTTACCGTTAAACAGCAGATCACCCTGGATGGGATTACCCGCTACATCGATCTGTGCTACCGCGCTTTTCAGCTCAGCCAGTATACCTGTGTAGATATCCTTTTGCTCATCATACTTCGGCGTTAGGTATTGCTGGATATTGGCCGCCTGCGTATAAGGCGCATTGCCGAAAAGGTCTGTCACCACCTGGAACAGCCAGGAGCGCATGATCACAGCAGTCGCTTTATAGTTAGGATTATGCAGGGTATCACCCAGCTGGCTCAGGGTAGTAAAGTCCTGTAGGCCTTGTGCATAAAAATTACTCCATACGGTCTGGATATTGGCAGCTGAAGGAATGTATCTGTCAGGGTCCGTGTACTGTATCTTGGCCCAGTACTGGATGTACAACAAGGTTCCTTCCATGGTAGCTTCCGGTCCCCAGTAGGTATCCACACTGGATTTAATGGCGTTGCTGAGCAGGTAATCAGGCTGAGGATCAGTCACCTCGTTCGGGTTCTGGTTAATATCCTCCAGCTGCTTCTTGCAGGACGCCAGTAAAACGAGTACCGGCAGCGCCCACAGTAATGTATATACGATCTTAAATTTTTTCATGTTTTATCAGTTTCGCGTTCACAATTAAAATGATGCCCTGAGGTTGATACCAAAGCTGCGTGCAGTAGGTATCTGGAGCGTTTCCAGGCCCTGGCCATTGCCTGTATTGAAAGCCGTTTCCGGGTCAATATTCGGTACCTTTTTATCAATGTACCAGAGGTTGCGGCCGGTGAGGGTCACATTCAGGTTCTGGAAGCCCCAGTGGCGGATCAGCTCATTGGGGAAGGTATATCCTATCCTTACTTCGCGCAGCTTGATGAAAGAAGCATCATATACACTGCTTTCATTGAGGCTGCTGTTGTACACTGATTTATAGTAGTTCTGCGCAGGTAGTATGCGGGTATTCTTCTTACCATCTGCAGTTACACCGTCAAAGATGATCCCGTCGTGGTAAATGGTCTCTCCTCCGGGTGTGCTGGCATTGTGCGCGGCCAGTTGTACCGGGGCAACTTTCTTGTCATTACCGGGATAGTAGTAAGCCAGGCCTCCGTGCTCTTCATCGCGGCCGGGCAGGCTGGCTGCCAGTACGCCGGTATAGATACCGGTATAGTTAGTGCCTGACCACAGCTGGCCACCCTGCTTGGTGTCTATCAGGAAGCTTACGCTGAACCCTTTAAATGAAAGCGTATTGTTAATGCTGCCGATCCATTTGGGCGTATAATAACCCAGGATCTTTTTGTTAGGATCAATGGCAGGTGTACCATCGGCATTCACCAGGATCTGTCCTTCATCATTACGCAGATAAGCCTTGCCGTACAGGGCGCCGTAACGTTGCCCCTTACTGGCCAGTACCTGCATGTTACCGCTGCTGCCCAGCACATAATCATTCAGGAAACCGTCTTTATCCAGCTCTACCACTTTACTTATATTCCTGGAGTAGTTAATGTTCACATCCCAACGGAAACCGGAGGCGGTGCTCACAGGGCTTCCACCAAGGGTTACTTCCACACCGTGGTTATTGATCTTACCTGCATTCAGCAGCTTTTTCGTATAGCCGGTGGTGGGACTTACATCCGCCAGCAGGATCTGGTTCTTACTGCTGGAGCTATAGTAAGTTACATCCAGGCGGGCGCGGTCTTTGAACAGGCCTACTTCCGTACCTACTTCTGTAGCGGTAGTGATCTCCGGCTTCAGGTCTTTGTTCAGGTACTTGTCAGACACCGTCAGCAGCGGCTTATCGCCAAAGGGCTGGTTAAAGGGATAGGTGTTGATGATCTGGTAAGGATCTGCATCTTTACCTACCTGTGCCCATCCGCCGCGGATCTTCAATAAGCTCAGCACATCGCTTTGCAGATGCAGGGCTTCGCTCAGTACCAGGCTCGCATTCACGGAAGGATAGAAATAAGAGTTGTTGTTCACCGGCAATGTAGAAGACCAGTCGTTACGCGCCGTGAAGTTCAGGAAGGCGTAATCGCGGAAACCCAGCTGTGCAGATGAGAACAGACTGTATACCCTCAGCTTGGAGAAATAGCTGGTAGAGATCAGCGGATCGCGGGAGTTATTCAGAGTGTACACACCCTTTACTGCCAGCTTAGGCGCCTGCTGATAGTTGTTCTCATACTGGTTGGTACGCACGTTGCCGCCTACCAGTACATCCAGGTTAAAGTCCTGGTTCAGTTTCTTATTGGCATTCAGTGTAAATTCCGCATTGGTTTCTGTTACACCGTAGTTGTCTTCGGTATAAGAACCAAAGGGCGTACCGTTGGTGCCGTAGGCCACTTTATATTTACGGCGGTCGTTGTAATAATCAGTACCAACACGCAGGTTGGCGGTCAGCCAATCCAGTACCTGGTAAGACAGGCGGGCGTTACCAAAGAAGCGGTTACGCTGCTGGGCCACGGTATTCTCATATTGTATCCAGTAAGGGTTGCTGTAATAACTGTGATTCCAGTTATAATCATTACCGGCAGCATCTTTGTAATTACGCAGCAAACGGGTATCCACCTGGCGGCCAAACCAGATGAACTGCAGGGTAACGCTGTTGCCACGGCGGCCGTCCACGCCCGGCAGGTTATCTGCACCACCTCTTACATAAGTGCCGTAAGTACTCAATGTGAGCTTGGGCGTGATACGATAGGTGCTGTTAATGGTGAAGGTATTACGGGTGATGCCGGTGTTGGGCAATAGACCGCTTTGCTTGGTATTGTTGTAAGAGAACCGGTAATCCAGCTTTTCATTGCTGCCGGAAAGTGACAAGCCATTGTTAAATGTAGATCCGGTCTCATAAAAATCGCGTACGTTATCCGGATGGGCTTCCCAGGGCGCCGGCTGACCATTAGAGAAGAACTGACGGATCAGGCGGCCGTCCAGTTTCGGGCCCCAGCTTTCATCCACCCCGTCGTTCAGGCCACCGCCTTTGCCGTCTACATAGTCAAACTGTCCGCCGGAACCTTGTCCGTATGAGTTCTGGTACTCCGGCAATACCAGCAGCTTTTGCATGCTGGCGCTGGAGTTAACGGTAATACCCAAGCCTTTGGCGCCACGGCCTGTTTTTGTTTTCAGCACCAGTACCCCGTTGGCCGCGCGGGAACCATAAAGGGCGGCCGCGTTAGGGCCTTTCAGTACGCTGACAGATTCAATATCATCCGGGTTCAGGTCAGAGATGGCATTCGGAAAGTCGCGTGCATTGGCCACGCCTACACCCAGCTGGCTGTTATCTACCGGTATCCCATCCAGTACGAACAGCGGTTGGTTATTACCTGCAATAGAGGTCTCCCCCCTGATCACGATACGGGAAGAGCCCATATCACCCTGGCTGCTGGTGATGTTCACACCGGCGATCTTGCCTGATAATGCATTCACCAGGTTGGTCTCCCTGGCTTCGGTAATGTCTCTGGATTTTAATTCCTGTACGGAATATCCCAGTGACCTTTTCTCCCTGGAGATGCCCAGGGCCGTTACTACAACTTCTTTCAGGCTGCTTTCTACGCTCTCCAGCGCAATATTGATGGAACGGGTAGCGCCAACCAGCACATCCTCTCCTTTATATCCTATGTAGGAAAAATGCAGTGTATCCCCCTCAGATGCGCTGATGGCATATTTACCATCTGCATCGGTTTGTGTACCCTTGTTAGTCCCTTTTACCGTAACAACGGCGCCGGGTACCCGCTGCGCATCTGCTTTAAAAGTGACCACCCCCGTGATCTTCGTATCCTGTGCATAGCCCGCCTGCAGCCCAAGCAGCAGTGCCAGCAGGAATACGGTCGTTTGTAAAAATCTCATGATTTGAGCTGGTTTTAGTTTTTTTGACAAAAGAAGGTCTGTTGCGGTACGAAAGACCACAATGAGGCGCTTGCCGCCAATAGATTGATAGCTTAATTAAAAAGTAAGGATGCTGTTAACATATGCCCTGCCGGGGCATACACCTATCAGTTTTATGTGAAAGAAACCGCATATGATGATGGCCGTTACTACAGTAGCACGAAGCATACAACAAGGTGCTCATATAGTCTGTATCTGTCTTCATTTTACAGCATGGATTAAGGTTCCGCGGCAAAAGTATAAAATTTTAACAATATTCTACAAAATTTATGGACTAAATAGAATAGCAATCTCATCAAGATAAATTCAGGAAGAGGCTGGTTTTATCCCTGTCAGCTATTTACCCGCTGTGTAAACCTATTCTAATCCTAAATTACCTTCCGTTCCATCACCTTATTTTCCCATTCCCTACCCTTTGAAACCCGGCAAAATCCAGGTGAAGCTCTCGGCTTATCCGGCTGGAATTGCATGACAATTGTCTTGGAATTGTCAGATGTTCCATATATAAGCCATATATAAGCCATATTTAACTCACTATTATTTCATTCCTATTTAGGTATGAGATATCATCGGGAAAGCTTAGAATTTAGAAAAGATTGGATATGAAAAGCCGGAAAATAGCTGTTTAAATAGTATCGGAAATAAGCAGAATCGCCCCCGGGAATGACTAAGTCATTACCCGGGGGCGATATTCCTGGGAGTAGTATAATAAGTGGATTACATGCTCTGTTCCATAACACTGACCAGGATCTTCCTGTCGCCTTCATTCAGCTCCGTGCCGGTAATGGTGTCGGCCGGGATGAAATGGCGCTTGAAGGCGGCAATGGCGGCGCTGCTATCTTTCACATTATACCCGATGATGCGCAGGGCCTGGAGATTGTTGAAATTGTCAGGAACGGTCACCAGGGAGGTATCCCCATACCAAAGGCCAAAGCCTTTTTCGGCCAGCTGCTGCCAGGGAAACCAGGCGCTGGGGTCTACCTTGCGGCCAGGGGCAATATCCCCGTGACCAATGAAGTTAGGGGTGGGAATGTTATAACGGTGTTTCAAAGTGTCAAGGAGGATGAGCAGGCTGCGTATCTGCAGGGAGTCAAAGGGCTCCATGCCGTTATTGTCCAGCTCAATGCCGATGGAAGATGAATTGATGTCGCCCAGATTCCCCCAACGAGCTACTCCGCCGTGCCAGGCCCGCAGGTAATCATTCAGCATCTGGTGCACTACTCCGCCCCGGCAGATCACATAATGGGCGCTTACCTGGGTGCGGGTAAGGGTGAAAGTTTGCAGGGTCTGATCGCAGCTGTTCTGCGCCGTGTGATGGATAACCACCAGGTTGGGCTTGCGCATATTGAAATTGGTGGTGCCGGCCCACCAGCTTACGTCCTGCACAGAATCGATATGCAGGGGCGCAGGCGGCAAACGCAGGGCAGCGGCATAGGCTTTGGCCTGCTGCTTATGTACTTTATTGGTGCTTTTATAGGGCGAATAGGAGCAGCAGTACAACATTACTATCATTGCTACACAGAGTAGCAGTGGAAGAACTCTGTTCATTTTCAAATGATTAGGTCGGTAAATGAGAACCAACTTTATGCCAAAAAAGTCCGGTTTACTGGTAATGGCGGCCGATGGTATCCTTCTGGTGCTTCCATAGTTCCTGGAATACCGGGCTGTTATTACGCAGATGCTCAAAGGTGCCCTCGTCTACGACGTAGCCCTGCCGCAGAATATATACGTAGTCAAATTGTCCCAGGAGGTGCAGGCGGTGCATAGATGAGATCAGGGCTTTGTCTGAAAACGCCTTAAACAGCTTATCATAGATCATCGCCTCTGTTTTGGGGTCTACGCTGCTGGTAGGCTCGTCCAGCAGTACCAGCTCGCTTTCCCGGGCGGCCAGGATACCCCGTGCCAGGGCCAGGCGCTGCTTCTGTCCGCCGGAAAGGTTTACCCCCTTTTCCCGGATGTCTGATTCCAGGCCCTGGGGCAATTGTTTGATCACCTCTGTAAAATGCGCGCTTTCGCACACGCTCATAATATCTTCTTCGCTAAAGGGCAGCCCCAAAGTAACGTTATAGGCAATGGTATTTTCGAAGATCTCCGGTTCCTGGGGGAAGAGGGTAACGGTTTCGTTGATGGTGGAAAGATCGTACTTCCTGCCATCTACGGTCAGTTCCATGCCCGGCTCGGGGTTATACAGGCCCCTCAGCAGGGAGAGCAGGGTACTTTTGCCGCTGCCGCTTTCGCCGATCAGGGCGATCCTTTTGCCGCGGCCTATCTCTATGTTCAGGCGGTGCAGGCTTTGAGGCGCATGTTCCGCATCATAGGCCTCCCGGTGCGAGAAATTAAGTCCCTTAATGATGATAGACTTCCAATCTGCCGGCAGGTCGGTAGGTGCGTCCGGGCGATGCTGCTCCTCAAAGGCTTTTTGTATACCGGCGGCCGTTTGTACGGAGGTGTTATGCTGGATGATATCTGTATACTGCCAGGCAAAATTGTAGAACACGCTGGTAAACTGGTTCACATACCCCACCAGGGTAACCAGCCCGGCCACCTGGAATACCTGTCCGGGCGTCCAGTTCTGCAGCACATAGCCCACAGCCAGTACACAATAGATCAGGGTAACCAGCATGTCTGCCACAAACCATTTCCATTCATTGATCCGGACGTTCTTGCGGAAAGGCGGCAGGATCTGCATTACCTTGCCCATCAAGCCGGTTTCCATGCTCTTTTCCAGCCGCAGGGTAATGACCGTCATGATATTGGAAAGGCTGTCAAACAGGGTGGAAGACACCACATGTTCCTTTTCATTTACCTCGTCCAGGGTTTTGATGAAGGGCTTGTCAAATTTGAAGATCACCCAGATGGTCAGTACGCCCAGCAGCACGCCGATCATGCCAAAGAGCGGCGAAAAATAGACCATCGCGATGATGGAAAAGATCAGCTTATTGATAGACTGCAGGTACATGAAGCCCTGGTCAAAGAAGAGCTTCAATGCCTCGTATGCCTTACGGATACGGTTAATGGTAGCGCCGCTGTGATGATCCTGCTGCCATTTTACGGGCAGGTGTAATGCCTGGTGGTAACGTTCCTGCAAAAAGTTGCGGCTCAGGTTAAAGGCCAGTTCCCTTTCCATTACACGGGCAGGCCCGTGCAGGGACCATTCCAGCACTTTCAGGCCGAAATAACAGCCTGCGTATATAAGCGCGTAACGCAATACCGCGCCTGTGTTTTGCTGCACCTTACCTACAAACCACCCGAACAAAACGGGATAGATGGCGGCAAGGATGGCGGAGCAGAAGAACATGGAGTACACCAGTACGTATTTCTTCCGTTCATGCCGGGCATAATGCCAGGCGGTACGCAACAGCGATATATAAGGGTTTGCCATCTTCACCTCTTTTAAACGTTTGAGGGTTTGAATGTTTGAAACGTTCAAACATTCAAACCCTCAAGGCACAAAATTAGAAATTATTTCTTCTCGTCGCGGGAGAAGGAGTAAGGAGCGGCATCAGCAGCTGTTCCCCTTGTTTTGGAAGGCGTAGCGCTCATATCAAAATTGATGGCGCCGCCCTGCTGCAGCTGTTTATGGTCGAACCAGTTCTTCGTATATGCCTGGCCATTTACTTTGATAGCCTGTACATAACGGTTCTGTGCGTTGTTGGCAGGTGCAGCAATCACCAGCTTCTTGCCGTCTTCCATTGTTACAGTAGCCTTTTTGAACAGCGGCGCACCGATCACGTACTGCTGGGTACCAGGACAAACCGGGTAAAAGCCCAGGGCAGTAAATACATACCAGGCAGAAGTTTGCCCGTTATCTTCATCACCGCAGTAACCGTCCGGAGCGGGCGTGTACAGCCTGTTCATCACCTCGCGCAGCCAGTACTGGGCTTTCCAGGGCTGACCGGCGTAGTTGTACAGGTAGATCATGTGCTGGATGGGCTGGTTGCCGTGTGCATACTGGCCCATGTTCATGATCTGCATTTCGCGGATCTCGTGGATGGTCTGACCGTAGTAGCTATCGTCATACACGGGCGCCATATGGAATACGGAGTCCAGCATACCGGCAAATTTGTCTTTACCGCCCATGAGGTCTGCCAGGCCCTGTACGTCGTGGAATACAGACCAGCTGTAATGCCAGCTGTTACCTTCTGTAAACGCATCTCCCCATTTGAAAGGGTTGAAAGGCGCCTGGAAACGGCCGTCTTTATTCTTACCACGCATCAGCTTTGTTTCCGGATCAAACACATTGCGGTAGTTCTGGCTGCGTTTAGCGAAACGGGCAATTTCATCTGCCGGGCGTTTCAGCGCTTTGGCCAGCTGATAGATCGTAAAATCATCATATGCATATTCCAGCGTACGGGCTGTGTTTTCATTGATATCAACATCGTAAGGCACGTATCCCAGCTCATTGTAATATTTAGCGCCTTTACGGCCAACGGAGGTCAGCGGGCCTTCGTTCTCTGAATTCTTCAGCAATGCCTCGTAGGCGGTGTTCACATCAAAATTCCTGATACCCTTCAGATAGGCGTCGGCGATGATGGAAGCAGAGTTGGAACCGATCATACAGTCGCGGTGACCGGGACTGGCCCACTCGGGCAACCAGCCGCTTTCTTTATAGGCGTTCACCAATCCTTCCATGATATGCCCATCCATAGTGGGATAGAGCAGGGTAAAGAAGGGGAAGGCAGAACGGAAAGTATCCCAGAAACCATTGTCGGTAAACATATAACCCGGTAATACCTGTCCGTTATAAGGGCTGTAATGCACTACCTGTCCTTTAGCGTCTATCTCATAGAACTTGCGGGGGAAGAGCATAGCCCTGTACAGGCAGGAATAGAAAGTGCGGGTTTGATCTACCGTGCCACCTTCTACGGTTAAACGGCCCAGTTCTTTGTTCCAGGCGGCTTTGGCCTTCTGCTGCACTTCGGCAAAAGAGCTGTTGCCGATCTCCTGCTGCAGGTTCAGCTCTGCCTGTTCGGGGCTGATAAAGGAGGAGGCCACTTTTACGTTCACCTGCTCGCCCCTTTTGGTTGCGAAGCCGATCACGGCGCCTACATGGTCATCCTTTGCTTCCAGGCGGCCGGGGGCCAGTGCTTTGTTGGCGAAGGTAGCCTGGTAAGTAAAAGGCTTATCGAACACCAGTACGAAGTAGTTTTTAAAGTTACTGGGAACGCCGCCGCTGTTCTTGGTGGTGTAGCCAATGATCTTGCCTTCCTGTGGCAATACTTTCACATAGGAGCCTTTGTTGAGGGCATCCACTACTACAAAAGCGCTGTCTGTAGCCGGGAAGGTAAAACGCAGGCGTGCAGCCCTTTCTGTGGGTGTGATCTCCGTGGTTACGTCATGATCTGCCAGGTAAACGCTGTAGTAGTACGGCTTTGCCACTTCTGATTTGTGAGAGAACCAGCTGGCCCGCTCATCTTCGTCGAAGCGTACCTTACCGGTAACCGGCATCACGGCAAACTGTCCGTAATCGTTGATCCAGGGGCTGGGTTGGTGGGTTTGTTTAAAGCCCCTCAGTTTCTCTGAATGATAGGTGTACGCCCAGCCATCTCCCATCTTGCCGGTTTGCGGCATCCAGAAGTTCATGCCCCAGGGGCAGGCGATGGCGGGATAAGTGTTACCATTGGACAGGCTGAATTTAGAGTCGGTTCCCATCAGGGTATTTACCCAATCAGCCGGATCTGTGACCTTGTCCACGGTTTGCGCCTGGGCCAAGCCCGATGCCAGCACCAGCGCAGTTGCGATTATTTTCCTCATAGTACGATAACGTGATTTTAGTCCCGATAAAGGGTGTAAAAATAATGGTTCAAGGGAATGTTGTTCTATATTTTTATAAGCGCATCGTCTATTTTAACTGTTTTACATTTAAATATTTTTTGCTATATTTGACTTTTAACCCCGTAATCACTATTGCCATGAATACGAATACCCCTAAGGTACTTCTCCTTATTATCATCGGTGTGCTGGTCGTTAACCTGGCCTTCAACCTATTTGGCTCCGGGACGCTGAAACAGGCAGCCAAGGACCTGGAAAATGCGCGTAAGAGCATTGATACCGCGCTGGTGCAACTGGGTACTGCCCAAACACGGCTGGATTCTATCCAGGCCAATCTTGACCGCCAGCGGGAAGTGATAAAAGGCATTTACGTACGCACTGAGCTGATGGACCTGGAAAAGAAAGTAAAAGATGCTAAGAACAAAGCGCAGGCAGACAGCATCAAAGACAGGATCGCCAGCCTGAAGGATTTTCAGCCCGCTGACTCTACCATCATTCCAATTGTCAATCTTTAAACGCTTCCTATGCTACAACATCTTAAACTATACGGCCTGCTGTTGCTGGCCCTGGCCCCTGCACTGAATGCGCAGTCACAGGGTAAACTGAAAGTCTTTGATCAATGCGCCATAAAAAGCGGTTTCCGTTTAACAACGGGAGATACCATTCTCATAAGCTGCGACAGCGCCATGCTGATGAACAGCCTCACCTTCCAGATGTATGAAACAGCCTACCAGGCCTATCGCAAACAGAACCCGCGGACGGCAGAGATCATCAAATCATATGAAGCGCTGGTGATCCGGCAGGATAGCACTATCCTCGAAAATCAAAGGGATTATAATGCACTGAAACTGAAATTTGATACGCTGTTCAATTCCTCACTGTCACAGATCAACCAGACCAGCCAGGATATAGGCACGGTAAAGCATGACCTTAGTAATGTAAATAACACCTTGAATAATACGCAGGTGCTGATCACAGATGCGATTGACAAAGTGAATACCGCAAGAAGGAAGAGCTTTTTGGATAAGCTGTACTGGGGTATAGGCGGTTTGGGTATAGGCGTGGCAGTTACGGCGATATTGATGGGGATTAATTAGACGCGGATAACATCTTTACGAGGCAAGGGTCTCCCATCCCGTCATTGCGAGGAGCAGTTAAGCACCTTGTGCGTTGGGCGACGAAGCAATCTCCTGACGCAATCTTCGCGAAGATTATGTTGGAGATTATGCAAGGAGATTGCTTCGTCGCGCCCCGCTTCATTTCCTCCGCGGCTCCTCGCAATGACGGGGATGAAAACCCGAGGATGCAAGGCCTCGCAATGACGGGGATGTAAGCCCCTCTTGACACCACCTTATTAAAACTTTCTCTAATCTCTTCAGGCAACTGACCACAATCATCTCCCGTATTAGAAAGAAATTCGTAAATTAAAGCCAGGCGTAACCTGCTTTCACCGGTCATTTTACGCTTTTCATCGACTTGTTCGCAGAAATGCACTTTTTTTCCGTTTATATATAGAACAGAACATTACCATTGCAGGATCATCATCTTTTCAGAAAGCCAACGAACATCCTGACATAACAGCAAAAAATGGCATGTGCAATGAAAAAACATCGACTATCGCCTGGAGTACCTATGTTAATGGTGAGCCTGCTATGCAGTATTATTTTCTTCTCCTGTAAGAAGGACAAGACCGCGCCGCAGGACAATGACAATAATAATGGGGGTGGCACTACTTCCTCTACCACGGACGAGGATTCGCTCAAATACCTGATGTACCGCATTATGCAGGTGACCTATGCAGACGGCGGACGTAACGCCAGCAATGGCCTGCCTACCTATTACTGGTACAACCAGGTGCCTTCCATGGATCCCTTCAGCACGAATTACAGCACGGCAGAGAACCTGTTGTCTACCATGATCAGCTATTCGCAGGTGAACGGTCAGAAAATAGACCGCTACAGTTTCCTGGACCGCACTGGCACACTGGCCAACAAGCTGCAGAACGGCGTGATCGAAAAGACACAGGGCGAAAACGGCAATTTTGGTATGGAAGTGACCTTTGCGATGGATAACAGCAATCAAAGCCACCTGCTGGTGCTGTATGCCGACAAGAACTCTCCTGCAGGCGTAAAAGGTATACAGCGGGGCTGGGAGATCACTGCCATCAACGGGGATAAAAACCTGTCTTACGACGGCAGCAGCGGCGCCAATACCACCAAGGTAACCAACGCCGTTTACAATTCCTCTTCCTCAACCTTTACCTTTAAAACACCGGCCAATACTACACCGACCATCACACTGAATTCCGGTTCCTACAATGTGAACCCGGTACTGTACGATACTATTTACACCGTAAATGGCAAACAGGTAGGATACTTTGTATTCTACACCTTTTCCAGCGTAACCAGCAGTACAGGGGCATCTACTGTTACCAGGCAGGTGCTGGACCAGGTGTTCAGCAAGTTTAAATCAGCCGGTATACGTGAGCTGATCGTAGACCTGCGTTATAATACCGGGGGCGCAGTATCCACCGCACAATACCTGGATAATGCCATTGCGCCTGCCAGCGCACAGAGCAAAGTGATGTACTATTACACCTACAATGATAAACTGACCCAGAACCTGGCCGCCACCGGCCTGCCAGCCTCCATCAGCTTTGGCAGCACGGGTGGGCTCAGCCTGGATCATGTGTTTTTCATCACCGGATCACAAACCGCTTCTGCCAGTGAGCTGACGCTTAACAACCTGAAACCCTATATGAACGTGAAGCAGGTGGGCGACACCACTTACGGGAAACCCGTAGGGTTCTTCAGCTATACCATCTCTGATCACGACGCATCAGGAAATGAAAAATACCTGGCAGATCTCTTCGCCATCAATTTCGAAACCAAGAACGCGCAACAGTCCGGCGGTTATTACAGCGGTATCAAACCCGATCAGGCTGCAACAGACTATGTGAATGTTCCCTGGGGCAATAGCGAAGACGACAACCTGAGCAAGATATTCAACTATATCAGAACGGGCGCTTTCCGCCAGGCCAGCACAGAACGTGTAGTGGCCAACCCGAATGCCCGTATCAACATCAAGCGATCTGTCACTTCCGGGCAGTTCAACGGCATGGTGGACTTTGACATTAAGAATAACAGATGACCGGTAACTACCGTCTATCCCTCGATAAAAAACGGGTTATGTAGATTTTTACATAACCCGTTTCCTTTTATATTTACCGCATGAATTCTTATCAGAAAACCATCCGCTTAGTCCTCCTCTTTTGCTGCATCTTTAGCTGCGCACAGGCACAATCCGGTTTCCGGGTGGTGCCGCTGGGGGTGAAAGGCGGGATGGATGAAAGCAACCTGTCGGCTTATATGGTGGCAGGCAAAGGCAGTAATGACTATATCTGCCTGGATGCCGGTACCCTGCACGCCGGTATTCAGCAGGCCATTCGTAAAGGCGCATTCAAAGTTCCGGCAAGCACTGTATTGCGGCAGTATATCAAAGGTTATTTTATATCGCATGCTCATTTAGACCATCTGGCAGGCATGATCATTAACTCCCCGGAAGACAGCGCCAAGAATATTTACGGACTGCCCTGCTGCCTGGATATTATTAAAGAGAAATACTTCAGCTGGAAAAGCTGGGCTAACTTTGCAGATGAGGGAGAAGCGCCGCTGCTGAAAAAATATCATTACTACCCCCTGACGCAGGGCGCACCAACTGCCATTGCCCAAACAGATATGAGCGTGCAGGCTTTCCCGTTAAGCCATTCAGCGCCTTATCAAAGCACCGCTTTTTTAGTCAATCATCAACAACAATACCTGCTGTACCTGGGAGATACAGGGGCAGACACCATTGAGCACTCCGACAAACTGCAGTTGCTATGGCAGGCAGTAGCCCCCCTGGTAAAATCTCAGCAGCTGAAAGCCATTTTTATAGAAGTATCTTTCCCGGATGAACAGCCACTGAAACAGCTGTTCGGTCACCTCACTCCTGCCCTGCTGATGCAGGAGATGAAAACGCTGGGATCTTTGAGTGGCGCTGATGCACTCAGGGGATTACCGCTGGTGATCACCCATATCAAGCCCTCCGGCAATAACGAGGCGGCTATTCGCCGGCAGTTAGCGCGGCAGAATAATCTGCAGCTGAAACTGATCTTCCCTGAACAGGGAAAGATGCTTACATTTTAAACTCCATCAACGATGTTCCTGGTACCGGTTAAGCGGTACGGCCTGGCGTAATTGTTCCATTTCAGTAGCGGATAAGGAGGAAGTATAAACGGCGAAAACTACATCGGCCAGCTGTTCTGCTGTTCGTATGCCTACTACCGCTGAAGTAATAGCGGGATGTTGCAATACAAAGCGTAATGCAGTTTGTGCAGGCCCGCGTTGCGCCGTGCTCAATGCCCCAACGGCGGCTGCCGCCTGTTGTACCTGTTCAGCACTGTAGTTCAGGAAAGGCGCCGCAGGTTTATTGACCAGTAAACCTTTGGCCACACTGCCACGGGCCAGTACACCAATGTTATGCTGACGCAACAGCTCCAGGCATTCCTCTTCCGGACGGCGGTCCAGCAGGCTGTACTGCATCATTACACTAACGATGTGCGAGCGTTTTACATATTCGCGGATCACATTGGGACGTATGGAAGAAATACCGTAGTAGCGGATCTTACCCTGTTGCTGCAGCAGCTCAAAAGCTTCGATGGTTTCATCGATGGGATCCTGCAGGGTACCGCCGTGCAGCTGGTACAGATCGATATAATCTGTTTGCAGGCGTTGCAGGCTGCCTTCTATCGCAGAAAGGATATATTCCTTGCGCGGGTTCCAGTCCCAGCCGCTGCCGTCCGGCCGCCATTGATTGCCCACCTTGGTGGCGATGATCACCTCTTTGCGTTTACCCTGCAGGGCTTTACCTACCGTTTGTTCGTTACGGCCCTGATCGTAGAGATCTGCGGTATCAAAGTAATTGATGCCCGCATCCAGGGCGCGGGCGATCAGCGCTGCATTCTCTGCATCGCTGCCTTGTAAGGACATTGTGCCAAAACTTACCTGGCTGATGTTTAAACCGGAGGAGCCCAGCGGATGATAAAGCATATGAGCGGTTTTAGAAAATACAAATTACTGCGTATTTTGGGATAATGAAAAAACTGATCATCGCCGGACTGCTCACCGCTGCCGGTATAACGGTACAAACCATGCGGGCGCAGGCACAACATAAAAGCGCCATCCTGAACCACGTCGCCATATCGGTACTTGACCTGGAAAAGAGCACCACCTTTTACAGGGATATAGTAGGTATTGATACCATGCCGGAACCTTTCCACGACGGCAAGCATACCTGGTTTAAAGTAGGCGAGCACGCGCAGCTGCATCTCATATCCGGCGCAAAAGAGGTCACCCAGCACGACAAAGCCTCACACCTCTGCTTCAGTGTGCCCTCTGTAGACGAATTTGTGAAACGCCTGAACGAACACCATATCCCCTTCATTAACTGGCTGGGAGAAAAGCAAAAATTCAATGTACGCGTAGACGGCGTAAAGCAGCTCTATATCCAGGATCCTGACAATTACTGGGTAGAGATCAACGACGACAAATACTAAGCTTATTTGGCGCCTTCCAGCTCTGCCCGTGTAGAGCGGTCCTGGTAAGGACGGTATTCCGCGTTCTCTATTTTCAGCACTACGGGGTTGGGCCACTGGTTATTGGTGTAAAAGCGCTGTCCGTTCACGGCGCTGATCACCAGTCCCATAGGTGTGCTTTTTACATATACATGCGCGTCGAAATCCTTTTTATATTCCACCAGCTCGCTGCCAAAGCCCAGCACAGATACCTTGGTCTGATCACTGCCTTGCAGGTTTCTCAGCACCAGTTCTTTACGTTCGCCATATTTCCATTCGGTTCCGGCGGGTACAAAGGCGTAGATCGCCTTGCCATCTTTTGACTGTGTGAACCAGATCTTGCCTTCGCGGATGATCTTCCAGGGGCGGATGCCCGCAATGGCTTCTTCATTGGCCAGGTTCCAGAGGGCCAGCTCACGCAGCAGCGCATCCTGTTCTATCTGGATCTCTCCATCAGGCTTGGGACCTACGTTCATCAGCAGGTTACCGCCTTTGGCCCTTGTTTCGATCAGCATGTCGATAATGGCAGTACCTGATTTCTGGGGATCATTGGTGGGCTTGTACTGCCAGTCGGTCCCCATGGTAAAGCATGCCTCCCAGGGACCGGTTACCGGCTGGTCTGGCAGCTCCTGTTCGGGCGTTCTCATTTGTCCGCGGGTAACGACAATGTCCGGCTGCAGCTGCCAGGCATATTCTTTCAATCCTTCTGCAGGGCCATCAAAAAAGATGAGGTCTATTTTACCGTATTGGGTGAGCAGCTCTTTTACCTGCGCTTTATCATAAGCCATCAACCCGGGATTGTTAGCAGGAAAATGCTGCGGCACCTGCATTCTGCCAATAGGGAGCTTATGCTGGTAGAAATAGTAAAAATCTTCCGGAGAGAAATACAGGCCGATGGCGATGCCCTGCTTGCGGAAGGCTGCGATGATCTCTTTCAGTGCATCGCGTTTAAACGGCGTGCGCATGATATTGAAATCAGTGGTTTTGGTATCCCACATGCAAAAGCCCGCATGGTGCTTGGTAGTGAACACTACATACTTCATACCCGCCAATTTGGCCAGTATGGCCCATTCTTCGGGATCAAACTTTTTAGGATTGAATGTTTGCGGCAGGGTTTTGGTAAATTTCTCCAGGTATGCCTCAGAAGCCCCGGCCATGGAATGACTGATCACCGCGCCTACCTGCACATCTACGCTCCAGTGGATGAACATGCCGAGGCCCATATCCATGAACCATTGTTCCCTTTCGGGCTTATTGGCTGATTGCTGAGAGAATACGGGCGCAAACCAAAGCAGCGATGCACCAAAGAAGAATAAATACCTGCGCATAGGATCGAACTTGTTTATCTATACAAGATACGATCTAAAGCTATTGGGAGGTACTGTTAAAAAAGTGAGGACCGGCTCAGTTCTTCGTCATTGAATATTTTAATCACACCATATAAGCCATCGTAGCCTGGCACGGGTTTCACTTCATGCTCACGCATACGGCGTATGGCTTCTGCCAGTACAGGGCTGCCCTGCCGGCGTATATCCTCCACCGGTACCGCTTTCAGTAAATTGAACTCGTTGCCGAAAGTGGAGATGGCCTGGTGAAAATCTTTCAGTACTGCCTTCGTGCCAGGCCCGCTCTTCCTGATCTCCGCCAGTATTTCGGGCAGGGGGATGATGTAATCAAAAGCCGGTGCGTTTTCCGGCGGTTGCGGCGCTTTACGGTCTGCCAGCTTTTGTATCCGATGTAGTACACCTACTGTTAAGGGGCCGCCGCATTCGGGACAACGGCCATTGTGCGACATCGTTGCTTCAGGGAGTAAACACACGCCACAGTTGCGGTGCCCGTCGTGATGATATTTACCTTCTTCCGGGAAGAACTCATAAGTACCAACGAATCCCTGCCTTGTTCTCATGGCATTGAAAAGTGCGTCGTAACTGCGTTCTGTATTGAACAGCGTAGCCTCCCTGCCCAGCTTGGGTGCAGAATGTGCGTCTGAATTGGAGATCAGGGTAAAACGGTCTAAGGCGCTCCACTGCCAGTTCATAGCCGGATCAGAGGAGAGGCCCGTCTCGATGGCGAAGATGTGCTGGGAGAGATCGCGGAAGCATTCATCAACACTATCGTAGCCGCCTTTGGAACCCAGGGTGGAGAACCAGGGCGTCCATACATGCGCAGGCACCAGGTGGGATCTGTCTGAAGATTCCAGGACGATTTCCAGGAGATCACGCGATGGCAGGCCGAGAATGGGGCGGCCGTCAGACGCCAGGTTGCCGATAGCAGAAAGCCGCGCATTGATGCGGGCTACGGTCTCAAAATCCGGCGCATATACGAGATTATGATTCTTTCTTACTTTATCACCGTGCCTGTAAATGGAGCTGATCTCTGTGGAGAGCAGGAAACGCACGTCGATATCCTGTACTTTCATGCCTGGCAGCGCGGGATCAGCAGGTGGATGTTTAAGCCGGAAGAGACCGCTACCATCGGGTTCCAGTTTCTCCTGCAGTTCTTTGAACCACTCCGGGTGCGTGAAATCGCCGGTGCCCACTACGTGGATACCTTTGGTGCGCGCCCATTGATATAAAGACTCCAGGTTGAGGTCTTTGCTGGTAGCGCGGGAGTAATGCGAGTGCACATGCAGGTCTGCTATATAGAACATACAGACGAAGTTAGGATCAAATTGAGAAAATTAACTTATTTTCGTTTTCATGGAGCAGCTGCAGCAAGGCCATTCCGTTTACATCCTGAAAACCGGGAAGAACATCTACAAGATCGGCAAAACGCAGGATCTTCAGAAGCGGCTTGCCTCCTATCACACCCACCTGCCTATCGTTTTCCGCCTTGTAAGACAATACCTCACACCACAGATGAGCAGCCTGGAAGAAAGCCTTCATACCGTATTCCAGCACAAACGTGTAAAGGGAGAATGGTTTGAGCTGACGCCGGCCGACCTGGTGATATGCGACAATATTGCCCGAAGTTTTGAGCAGGCGCAATGGCGCAGACAATCGTCTGCCAGGAAGAGCAGAGAGATCCATTACAGCGGCAACCCGATGCTGCAGGTAATGGAAGCCAATGAAAAATACCTGCATGACTACTCGAGGATAGCCGACGACCTGCGGCTGGGCCTGAGCATAGACGAAGTGTTTGCACTGCACGACGGCGAAGTAAGCATGACCATTATCGCCACCGTAAAGAAAATACTGCAATACCGCACGCCTAACGCCGAGCTCCTGGGACAGTGGTGGTACATTGTGAACGACCTGGGAACAGGCATGAGCATAAAATAGCTGAAAAATATAAAGGTCAGACCAGCCGCACTACGATCAAAATGATCAAACGGATACTCGAAAACCAGCTGTACTAAAAATTCCGATTCCCACACCGGATTTTGTAATTTACCCTGATGAAACGTTCCTTTTCCCTGCTCCTGCTCTTATGCAGTGTTATCACTGTTTGTGCTCAATCCAAATCTTCCGGCGCCAATGCCTATTTTCCGCCGCGCGGGGAATGGGAGCACCGTCAGCCGGCTTCGCTGGGAATGAAAGCCGATCAACTGCAGGCAGCCATCCAGTTTGCCCGGGACAATGAAGCTAAATATCCCCGCGATATGGAACTGACACAGGCCATACAGTTCGGCAAGGAAC
>Ga0209257_1001745_pt1 | contig 24136 bp, 16 predicted proteins | sample AraplaCvi_mCL_r2_FD_184277 | JGI IMG/M metagenome (GOLD analysis project Ga0209257, IMG submission 184277) | Arabidopsis root microbial communities from North Carolina, USA - plate scrape MF_Cvi_mCL_r2 (SPAdes) (version 2) | ecosystem: Host-associated > Plants > Roots > Endosphere | place: USA...
CGCGCCACTGCTTGAAACGACCGGCTTTCATCTGTTCGAGCCCCAGAAAGACGCTAGATAAATGTATTGGACTGGCTGAGCCGTTCGGCCTGGCTTGCGGGCTCATCCGCGACCCGGGACAGCGGGCATCACAGCCCAGGAGGGACCCAAAAGGGAACCAAAAAACCGCCCCGCGGAACCGCTTAGTTTACCGACCGTGAACATGACCAACAACCGCAACCGTCAAAGCTTGCGAAATAGTGGGCAAATTCCGCAACCCCGACTGCGCAGGACGGCCGACTTCCCCCTTGCGCCGCACGCTAGCAGGCCGAGCGCGCAACGTCGCCGGCGACTGGAACCCACTAGACTATCGGGCTTCCCAAGGCTGTCCCTGGCCCCATGACGACCCATTCCGCCCCCGCCGTCGCGACCGACGGCCCGCCGGCGCCGAACGCGCTGATCAGTTCCGAACTCCCGCCGCCGCCCGCCGCGCCCCGCGCCGCGATCACCGCCGGCTGGGTGCGCGACGAGGCCAGCCACGTCCGCGCCCTCCTCGACCGCGCCCGCCTGCCCGAGGCCGACCGCGTAGCCGCGCAGGCCACGGCGGCCGACCTCGTCCGCCGCGTCCGCGCCCGCGCCAAGGACCAGGGCGCGATCGAAGCCTTCATGCGCCAGTACGACCTGGGCAGCGAGGAAGGCGTGCTGCTGATGTGCGTGGCCGAGGCGCTGCTGCGCATTCCGGACCAGGAAACCGCCGACAAGCTGATCCGCGACAAGCTCGGCGATGCGGACTGGAAGAAGCACATGGGCCAGTCCGACTCGGTGCTGGTCAACGCCTCGACCTGGGGCCTGATGTTGACCGGCCACCTGGTCGACCTGGCCGACGACACCAAGCGCGACGTGCACGGCGCCTTCAAGCGTCTGCTCGGCCGCGTCGGCGAGCCGGTGATCCGCCTGGCCGTGCGCCAGGCGATGAAGATCATGGGCCACCAGTTCGTCATGGGCCGCACCATCGGCGAAGCACTGTCGCGCTCGCAGAAGAACGGCAACGCAGCTTACCGCTATTCGTTCGACATGCTCGGCGAAGGCGCGCTGACGACCAAGGACGCGCTGCGCTACCTGCAGGCGTATCGCGACGCGATCCATGCGATCGGCAAGTCCGGCAACTTCGTCGGCGGCGACGTGTTCTCCGCGCCGTCGATCTCCGTGAAGCTCTCCGCGCTGCACCCGCGCTACGAACACGCCAAGCGCGAACGCGTCTTCGCCGAACTCGTGCCGCGCGTGCTCGAACTGGCGCAGATGGCCAAGTCCTACGGCATCGGCTTCACCATCGACGCCGAGGAAGCCGATCGCCTCGAGCTCTCGCTCGACGTCATCGCCGCCGCGTATTCGGACACGTCGCTCGACGGCTGGGAAGGCTACGGCCTGGCGATCCAGGCGTACCAGAAGCGTGCGCCCGAAGCGATCGACTTCATCGCCGACCTTGCGCGCCGCACCGGCCGTCGCATCCCGGTGCGCCTGGTGAAGGGCGCGTACTGGGACAGCGAAGTCAAGCGCGCGCAGGTCGACGGCCAGCTCGGCTATCCGGTGTTCACGCGCAAGCCGAACACCGACGTCAGCTACCTCGCCAATGCGCGTCGCATGCTGGAAGCGTCGGATGCGATCTACCCGATGTTCGCCACGCACAACGCGCAGACGATCGCGACGATCCACCAGCGCGCGAAGTCGATGGGCCGGCAGAAGCATTTCGAGTTCCAGAAGCTGCACGGCATGGGCGACGACCTTTACGCCGAGGTGATCCCGGCCGATCGCCTGGACGTTCCGTGCCGCGTGTACGCGCCGGTCGGTTCGCACGAGGACCTGCTGCCGTACCTGGTGCGTCGCCTGCTCGAGAACGGCGCCAACTCCAGCTTCGTCAACCGCATCACCGATGAGGACATCGCCATCGATGACCTCGTCCACGATCCGGTCGCCACCGTTTCCGCATTCGAATCCATCGCGCACCCGCGCATCCCGCAGCCGCTCGATCTGTACCGCAGCTTCGGCATCGACAGGACCAACTCCATGGGCATCAACCTCGCCAACGACGATCAACTGCGCGCGCTCGCCGAGCAGATCAACGCCGCCGCGCGCGCAGACTGGCGCGCCGCGCCGCTGGTGCCGGGTGCGAACGTGACCGGCCCCGACATCGCCGTGACCAACCCGGCCGATCGCCGCCAGACGGTCGGCCAGTGGAAGGCCGCCGACAGCGCGACGGTCGAGAAGGCCGTGCAGAACGCGGTGCAGGCCGCCGATGCATGGAACACCACACCGGCCGCCAGCCGCGCCGCGATCCTCGAACACGCCGCCGACCTGCTCGAGCAGCGCATGCCGCAGTACCTCGCGCTGTGCACGCGCGAAGCCGGCAAGTCGATTCCCGACGGCGTCGCCGAAGTGCGCGAAGCCGTCGACTTCCTGCGCTATTACGCCGGCCAGGCGCGCAAGCAGTTCGCCATCGAACCGCTGCCGGGCCCGACCGGCGAGTCCAACACGCTGCAGATGTCCGGCCGCGGCGTGTTCGTCTGCATCAGCCCGTGGAACTTCCCGCTGGCGATCTTCGCCGGCCAGATCGCCGCGGCGCTGGCCGCCGGCAACGCGGTCCTCGCCAAGCCGGCCGAGCAGACGAATCTCATCGGCTACTACGCGGTGAAGCTGCTGCACGAAGCCGGCGTTCCGGAAGCCGTGCTGCAGTTCCTGCCGGGCGATGGCGCCACCGTCGGCGCCGCGCTGACGAAGGACCCGCGCATCGCCGGCGTCGCCTTCACCGGTTCGACCGACACCGCTCGCGCGATCAACCGTGCGCTCGCTGCGCGCGATGCCGCCATCGGCGTGCTGATCGCCGAGACCGGCGGCCAGAACGCACTGATCGCCGACTCGTCCTCGCTGCCGGAACAGGTGGTCAAGGACGCGATCGCCTCGGCGTTCACCTCCGCTGGCCAGCGCTGCTCGGCCGCACGCGTGCTGTTCGTGCAGGACGACATCGCCGACAAGGTCACCACCATGCTCGCCGGCGCCATGGCCGAGTTGAAGGTGGGCGACCCGGGCCTGCTGTCGACCGACGTCGGCCCGGTGATCGACGAGGACGCGCTGAAGATGCTGCGCGATCATGCCGCGCGCATGGACGTGGAAGCGACGAAGATCGCCGAGGTCGGGCTCGACGCAGACGCCGCCAACGGCAGCTTCTTCGCACCGCGCGCGTACACGCTGAAGTCGCTGGACCAGCTGCACAAGGAAATCTTCGGACCGGTGCTGCACGTGGTGCGCTGGAAGGCCGACCAGCTCGACGCCGTCATCGACCAGATCAACGCCACCGGTTACGGCCTGACGCTGGGCATCCACTCGCGCATCGACGAGACGATCGAGAAGATCGCCTCGCGGGTGAAGGTCGGCAACTGCTACGTCAACCGCAACCAGATCGGCGCGGTCGTCGGCGTGCAGCCCTTCGGCGGCCAGAACCTGTCCGGCACCGGCCCCAAGGCCGGCGGTCCGCACTACCTGCCGCGCTTCGCGACCGAGAAGACGATCACCGTGAACACCACGGCGGCCGGCGGCAACGCTTCGCTGCTGACGCTGGGCGACTGATCCGTCGCGGACGACGGCCCGCGCATCACGAAGCACCACGACGGCCCCGGCATCCACCGGGGCCGTCGTCTTTTGCACGTCCGCACTGCGACGGGTAGAGGGGCGTTCCTACGGCGCTGCGGACTTTCCCTACGATTTTCATGGGCTTGTCGCGGGTCTGTCACCGCTCTGTTATCGCGGGACGCCGGTTGTCATGGCGGTTTCATGTCGACGGGAGCGGGGCAAGTGACGGTTGGGGTTCGGCTGGACGGCGACATCCGCCTTCCGCCCAACCCAGCGAGAACCGCCCATGTCCCCGATGCAGTTGTCCGCTCGACCGCAACGCCGCCTTCTGACCCTCGCGCTCCTGACCGCCCTCACCGGCCCCGCCTTCGCCGGCGTGGACTGCCAGCTGACGGACGACGCCGGCGCGCTGATCCCTATCGACAGCACCGCCACAGGTGCCGAAGCGCTGGCCTGCGGACCCGATGCGAAGGCGCCGGGCGCCGGCGCGGTGGCCATCGGCGACGAGACCACCGCAACGGGCAAGAACGCCACCGCGGTCGGGTCGTGGATCGACGTTGACGGCGACGGCGCGGTCGATCCCAACGAGATCACCTGGGCCCAGGGCGAAGGCGCAACGGCGCTCGGCGCCGCTGCGCAGGCCACGGGTTCACGAGCGACGGCGGTCGGCGTGCAGAGCATCGCCAGCGGGGACTCGAGCGTTGCGGTCGGCCCGACTGCGATCGCCACGCAGGCGCTATCCATTGCAGCAGGTGCAGCATCTCAGGCCACGGCCGAAGGCGCGGTGGGTCTCGGCGTGAACGCACAGGCGTCCGGGAAAGGCGCTCTGGCGATTGGCGGCTGGGCCGACCGCGACCAGTCCGGTACGTTCGTGCCGGGGACGGCGAAGGAGAGCGCCATTGCGCAAGGCGATCGCTCCATCGTGATCGGTATTGGCGCGTCGTCTCGTGCGGCCGCAGCAGACGGAATTGCTATAGGTACGGCAGCCGGCGCATCGGAATCGGGTGCGATCGCCATCGGCAGTGATGTCGGTGGGGGGGTTGGCGTGACGGCACGGGCTCCCGGCGCAATCACGATCGGCGCGGACAGCACCGCCTTGAAGCTGTATGGCACCGCATTCGGCTTTGGCGCCATCAGCTACGGACAAGGCGCAATGGCCTTGGGGCCAGACAGTTTCGCCACAGGCAGTGGCGCCACCGCCATCGGAGGCTGGTTTGACGCGAACGGTAACGGCAAGGTCCCGGGTAGCTCGTCGGGCTACGAGGTCGCATTCGCCACCGGCGTAGCCGCCACCGCGATCGGTGCCGGCACGCTCGGCAGCGGCAACTTCGGCGTTGCCGTTGGGTGGGGCGCCTCCGTTGCAGGGAGCAACAAGACAGACGCAAGCGGCCTGCCAATCATTGCAGGTGGCGTTGCGATCGGCTCGCGCAGCGGCGCAAACGTGGATGGTGCCGTCGCGATCGGCTCGTACGCCAGTGCTACGAGCGTCTCGGGTATCGCTATCGGTGAGAACGCCTACGTGCATGGCGGTGCGAGCTACGGAAATATCGCGCTTGGCGCCAACGCCCTCATTCCGCAGCCGCGCAGTAACGAGGACCGAGCAGTCACCCATGGCATGGCACTGGGCGTAAACAGCAGGGTCAGCGGCAACGAGGCCACTGCACTGGGATACCAGGCCCACGCCTATGGCGACCTGTCCAACGCCTTCGGTCAATCCAGCTTGGCGTTCGGCACCAATTCATTGGCGATCGGCGGGTCCAGCGAGGCGAGTGGCAATGCAAGCGTCTCGGTCGGAACCGAATCCTCGGCTTTGGGTGCGTATACCCTCGCGGCAGGCAACGGCGCGACAGCGGTCGGCGACCATGACGTCGCGCTCGGCCCCTTCGCCTACGCTAGCGGTGGATACAGTCTTGCCGCCGGCACCAACGCTTTCGCCCTCGGCGCCAACAGCGTAGCGCTAGGTTACAACAGCTTCGCAGGCAGCGATGACAGCGCGGCGTTTGGTAGCTACGCGTTGAGCGACGCGGCACAGGCTACGGCGCTGGGCAATGGCGCGATCGCCCAGGCCGACAACAGCGTCGCGCTCGGCGCCAACTCGATCGCCGATCGCGCGAATACGGTTTCGGTCGGCAGCGTCGGCGCCGAACGCCAGATCGCCAACGTCGCCGCAGGCAGCGAAGACACCGACGCGGTCAACGTCGCGCAGCTCAACACGGCGATGGCAAACGTCGGCGGCACCGTCGACGAACTCGACCAGGCGGCGGTGAAGTACGACGACGCGACCACGCGCGACAAGGTGACGCTCGGCGGTACGACGGGCACCACCATCACCAACCTGCGTGCGGGACTTGCGTCGAGCGATGCGGTGAATGTCGAGCAGCTCGGCTCGCTGGTGAGCGCATTCGGTGGCGGCGCAGCGTTCGACGCAAACGGGCTGATGACGCAGCCGCAGTTCAACCTGTTCGGCGGCAGCTACACCACCGTCGGCGATGCGTTCGACGCGATCGGCGCGGCGTTCACGGGCATCGGGGATCGCGTGACGGCGATCGAGAGTCACCTCGTCCGATCGCACAGCGACGTGCCGATGGGGGGCGGCAACGGCCTTCCGGTGGGCGAAAGCAGCTTCGCAGTGAGCCCGAGCGACACCGCCATCGGCACCGGCGCAACGGTTGACGCAGACGGCAGCACCGCCGTAGGCAGCAACGCTGCGATCAGCGCCGCCGCGACGAACGCCGTCGCCGTCGGCGCCGACAGCAGCGTGACCGCACCGTCGGGCACGGCGATCGGCCAGGGCGCATCGGTGACGGCCGACAACGCCGTCGCGCTGGGCCAGGGTTCGGTGGCGAGCGAAGCCAACACGGTCTCCGTCGGCAACGCGGGCAACGAACGCCGCGTCACGAACGTCGCAACCGGCGTCAATGCGTCCGATGCGGCCAACGTGCAGCAGATGCAGGCCGGCGATGCACAGGCCATCGCGACGGCGAATGCCTACACCGACAACACCGCGACGCAGACGCTCACGCGCGCCAACGCCTACACCGACAGCCGATACCAGGCGTTGAGCGACGAGTTCACGCAGCTCAATGACGACATCGGCTACCGCCTAGGCAAGCAGGACGAGCGCATCGACCGCCAGGGCGCGATGAGCTCCGCGATGATGAACATGGCGATCAACGCCGCCAATTCGCGCAGCCCGCGCGGCCGCGTCGCGGTCGGCGCCGGCTGGCAGAACGGCGAGAGCGCCATGTCGGTGGGCTACTCGAAGGCCATCGGCGATCGCGCCTCCATCAGCATCGGCGGTGCGTTCAGCAGCGACGACAGCTCCGCCGGCGTCGGCTTCGGCATCGACCTCTAAGTCCTCCATTGCGTGGCGCCCACCCGGGCGCCGCGCCACTTCGCATACCCAGGGATTCCATCCATGAACCTTCGCCGCACCTTGCTGAGTGTCCTGATCGCCGGCGCCTGCGCGCCCGCTTTCGCCGCGACCGTCGACATGACCTCGATCGACGACGCCACGATCGCACCGCGTTTCATCGTCAAGTACCGCACCGGCAGCGCCGAGCGCGTGCAGCCGCAGGCACGCCAGCGCGCGCTGGACGCCGCCGCCGAACGCGCGCGCCCGCAGATGGGCGCGCGCATTGCTGGCCTGCGTGGCACCGCCGCGCTGCGCATCAACGCCATCCGCGCAACCTCCACCGGCAGGCACGTCGTACGCGCAACGCAAAGACTGGACCGCGCGCAGGCCGAGTCGCTGATGCGCGCCATCGCCGCCGATCCGAACGTCGAATACGTCGGCGTGGATCGCCTCATGCGTCCGACCGCACTGCCGAACGATCCCGTGCTCGCGACGCATCAGATCTGGCACTACGGCACCGGTGCCGGCGGCGCGCGCGTGACGACCGCGTGGGATCAGGGCGCGACCGGCGCGGGCGTGGTCGTGGCGGTGATCGACACCGGCGCCACGCCCCACGCCGATCTGGCCGCGAACCTGCTGCCGGGCTACGACTTCATCACCGACCACGAAGTGTCCGGTCGCGCCACCGACGACCGCGCGCCTGGCGGTTGGGATCTGGGCGACTTCACCACGCCGAACCAGTGCGGTGCCGGTTCGCCTGGCAGCGACAGCAGCTGGCACGGCACGCACGTGAGCGGAACCATTGCCGAAGTCACCAACAACGGCGTGGGCGGTGCGGGCGTGGCCTTCAACGCGAAGGTCGTTCCGGTGCGCGCGCTGGGCCGCTGCGGCGGATACACCTCCGATATCAACGACGCCATCGTCTGGGCCGCAGGCGGCCACATCGAAGGCGTTCCGGACAACACCAATCCGGCCGAAGTCATCAACCTAAGCCTCGGCGGCAACCACGCCTGCGAAGCCGACACGCAGGCCGCCATCAACCAGGCGGTGTCGCTCGGCGCGACGCTGGTCGTGGCGGCGGGCAACGACAACGACGACGTGGCGACGCACTCGCCGGCCAGCTGCCCGAACGTCGTCACCGTCGGTGCCACTGGCGCCAGCGGACAGCGCGCGGGTTATTCCAACTACGGTGCGGGGGTCGACCTCTCCGCACCGGGCGGCGCGGGCACCGAAGGCGTGCCCAACGGCTACATCTGGTCCACGCACAACGCCGGCAAGACGACGGCCGCGGGCGATCAGTACGTCGGCATGACCGGTACATCGATGGCGACGCCGCACGTGTCGGGCATCGTCGCGCTGATGCAGAGCGTGGCGCCCAAGCCGCTCACGCCGGCGCAGGTGGAAGGACTGCTGGTGAACAGCGCGCGTCCTTTCCCGACCAAGCCGAGCCGCGCGATCGGTTCCGGCATCGTCGATGCGGCCGCGGCGGTCGAACAGGCCAAGCGCTTCGGCCAGCCGATTGTCGCCGTGCCGCTGACCGACAACGTCGTGGAAACGATGGCGCCGCTCGCCGCGGGCCAGAGCGCGATCTATGCCATCGACGTTCCCGCCGGCAAGGCGCGGCTGGAGTTCGTGAGCTACAGCGGTCGCGGCACGCTTACGGTGTTGGCGAACTACGAGGCCGAACCGCTGCCGAGCGCGAAGATCGGCAGTTCCGAGCGCCCCGGAACGAACCAGACGATCACCATCGCCTCGCCCGCCGCGGGCCGCTACTACTTCAAGGTGAAGGCGACCGCCGACGCCGCCGGCGTGCTGATTCGCGCCCGTACCTACTAAGCCGCATGGAAGCAGCAGGCCGGAGCGATTCGCTCCGGCCTTTTCTTTTTCTGACGGAGTCGGCGTGACCGTGTCCTCCCGTTTCTTCCTGCTCTCGTTGCTCGCCCTGTTCGCAGCATGCGACCGCCTCCCCTCCATTCCCGATGTACCCGCGCGAGGCCATGCGCCTGCCGTCGATGTCGGCCCGACCAAGGCCGGCGTTCTGCAGCGCCTGCACGTGGGCCAGGCGCTGCGCGTGCACCTGCGCGCCAGCCCCGCCAGTGGCGACCAGTGGACCTTCGTGGATCCGCTGCCGCCGGAGCTGCTCATGGAGAGCGACCCTGGCCTCCTGCCATTCGACGACGTGCAGCAGGGTGCCATGCAGACCTGGACATTTCGTGCCGAACACCCGGGCCACGCGCGCCTGAGCTTCGTGCGACGCCGGCCGTTCGCCCCGCCTTCGGAGGCCGACATGCGCCACGAGTTCTTCGTATCGATCCAGTAGCCGGGGTCACGTGCTGGCCGCGCGGGATCGCTTAGGATGCTGGATCGCCCGCCGGCACTGGCGCTGGCATGACAGCAAGGGGTGATCGGGCGCATGCGCCTTCCGCTATACCGGTTCGGCGACTTCGAGCTCGACCCCGCCGCACGCGAGTTGCGACGCCTCGGCGAACGCATCGCCCTACCGCCCAAGTCCTTCGAATGCCTGGCCTATCTCGTCGCGCATCGCGACCGCGCGGTCGGGCGCGACGAGTTGATCGCCGCCGTCTGGGGCCGGGTCGACATAACCGATACCGTCGTCGCGCAAACCATGTTGCGCGCGCGCAAGGCGCTCGGCGACAGCGGCGAGCACGCCCAGCGCATCGTCCGCACGGTGCCGCGCTTCGGCTATCACTGGATCGCACCGGTGCTGGAAGTGGCGCGCGAAGCGGCCGGGGAAGCCACGGCGCAGCAGCCGACCGCCGCTCCATCGCTTTCCCTTGTCGCTGCATCGCTGAGCCACTCGCCGCCGCGGCGTCGCGGCTGGTTGTGGACCGGTGCGGCTGCAGGCGTCCTTGCTGTCATTGGCACGGGCACCTGGCTGGCGATGCGAGCGCCTTCCGCCACATCGCCCCCGGCAGCGAAGACCGAGTCCAACCTCGCACTGGTGCTGCCCGTCTCAGTCGATTCCGACGAAGGCGAGGACGCGTGGGTGCGACTGGGCGCGATGGACTACCTCTCCAACCGCCTGCGTCGCGGCGGACTGCGCGTACTGCCCAGCGAACAGGCGCTGCATCTCGGCGCCCAGGTCGGCGACGCGCCGACCCTCGACGCCGCGCAGGCCCGCCGGCTGCAGGACACCAGTGGCGCGCGCTGGATCGTCACACCGCAGGCCCAGCGCGAGGCGCGCGGCTGGCGCGTACGCTTGAGCGTGGTGGAGAACGCGAAGGAACACGTGATCGACGCGCGGGGCCCTACCGCACTCGCGGCCGTCGCCGTTGCGGCGGACGCCTGGCTGCGACGCCTCTATCCGGAGCGCGCTCGCACCGACGTTGGCCCCAGCGAGTTCGACCAGCGCGTGCAGCAGATCGACGCGGAATTACTGGCCGGGCAGCTCACCGCCGCGCGCCGGTTGATCGAAACCGCGCCGGCCGCCGAGCGCGAGGATCCCGCGTTGCAGGTCCGCGCCGGGCAAATCGAGTTCCGCGCCGGAAGCATCGACGAAGCCGAGGCGATCTTCACGCGCACGCTCGCTTCCGCACCCGACCTCGTCGAGGTACGCGCGAAGGCGATGATGGGCCTGGGCGCGGTGGCGATCCGCCGGGGCGAGTTCGCCAAGGCCGGGAGGCAATACACGCAGGCGCTGGCGGTGCTCGCCGGCGATGTACACATCGACGACCCGACGATGGCCGGCACCGCATACAACGGCCTGGGCGTCGCGCTGGTCCAGCAAGGGCGAATGGACGACGCAGTCCACAACATGGGCCTGGCGCGCATCGCGATGCAGCGTTCGGGAAACCTGATCGAAGCGGCATCCGTCGGCACCAACCTGGGCATGATCGAACGCCAGCGTCGCCACTACCCGCAGGCATTGCAGGAGTTCGACGGTGCCATCGCGGTGTTCGAACGCTTCGACGTGCGCGACTACATGGCCGCGGCGCTGATGTCCAAGGCCGATGTGCAGATGGAGATGGTCCAACCCGACGTCGCGCTGGCGAGCCTGGATCGCGCGCGCGCGCAGACGGCGTCGATCGGCGACAAGCTGTTGCTGGCGCGCATCGCGCTGGTGCACGCGCAGGTGCAACTGTCGCGCGGGCGGCTGCGCGATGTCGATCGCGACCTCGCGTCGCTGGAGACCATGCGCTACACCGAAGAAGCAGAAGCGATGCGCGAAGTTCGTGTGCGGTTGCATCTGGCGCGCGGCGCGACGTCCGAAGCGATGCGGTGGGTGCGCATGCCGTCCAGTCCGCAGGCGAGAACGTTGGGCGGCCTTGCACTGGCCGCCGTGCAGGCCGCGCTGCGCGACGGCGATACCGCAACGGCATCGCAGTGGGCCGCACGCGGTGACACGCTCGACGATTCGCACAGAAGCCTGGACTGGGACGTGGCTGCGGCCTTGCTCGCGCATGCGAACGGTCATGACGCCGATGCGCTGCGCATGGCGGATGCAGCGATGGCTCGCGTCGAACAGGCGGGCAGCCCGATGGAACGCGTACAGGCCGGACTGCTCAAAGCGCGACTGCTGCGACTGGGCGCACAGCCGCACGCCGCCTTGGCGGTGCTCGCCGACCTGGATGCGTTCGCTTCCACTGATTACGGCGTCGCGTGGGAGGCGTTGGCGCTGTATCGCGCGCTGGGCGATCCGGTGATGACGAAACAGGCGCTGGCACGCACGCAATCGTTGCGCGGTGAACGCGACATCGCGCTGGAGCCGGCACTGTAGGCAGGCAACTCGCGCGTCTGCCCTGGCGTTGGAGTAGCAAAAAAAAGCCCCGCCGAAGCGGGGCTTTCCTGAAGCGTGTACCGATCGATCAGAACTTGTACTGCGCCGAAACGCCGTACAGGTTGGCAGCGCCGTCGAACGGACCGACCAGCGTCGAGCCGCCCGAGGTGATGTCGATCTTCGGCGAGTTCGGCTCGATGCGGGTGTAGCCGAAGTTCACTTCCAGCGCCTGCGTGGCCAGCCAGCTCGCGCCCAGCGAATACCACATGCGGTTCGCGTCCGGCAGGCGCGGCGTGCGGGTTTCGATGTGCGTCGGCGTTTCGTCATACGCGACGCCGCCGCGCAGGGTCCACGACTCGTTGAGCTTGTACTCGGCGCCGAGCGAGGCGAACGCGGTGTCCTTCCAGTCGAACGGTTCGACCGAGTCCGGATCCGGGTTCGCGAACTCGATGCGGACTTCGCGCAGCGACGTCCAACCGGTCTCGGCGTACGAGGCCATCATCGAGAAGCTGTCGGTGAAGTCGTAACGCAGGTCGACATTCAGCACCGACGGCGTGGTCAGCTTGGCGAGCGCGGCACCGTCCTGGAACAGCGGACGCGTCGTCGGGCTGGCGGAGAACACCGCCGCGACGTTGCCCGGCACGGTCCAGTCGGCGGTGCCTTCCAGTTCGTAGTCGACTTCGGAGCGGTAGCTCACGCCGATGGCCAGCTTGTCGGTCGGCTTGAGGTTGGCGCCCACGGTCCAGCCGAAGCCGGTGTCGTCGCCCTGGATCTCGGCGAAGCCGTCAGCGGCCTGCGGACGGGCAAACGGCAGCGGACGCGTGGCGGGATTGGCGAACAGCAGCGAACCGAAGTCGACCGACTTCGACAGCGTCACGTCAGCGCGCGAGTAGATGATGCCGGCGCCGACCGAGAAGCGGTCCGGAATGATGTCCAGCGCGGCGGCGAGCGTCAGGTCGACGATCTCGACGTCCGAGGTGTGCGCGAAGTAGCGACCCTGCCAGTTGTTGTCGTATTCGGTCTTCAGGCCGAACGGGGCGCTGACCATGGCGCCGAAGGCCAGGCCGTTGTCGAGCTTGTGGATCACCGACAGCGCCGGGACGGCCGCGATGTCGCCGGCGTCGCCACCGTTACCGCCGGAGAGCGGGCGGCCGAGCGCGTCTGTGCCCGTGCCGTTGAATTCGTAGCTGAGGTCGATCGCGGTGACGTCGGCCTGGACCGTCGTACCCGTGAAGCGGGCCATGGTGGCCGGGTTATTGGCGACGACCGAGGAATCGGTCTCGTTGACGCCGGCGCCTGCAAAGGCAGCGCCCATCGCCTTGACGCTGTTTTCCTTCAGCTGGAAACCCGAAGCCTGTGCCTGGCCGACGGCCAGCGCGCCAGCGATGCCGAAGGCGAGCGCCGACAGCTGGATGAAACGAGAAGCGTGTTGCATGCGTGTAGTCTCCAATGGAGTATTTTTTCGTCTTCCGAGGCCGCGTCTTGCTGGGCACCCGGCCGGTCCGGTCGGTCGCCAGAGTTCGCCGGAAACCCCTCCCGACGTACGACGCCGTATGCACTATAACCCGGCTTTTAACCCGAGGCTAACAATAGCCGGCATGGCCGTCCGCACTTGTAAAACAGGGGTTTTTTCGCATCGCGACCCTTCCGTAATCCTGAATGGGGGAGAAGCTGCACGATGTTCGTGACCATCCCCGGCCGGGAACGGATGCCGCTGCGCTGGGCCACGCCCGTGCTCTTCAGCCTGCTCTGGCTGAGTTTCATCATCGTGGAGCTGATGCCCGGCGCCGAGCAGCGCCGCCTGCTGATGGAATGGGGCGCCCTGTCGGGCGGCCTCGCCTCGCCGGACGCCTGGCTCCAGGCGATCCGTTCCGGCAGCGTGCTGCGCCTGTTCACGGCGCTGTTCCTGCACGCCGACTGGGCCCACCTGCTGGGCAACCTGGTGTTCCTGCTCATCTTCGGCCTGCCCGCCGAGCGGGCGATGGGACCGTGGCGGCTGCTGATGCTGTTCCTGCTGGGCGGCGCGGTGGCGAACCTGGCCGCGGTCATCGCCATCGGCACGCCGGACCGGCTGATCATCGGTGCCAGCGGCGCGGTGTCGGCGCTGATCGGTGCCTACCTGGCGTTGTTCCCCGGCGCGAAGCTGGGCGTGGTGGTGCCGCTGGGGCTGTTCCTGCAGTTCGTGAAGGTGCCCGCGCCGCTGCTGATCGGCGTCTGGGCGCTGCTGCAACTGGTCTTCACCTTCATCGGCCCGGCCTTCGGCGCGGTGGCATGGTCGGCGCACTTGGCGGGTTTTGCGTTCGGTGGCGTGTTCGCGCTGATCGCCCGCGCCGGCATCGCGCGTCGCATGCGGCGACGGCGCGGCTTCTGACGGCGGTTGATTGGCGTGCGATGCGACCCCATGGTCACCGTGCACCCCACGCGATGTCCCAGGCCATGTCCAAGCCGCTCTACAAGGTCACCTTCCTCAACGCCGGCAAGGTGTATGAGTTGTATGCACGCAACGTTGCGTCCGGCGCACTGTGGGGTTTCACGGAAGTGAGCGAGCTGGTGTTCGACGTGCACGACGGCGTAGTGATCGACCCCACCGAGGAGCGCCTGCGCGACGAGTTCGGCAACACGCGTGCGCTGCACCTGCCGATGCACAGCATCGTGCGCATCGAGGAAGTCGAGCGCAAAGGCCAATCGGCGATCCGCGATGCGACGACCGGAGAAAAGGTCGTCACGCCGTTTCCGCTACCCGGCAAACCGCGATAATCCGGCGATGAAACGCCTGAGCCACACGATTCCCTTCGTCGCAATCCTGCTCACGCTCACTGCATGCCAGCGCGAAGCGGCAACCGATACCTCATCCACACCTGCTTCGACACCCGTCGCAACCGCCGCCGCTACACCGCAGCCGGTCGAAGCCGCCCCCAACGCCTTCAATGTGGAAATCAAGCTGTCGCCCGCCGCGCGCGAACGGCTTACGTCACAGCATGAATCGCTGATCGCCACCGCGGAATACTTCGGTTATCCGAGCGCGCAGGCACAAGCGCAACACGTGCCCGGCAGCGGGAATCCGTGGCTGACGCTGCATCGCGCGCAAGTCGAACTCGAAGGCACGCAACTCGATGGCACGCCGACCGCGCGTTTTCTCGCCGTCACGCTCGATCCCAGGCAACTGGCATGGACCGATGCGCCCGGCACGCCGCAGGTGAACATCAACGTGTATTCGGGTCGGCGTTCATCGCCGGACAACCTGCTCGATTGCGGGATGTTCCAGGACACGCTCGCGATCGCGGTGCGTACGCCGATCGAAGTTTCGTGCACGTTGATCGGCGAACCGGACGAACGCCGCTAGCCCGTCGCTGCCACGGCCAGTCGCACTGCGGTCAGGTGATCACCACCCGACTCATCGGCTTGCGTTGCAGTTTCCTGCAACGCAGACACGCGAACCTGCGGCAGCTCACTGCGTCTTGGCAGCCGGTTTCGCTGCCGCGCTCGCCACCGGCTTCTTGAGTTCCACCAGCGCCGCTGCGATAGGCGCATCGCCGTCGAGCACGTCGCCCGCGTTCTCGCCGGGCTGGCCTTCCTCGCCGTCCTTTTCGCCGTCGCCGCGCAGGTGGCCCGGCAGGCTGGCTTCGCTGAAATTGCGGATGCTCTTGTCGGCATTCTTGCCCGGCTGCAGCACGACGTCGGGCGAGATGCCCAGCGCCTGGATCGACTTGCCACTGGGCGTGAAATAGCGCGCCGTGGTGAGCTTCACCGAATCGCCGTTGTCCAGCGGCAGCACGGTCTGCACCGAGCCCTTGCCGAAGGTGCGGCTGCCGACGATGCGTGCGCGATTGTTGTCGCGCAGTGCGCCGGCCAGCACCTCCGCCGCGCTTGCCGAACCGGCGTCGACCAGCACCACGAGCGGCGCGCCATCGAGGCGATCGCCTGGCGTCGCGCCGAATTCGGCGTCGCTGATCGCGATGCGGCCGCGCGTGGATACGATCTTCCCTTCGTTGAGCAGGTCGTCGGCGATCTGCACGGCCGAGGTCAGCAGGCCGCCCGGATTGCTGCGCAGGTCGATGACCAGGCCGCGCAACTTTCCGCCGGCCTTTTCCTTGAGCTTCTCGAGCTGGCCTTCGAAGTCGGCCGCGGTGTCGGCCTGGAACGCGCTGATGCGAACGTAGCCATAGCCCGGTTCGAGCATGCGGCTCTTCACGCTCGCCACGCGGATGGTCTCGCGCGTCAGCGTCACGTCGAACGTCTTGTCCTTGCCTTCGCGCGCGATGGTCAGCGTGACCTTGCTGCCCGGTGCACCACGCAGCGGGCCCGACTGGTCGCCTTCGTCGGGCTTGAAGGGCTTGCCGTCGATGGCGGTAATGACGTCGCCCGCCTTCATGCCCGCGCGTGCGGCCGGCGTGTCGTCGATGGGCGAGATCACGCGCAGCGAGCCGTCGGGCTGGCGCATCAGTTCGACGCCGACGCCGTCATAGGCGCCGCGAGACTGCTCGTCGAAGTTCTCGGCGTCTTCCTTGTCGAGGTAGACGCTATGCGGGTCCAGGTCGAACAGCAGGCCGCGGATCGCCGAGTGCATCAGCTTCTGGTCGTCGACCGGTTCGACGTACGCCTGCTTGACCGCGTTGTAGACCGAGACGTAGCGGCGGATCTCCTCCAGCGGCACCTTGGCCTCGGCCGTCTCTGCGTCGGGCGACTCGATCGGCGAATCGGCCGGCGGTGTGTCGGCCTCCTGCGCGGCGGCCGGCAACGTGACGAAAGCAGCCAGGGCGAGCGGAATGAGGCGACGCAGGGACATTCGGGCAACTCCGGGTGGTGCGTTGGTCGAAGCGTGCCGCCGTCGGTGAATCGCCGCGCGGCCGCCGTGCGGTGATTATGGACACGCCGGGGGAGCGCAATGGAAGGCTTTCGTTAATCGTCCGGGTGACGGCGTCGACCGTTCAGCGTCAACGCCGCAGCCACGTCCCGGGATTGACCGGGGCCCCGTTGCGGCGCAGTTCGAAGTACAGCGCCGCACGGCCATGCCCGCCCGAGGTGCCGACGGTGGTGACCGGATCGCCGCGCTTCACCGTGTCGCCGACGTCCTTGAGCAGCGCGTCGTTGTGCGCGTACAGGCTCATGTAGCCGTTGCCGTGGTCGACGATCAGCAGCAGCCCGTAGCCGGTCATCCATTCGGCATAGACGACCGTCCCGTCGGCGACCGCCCTGACCGGCGTGCCGGCGGCGGCGGCGATCAGCAGGCCGTCGCTGTCGCGACCGTCGGGCATGGTCGCGCCGAATCCGGCGAGCAGCGCGCCCGACACCGGCCAGCCCAGGCCACCGACCTGCGGCGCCGGTGCGCTGGCGACGACGGGCGGCTTACGGCGCGGCGTGGGGTCCTTGCCGGCGGCGGCGTCGCGCGCGGCATCCCGCGCGGCGCGTTCGGCGGCGGCGCGTCGCTGCGCTTCGGCCTTCGCGGCGGCGACGCGCAGCTTCTTCAACAGTTGTTCGAGGCCCGCGGCATCGCGGCCGAGTTCTCGCTCGCGCGTGCTCTTGTCCTCGTAACTCTCGTTGAGCTGCGCCACCAGGCTCGCGCGCGCCTTGCGTGCACTCTGCAGCTGGCCCAGTTGCGAGCGCTGCTGTTCGTGCGTGCGATCGAGTTCGCTGCGACGTTGCACGATCGCCTGCTCGACGTCGTTGAGTTCCTTCAGTTGCGTGTCGAGTTCGGCGATGCGACGCGTGCGATCGCGTTGCAGGTAGCCGTAGTACGCGAGCATGCGGTTGCCGTCGGCGACGCGGTCCTGCGCCAGCAGCAGTTTCAGGGGCGCGTCCTGTCCCTGCAGGTACGCCGCGCGAAGCAGCTGGGCGAGTTCCTGCCGCTGCGCGCCCATGCTCTCCTGCAGCTGCGCGCGTTGCGTCTGCAGCGAGGCGAGCGTGGCCTGCTCTTTCGCCATGCGCGCTTCGATCTCGCGAAGGCGGCGGTTCGACTGGCCGACCTTTTCGTCGGCTTCGCGCAACTGGCGCGATGCGCTGCCGCGCTGGCCTTCGATCTTGCGCCGCTCCGCGGACACCGACTTCAGCTCGCGCTGGATCTTCTCCAGCTTGCGTTCGGCTTCGCGGCTGCTCTGCGCGAACGCGGGCGCCGCCAGCAACAGGCCGGCGGCGAGGATTACCGCGCATTTCATCGCAACGATGGCGCGCCGCATGCGGTCAGCCTGCGAGCAGGCTCGTTCCGCTCATCTCCGCCGGCTTCGGCAGGCCGAGCAGGTCGAGGATGGTCGGTGCCACGTCGCGCAGCGCACCGCCGCTGCGCAGCGTCGCCGCGCGCGAACCGAGGTACACGAACGGCACCGGGCCGACGGTGTGCGCGGTGTGCGGCTGGCCGGTGGAGGGGTCGCGCATCATTTCCAGGTTGCCGTGGTCGGCGGTGACCAACAGCGCACCACCCGTGTCGCGCACGGCCTGCGCGATCTTGCCGATGGCGACGTCGACGGCTTCGGCGGCCTTGATCGCCGCTTCGATGTTGCCGGTGTGGCCGACCATGTCGGGATTGGCGATGTTGCAGATGGCGACGTCGATGTCGCCGGAGCGGATCGCGGCTGTGAGCTTGTCGGTGAGTTCCGGGCAGCTCATTTCCGGCTGCAGGTCGTAGGTGGCGACCTTCGGGCTCGGCACGAGGATGCGCGTTTCGCCCGTGTAAGGATCTTCTCGACCGCCGCTGAAGAAGAACGTCACGTGCGCGTACTTCTCGGTTTCGGCGATGCGCAGCTGCTTGAGGCCGTTGTCGGCGAGGACTTCGCCGAGCGTGTGGCGCAGGTCGTCCGGACCGAACGCCACCGGCGCGGGCAGCTTCGCGTCGTACTCGGTGAGGCAGACGAAACGCGAAAGCTTCGGGCGGCGCACGCTCTTTCCGGCATTTTCGAAGCCGGCGAAGTCGGGCGACACGAACGCGGCGGTGATCTGCCGCGCGCGATCGGCGCGGAAGTTCATGAACACGACGGCATCGCCATCGGCCATGGGCACATGGCCTTCGATCACGGTCGGCGCGACGAACTCGTCGGTCTCGCCGCGCTCATAGGCCTGCAGCAGCGCTTCGATCGGACCGGTGGTGACGTGTTCGCTCCTGGCTTCGACGATTGCGTTCCACGCGCGTTGCAGGCGATCCCAGCGCTGGTCGCGATCCATCGCGTAGTAGCGGCCGCTGACGCTGGCGACGTGCGCGTTGCCGAGCTTGCGGCAGACGTCGTGCAACTTCGCCAGGCTCGGTTCGGCGGACTTGGGCGGCATGTCGCGGCCGTCGAGGAACGCGTGCACGGCGACATTCGGCACACCCGCCTGGCTGGCCAGTTCGAGCATCGCGAAGATGTGGTTCTCGTGGCTGTGGACGCCGCCGGGCGACAGCAGGCCCATGACATGCAGCGTGCCGTTGCTGGCTTGCGCGGCCGCGCAGGCGGCTCGCAGTTCGTCGTTGCCGAAGAACGTGCCGTCCTCGATGGCGGCGTCGATCCGCGTGAGGTCCTGGTAGACGATGCGGCCGGCGCCGAGGTTCATGTGGCCGACTTCCGAGTTGCCCATCTGCCCATCCGGCAGGCCGACATGGCGGCCCTCGGTGTGGATCAGCGTGTGCGGCGCGGAGGCGACCAGCGCGTCCCAGTTCGGCAGCGTGGCCTGGGCCAGCGCGTTGTCGGCCGGGTCGTCGCGATGGCCCCAGCCGTCGAGGATCAGCAGAACAACGGGTTTGGGGCGCGGGGTGGTTGCGGGCACGTCGGATTCCAGTGTGAGGGGTGGAATGATGACTTCGGGCACGGGTCGGCGCCGGCGATGGCTGCGATTGTAGCGAAGCGGTGTAAACCGATTCCGCCTTCATCGCATCCCATGCAATGAAGCCCGTCCCAACACGGAACCCGAAACGATGGCAATTCGCTCCCGCGCCCGCTCCCTCTGCCTCCTGCCGCTCGCCCTGGCGCTGTCCGCGCCGGCGTTCGCCGCCCAGGACATCGACAAAGTCAATGGCAGCATTACCGTTGAAGCCGGCCAGACGGTCGGCGACCTGGACACCGTCAACGGCTCCATCCGTATCGGGGCCGGCGCGCGCACCGGCAAGGCCGAAACCGTCAACGGCAGCATCACCGTCGCCGAGAACGTCGAGGCCGGTGGGCTGGAAACGGTCAACGGCTCCATCCGCGTGGCAGGCAACGGCAAGCTTTCCAGCAAGCTGGAAACCGTCAACGGCGGCGTCTTCGTCGATCGTGGCGGCGACGTGCGCGGCGACATCGAGACGGTGAACGGCTCGATCGGGCTCGTCGACACCGACCTGTCCGGCGGCATCACCACGGTGAACGGCGACGTGACCGTCGGTGTGGGCTCGCATGTGAAGGGCGGCATCCACTACACCAAGCCGAGCCAGTCGTGGTTCTCCTTCAACAAGCGCGATCCCAAGGTCATCATCGGGCCGAATGCAGTGGTCGACGGCCCGCTGGTGTTCGAGCGCAAGGTCGAGCTGTACGTGCACAACAGCGCGAAGGTCGGCCAGATCAGCGGCGCCACCGCGGTGCGCTACGACGGCGCGACTCCGCCGGGCCAGTAAGGGGCCTCGCGGAGGAAGGACGGCAGTTCGATCCTCGTCGGCCCCGCCGGACCCTCGTCGAGTCCCAAAGACTGGCGCGTCAGGCCCTCTAGCCTGGCGCGCCAGTTTTTTGCCTGGGGCGCGAGTGGACCTGCCCGGCGCACCAGGCGTAGAGACCGGCGCTCCACGCTTCGGGACCGGGACGCCGCGCTCGACGGCACGGCCTGGCCGACGAACTGCCGGACGGCGCACGGTGGCGGCACGGCCGGCGTGCCTAGAATGGGGTTCGCTTCCGCGGCGTCGCTCCTGCCGGCGCCGCGGGGCCAGGTCCATTCCGGAGGTCCCATGTCCCGAGTTTCACTTCTCAGCACGGCAGTGGCCGGCATCGTCGGCGCGATCGCGCTGACCGCCTGCTCCAAGCCCAGCGACGCGCCCAGCGCGGCCACCCCGCAAACGCCCGCCGCGGCGCCGACGGCCGACAACCACTCTTTCAACGACGCGATCAACGCGGCCGATTTTGCCCAGCACGTGAAGGTGCTGGCGTCAGACCAGTTCGAAGGCCGCGCGCCCGGCAGCGCCGGCGAGGAGAAGACCGTCCAGTACCTGGAAGCGCAGTTCAAGCGCATGGGCCTGAAGCCCGGCAACGGCGACAGCTACTTCCAGACCGTACCGATGGTGGAGACCACGGCGGACGAATCGACCGAGCTGAAGATCGACGTGAAGGGCAAGCCGCGCACGCTGAAGTTCGGCACCGACATGGTCGTGGGCACGCGCACCGGCCGGGAGGAAGTGAAGATCGACGGCAGCCAGCTGGTCTTCGTAGGCTACGGCGTCAACGCGCCGGAGCAGAACTGGAACGACTACGCCGGCGTGGACGTGAAGGGCAAGACGGTGGTGATGTTCGTCAACGATCCGGGCTTCCACAGCCAGGATCCGAAGCTCTTCGAAGGCAAGCGGATGACGTACTACGGCCGCTGGACGTACAAGTTCGAAGAAGCCGCACGCCAGGGCGCCGCGGCGGCGATCATCATCCACGACACCGAAGGCGCGTCGTACGGATGGGACGTGGTCAAGAATTCATGGTCAGGCGCGCAGTTCGACCTGCCGGCGAAGGACGATCCGGAACCGCGCCTGCCGGTGCAGGGTTGGATCACCGGCGACGCCGCGCGTACGTTGCTGGCCGACCTGGGGCACAACCTCGACGATCTCTACAAGGCCGCGAACAAGCCGGGCTTCAAGGCGATTCCGCTGGATGGCAAGCTTTCTGTCGACCTGAAGAGCAAGACCGGCGAGAAGTCTTCGCGCAACGTCGTCGCGCTGTTGCCGGGCGCGAAGCGTCCGGACGAAGCGATCGTCTACATGGCCCACTGGGACCACCTCGGCAATCACAGCCACGAGGCCGACGAGCACGGCGGGGCCAGCGCAGGCGAGCCGCACGCCGACACGATCTACAACGGCGCGATCGACAACGCGAGTGGCGTGGCAGGCATCCTCGAGATCGCCGAGGCCTTCAGCAAGCAGACGCCGCCGCCGGATCGCTCGCTGCTGTTCCTGGCGGTGACGCTGGAGGAATCGGGGCTGTTGGGATCCAAGTACTACGTCGCGCACCCGACGATTCCGCTCAACAAGACGGTGGCCGTGATCAACCTGGACGCGATGCCGGTGATCGGCAAGGCGAAGGACATGACGGTCGTGGGCTTCGGCAGCTCCGAGCTGGAAGACCTGCTCAAGACGCAGGCTGAAGGGCAGCAGCGCGTGCTGCATGCCGAAGCGACGCCGGAAGACGGCTTCTACTTCCGCTCCGATCACTTCAACTTCGCCAAGGCCGGCGTGCCGGCGCTGTATGCCAAGGGCGGCAGCGACCTCGTTGACGGCGGCGTCGATGCGGGTCGCAAGGCGGAATCCGATTACCGCGACAACCGCTATCACAAGCCGGGCGACCAGTTCGATCCGTCGTGGAAGATGGACGGCGTGGTGCAGGACCTGGACGCGCTGTACGGCGTCGGCCGCACGCTGGCCGGCGACGAGCAGTGGCCGAACTGGTACGAAGGCAATGCGTTCCGCGGCGCGCACGACAAACTGATGAAGTCGGCCAAGTAGTCCGCTTCGACAGGCACGGCCGCAACGGCGCCCCATGCGGGCGCCGTTGTTGTTTTCGGCTACGCTGACGGCTCTTCTGGCCCGCACGGAACTGCCATGACGCTCACCACCGCGTACGTCTGTGTCCTGATCGCCGCGTTGCTGCCGTACCTCTGGGTCACCATTTCGAAGGCCAGCGGCGAGCGTTACGACAATCGGGATCCGCGGCGCTGGCAGGAGAAGCAGCAAAGCCCGCGTGCGCAACGCGCCAACGCGGCCCAGCTCAACAGCTATGAAGCCTTCGCGCCGTTCGCCGCTGCCGTGGTGCTGGCGCAGCTGGCAGGCGTCGCGCATTCGCAAATCGCCGCGTTGTCGCTCGCCTTCGTCACGCTGCGGGTGCTGCACGGTCTGGTGTACATCGCCGGCCGCCACTACTTGCGTTCGCTGATCTGGGCGCTGGGTCTGGCCTGCGTGATCTGGCTGTTCGTGCAAGCGGCGCTGCACGTGGCACCGTGATTTCGCTCATTCGGGAATCGTTCGTTGAACGCACCATCGGTTAGTTCGTCCTCGTTGCGCGAGGATTTGCGGCAAAGCGGATTCCGCTTCGTCGAAGGCGGCGCCATGCGCGGCCTGCTGGAAGCCTTCGGCCCCCTTTCCGACTGGAATGCTTTTGCCGACAGCTGGAACACGCTGGAACCGGACGTGTACCTCGCCAACGTGGGGCTGCATCGCCGTCGTCGCCATGCGGTGTTCACCGCGACGGGCGACGAGATCGTGCGCGCCTCTCATCAACCGCATTACCAGAGCCGCGACTACAACACGCTCCAGGGCGGCATCGAGCGCTGGTTCGCGCCCATGCTGCCGGAAGTCTCCAGCAGCGCGAGCCTGCGCAGCATCCTGAATTTCTGCCGCACGTTCTTCGGCGCGCTTGCGCCCGATGTTCCGGCATGGCACGTCGAGCTGCACCAGTTCCGGATTGAAGCGCGCCCCGACGAACAGGGCCAGCCGACGCCGGAAGGCGTGCATCGCGATGGCGTGGATTACGTGCTGGTGCTGCTGGTCGATCGGCTGAACATCGCCAGCGGAACCACGACGATTCATGCGGCCGACGGCGAGCTGCTGGGGAGCTTCACGCTTACTCACGCGCTGGATGCGGCACTGGTCGACGATGCGCGCGTCTTCCACGGAGTTACGCCGGTGGAGCCGGAAGATCCGGCAAAGGCGTCGCATCGGGATGTGTTGGTGGTGACATTCCGGCAGCAGCGCTGAGGGCTGGGGTTAGGCTCGGGGCTCTCTGAGCCTTGTTGAATTCTCCGGGGCCTCTCGACTGTTGGTGGCCAGCCCAATCGTGTCGCTGTGGCGCAGGCGGGTTTTTCACAAAGCGCGACGCTATCGAAGGGTTTCGAGGGCGGGCGGTTCGCTCGCGCAGGCTTGAAGCGCCGCAACGACGGCCAGGCTTATTCCGGTCCAGGAGGGCAGCGGGCCCGTCGCGCGGTTGGGGTGGAAAGCCCGATCAGTCGAAATGCACTGCGGCACTGCGCCGCGAGCTCGGGTCAGAAACGCCGCAGCGCGCTTACCGGTGACGTTTCTGGCCAGCGTCAGCTGCAGCAGACGTCACGTAGGGATAGTGCCTGGAACAGGTGTGATAACCCGCCACGGACAGCGGCGGGGTTTTGTACGCGCGCGCGAACTGGTTTTCGGACGCGCAAAAGAAGAAGGCCGGTCCTGTTGGACCGGCCTTCTGGGGTAAAGCCCCTGGCGATGACCTACTCTTGCATGGCTTAAGCCACACTACCATCGGCGCATGTGCGTTTCACTTCCGAGTTCG
>Ga0209257_1001746_pt1 | contig 24125 bp, 18 predicted proteins | sample AraplaCvi_mCL_r2_FD_184277 | JGI IMG/M metagenome (GOLD analysis project Ga0209257, IMG submission 184277) | Arabidopsis root microbial communities from North Carolina, USA - plate scrape MF_Cvi_mCL_r2 (SPAdes) (version 2) | ecosystem: Host-associated > Plants > Roots > Endosphere | place: USA...
CCTCCCGTGGTACCTGGACGACCTCCGCCCACAGGGCTATCTGGGCAGGGCGTACGCAAGGCACCACGGCCACGACTTCGGGATGCCACTGGACCCGGACCGCTCTGAGCCACGATCTCTACTCAGAATGCTGTCCCATACCGGAGGCACAGGGCAGGGCGACATCATCCCCGGCGAAACCGCCCTGCAGGCAGCGCTGATGTCTCGAGAGGCTCCGCCCGACCTCGTGCGCGCTGCGACGCGCCAGCACGCCTATCCCGAGCGCGCGGCCGCCGTGATGGCAGGTACCTTGGCCTGCCTCGGCCCCGGCGGCGAGCAGCCAAAGTTCACGGCAACAGTCGAAGAGGACGGGCAGCGCGATGCCGTACTGGTCAAGTTTTCGCGGGCCGCCGACGGGGAGGCCGCCAGATGCTGGGCCGACCTGCTCGTGTGTGAGCACTTGGCCCTGCAATGCCTCCGAGACGCCGGCATCCGAGCAGCCGCTTCGGAGCTCATCCAGACCAGCGACTACACCTTCCTGGAGGTGCGGCGCTTCGACCGCACTCCAAACCTGCTGGGCCGGCTAGGCTTCGTTTCGCTGATATCGCTGTCTTCTGCCTTTGTAGGTGACGTGACCGCAGACTGGGGGAGCGCGGGCGAGCAGCTCCGAGCATTGGGCTGGGTAACGCCAGAAACCGCAACCCGAATGGCGCAGCTCCATGCCTTCGGACGCCTGGTTGGCAACTCGGACATGCACCAGGGAAACATCGGGTTCCACCTCGCAGGCCGTGGACCATTGCCGCTCTCCCCGGCTTACGACATGTTGCCGATGTCGCTGGCTCCCTCGCGCACCGGTGTGCTGCGTGCGACATCTCCGATGAATCCGGTGGCACCACTGCGTGCTGGCCATATCGCGCACCTGCAGTGGGTCGCGCCGCTCGCCGTGGATTATTGGGAGCGCGTGGCGGGCTCCCCCCTATTGCGTTCTACCGTCCTGCGGCAGGTGGCCGGGGAGAACGCGCGGCGGGTGAGGGCAATGGGACAGCGCTTCGGCTGACCGCGCTCGAGCATGTAACACAGTGGCACGGGCAGCCTCAGGTCCACTACACTTCCGGACTACTGGGGCCTATAGCTCAACGGTTAGAGCAGAGGACTCATAATCCTTTGGTTGAAGGTTCGAATCCTTCTGGGCCCACCAAATTGATGTTCACAGGCGTCCAGCGAAGTCCTGTAGTCCGGCCGATAGCTAAAAATAGCCGGATCAAGTGTCCATCGGCGTCCAAGGGCATGCCCTTGCATCCATAAAAGAAGTGAGTCAGGCTGTGAGTCAAGGACTGGCGTTCGCCTAGCCGACTCACAAATGGGCGACTCACATGCTGACCGACACCAAGTTGCGCTCGCTGAAGCCGAAGGCCGCGGTCTATCGCGTGGCCGACGCAAACGGCCTGTGCATTGGGGTGCATCCAACTGGTAGCAAGGTCTAGCGGTATCGCTATCGCTACCTAGGGAAGGCGAGCATCATCACCATTGATGAGTACCCGGCCACTTCGTTGCAGGCTGCCCGGGCTGATCGCTACAAGTTGCGAGCAATGCTTCGTGGCGGTGCCAATCCCTCTCAGGTTGCGAAGGCGGAGCGCGCGGCGCATGGCGAAAGGGCCGCTAACACCTTCTCAGCCATTGCCCTGGAACTGCTGGCGAAGCGGACGAAGGAAGGTCTTACCCCCGGCTCTGTCGTGCGCGAGCGCCGCTTGATCCAGAAGGATCTGGCGCCACTGGCTGATATGCCGGTCACTGAGATAACCGCTCCGATCCTGTTGGCGGCCTCAACCAAGACGAGGCTGCGGACCTCGCGTTAGTCGACCGGAGCTATTGGTCTGCGGTGGAACGGGGCGCTCGAGCCAATCCAAGCATCAAAACCCTCCAGAAGTTCGAGCGTCTTCGGGGTGGGTTTGGATGATGTCTTCGCCAGGGCACGTCCTATTCAGCAGAACCGAACAGCATCCTGAGCCTAGCCGCCTGGGTTCCGGCCGGGTTTGACTGGAGTAAAGGGTTTGCTTTAAGAAAAAGAATCCGAACGACAGCCTCGCTCTCAGCTTCTTGGGCCGTCACTAATGGGAACGCGCGCGCGCGCGCTCGCACGCGCATGCGCACGCGAGGCATCATCAACATTCGGTCCCTAGACTTGCGACGAGGCCCGCCGCTGTCACCAAGAAGCGATTGAGCAGCCTGTAGACATCATGCGGGGCAAGAACGTTTCCCTCGCACGGGCGGCCTTTGCGGTGCTGCCGGACTGCTGCTTCGGCAGGTCGGTCCAGTTTGCGGGGATCGATGCGGATTCCGTGCCTATCCCCGGAGATGCAGCTGGCCGAATGAAGGGCAGGGAGGGGGCACCTGCGTGATCTTCGCTGCCGAACGGCAGTCGCCCGACTTGGGAGCTGCGAAGTACGTCTGGGAAGTGGCCAGGAACGCCATAAGGGGGGGGCGGAATCGTCGCTGCTTTACGCCACCACCCACGGCGGCGGCTCGCAGCGGTTCTTACAGCTGAGTCACTAGGTGAGATATAGTTTGTGAGATTATGAGAAAACGTCTAGTCCATGGCTGCTCTGATTGCTTGGCTTGGCGACGCCTAGCTGCGCGTCTGCGAGCCATCTGACTCAAAAGTCGAGGGTCATGTTCTCGGCGCGATAAGGGCAATTTCACTCGGGCTGGACTAGTTGGCACGCCTCCTGCATATACGGGGTTGGCGCAGCTTTTCTTGCGGCGCACGCGTAAGAGAGATTGGAAAGGCATACCGAATGGCGCGTAATGAACGATTGACATGCAAAGAGCTGATCGAGCCCCAGTTGACGGCGCACGGCTGGGCGTGGCAGGAGCAGCTGCGTATTGGTCCGGGACGGGTCAATCTTACCGGCGAGACGATGTACGACGAGACGCAGTCGATCATCGCCGACTATCTGTTGCGCTTCAAAGGCGTGCCTCTGGCCATTGTCGAGGCGAAGTCGGAGGTAGAAAGTGCGGCTGACGGCATGCAGCAGGCGTCTCGCTATGCCCGTCGCCTCTCCCTGCGGTTCTCTATTGCCTCAAACGGCAGTGATTGGATCCTGACCGACAACGATACAGGCGAGTTCGAGTCGCGGAGCGCGCCGCCCTCTCCAGAAGAGCTTGTCGCCCGCATGGGCGCTGCAGTCGATTGGTCGCGTTGGGAAGGGGCGTTTTCCGCCGGCTACCACGTTGATCAGGTGTTGCGCAAAGCCGTGCGTCCCTACCAGGATGTAGCTATCAACAAAGCCTTGTGGCACTTCGCTCGAGGCGATGATCGCGTGTTGCTGCTCATGGCCACGGGCACTGGCAAGACCTTCACCATCTTCCAGCTGATATGGAAGCTGTTGAGTGGCAAGGCCCTTAAGCGCGAGCACGTCCTGTTTCTGACCGATCGGAACAGCCTCAAGGATCAGGCTTACCGCGCCTTCAGTGCCTTTCCCGCAGCCGAGCGCGTGCAAATCGACAAAGGCACCGTCGCCCAAGGCCAGCATCTGGTGGGGAAGGTGTTCTTTGCCAACTACCAAAACCTCGGCGAGGAGTTGGACGGCAAGAAGGTCTACGAACACTACGACCCTGATTTCTTCGATCTTGTTGTTGTTGACGAATGCCACCGGTCCGGCTTTGGTGACTGGTTCGGCGTGCTCGAGCATTTTGGAGGCGGGCTACAGCTCGGTCTGACCGCTACGCCGCGCGAGCTAGAAGAGGGTGAGCGAGCGCTGACCACCGAGGAGAAGCGCCGCGACACCCAGCACTATTTTGGCGATCCGGCCTTCACCTACACTCTTAAGCAAGCCATCGAGGATGGCTACTTGGTGCCCTACCTGTTGGAAGAGCGCATCACGAACGTCGACGACGAGGGCTATACCGGCCCAGACGGCAAGCGCTATACCACCGCCAACTTTGAGCGCGACATCCGCATGCCGGATCGTACGCGCGCCATCGCTGAGGATCTCTGGGAGGTGCTGGGCAAGTACGAGCTGCGCGATGAGAAGACGATTGTCTTCTGCGTAGATGACACCCACGCGGCCTTCATGGCGCAGGAGCTCCGCCGCCTCTCTGGCAATGGCGACTATGCTGCCCGCATCACACGTGCCGAGCGCAATAGCCACCAGCTGGAGCGCAACTTTGCGGTCGTTGGTCCTAGCAATCCGCGCATTGCCGTCACCGTCGACTTGCTGACCACGGGGTTTGACGCTCCAGACGTCAAAAACGTGGTGTTCATGCGCCCACTGCGTAGTGCGATCCTCTACAAACAGATGAAGGGGCGTGGCACCCGACTGTGTGAAGACATCAACAAGCGCTACTTCACGATTTTCGACTATTCGGGTGCCAGCGCGCTTGAAGACGCCGAGTTCGATGGCCATCCTGCAAACCGCCAAAAGGCCGCTTCCAGCAGCAAGCCCAAGAAGAAAAGCGCCGAAGACACTCTGGTCAAGCCAATCGGCGAGGGCGTGTCCGTCATCATTTCGGCCGAGAACCGCTACGTTTGCCTAGCCGATGGAAGCAAGATTCCGTTCGAGGAGTACGCCGAACAGTCGCGCGAATTCATCCTGGACGTCAGCCACAAGGGCATGGATGAGCTGCTACGCATATGGATTGACAGGGGCGGCCGTCAGGAACTTCGCGAAGCGTTGCGCGACCGCGATATCTATCCCTCCGCGTTCCGGCACTACCTGGAACTTCCGGATGCTGACGATGTAGACGTCCTCGCCAAGATCGGATTCCAGCTGCCGCGCGTGCCTAACCGGGCAGATCGCGCCAATCGCCTGTGGGATGAAGATCAGATCTGGTTGCTGGCTCATCTGGGCGAATCCGCGCTGCCTGAAAGCCAGCGGTTTAAAACGCGTTTGTGGCAGACCGCGCTCGACCACTACCGGCTGTTTGGCATCGACGATCTGGAGCAGGCTCGCACTTACAGCGCTCCGCAGTTTTCCGAACAATTTGGCAGCTTCACGACGCTTACCAACCGCTACGGCGGTCCGGTTCTGCTGAAAACTGATCTTGAGCTGGTGAAGCAGCACCTTTACGTGCCCATGGCTAGTTAACGCGCTTGGGCTCAATAGCAAAAGAAGGACGGAGCGTGAACAAGAACAACGCCGAACACCGCCGCACCGAGGTTCAGCAAATCGTCAAGAACGCCTGCGACCAGCTCAATTCTGAGGGCGTGGACGCCCGCAACTACGTGGAGCAACTCGCCTGGCTCTTCTTTCTGAAGGCATTTGACGAAACCGAGACACGGAAACAGCAAGAGGCCGCCTTCGACGACGTACCTTACGAGCGTCGCCTAACGGGTGATTACGCCTGGAGCCATTGGGCCAAGGACACTGACCACCCCGACGAGATGCTCGAGTTCGTCGACGGGAAGCTGTGGATTAAGCTAACTAGCCCGGACCCCGCCAAGGGCCTGGGCGACGACGCGTTGGCGCAGCGCTTTCGTCGCATCTTCGACAACGTGCGCAACTACAGCCGCCGGGGTGTGAGCTTTGCCAAGGTGGTGCAGCAAGTGGACAAGCTGCACTTCTCAAGCGAGACCGACGTCATCGTGCTGTCGGAAATCTATGAGGACCTGCTCAAGCGCGTTGCGGCCGACTCGGCCGGCTACGCCGGTGAGTTCTATACCCAGCGCCACATCATTCGCGCCATTGTAAAAGTGGTGCAACCACAGCCCAGCGAGCATGTGTACGACCCGTGCTTTGGCACGGCCGGGTTCCTGGGTGAAGCTGCGGACTACTTGCGCCACAACAGTACTCTCAGTGGCAAGCAACTCGACGACCTGCAGCATAAGACCTTCTACGGCCTGGAGCTCAAGCCGCTGACTTACCTGCTGGGATCGATGAACATGATCCTGCATGGAATCGAGGGCGCCAGCCTGGAGCTGGCTAACACACTGGAAGTGCACAGCCAAAACGTTGCTGAGAAGGACAAATACCAGGTCATCCTTGCCAACCCGCCCTACGGCGGGAAGATGGCGCAGGAGCTGCAAACCAACTTCCGTGTGCGATCCGGCGCGACAGAGTGTCTGTTCCTCCAGCACATCATGGCCAACTTGGCCAAGGGCGGTCGCGCGGCGGTGGTCATTCCCGAAGGCGTGCTGTTCCGTGGCGGCCCGGATCAAAAGGTGCGCAGAGAGCTTCTGGAGCAATTCAACGTGCACACCATTCTGTCGCTGCCAGCAGGCTGTTTCCTGCCTTACACAGGCGTCAAGACCAACGTGATCTTCTTCGATCTCTCACAAGACGGGTCGGGAACAGAGTCCATTTGGTATTACGACCTGACCAACGATGGATTTGAGCTCAAGCAAACGCGAAAGCCCATCGCAGGCAACCAGCTACCCGACTTCCTGTCCAAGTGGCAAGGCCGCGTGGAGAGCAACAACTCTTGGTCCGTGCCGCTGGCCGACATTGTGGCCAAGGGTTACGACCTATCGGCCAAGAATCCGAACAAGGTCGATGACTACGAGCATCGACCGGCACTCGAACTGGTCCAGTCGATCAAGACCAAGGAAGCTCGAATCAGCGAACTGCTGGACGAGCTCGAGTCCTTGCTGGAGCGTGCTGGATGACGTTCCCGGCGACATGGAAAACCCACAAGCTTGGCGAGCTCGCCCAGTACATCAACGGGAAGGCGTTCAAGCCAGAGGACTGGAAGACCTCTGGCTTGCCGATCATCCGTATTCAGAATCTGACGGATAGTAGTAAGCCGTTCAATTACTGTGACCAGTCGGTCGAATCGCGCTATTACGTCAACGACGGTGATCTGCTGATTTCTTGGTCCGCCACACTCGGATCATTCATATGGGATCGGGGGTCTGCCGTCCTCAATCAGCACATCTTCAAGGCCATCCCGAACTCTGATCTGGTGGAGCGAGATTTCTTACATTTCCTGATGCTTGAAACCTTGGAAGAGATGGCGAGTCACGCTCATGGCATTGCGATGAAGCACATCACTAAAGGAAAATTCGAAGCGATTGAGGTTGCCATTCCACCGCTTCCGGAACAGCGCTGGATCGTTGCCCGCATCAAGGAGTGCATGGAGCGGGTGGATGAGATTGAAGCCAGCGCCACAAGCGTCGGTCTTGAGGTCGACGCGCTGTTTCCGGCATTGCTCAACGAACGCTTTGTTGAAATCCGAGCCGTCCATGGCACCCGACTGTTGGATGACGTAGCCGACATTCGCGGTGGCAGCTCGCTACCCAAGGGAACTGAGATTGACGAAGGTACGTCGTCAGTTCTGCTGGTCAAGGTCGGTGACATGAATGCCGACGGCAACGAACGGACTATCAAGGTCGCGCGGCAGTTTTTTCCGGCAAGCGAGGCAGGGCGTGGATCCATTGAGGCAGGCGCTGTGATATTCCCGAAGAGGGGTGGCGCAATCGCGACGAACAAGAAACGACTGCTGGGTCGCCCTGCGTTGCTTGATCCGAATCTGATGGCTGTGGTAGCCAGGCGTGAGGTCTTGAGGCCCGACTACTTGTACTACTGGTGTCTGGCGCTCGATCTCTCAAAGCTGTCCAACGGAGGCGTGATACCGCAACTCAACCGCAAGGATTTGGCGCCTTTGGAGTTGCCAATCCCCAGTATCGCGGCTCAAGGCCGGATCGTCGAAGAACTTCAGCAAGCCGAGCAATACTGTTCGCAACTGAAGACCGAGTTTAAGGCCGCGCAGGCCGATCGCGCTCATCTGCGCAAAGCTATTCTGCGCAAGGCGTTTGCAGGAACGCTGTGAACACGCTGCAGAACAAGCAACTGCGGGATGCCACCTCTCGGTTGGGCAACTTTTTGGATGCGCTTGGCAGCGAGAACCTTGCCAGCGAGATCAGGCCCCTGATCCGTGAGGTCTTCGCTGCTTTTCTATTGTTGCGCTGGGCCGACTTGCAGGACGCCGAGCAAGTGGCGATGGCTGCCTTTGAAGACAGGGCCTACCAGCCGCTGTTGCCTGAGGCACTGCAGTGGCGGCACTGGGCTCAATTGGACACTCCTCATGCGGTCGTCAACCGGCTGAAGGAGTTGGCGCGGTATGTAGAAGGGCTGCGGGGGGGCGCGGCACACCCAGGATCAGCATACCTGGCCGCCATGGCGGGCCCTCTGAGTCGAGTGCTGAAGGTGGACTTTGTTCACCTATTCGACCTAGTTCGTTGGGTGGGCGAGGTCCCCTTCGAGACGCCGAGCGAGCGGCGCGCCTTACTTGAGGTGTTCGACCAGGTATTGGCCGACACCGGTGATGCGCGCGATGGCGAGTTTTCCACGCCGATCAACATTGCCCGCCTGGTTGCAGCGTTAGCGAACCCGCAACCTGGGGACCGCGTGTATGACCCGTGCTTCGGGTCCGGAAATTTTCTGGTGGCCGCCTGGCAACAAGCCGAGCGCAGCCGCACGGAACGGCGTCGACCGGGTGCTTTGCTGGAGGTGGCGGGGATCGAGATCAACGCCGGCGCCTTGCTGATTGGCCTGACACGTATGCTGCTCGCAGGCATTGAAGACCCGAATCTTGAGCTTGGAAACAGTCTGGAGCGCGAGTCGCTCAGTAGTCCCAGCCGGGAGGGTTTTGATGTGGTGGTGGCGAATCCGCCTATCGGCGTCAAGACCAGTCGTGAGCCATGGCGCTATCAACACTTTGCAATCCCGACAAGCGATAGCACAGGACTGTTCGTGCAGCACGCGCTGTCGCAGCTAAGGCCGCATGGCCGCGCCGTCATCGCAGTGCCGGAGAGCTTTTTGTTCCGGGGCGGCGGAGACCGTAACCTCCGCCGCCACTTATTGGAGCGGGGTCATGTAGAGGCGGTAATCGGCCTGCCCGCACGAGCGATCGCTCCTTACACCAGCGTCAAGGGCAGTCTGGTCGTACTGAGCAAGCAAGGTGGAGTCAGCCGGGTGCGAATGGTCGATGCCAGCGCCTTGTTTGTACTGGGGTCAGGACACAAGGGACCAGGACAGCGGTCCGGTTCATTGGGACAAGTGATTCCTACTCCGTTGGCCGAGCAACTGGCCACCGAAGTGTTTCGCGGCGAGCTGCATCAGCTACGTGAGCTGCCTATTGGCATCCCTGAAGGTGCGCCAGGCACTGGCGTGTTGTCACGCTCCATTTGGGAGGTGAGCGTTGATGAACTCGCCTCCGCCGATTGGGATTTGTCGCCCAGGCGGCGTGAAAAAGGGGGGCTGGACGAGCTGCTGGGCAACCTCAAGGAGACATTGGGTAGCTCGACGACGCTAGTGTCGCTGTCGGAAGTGGCCGAGGTGTTTGGCGGGCGTTCTATCAAGTCTGCGGACTTAATTGAAGAACCGCCTTTTGAGCGGGCTGTGGGGTATGTACGCATTAAGAATCTGGGTCAAGGCAAGGTTGGCCGCGTTTCCAGCTGGCTGACACCGGAGTTGGCTAGCCAAGAGCAGCGCTGGGCCCTTTTGCCCGGTGACGTACTGTTGTCCAGGTCAGGCACCATCGGTAAGTCCGCCTTGGTGCGAAATGGCGCGGTCGGTTCGATCGCAGCGAACGGGCTTTACGTACTGCGTATAGATCAAGAAAGGCTGGACGCTGGATTCTTGCTGGCCTACTTGGCCAGTCCCGCTTGCCAGAACTGGTTGGCTGCGCAATCGCGCGGCGCAGTAATCCAGCATCTCAATCGAGCGGTGCTGAACAACTTGCCCGTCCCGTTGCCGCCATTACAGTTGCAAGCCCGTGCCGCCGCGCAGTTCCGCGAGTTCGGCACCGATGCGCTTGCTTTCCTGTCGCAGGCTGGTGAAAGCAACGAATCGGACCGCCTAACAACGTGGCTCGCGGATTTAGACGGCAAAGTGCCAAAGTTCGTCGGTGGGCTGGACGATACGCCTGCACTTAGCCACTTTGAGTCCACTGTGGTCTTGGCCGGAAAGGCACGACGCTGGCTGGATCAGGAACAAGTTGGCAGCCAGGCGGTGCGTTGGCTGACGCCGCTTACAGAGACTCTGCTACCGCTGGCGGGAGTTGCCCAGATTCCGCCCGGACCTGGGCTGTTGAACGTATTGCAGGAGGCCGAGCGCGGTGTGCAGACCGTGCTGGAGAACGCCAACGGTCACCTCCCTATGGAATCCCAAGCGCGAGCTATCGGCGAGCGATTACGCGAGTGGCTGCGCGCGGCCGTGGCCGACTTGGTCAACGCTGTTGGGTTGCGGGTGCGCACGTCTCCCGACTCCCTGGTTGCGGGCACCTTCGCCGAATTCTCAGTCGAACTGGAGAACGCAGGCGCGTTGCCGCTGCGGAATGTTCGCGTTGTGACCCAGCCCGACTGGGGCGTCGCGGAGGTCGCCTATCTCACCGAGCGCGGTGTGTTCGCAGTCCATTTGGGGGGGGACGTGCCCAAGCGGGGCGGTAATTTGTCGCTGCGTCTGCTGTGGCAGGCCCGTGCATTGTCGGGACAGCAAGTAGAGGATGAAATCGAGCTGGCCATCCGCGTCAAGGAGGCCGGACGGATCGCTGGCGCCTCTGCCCCGGAACTGGGTGGTAGTCCCTATGTGACCGGCAGTCCGCTAGAGCCTCAGCACGGGCACAGCGTCTTCTACGGTCGTGAGGAGCTAATTGCCACGATCAGCCGTCAGATCGCGACACATGGCAATGTCGTGCTGCTAGAGGGCAATCGACGAGCGGGCAAGACCTCCGTCCTCAAGCACTTGGAGGGGCGATCAGCAATCCCGGGTTGGTTGGCCGTCTATTGCAGCTTGCAGGGAGCTGAAGGCGATTCGCACGCGGTCGGCGTGCCTACGGCGGAGGTGTTCCGTGAGGTCGCCCGCAGCATCGCCACGGCGTTGACCAAGCTGCGTATCGAAGTGCCGCTACCCAACGGGCAGATCCTTGCCGCCGGCAAGCCGGCGCTCGGGGTTGCGCGAGCCTGTCGCGAAGGCATCGGCGCAGATTCCCCCTTTGCTGACTTCCGCGACTCTTTGGAAGGGGTGCTGGCCGTTCTGGAGCCTATGAACTTGGGTCTGGTGCTGATGCTCGACGAGTTCGACAAGCTGCAGGAGGGTATTGATAACGGTGTGACGTCACCGCAGGTGCCGGAAAACATCAGATTCCTCATTCAGAGCTACCCGAAGTTCTCGGCAATCCTGACTGGATCACGCCGCCTCAAGCGCCTGCGAGAGGAGTACTGGTCGGCGTTGTATGGCTTGGGAACCAACATTCCGGTCACCGTCCTGGATCCGGTAAGTGCGCGCAAAGTGGTAGTGGAGCCCGTCCAGGACCGTTTGACCTTCTCACAGGAGGCCGTCGATCGGGTGATTGAGGTGACGGCGCGGCACCCGTACCTCATGCAGTGTCTGTGCAATCGCCTGTTCGACTACGCGGTGCAGGCCAAGAGCCGATCGATGACGGTGAGTGCCGTCAACGCTGCAGCATCCAGTCTCGTGCGCGACAACGAGCATTTCGCAAGCCTCTGGGACTACGCCGCCTTGGGGCCGGAAACTGGCCGTCATCGCCGGCAGATGATCCTGCTGCTGTGTGCGCGGAGCCTTAAGCGGGGAACTCATATCGGCTTCGGCACTCTTCAAGAGCAGTTGGTACAGGTGGGCGTGGATGTCGACGACGAGGCGCTTGACGCCGATCTGACCTATCTGCGAGAGCTGGAGCTGATCGATCTGTCTGGTGAAATCGGCGACGGCGAGTATCGCCTGACTATTCCGCTGATGGCCGATTGGATCGAACAACAACAAGATGCCGACGTGGTTGCCAGCCGCGTTCGCACAGAAGCCGAGGAAGAAAATGCCTGATAGCCGATTCTCAATCTTGGGCACCACGGTGCCGCCCATGCTGGGGCGGGCAGCCATTCTGCAGAAGGTGATTGCCTCGCTAACGAAGGCTACCCCGGACCATTTGCAGTTGGTTGGTCCTCGATTCGCCGGCAAGACGGTGATCCTGTACGAGTTAGCCGCCCGGCTGCGGCACTCTGGCTCGCCTTACTCAGCGGTTGTTCTCTGGGACCTCGGTCATCAAACACCCTGCTCTGATGAAGTTTTCATGCAGAGCCTCGCCCGGGAGATGTCTGTCGCCCTGGCTGGTAGCTTTGCCATCTACTCAGAACATCTCAAGGGACTGCAGGGAAACCCGTATCAGGAAATCGCCGAAGTTCTCGATTCCCTGAAGGATGAAGGTGTCAAGGTGCTATTGATCATGGACGGCTTTGACAAGCCGCTGTCCAATGGTCAATTGACGCGCAACTTGTGGGACCAACTGCGGGAACTGGCTCTCAAGCCCAGCTTGCGATTGATCACTGCTAGTCGGCGCACGCTGCGTGATCTCATCCGCAATCCTGACGCACAGACAAGCGATTTCTGGAATATTTTTGATCCAAGCCCAGTGCGTGTGGGGTGCTTCGATGAAGGCGACCTTGCGGACGTTTTGGCAAGCGAACCGGCGCACCAACTTGCTGCAGGAGCTCAGACCGAGGTCTGGAATGCGAGCAATGGATTTCCTGTATTGATGCTAAGCATTCTGAATTCGACTTATGAGTCCGCCACAACGCAAGTCGTCGGGCCCGACGCAATCACGGCCGCGTGCGACGCAGCGTTTCCAGCCTTGCGCGACAAGCTGGATGCGCTTTGGGTCGACTGTCCTCCTGCTTCGCAAGATCTGTTGAGGCGAGTCCTGGACGAGGGCAACGTGAGTCGCACCGGAACCGCCATTGCAGATGTCGAGACACTTCTTGAGCGGGGATTCGTTCACGCAGCTGCGAACAAGCTTCAGAGGCCAAGCCGATTGCTTCGCAAGTATCTTGAGGAGCAGCCAAACGAGAGCAATGCGTTCGTGCGATTGTTCGGCACGCCCGATGCCTATCAAAGGAACCTCAAGGGTGTATTGGAACGGCGGATCGGACAATTAAGCAATATCGACTCAACACTGAGGCGTTATCTTGAGCGTGGCTCCGAAGATCTGCCTGACCATCCCGGCGTCTTCCTCAGCAACGTTCGCGGCATCGTTGATAGGGCCTTCGAGGTCATCTGGTCGGCTGAGATTCCTGACAAGCGGATTCCACCCGGCTGGATGTCGATCTGGAAGCGTAACGGTGAGGCTCGAGTTGAGGAGTGGGAGACGACGTTTCCTCAAGGGGCGCGCCGCTTGGGCCTACTCAGGCTAATGACTGGTAGCGAAAAAAGTGCCCCATGCGCGAAGAACGTGACAAAGGGAACTTATGTCTTAGTGAACGCGGTCTATGCCTTCGGCGACTTCGGACAACACCAGGAAGGAGCGCCGATCGACCCTGGCACAGCATATGCAGCCCTTCATCTTTGCATTGAGCTGGCCTGTGCCCTTGCTCGCGAACTGCCAGACCACTAGCACTTTAGCGCGCGAGATGGCTGCCCACTGCATGCTCAGGTTGTCCGTCTTCAGTTGGGCCAAAAGTGAGTCATATTGTGAGTCATTTTTGTAATGACAGAGAGGATAGTTTCATATATTCAGCAGGTTGCCGATGAGATTTGGCTGCTGGTGGGCCGCCATGGAAATCAGACACTTAGGGTGCGTCAGAAGTGCCTGATAAGAGCTTAGAAAAAAAATGGCCGAAAAAATTAGCGGCGTCGTGGAGGTTTCACGACGGGTAGATCGAGGTCATAGCGACCAGTCTTTGCCGGCGACTGGTGGCTTGCCGCGTCTTGCTTGTCTCCGCGGTTGCTGACCGTATCGGTGACGCCGCGATGCTTGAGGCCATGTAGGAAAAAGCGATCCTGTTTCTCGATCACGTCCTCACGCATAGCCATGGTGATGAAGCGCTGCCACGAACTCTCCAAGGATGACTTGGCCATCGGATTGTCGGTCTGTTCCACCAGCAGCACACGGTTCTCCGGCCGCAGAGGCACCGCAAAGTTCCGCCCCTCTCGATTCCAGATCTCGCTGCGACGGGCGGCCAGTTCTTTCCATGCACGCCTTCCTGCAGCCGGTGGGCATCGGTCAGGGTGCACACCTCAATGCCGCGCAGGCGCGCACTGTAGGCCAGCACCATGACGGGTGCGATGTAAGGCGGGCGGCTGCCTTTCGTATCCGATGGCCGTGCACTGCGCTAGCGAGCGGAGGCCAGCACCAGGTCGAACGCGGCGGGGGGCGGCATCCGATGCTGTTTGGCTTCCTTGGCTTGGCGGACGCCGGCAGTGGGGTTGCGCGCACACGACCGTTGCGGACGCCCCACGCGAGCGTTCGACGCAGGTGCCGGAAAAGGTGATTTGCATTGCCCGAGGTCGGTGGCAGCGCGGGCTGGTGGGCGAACGTCTACCTGAACAGCGGCCCGGCGTTCAACCGGAACATGCGTGTCACCGCATGCGTCTCGCACAAGCTCACGACCCGCGATGGGTTCGTGTAGCTGGCGTTGGTCTAAGCCACCTTCTGCGTGGCTATGTCGAGCAGCTGAGAACCGTTCCGCCCGTGTGCGAGGCGTGCCCGTGCGGCTCGCACAACAGAAGGGCCGTGCCTTGAAAGTAAGCTATTTCAGGTCCGGGCCGGCCGGCTGGAGCACAAGTTTCCCATTGCCAGATGTACTACGTCCGTGGGTCGGATAAGGACCGGGAGTTCAATCGGCTCCAGCAGGCCGGCGCCGCCGGCGTGGTGCAGATGCACGTGGGTGAGCATCAACCAGTCCAGCTGCTCCGGCGTGCAGCCGGCGGGCGTGAGCGCGCCCAGCATGGCCGGTACGGCCAGGTCGTTGCCGTAGTCGATGAAGGCGGCGAGGTGGCCAAGCATCGATTGACACGCAAGCCCAATTGAAGTCATCCGACAGCTGGTGCGAATGTACGGGAACGGCGGAAGGATCCTCGAACCATTTGCCGGATCCGGCACTGATTTGGTGGCTGCCGATCTCGCTGGATCGCTGGACCGGCATTGAGATGACCGAACACTATCACGACGTAGCGCGGTTTCGCCTGCAGCGCTGAGGCGCCCGATCGTAAGGTGCGCCAGCAGGAGGTTGTGGTCCGAGACTAAGTTGAAGAACTTGTTTTCCAACCCAGCTCACAGTTCCTGCAATGTCAGAAGATTCCTACGTGCGCGAGGGAATTTGAGGGGTAGTATCGAGGCCGTCTATCGCGGCCAGCGCGAAGTGTCCTGGTCGGCTACAGAGATGGTGTGATCGCAACGATTTTTACTTTTTGGGAGAAGTGTGTGCTAAGGACCGTGTGTTTGGGTTTGGTGGCTGTCGTTGGGTTCGGTGTTACCTCTCAGAGGGCGGAGGCTGTACCGGTTCGGTGCGATACGTGCCAAATTGATGGGGACTTCCGTGCCGAAGCGGTCAGGATGGGGCCGGGCACCCATCTGGTCTACAACGTCGGCGCCAATGTTATTCAGCAGTACTACGTTGGCTCCAACACCAGCGGCGGCGGCGGCGGCGGCCAAGAGCCGCGAGCTGCGCGTGCTGCAGGGCCGGTGGTTCTGAAGCAGACGCCACCCCCAGCCGCCGTCGAAGAAGTCCGCAGGGGCAATAGAGTGTATGTGGAAGGCGGGCAGACGTTGCGGCCCACATACGTTGTGCCTGTGGAAGTGCTCGGGCTCAATCCGGACGCACGGTCGAAGACGGCATATGACTACGTGGGTGATTACAACTTGCGCGCAATGGTCGAGTCGGCTGCGGGTAATGTGGATGTGATCTCTAAGGTGGTCGGTGCCAACGTCCTTACTGCGGTGAGTGACTTGATTCAGTTGGCCTCCAACTACACCGGGCTCCGGGACCAAGCCAGACTCATGTTCAAGGTCGTGTTCAAGGACGGCTCGTACGTCACGATTGTTGTCAATCTAGAACATCAGAACGGCCAGTCGGAGCCGGGTAGCGAGCGTACTGCTGCAGGACAGTTGATCCCCAGTGACATCCAGCAAGTGCAAGGCACCTGGACGGACTACGGCGGCGAGAACCTCGCAGCAATGGCAAGCCATATGGGCGGGCTTGGTGCGGCAATGGTGTCTTCGGGGCCCACCAGTGGGTCCATAACGGGTATCGTTTGCAGCGGAAGTGGCAACGGCAAGACCTGCGTCGTCCAGTACATGATTCGCTAACCGCGGCTGACACTCAGTGCCGCCAGCTAAAAGGCCGCCCAATGCAGTCTGTGTAACAACCTGCTGATGCCGGTCCAAACAAACAACGCCCCATTAGGGGCGTTGTTTGTTTTTGGGTTCAGGTGGCTAGCTTCCGTTGTAGGATCCCGGCCCCCAGCGTCCCCATGGCACGCTTGAGGTTCCAGACAGTGGTAGAGATAGCCATTTCCGCTGCCGCCCCCGCCATGCCGCGCATCTGGCAGAGCGGAAGAAGATGATGCAGGCGTGGGCCGACTACCTGAACTCGTTGAGGCTCGGTACCAGCGTCGTTCCGCTACGCAGCGTGAGTGGATGCTCGGTTGCCGGTACCAAGACTGTCTCGGCAGCCAAAGCCTTGATAATCTGCCCAGCGACTTGTAAAGAGAACATCTCGCGGTGACGATCGGAGGCTGACTGACCATGCGCCGGTTCCCTGCTTCTAGGGGGCACCATGGCCGAAACCACCGTTCACCACATCCTCGACGAGCTTGCCGAAGCAGCCACTGACACCGCGACAAGGGCGGGAAGTTCGAGCGCCTGATGAAGGCGTACTTCCTCACTGACCCTCTGTACGTGTCGCGGTTCACCGTCATGCTCCTGGGCGCTACCGTGATGACAAGCCCACCGCGCTGGAGTCCTGGCAACGCAGGTTCGGCGACAAGTTGAGATCGAGTTCCGCACCGCCCACGGCTCCAAGGGGTTGGAAGCTGAGTACGTCTTCGTCTTCAACGTCGTGGAAGGTACGCGCGGTTTCCCGAGCTAGGCCCAGGACGCCCCCGCGCTGCAGCTGGCCATGCCGGCGCCAGACCCGTTCCGGTTCGCCGAGGAACGCCGCCTGTTCTACTTGGCTATGACCCGCGCCCGCAAGCAGGTTCGGCTCTACACAACGCTGGGCCAACCCTCGCGGTTTTTGGTAGAGCTAGCCAAGAAGGAACACATCAAGATCGAGCCCATTGATGGCGAGGTCCTGGAGCAATGTCCAGAATGCGGCCGTGCGGTCTTGCAGTTGCGTTCAGGCCCTTATGGCGACTTCCACGGACGCAGCCGCTTTCCCGCGTGTACCTTCAAGCGCAAGGTAGACCGAGGTGCGGACACGCCAGCCCAGCCCAGCCCAGCCCAGAACACGAGCCTAGCGGTTACCGGCCAACACCAAGCCGGGGGATCAATGTCCGATGTGTAAGCGAGGTGTCATTCAGTCTAGAACGGGACGGAATGGTGCGTCCTTGGGCTGTTCTCGCTTCCAAGAAGGTTGTCGGGCAACAGGCGATAATCGTTAGGAGAAGTCGCCTTCAGCCGCTGCGGCACCTGCACCCATCGCGAGCTCGGCTAGGTCGTCCGGAATGTACTTCGAGTGTGCACGTCTCAGATAAGCAAGCTCACTATCGGAGTCAGCCTGATAGTCAAGTTGCTGACTGAAAAAGTGCAGCCGAGCCCGTGCGTCGTTCAGGATCTCGGACCATGTCTTGGCCCACACCGTGATGCTTGAATCGTCGCTCTGGAAGACGACACCCTCGGGCCGGTCCTTCTGTCGGCTTTCCAGCTTGGCGAAAGCATCCATTTCGTTTGACACCACCATGAAGGTCCATTTCGTTTTCTTTTGATCAAAGCGGGAGTCCTTGGCTACAGCAAATGCGTAGCTCTTGATCTGTCCAAGAACTTCTGAGTTGATCTTCTGCTTTGGGCGCTTCAACTCAATTACCAGATACTCATGGCTGCCTTGGGTAGGCTGAATAGAACGTGCCAGCATCAAGTCGATTCGCCCACCCTTCTCATCTTCACGCAGGACGGGGTCGTCCGACTCGTCGGCCTCGTCCTCTCGCTTGCCGAGCTTGCCGATATGGATGGAAAGAGCGTCTTCCAGCGTCTTCTCTGACCCTGCAAGGTTGAAGTCCTCCTTGAAGATCCATGACTCCACTTCCAGCGTTTTGTGGAGCTGATCGCGTTCCAAGAGCCGTTTCTTGCTTTCTCTGTTGAAAAGCAGATCGCTAAGTGCTTCCACAAAGTTCAAGCGGTCCGCCACGATCCTGGCCGACGTGATGATCTTTGACAGGGTCGTCTTTTGAAGAAGGGTCGCCAAGTCATCCTGTTCCTCCTTCTTGAGGTTGAGTACCTCGTCCATGATCGTGCGAACCGAATCCGGGTTCTCGCGAATGGCCTGTGCCAGCAGCCGGAACGTGAATTTCTTGGATTTGGAGGGGGCCTCATCGAAAGAGGGAAGGTGGTCCTCCACATTCACCGCGAGGATATCGAAGACCTGACGCTCGATCTGCTCGGAGGCGTTGACCTGGGCCTTGTCCTCGTAGGGGTAAATCTTCTCGTCTTTCCAGCGTTGGATCGTTTCACTGCGGTGTTGCAGGATGCGATGCCGGAAATGCTCGCGCACCTTGACTTTGACGGCGCCAAGGATGTCGGCCACATCCTGGTTGATATCGGACAGGACAAGGGCCCCTACCTTGTCCAAGTCGCGGAAGTGGTCCGACTTCACGTACACCGTGAAGTTGTATCCAGGCGCCTTGATCTGGGGGCCGATCGTGACCTCATGAAGGGAAACGCCCGCCTTGTCGCAAAGCTCGAACACTCGGTCTGTCTGGACCGACCATTCGACGATCGTGATAGACACTGGAACCCGCTTTCCGCTTTGGAGTTCGACTTCACCTAAGTGGAAGTCTTCCCTGTAGTTCTGGACGGAGGCCGGATCGATCTTTTCGCCGTTGTAGTACAGCGTCAGGCCCGGGCATTCCGTCAAATAGGCGGCGAACTGCTTAGTGATCTCCAGTGTGGCCTTGTCGCTCGTCAGGGATGGGAAGCTGGATTCAAGGTTCTCGATGACAACCTCGGTACCGAGGACCGTGGTATCGGTGTCCGTTGGTTGCGAGGCGCTGAAGCCTGTAAGTTGGCTTGCGCGGCCCGTAATCGTGTAGGTCTTAAATGCCATTCCATCGAGGTAGGTGGTCCGCCACTCGACACTCTCACCTAGGGAAAAAGCACGGAATCGACCCTTGCCGTTCTTGCCGTGGAGCGTCCGGCCCTTGTAGCGGTGAGATTTGGCTTTCCATGAGTCGCCCAAACCGCCGAACAACGCATCGACCTTGCTTCGGTCTATGCCGTCGCCGTCGTCTGCTACACGGATGGCATGGAGTCCATTGAGTTCATTCGGTTCCAGAATTACCTTGACGTGCTGGGCGCCTGCGTCAAATCCGTTCCAGATTAGCTCCGAGACTGCCGTGATCGGGCTGACGTTGGACGCCAGCGACTTCAAGAAGTCTGGCTTGGCCTCGATCTTGATATCCATGGATTGGTTGTCGGCCATACCGTAGAACGCTCCCAAGTGTTAGTTCGCCGTCCTGGCCCGGACGAGCCGGCTGTGGGTATGGGGGAGGTGGCCATGGAGCGGTGAATGGCTAGAGGATACCGGAGCAAGATTGTTCGGGCTATGCCTGCTCTGCGGACTCTGGGCCGGGGCTATCTCATGGCCTGCGACCCCGGTTCGGCCCCATCGTCGACCACGACTTCGGGGCATAATCCAGTTGTCAGGGAGATCGGAGCGGGGAATGAAGTCGGAGACTTGGACGATCCAGCAGGTGTTCCAGGATCGGAAGCAGTACAAGGTGCCGTTCTACCAGCGGGCCTACGTCTGGACCTTGGATAAGCAATGGCAGTTACTCTGGGAAGACATCAAGGACAAGGCAGAGGAGCGGCTGGCCAACACCCAGCCTGCGCCGCACTTCCTAGGCGCCATCGTGGTCGAGCCGCAGGAGAAGGTGGGCCTGCGGGGCGTAGATACCCTCCACATCATCGATGGCCAGCAACGCCTGACTACGCTGCAGTATGTCCTGGCCGGCATCCGGCTGGCCACCCGCGAATTGAAGATCACGGACTACGACTCCTACTTGGCGGCCGTGCTGGACAACCCCAACCCTACCACCATGGCCAATGCCGATGTGGAGGTGTTCAAGGTTTGGCCAACGTTCTCTGACCAGAAGGCGTTTGTATCGGCCATGACCGCCGACAAGCTGGCTACCCTGCAGGCGCGGTATCCCGCCCACTTCACCCAAGCCGGAACGTTCCGGCGTATCGGAATTGTCCACCCGCCCGCGCTCAATGCGATGTGGAACTTCGCCGAACGGGCCAAGGCTTGGATCGAGGCCAATGGCGGCGAGGACGCCACCGAAGCCTTGGTCATGGCGGTGCTAACTGATCTGAAAGTGGTCCTGATCCAGTTGGAGAAGGGTGACGACGCTCAAGTCATCTTCGAGACGTTGAACGGGCGAGGTGCAGAACTCCACGCCACGGACCTGATCCGCAACCACCTGTTCATGACGGTGGACAGTAGCAGGGAAGATCCGGCGGCGTTGTATGAAGCGAAGTGGAAGCAGTTCGAGCAAGACACTTGGAAGGTCGCCGAACGACGGGGGCGTATCATCAAGCCGCGCCTGGAATGGCTGATCTTCTCGGCCATCCGCGCCCAGACCGGGCAGGAGGGCGACCTGGCACGCCTGTATATCGATTTCAAGAACTTCGCCCAAGGGCTGTCCACCACCCAGCAGTTGGCCATGCTGGATACCTACGGCAAGCACTACCTGCAACTGATCCAAGGCAAGGGCGACTTGCCGGTGGCCCGATTCGGGCGGCGGCTCCAGCCGTTCGACACCACAACCACCCACCCATTGGCCTTGCGCATATCGACAGCCGACGTCCCCGACAGCGAAAAGACCGCGATGTTCAACGACATCGTGTCGTACATCGTTCGTCGTGCCGTCTGTGGCCTGACCCCAAAGAACTACAACAACTGGTTCATGTCGGTACTGCGGCAGTGGATCAAGGGCGAGCCCACGCGGGAAGCTTTGAAAGGCCTGCTGGCCTCATCACCGAATAGTCCGGCGGCGCGCTGGCCTGCGGATGACGAGTTTGTCCACGCCTTCCAGACGGCGCCCACGTACTACGGCTATCTGGACGCCGGCCGGTGCCGAATGCTGCTCACGGAGCTGGAGGGCTGGCTGCGCCTAACCAAGCGCACGGAAGAGCCCTCCATCCCCGATTTGTCCAATCTGGACATTGACCACATCCTGCCCAGGTCGTGGTACGAGCATTGGACGTTGCCGGACGGCAGCAAGGCCAGATTTTCCGAGAGCCAGGCCGCCGAGCAGCAGGAACTGGTAGGAGCCGTCCTGTCGGACCGCTACCAGGCTATCCGCCGCCGCACCAAAGCCATTCCCACGTTGGGCAACCTGACGTTGCTCAACTTGTCGGTCAACCGCGAGGCGCAAAACAAGGACTTCGCCACCAAGAAGCAGCTGCTGATCGCCAACACCGTATTGAGCCTCAATGGCGATTTGATGGCTTGCAAAACTTGGAATGAGGAGGCCATATCCGCGCGCGCCAAACGATTGGCTGAGGCCTCAACGCAGTTGTATCCAGGCTAAAATGCTCTTCATATTCGACAAGCGCTTTGCTTTTTTCGATCCAGGGATTGCCTTCATAGAGCTCAGCGAAGCCCTGCCGTGCGGTAAATTCCCTTTCGTTGGTCTGTAGTTAATATTGAAAGAAATTTCAAACCTATACCACTCTATGAAGGCGGGTGGTTCTGGCTTCGCGCATGACGCAGCGCCTGTCGCGTGTTTGCAGGAGGAAATATGGATGAAGAGCAAGGTCGAGCTGATCTATTGCGTGATGGTTGTGGCGACGGCGGTTCTGGCGGGAGCCATGAAATGCACGGCGAGCGCGGCCTGCAACAGATGCGGTGGCATGGTCGATCCCTTCGACTGATTCCCAACAATCTTTGCAGCTTCACACAAGTCCCGGCATCGCCCGGGCCTTGTGCGTTTGTGCCGCTAACAAGAAAGAAAGCAATAATGCATTTGGTTGAAACGATGCCTTATGTCGGCGAGAGGCCGTGGCATGGCCTGGGTAACCGGCTGGCGCCGCATCAGCCCATCGAGGTGTGGAGGCGGCGAGCCGGCATGGACTGGGGACCTGGAGCACGATCGCGCGTTTGTACTCGCTGTCCTCGGCCTTTTACTTGACGGCATAGGTGGCGAAGGCATGCGAAGCGGACCTGGTCGTATTCAGGCCCACGTTGTAGTAGGCAAGGGCGATGATGTGCCATACCCGGCTGGTGTCGCCGACTTGACATAGGCGTCTGGCTTCCTGCAGGTACAGCGCGGCGATCAGGAGGCCCTAGTAGGGATGCGGCTCGAGTTGGCTCCAAGAGTCCGGCGCCAGTGCATTGACGATGATTTGCTGACGCAGCCATTCAAGATCGGAGTGCGTTGGCGCTTGGCCTTGCTTCCCCAGCTCCGCTTCGGCAAAGGCCCAGAGCGGGCTAATGTCTGGTTCACTCGGAAGTGGGTTATAGGGGCCGTGCCTAGAGTCGGGGTAACGGGCCAGATCCTGGCTGGTCCAATCCTGGTCACTATTCTCCCTTCTACCCGCAATCGCCGGTGCCAAGATGAAACTAGTAATGCCCATGGTGTTGCTTATAGCTGTTGCATTCGCCCTAGCTGACTGTGAAGGCGAGCGAGGCGTCGCCGAGGATAATGAGATCATAAGTCCAAGCTATGCGCACATGATTCCGGAAAAGTAGCGTGCATTGGTGGAGGCGGCCGCGAAGAAGGGCGATCTCGAATCCGTGAGGCGATTGATCGCGCACTACGAGGCGCTCTCGGGGAGCGACGAACTTGCTGAGAAGTGGAAGGCAACCGCTCGCGAGCTTGGTGATTTGAACGAGCTGTACTTCTACGCATCAAGTGCTGTCTTGGCGGCAAGGCGGGAGAGCGATGCAGCGAAGCGACATGCAATGCTGCTTGATGCCTTGGAGGCGGCCAGGCGATCCGATGCAAGTAAAGCCAATGCAGCTGCACAGCAGCTCAATCGTTTGTGGAGAATCCATAGTAGAAAGCGATTGAGGAGGTCCGCAGTACGCAGCGTGATCGTGTCGCAATAGACCAAAGATGAAGGTGCATGGTTCACGCTTCCGGAGAGCGATTGATACGCTGCGCACAGATTGATCTTTGGCGAGTTGACGCGTCGCTTTCCTAGGGCGGAGCATCCCATTGTCGCCGCAGAATCGGCGACCGGGATTTGCAGCCCGACTGTTGTAAGGCGCACCAGCGCCCATCGTCCGATGCACGGCGCTTTCTTTTTTGGCCCGTTGCATCGACGATGGGCGTGTTCTCGCTAGTTCTATGGCGGGCGGTGCACGGAGGTCGCAAGACCTGCCGGTGCCTTACGCCGGTCTGCAAACCGTGTACCGCCCGCCACTTCGATTTGCAGCGAGGTGGCGGATTCCAAGGCTCAAGTAAGGAACTCAGCCATGTCATCCGAAAATCTCATTGCGCCTACGCGCACATCCGTCGACTTCACCCACTACTTCGGCCAGATCGCCGATACCCTGGAGTGGGGGAGCTCCACCTGGCTTACGTTCGAAGAACATCTGACTGCCAACGACACGCCGTTCGAGGCGCTTACGCTCAGCGATGTCATTGGTGCCATTCACTCTACCCGCAGCGCCCACCCTCACGCACCGGGTACCTTGGTCAACCGGTTGATCGGCGTGGACGATGTATCCAGGACGGATCTGTTCCGGGTCATCCGCGAGCTGCTGCGCATCTATGATCTGCGCATCGTAGAACTGCTGGCACTGATCGACATCTTGGAGCACTGCCCGGGAACCGTGGAAGACCTGACCATCAGGAACCTGTTGGCGTTGATCTCCGTCGTGGATGTCTACAACTCGCCGCTTACGCCTGCAGCTGTTACGGAAGCCACCAAGGCGGCTGCGGCGGTGCACTAGCGCCCTGGAGGTGTCCGTGACTGGCCAGCTGGGGAGCGGATGATGGAAATGCGGCCCGCGCATGTTGTCGCGGGCTATGTGGAGAGTCGCCGGACCAACGGTCCGGCGCTACCGGTGGTGCTGGCACAGGACGTTCACAACGCCGGTTCCACACTGCCGGAGCCGATAGGGCAGTTCTGGAGATGGCTCATGCGTCGCATCAATGTCGCCTTGCTCGCTGCTGCCATCGCGGTCGCCGGAGCAGCGGGGTGTTCCCAGCAGAACCAGGAGGCACGCGAGAATGGTGTTCCTGTTGGCATGG
>Ga0209257_1001747_pt1 | contig 24118 bp, 17 predicted proteins | sample AraplaCvi_mCL_r2_FD_184277 | JGI IMG/M metagenome (GOLD analysis project Ga0209257, IMG submission 184277) | Arabidopsis root microbial communities from North Carolina, USA - plate scrape MF_Cvi_mCL_r2 (SPAdes) (version 2) | ecosystem: Host-associated > Plants > Roots > Endosphere | place: USA...
GAGGGACTGGATGCAGCCAGCCTGGCCGCTGCCGTTCCCGCCGCCGATTACGTGGACGAACTGGCGGCCCAGCAGGACGTGGCCGCTGATGCGCCCGACCTGCGCGATGCGCCGGATTACGTGCTGGCCGAGCCGGATGTGCTCGACGCGGGGCGACGCGAGCCGGTGTTCACCCTGGAGCCGCAGCCGGGTCGCCCGGTGCACGACGCCGAGGAGACGGTTGCCCCCCCGGTGGTGCCGGCCGCACCGGTTGCCGCCGAAGACGTCGTTCCGCCGCATGCGCTCGAAGCGGCGGCGCAGCCGTCCTATCGAGGCGTGTTTGAATTCCCCGAGGACGCTGCTGTGGCGGCCGAAGCAACCGTGCCGGTCCAGCACGACCCGGCCCCGCTCGGTGCACCCGGTCGCGACCGCCTTGAGCTGGCCATCGCCTACCTCGACCTGGGCGATGCGGAAACCGCCCGCATCCTGCTGATGGAGGTTGCCCAGGCGGGCGACCCGCACAGCCAGCAGCAGGCGCACGAGCTGCTGTCGCGGCTCGGATGAGCCGCGTCGGCCGCCCTCCCGCATTTGAAGTGAAGTCCTGAACATGCGTTACGCATTGGGCGTGGAATACGACGGCAGCGAGTTCAAGGGCTGGCAGCAGCTCGGTGAGAGCGGCTGCCCCAGCGTGCAGGCCAGCCTGCAGGACGCCCTTTCATCGGTGGCCGCTGCGCCGATCCAGGTGGTCTGTGCCGGGCGCACCGATGCCGGCGTGCACGGCGAATGCCAGGTGGTCCACTTCGAGACCGATGTGGCGCGTGATCCACGCGGCTGGACCCTGGGCACCACCACCCGGCTGCCACGCTCGATCGCCGTGCGCTGGTGCGTACCGGTGGCCGACGACTTCCACGCCCGCTTCTCCGCCCGCGCCCGGCGGTACCGCTACCGGCTGCTCAACCGGCAGATCCGCCCGGCACTGCACCGGCAGACCCTGAGCTGGGAGCGCCGGCCGCTCGATGCCGCGCTGATGCACCAGGCCGGGCAGGCCCTGCTAGGCGAGAACGACTTCAGTGCCTTCCGCAGCGCCCAGTGCGAGGCGCTTCACGCCCGCCGCGAGCTGCAGGCGATCAGCGTGGCCCGTCAGGGCGAGATCGTGGAGGTCTGCGTTCAGGCCAATGCATTCCTTCATCACATGGTGCGCAATATCGTCGGCTCATTGATCCTGATTGGCTGTGGGGAAAAGCCGGTGTCGTGGATGGCCGAGCTGCTGGCCGGCCAGGACCGCACCGTGGCCGGCCCGACCGCACCGCCGCAGGGCCTTGTATTCGTTGGCCCGTTGTACCCCGACAACTGGCACCTGCCCGCCGAGGTCACCCTATGAGCCGCTCCTTCTACCGCACCCGCATCAAGTTCTGCGGCATGACCCGCGCCGGCGACGTGCGCTTGGCCGGCGAACTGGGCGTGGATGCGGTGGGTTTCATCTTCGCCCGGGAAAGCAAGCGCCGCGTGGCCCCGGCCGAAGCCCGCGCCATGCGCCAGGCGATCGCGCCGATGGTGGACGTGGTCGCGCTGTTCCGCGACAACAGCAAGGAAGAAGTGCGTGAGGTGCTGCGCACCGTGCGGCCGACCCTGCTGCAGTTCCACGGCGACGAAGACGAATCGTTCTGCCGCAGCTTCAACATGCCGTACCTGAAGGCGGTGGCCATGGGCGGCCGTGAAGAGGTCAATGCCCGCCAACTGCAGCTGCGCTACCCCAGCGCGGCTGGCTTCCTGTTCGACAGCCACGCCCCGGGCGGCGGTGGCGGCACCGGCGTGGCCTTCGACTGGACCCGCCTGCCGACCGGCCTGCACCGCCCGTTCCTGCTGGCCGGCGGCATCACCCCGGACAACGTGTTCGACGCCATCGTGGCCACCCTGCCGTGGGGCGTGGACGTCTCCAGCGGTATTGAAAGCGAGCCGGGCATCAAGGACGGCTACAAGATGCGAAAATTCGTCGAAGAAGTCCGCCGCGCGGACTGTCACGAAGCCGATTAGGCCCAAGGGCCAATCCGCGATGGCTCCCGACCGTTGGCCGGGAGCCCTTCTGCGTCGGAAACGCCTATGTGCGTATCCGCCGATTTCACGTAGCATCGACAGGACAGGACGCGGCCAGCCCGGCGCGTAGTCGCGGGAGGCCGGAGTGTCTCCTGCAGGACGCCGCGGGGGCGGCACCGATGCAGGGAAGTAGTGGAATGGCGGAATTTCTCACTGTCGCGCTTACGTTTCCCACGTTGCCTTACAGCATCGTGCTGGCGTTCGCCATGGTCTATTGGCTGTTGGCCGCCTGTGGGGTGGTGGACGACGGCATCGGCGGCGACGGCGTGGACCTTGAGCTGGGCGATGACGGCCTGCACGGCCTTTCCGGCATGTTCGCCCGGCTTGGCCTCGGCGGCGCCCCGGTCATGCTGGTAATCGCGCTGCTGACCTTCTTCGGCTGGACCGCCACCTATTTCGTCCACCTCTTCCTGCTGCAGCCGCTGCCGGCGCCGATGCGCTGGCTGGCCGGCAGCGCCACTGCGGTGTTGGCGCTGGTGCCGGCGGTACCGGTCACTGCCTGGCTGCTGCGCCCGATCCGTCGCCTGCTCCTGCGGCTGCGCCCGGTGCCGCAGCGGTCGCTGCTCGGCCGGGTCGGGGTGGTCGCCTCGCCGCAGGTCACCGGCGAGGCCGGCCATGCCACCGTCGACGACGGCGGTGCCGGACTCATCCTGCAGGTGCGCGTGCGCGACGGCGTGCCGCTGCCGCGCGGCGAGCGCATCGTCCTGCTCGACTACCTGCCCGAGAGCAACCACTACCTGGTCGCCCGTGAACACGGGCACCCCGCGCTTTCGTTCCAAGACAGCCTGATTCCGGGCGATAAGGAGATCCACCGATGAGTTTTGCGACCATGGCCCCCTTCCTGATCGGGGTGGGCGCCCTGCTGGTGCTGATGCTTGGCCTGGCCGGCCTGTTCAAGGCGTTCTACCGCAAGGTGGATCAGGGCGTGGCCCTGATCGTCAACGACATGAGCGCCCAGCCCAAGGTGCATTTCACCGGCGCCCTGATCATTCCCGTGCTGTACCGCGCCGAGCTGATGCGGATCAGCCTGATCACCCTGCAGATCGACCGCCGTGGCAAGGAAGGCCTGATCTGCCGCGACAACATGCGCGCCGACATCGCCGTGGCGTTCTACCTGCGGGTCAATGAAACCCAGGCCGATGTGCTGCGCGTGGCCAAGGCCATTGGCGCCGACCGCGCCTCGGACAAGCATGCGGTCGATGAACTGTTCAATGCCAAGTTCTCCGAAGCGCTGAAGACGGTGGGCAAGAAGTTCGAGTTCACCGAACTGTTCGAGAAGCGCCAGGAGTTCCGCGACGAGATCATCGCGGTGATCGGCAACGACCTCAACGGCTATGCGCTGGAAGACGTCGCCATCGATTACCTGGAGCAGACCCCCAAGCTGCTGCTGGACCAGAACAACATCCTGGATGCGCAGGGCATCCGCAAGATCACCGAGCTCACCGCCGCGCAGAACGTGGTGACCAACGAGCTGGAACAGAACGAAAAGCTCGCCATCACCAAGAAAAACGTGGAAGCGCGTGAAGCGCTGCTGGCGCTGGAGCGCCAGCAGGCCGAAGCCGAAGCCCGCCAGAAGCGCGAGATTGAAACCATCCAGGCCCGCGAGCAGGCGGAAACCGCGAAGGTGCAGGAAGAGCAGCGCCAGTTGTCCGAGCAGGCCCGCATCGAAGCGCAGGAAGTCATCGAAATCCGCGAGCAGAACCGCATGCGCGAGGTCGAGGTGGCCGAACAGAACCGCCAGCGCGCCGTCGCCATCGAAGCCGAACGGGTCGAACGTGCGCGCCAGCTGGAACAGGTCACCACCCAGCGCGAAGTGCAGCTGCAGGGCGTGGAGCGGGACAAGGTGGTCGAGTCCGGCAAGATGGACGTGGCCAACATCACCCGTGAGCGTATCGCCATCGACAAGACCGTGGCGCAGGAAGAAGAGCGCATCAAGGAAGTGCGTGAAGTCTCCGAGGCCGATCGCCAGAAGCAGGTGCTGATCCTGGAGGCCGAAGCCAAGGCGCAGGAACTGATGGTGCGCCAGGTCAAGGAAGCCCAGGCAGCCGAGACTTCGGCCAAGCACCGCGCGGTGGAGATCACCACGCTGGCCCAGGCCGAACACGAAGCCGCAGGCAAGCAGGCCGAAGCCAAGCGCCTGCTGGCCGACGGTACCCGCGCCGAACAGGCCGCACCGGGCCTGGCCGAAGCGCAGGTGCGTGAAGCGTCCGCGCTGGCCATCGAAAAGGTGGGTATCGCCGAGGCCCGCGTGATCGAGGCCAAGGCCGAAGCGAGCCTCAAGCAGGGCACCAACGACGCCCGCGTGCTGGCCGAGACCCTGCAGGCGCAGGCCCAGGGCGAAGAGCAGATGGGTCGTGCCCGCGCCAGCGCCACCGAATCGGTGGGCGGCGCCGAAGCGGGCGTGGTGCAGAAGAAGCTGCTGGCCGAGGCCGAAGGCCTGGTGCGCAAGTTCGAGGCCATCGCGTCGCTGAGCGATACCGCGCGCGGCCACGAAGAGTTCCGCATGATGCTTGACAACAGCCTCAAGCAGGCCCTGGCCTCGATCGAAGCGGGCAAGGAAGTCTCGCGCGAGAACGCCGGCGTCATCGCCAGCGCGCTGCGCAATGCCGACATCGACCTGGTAGGGGGCGACGGTGGCATGTTCGAGAACCTGATCAAGGCGGTGTCGCTGGGCAAGTCGATCGAAGGGCTGGCCGGCAAGAGCCCGATCGTGCAGGACCTCATGCAGCGCTACCTGGGGGTCGCGCCGCGCGAGGACAGCCCGCGCAAGATCGAAGACCAGCACGTGGCCGAGGTCGAAACCGTGTCGGCCACCGTGGTCGACGCCCGCTGAGCCCCCGATGGCGCGCCGCGCGCGCGCCGTCGACGCCCTCTCACTGGCCGGCCTGTCCGGCCGGTTGTCCGTGAGCCGGAAGGAAGCCGATGTCTGATACCGCCCAACGTCCCGAGCCGTCGCCGCCGGAAGCCACCACCACCGTCGACCAGGCCGTTGCCCAAGGGGGTGCCTATGAAGTGCTGCGCCGCCGGTTGGGTGACCAGGGCGGCCGCCTGCGCGGCCTGGCCGATGCGCTCAACCAGCAGCGCCTGGCCGAATTCGGCGACAGCCGCCTGGAGGTCACCGGCCGCTTCCGCATCCGCAGCGAGAACAACTGCGTGGGCCGCGACATCGTGCAGGTCGGCCCCGACCTGCTGCTGTTCGGTTACAACGTTTTCCTGGGGCTGAAGACCCAGACCCGCGTGGAAGACGTGTTCGGGCTGTACCGGCTGGTACAGGCGGGCGAGGGCTACGACGTGGTGCCGGTGGAAGCCAAGGGCAGCTTCCTGGCGCAGGCCGCCTTCGTGCACGACTTCGGCGAACTGTATGCGTACTACAAGCACGCGCGCCTGCTGCAGCTGATCAAGGTCGGCGACAAGCTGCTGGCGTCGTTCCAGATCGGCGAGCGCAGCACCGATGTGCGCGTGTTCCGCTGGGCGGTCGCCCGCGATGGCGCGCTGACCTATCTGGACGCCCGCGGCGAACGCGATATCGCGTTGCCGCCACCGTTTGATTTCGAATGGACCCGGGCCACCCGCGACATGGCGGTCAGTGGCCGCCATTCGCACCTGAACATCCTCGATACCCTGTTCGTCGAGACCACCGGTGGCGACCTCACCATCAAGGTGGAGAACAACACCGAAAGCGGGCAGGGCATCTACAGCGAACCGGTCGACGACAGCACCCAGTCACTGGATGACGCGCAGTTCGACTTCGTCCGGGTCGGTTCGCTGGTGCTGCTGAAGGTGTTGCCGTACCGCGAAACCACCTGGCGCGGGCTGATCTACAACACACTCACCGGCACCATCACGCGCAACGATGCGATCGTGCAGGCCTGCGTGCAGCTGCCCGAAGACCACGGCATCATCTTCCCTGGCGGATACTACCTGCAGAGCGGCGAGCACAAGGCGTTCGACGCAGCCATGCAGGGCATGCAGTTCAAGCGCGCCATCCGCTCGCCGAACGGCGAAGATGTGCTGTACATCTTCTATGAGCGTGAAGGCGGGCGCTCGGCGCTGTTCGTATACAACACCATCCAGCGCGTGCTGCAGACGCCGGTGTTCGGCCACGGCTACGCCTTCCTGCACGATGGGCGGATGGTGCTGTTCCATGCCGAAGGCACCGAGCCCACCCGCATCCACCCGATGCAGGTGTGGCAGACCCCCTTCAGCAGCGACGAGTTCGCCGCGAGCCGGCCACCCGGCAACACCTTCATGGGCCGGATCGGCAATGCCGAACTGGTGCGCGGCATTTCCAACCTGTTCGATCTGGCCCGCACCATCGAAGGCCAGGATGTGTCGGTGCAGCGCTACCAGCGCCTGGTGCAGGACACCCGGCGGCTGTTCGACGCCCACCACTGGCTGGACGATGCGCAGTGCGACGGGGCCGCGGGCCTGCTGCGCGAGATCAGCGCCACCGGTGAGTCGGTGCTGGATGAGTACGAAAAGGTACAGTCGATCCGGCAGCAGTCGGCCCAGGCCATGGCCCAGGCGCAGGCCGGCCAGAAGGCCCTGCTGGCCCGCCTGCAGCCGGAGAACTGGACCGAAGTGCAGGCCTTCGTGGAGGCGTTGAACGCGATCTCCACCCAGCGTGGCCACCTGTTGACCATCCGCGATTACCGTTACATCGACACCGATGTGATCGATGCGATGACCGCCGCCCTGCAGGAGGCCCACGATCGTATTGGTACGGCCACCGGCCAGTTCCTGGGCGGCGAGCAGGCACTGGCGCCGCTGGGCGCGCGCCTGCAGGTGCTGGACGAAGCGGCCCAGCAGGCCGAGAGCGCCCGCGTGCTGGACGAGCAGCTGGCTGGCATGCGTGCGATGGCGGCCGACCTGGACATGCTGTCGACGCTGATGGCCGGGTTGAAGGTGGATGACGCCAGCGCACGCACCCGCGTGGTGGAATCCATCTCCGCGGTGTACGCCCGGCTCAACCAGAGCCGGGTGCGCGGCGAGCAGCGTCGGCGCACGCTGGGGTCGGCCGAGGCGGTGGCGCAGTTCGCCGCGCAGTTCGCGCTGTTCTCCCAGGCCATTACCAGCGCGCTGGCCATGGCCACCGACCCGGAGCGGGCCGACGAGCAGATGTCGCGCCTGCTGGTGCAGCTGGAAGAACTGGAAAGCCAGTTCGGCGAGCACGAGCAGTTCCTGGGCGACATCCTGGCCAAGCGCGAAGAACTGATCGAAGCCTTCGAAACGCACAAGCAGGCGCTGCAGGACGAGCGCCAGCGCAAGGCGCGTTCGGTGCTGGACGCCGCCACCCGCATCCTCGATGGCCTCGCCAAGCGCACCGAGCGCTTTGCCAGTGCCGACGAGCTCAACGCCTTCTTCGCCGGCGACGCGCTGGTGCTCAAGCTGCGCGAGTTGGCCGGGCGCCTGCGCGAGCTGCGCGACAGCGTCAAGGCCGACGATGTCGAAGCGCGCCTGAAGGGCGTGCGCGACCAGGCCGTGCGCGCGCTGCGCGACCGTACCGAGTTGTTCGAGGAGGGGGGCAACGTGGTCCGGCTGGGGCCGCGCCACCGCTTCAGCGTCAACACCCAGGCGCTGGACCTGACCCTGCTGCCGCGCGGGGATGAGTTGGCCATCCACCTGACCGGCACCGACTTCCTGGAAACACTGCACGACCCGGAGCTGGCCGGCCTGAAGGCATACTGGCAGGTCGGGCTGGATTCCGAATCGGCGCAGCTGTATCGGGGCGAGTACCTGGCCGGCAGCCTGCTGCAGGCGGCGATGGAAGGCCGCGACGGCCTTGAGTTGGCCACCCTGCAGCGCAGTGCCGCCGAGCCCGACGCGCTGGAACGGATCGTGCGCGACTTCGCCGCCCCGCGTTACCGCGAAGGGTACGAGCGCGGCATCCATGACCACGACGCCAGCCTGATCCTGCACGCACTGCTGCCGCTGCAGCAGGCTGCCGGAACCCTGCGGTACGCGCCACGCGCCCGCGCGTTGGCAATGCTGTTCTGGTCCGCGCAGCAACGCCGCGACGATGTCATGCAGTGGGCTGCACGACAGGCCGGTGCCGATGCGATCGCGCGCCTGTTCGGGTCACGCGAAGGCCAGCTGGCGCTGCTGGCCGACATCGACGCTGCGCTGTGCGGATTCGTCGAAGAGCGCAAGCTGCCGTTCGACCCGGTCCAGGTACAGGCTGCGGCAGCGTATCTCGCCGCGGAACTGGGCGCCGGCGAGCCGGTGTTCAGTACCAGCCGTCATGCGCAGGCGCTGCTGGATGCACTGGGCCAGCACCTGCAGGCCGCCGGCCAGCGCGAGGCCTTCGACCGTGCCCTGCAGCGCGAACAGGATGGCCTGGCGGCGCGCTGGGCACTGGCCGGGCAGTGGCTGCGCGCGTTGTGCCAGCTGCCTGCGTTCACCGACCACCTCGCCTATGCCGATGAAGCGGCGGCGCTGCTGCTGGTTGCGCGCACGTTGCGTACCCGGCCCAGCGACGTGGCGCTGCTGGTACAGGTTGACGGCCTGCTGGGCGAGCACGCGCGCGTGCAGAAGGGGCGCCTGCTGTTGTCGCTCGACGACTTCCTGGCCCGCCTGCGCGACCACCTGCAGGTGTTCGTGCCGGCGTTCCATGCCTACCAGGGCGTGCGCCAGCGCATCATCGGCCGTGAGCGCGATGCCCTGCGCCTCTCTGAATTCAAGGCACGGCCGCTGTCGTCGTTCGTGCGCAACAAGCTGATCAACGATGTGTACCTGGGCGTGATCGGCGACAACCTCGCCAAGCAGATGGGCACCGTCGGCGAGAACAAGCGCAGCGACCTGATGGGCCTGCTGATGATGATCTCGCCGCCCGGCTACGGTAAAACCACCCTTATGGAGTACGTGGCGCACCGGCTGGGCCTGGTCTTCATGAAGATCAATGGCCCCGCGCTCGGCCATGAGGTGCGTTCGCTGGATCCGGCCCAGGCGCCGGACGCCACGTCGCGGCAGGAACTGGAAAAGCTCAACCTGGCGCTGGAGATGGGCAACAACACCATGTTGTATGTCGACGACATCCAGCACACCCATCCGGAGTTCCTGCAGAAGTTCATTTCCCTGTGCGACGGCACCCGCCGCATCGAAGGCGTGTGGCGCGGGCGCACCCGCACCTACGACATGCGCGGCAAGAAGTTCTGCGTGGTGATGGCCGGCAACCCGTACACCGAGTCCGGCGAAGTGTTCAAGATCCCGGACATGCTGGCCAACCGCGCCGACATCTACAACCTGGGTGATGTGCTGGGCGGCATGGAAGATGCTTTCACCCTGAGCTACATCGAGAACAGCCTGACCTCCAACCCGGTGCTGGCCCCGCTGGCTACCCGCGACATGGCCGACCTGTACCTGCTTGCCGAGCGGGCTGCAGGCAAGGAGGTCTCGACCAACGCGCTCAGCCACGCCTACAGCGGTGCGGAGATCAACGAGATCGTCGCCACCCTGCAGCGCATGCTGCGCGTGCGCGACGTGGTGTACCGGGTCAACCAGCAGTACATCGCCAGTGCCGCGCAGGACGATCGCTACCGTACCGAACCGCCGTTCCGCCTGCAGGGCAGCTACCGCAACATGAACAAGCTGGCCGAGAAGATCTCGCCGGTGATGAACGACGCCGAGCTGCAGCAGCTGGTCTCCGACCACTACCTGGGCGAGGCCCAGCTGCTTACCACCGGTGCGGAAGAGAACCTGCTCAAGCTGGCTGAACTGCGCGGGATGCAGGGCGACGAAGAACAGCAGCGCTGGGCCCAGATCAAGCGTGATTTTCTGCGCAACAAGGCCATGGGCGCCGGCGACGCCGATGTCGGCGGCCGGGTGGTGGCACAGCTGGCCGATATCGCCAGTGCGCTGCAGCCCAGCGCTGCCCCGGCAGCGGTGGTGGAGGAAGAACCCGCACCGTGGCCTGCGCTGCTGGCCGCGCTGGACCGGCTGGCCCAGGCCCATGCCGCCAGCGTGGCCCCTGCGGCCGCGCCCGCCGAGGCGCCCCTTGCCGAACCCTTGTCACAAGGTCTGCAGCAGGGCCTTGCGCCATTGCTGCAGCTGCTGGGCCAGTCCAATGCGCAGCAGGCCCGCACTGGCGAGACGCTGGCGTTGTTGGCCAGCTGGGTGCGCCAGCAGGCCGAGCGCGAGCCGGCACCGGCCGCACGTCCGCGCGTACGCCGCGCCAGCACGCCTGAAGAGCGCGCGCTGGATGAGGCGCTGATGCGCCATTTCTACGGCGAATCGGCATGGCCACCGCGTGACGCGGCCGCTGCGGACGACGCGCACGCATGAGCGCGGGCTGGCCCCTGCCGACAGCACCGACTCCCGATGCCGCCGATCTGGCGCATTGGGGAGAAGCGGTGGTGGCCGCAGTGGGACAGCGCGATGCAGCGACCCCGGCAGCCGCACGGGCAGCACACCCATTGCTGGACCTATTGGCGCAACTGGCACTGGTGCTGCAATCGACCGCGCCCGGTGGCGTGCGCCGGCAGACCGGCTGGTGGGGGCGTCTGCTTGGCCGCGACGTTGAAGGCGAGCTGGACGCGCAGGAATGGCAGTCTCGCCTTGGCGTCTTGGTGGCCCAGACCGACGTGGCAGCGCAGGCACTGCGGGAACAGAGCAGCAGCTATCCCACCGCGCAGGCCAACGCGCTCGATGCGGCACGGGCCATCCAGCGGTGGGTGGATGCCGGCGCGGCACAGCTGCTCACGCTGCCCGCACAGCTGCAACCGGTACTGGCCCAGCGCGTGGACCACCTGCGCCGGCTGGCCGCCGTGCAGCAGCTCGAAGCGGGGCAGTGGCAGCTGTTGTTCGAGCAGGACCGCGCCCTGCTGGCGCGCAGCCAGCGCATCACCGAGACGTTGTTGCCGGCCTGGCGGCAGGCGGTACTGGCGCGCCGCGCCGATGACCAGCAGCAGCGCAACCAGCAGGCCGCGCAGCTGCAGGCACAGATCACCGCCGAGCTGGCCTCGGCGCAGGCTAGACTCGACTGACCCTCATACCCGATTGACCCCCTTCAAGGAGATCACGCCATGACCCAGGACCCGCAGGACAGCACCGCGCTTGCCGTGGCACCGGCCGCCGTCGACGACGCCACCCTGCAGGCCCTCGGGCTGGTAGCTGATGACCTGCCGCGCATCGCGGAAATCGGCCGCAGCCTGGAGGACATCCGTCCGGGCAACCTGCAGGTGTTCGGGCGCGAAGCGGCGGCCAGGACCGCGGCGTTTTCCAGCCAGCTGCTTGACCAGGTGCGCAACCGCGACCTGGACGCCAGTGGCGACAAGCTGGGCGAAGTGGTGCGCATTGCGCGCACGCTCAACCTGGATGGCCTCACCCAGCGTTCGAAGGTGCCGGTGATCGGGGGGCTGATCGACAAGCTGCGCGCCTCCAAGGGCGAGCTGGTGCAGAAGTTCAGCGACACCAACCGCCAGATCGAGCAGCTGCTCGGCGATGTCGGCAGCCAGCAGGCACTGATGGGCCAGCGTGTGGGCGAGTTCGACCGCATGCACGAGATCGTGCGCGACGAACGTCACGCACTGGGCCTGCACATCGCCGCCGGCAAGCAGCGGCTGGCCAGCCTGCGCAGTGAACAGCTGGCCGGTGCCGCCAGTGAAGATCCGCAGGTGCGCATCCGCCAGGGCGAGCTGGACAACGCGATCCGGCTGCTCGACAAGCGGGTGGGCGACCTGGTGGTGATGCAGCATGCGGCCGATCAGTCGCTGCCGATGATCCGCCTGATCCAGGCCAATGCGATCCAGCTGATCGAGAAATTCAACACCGTCCGCGACATCACCATTCCGTCGTGGAAGCGCCAGTTCGCGATCCAGCTCTCGTTGAGCGAGCAGAAGCGTGCGGCGGAACTGTCCAACACGATCGATGACGCCACCAACGAACTGATGCGGCGTAACGCAGACCTGATGCGGCAGACCTCGGTGGACACCGCCAAGGCGAACCAGCGTGCAGTGATCGACGTGGCGACCCTGCGCCACACCCACGAGCAGCTCATCGCCACCGTGGAAGAAGTCCGCACCATCCACCGCGAAGGCATGCAGCAACGCCAGCAGGCCGAGGTGGAACTGGCCAAGCTGCGCGATGACGTTCAGCAGCGCCTGGCGGCCCCCACTGCTGTGTAAATGGGGGAACGACCCTACCGCAGCTGTTTGGCCAACCACCCGGCCAAGGATTCCACCCGCGGATCCTGGCCACCCTCCGGGGTGGCCAGCACCCAGAAGCCACCGGTTGCGGCAAAACCCCACGGCGCCAGCAGGCGCCCGGCCGCCAGCTCATCGGCCACCAGGGGCTCCGGCGCGATCGCCACGCCGAGTCCTGCCACCGCCGCCTCCAGCAGGTAGTACAGGTGTTCGAACCCGGTGCCCAGCTGCAGCTGCGCCGGATCCAGCTGATGCGACAACGCCCAGTCCGGCCACGCCTGCGGGCGCGAGGTGGTGTGCAGCAGCGGTTCGCGCAGCAGTGCCTGCGGTGGCTGCTGGCGCAGGCGCACCGCAGCCGGATGCTGCGGGCTGACCACCACGCCGACCCGTTCCGGGGCCAGTTCGCGCACCTGCCAGCCACGCGGCCACGGCGGCTGCGCCAGCAGCAGCACCGCATCCAGCGCCTGCTGCTGGTCGGTGAAGCTGCCGTCCTGCGCCGACCAGTGCAGCGGCACCTGCGGCAGGTCGGCCTGCAGCGCGGGCAGGCGTGGAATCATCCAACGCGCCAGGATGCTGCCGCTGCAGCCCAGGACCAGCGCCTCCGGCCGCTGCCGGCGCTGCAGGGTGTCCACCGCCTCACGGATCTGGGTGAACGCCCCGGCGCAGGCAACCTGCAGCGCCTGGCCGGCGGCGGTCAGGCGCAGGCCGCGGCCGGCGCGTTCGAACAGCGCCAGCCCCAGGTGCTCCTCGAGCAGCCGCAGCTGGCGGCTGATCGCCCCGTGGGTCACATGCAGCGCTTCTGCGGCGCGTGCCACGCCGCCCAGCCGGGCGGTGGCCTCGAAACTGCGCAGCGCGTTGAGGGGCGGCAACGGCGTACGGCTCATGTGAGTTTTCCTGACGTGTTTGTGCAGATAATATCGATATTCCGGTCACCACATGTGCGCTAAATTGTCAGCCTGTCTCCAACGGCTGTCGCGTCATGTCCGTATCGCCCGTCCCCCCCATCACCGATTTCCACGCCTATCCCGACGCCAACGGCCACTTCGGCCGCTACGGCGGCAGTTTCGTTGCCGAAACGCTGATCGGGCCACTGCAGGAGCTGGCGGCGGCCTATGACGAAGCGCGCCGTGACCCCGCCTTCATCGCCGCCTACGACAAGGACCTCACCCATTACGTGGGCCGGCCCAGCCCGATCTACCACGCCGAGCGGCTGAGCCGGCAGGTCGGCGGCGCGCAGATCCTGCTCAAGCGCGAAGACCTGAACCACACCGGCGCGCACAAGATCAACAACACCATCGGCCAGGCCCTGCTGGCCGCGCGGATGGGCAAGAAGCGCATCATCGCCGAGACCGGTGCCGGCCAGCACGGCGTGGCAAGCGCCACCGTGGCCGCACGGCTGGGCCTGGAATGCGTGGTGTACATGGGTGCCACCGACATCGAGCGGCAGAAGATCAACGTCTACCGCATGAAGCTGCTGGGGGCGACGGTGGTGCCGGTCACATCGGGCTCGGCCACGCTCAAGGATGCGCTCAACGAAGCCATGCGCGACTGGGTCACCAACGTGCGCGATACCTTCTACATCATCGGTACCGTCGCCGGTCCAGATCCGTACCCGCGCATGGTGCGTGACTTCAACGCCATCGTCGGCCGCGAAGCACGCGCGCAGATGCTCACCGATTACGGCCGCCTGCCCGATGCGATCACTGCCTGCGTCGGCGGCGGCAGCAATGCCATCGGCCTGTTCCATGCCTTCCTCAACGATCGCGACGTGCGCATCGTCGGCGCCGAAGCGGCCGGTGACGGCATCGAGACCGGGCGCCACGCGGCCTCCATTGCGGCAGGCCGCCCGGGCGTGCTGCATGGCAACCGCACCTATGTGATCTGCGACGACGACGGCCAGATCATTGAAACCCACTCGGTCTCGGCCGGGCTGGATTACCCCGGCGTGGGCCCGGAACACGCGTTCCTGGCCGACGCCGGTCGCGCCGAATACGTGGGCATCACCGACGATGAAGCGTTGGCCGCGTTCCACCAGCTGGCGCACAGCGAAGGCATCCTGGCCGCGCTGGAATCCAGCCATGCCGTGGCCCAGGCGATCAAGATCGCGCGCGAGCTGCCCAGCGACAAGCTGGTGCTGTGCAACCTGTCCGGCCGTGGCGACAAGGATGTGCACACCATTGCCGCGCGCGAGGGCCTGGTTCTGTGAATCCAGTGCTGCGCCAGGGACGTGCGCTGCTGATCGTGGTCGGTCTGGCCGGTTGCAAGCCGCCCGAGCCGCCGGTGCTGGCCCCTGCGGCGACGCCGGCGGCCATTGCGCCGGACCGGCTGCCGGCGAGCAATGATGATGTGGCAGATCGCCCGTTCGAGGATGCAGCGCAGGACGCACCGCCTGCGGACCAAACCGATGCGCCGGCCGTGGTCTCCGTCGCGCTGGATCATGCCGGCGACGTGCTGATCGGCCAGCGTTTCAGCGAAGTCGAAGCGGACGGCGCATGGCATTCGGCCGGCCTGAGCGAAGGCGATGGTGCACGCGCCTGTGAGTACTACGAGCGCGGCAGCCTGCCCGAAGGGGTGTCGATGATGGTCGATGATGGCCACGTGCAGCGCTTCGACCTCGACACCATCGACGGTTCCTACGAGGCGATTGTCCAGCCGGGGCCGTTCGGCCTGCGCCTGGGCATGTCGCTGGACGACGCGCTCGAACGCCTGCCCCCCGGCGGCACCCGCACACCGCATGCCTACGATCCGGACGTGGGTGAGTACCTGACCTGGCAGGACCCCGGTTCGGATCTGGCGATCCGGCTGGAGATCTTCGGCGGGGTGATATCGAAGCTGTACTGGGGCGCCAGTGGCGCCGTTGAATTGAAAGAAGGATGTGCCTGAGATGCCTGTTGCCCGTATCGACGCCTGTTTCGCCCGCCTGCGTGCCAGTCGCCGCAAGGCGCTGATTCCGTTCATCACCGCCGGCGATCCGGGCCTGGATGCGACCGTGCCGGTGATGCATGCGCTGGCCGCTGCCGGTGCGGACGTGATCGAACTCGGGGTGCCGTTCTCCGACCCGATGGCCGATGGCCCGACCATCCAGCGCAGCTCCGAACGCGCGCTGGCGCGCGGCGCTGGCCTGCGTTACGTGCTGGACACGGTGCAGGCGTTCCGGCGCGACGACACCACCACCCCGGTGGTGCTGATGGGGTATCTGAACCCGGTGGAGATCCACGGGACGGCGCGCTTTGCCGAGGCGGCGATCGCGGCGGGCGTGGACGGTGTGCTGCTGGTGGACCTGCCGCCGGAAGAGGTGGCCGAAACCCTGGAGATATTCACCGCTGCCGGCCTGGCGCTGATCCTGCTGGCGTCGCCGACCACGGCGGACGCCCGGTTGGATCTGCTTTCGTCGATGGCCAAGGGTTACCTCTATTACGTAAGTTTTGCCGGTGTCACCGGCGCGTCGGAACGGCTCGACAGCAGCGCTGCCGGTACCCGCCTGCGTGACCTGCGCAGCCGCTCGACCGTGCCGGTGGTGGCCGGGTTCGGCATCAAGGACGCACAGAGCGCCGCCGCCATGGCCGTGGAGGCCGATGGCGTGGTGGTCGGCAGCGCGCTGGTGGCGGCCTTGGCCGAGACGGTCGATGCCGCCGGCGCAGCCCAGGTGGCGCGTACCTTCCTGCAGCCCCTGCGCGCCGCGCTGGACGCCTGAGAAGGCCGCAACGTACGGCCCAGCATGGTTTTCACGCCGGGATCACCCCGCCGGCAGGGGGTCCCGGCGGTGGAACGGGTGAGCTAGACTGTCCGCCTTTGCGGCCCTCGGGCCGCCCTGAACGGAAGTGTCATCCCGCATGAGTTGGCTCAGCAAGTTGATGCCGTCGGGCATCCGCACCGACAACGTCCCCAGCAAGAAGCGCAGCGTCCCCGAGGGCCTGTGGGAAAAGTGCAGCAGCTGCGGCAGCGCGCTTTACGGTCCTGAGCTGGAAGAGAACCTGGAAGTCTGCCCCAAGTGTGGCCACCACATGGCCATCCGCGCGCGGGCGCGCCTGGCGTCGTTGTTCGACGCTGACAGCACCACTGAAATCGCCGCGCGCCTGGGGCCGACCGACCTGCTCAAGTTCAAGGACCAGAAAAAGTACAGCGAGCGCATCAAGGCCTCGCAGAAGAACACCGGCGAATACGATGCGCTGATCGCCATGCAGGGTCTGCTCAAGGGGCGGCCGCTGGTGGCCTCGGCCTTCGATTTCGCCTTCATGGGCGGCTCGATGGGCTCGGTGGTCGGCGAGCGTTTCTCGCTGGCCGCAGAAAAGGCGCTGGAAATCGGCGCGCCCTACGTGTGCTTCTCCGCCAGTGGCGGTGCGCGCATGCAGGAAGGCCTGTTCTCGCTGATGCAGATGGCCAAGACCTCGGCGGCGCTCGGTCGCCTGCGCGCGGCGGGGCTGCCGTACATTTCGGTGCTGACCCATCCCACCACCGGTGGCGTGTCGGCATCGTTCGCGATGCTGGGCGACATCAACATCGCCGAGCCGCAGGCGCTGATCGGCTTCGCCGGCCCGCGCGTGATCGAGCAGACGGTGCGCGAGAAGCTGCCGGAAGGTTTCCAGCGCTCGGAGTTCCTGCTCGAGCACGGCGCCATCGACCAGATCTGCGACCGCCGCGAGATGCGTGACCGTCTGTCCGACCTGCTGGCCATGCTGGGCCGCCAGCCCGCCCCGGACGCTGCTGCCTGATGGGCGCGCGCAAGTATTTCGGCACCGACGGTATCCGCGGTCGGGTCGGGCAGGGCGTCATCTCGGCGGACTTCGTGCTGCGCCTGGGCAATGCGCTTGGCCGCGTGCTGACCGAGCGTAACGGTCATCGGCCGGTGGTGGTGATCGGCAAGGACACGCGCATTTCGGGCTACATGTTCGAAGCGGCGCTGGAAGCCGGGCTGGTCGCGGCCGGGGCCGACGTGCAGCTGCTCGGGCCGATGCCGACCCCGGCGGTCGCGTTCCTGACCCGTACGCTGGGCGCAGACGCCGGGATCGTGATCAGTGCCTCGCACAACCCGCATTACGACAACGGCATCAAGTTCTTCTCCGCCGATGGCGAGAAGCTCGACGATGCAACGGAGCTGGCGCTGGAAGCGGCGCTGGATACCGATTTCACCACGGCCGATTCGGATCGGCTGGGCAAGGCCGCGCGCGGTCGTGATGCAGTGGGCCGCTACATCGAGTTCTGCAAGGCCAGCGTGCCGCGCGGGTTTGACCTGCGCGGGTTGAAGATCGTGCTGGACTGCGCGCACGGCGCCACGTACCACATCGCGCCGCTGCTGTTCCGGGAGCTGGGTGCGGAGGTGGTGGCCATCGGTGCCGAGCCGAACGGGGTCAACATCAACGATGGCGTCGGTTCGATGCACATCGACAACCTGGCGGCCAAGGTGCGTGAGGTGGGTGCAGACCTGGGCATCGCGTTCGATGGTGACGGTGACCGCGTGTTGATGGCCGATGACCAGGGCAACCCGGTCGACGGTGATGACCTGCTGTATGTGCTGGCCCCGTCGTGGCAGCGCAGCGGGCGCCTGCGCGGTCCGGTGGTGGGCACGCTGATGACGAACTTCGGGCTGGAGCAGGCGCTGGAGCGCCTGGGCCTGCCGTTCCAGCGCAGCAACGTGGGCGACCGCTACGTGCACCAGGCGCTGGTGGAAGGTGGCGGGGTGCTCGGTGGTGAAGCGTCGGGGCACCTGTTGTGCCTGGATCGCGCCACCACGGGCGATGCGATCGTCAGTGCGCTGCAGGTGCTGGAAGTGCTGCATCGCGAAGGCAAGAGCCTGCGTGAATCGCTGGTCGGGCTGACCCGGGTACCGCAGAAGACGGTCAACGTGCGCCTGGCGGGTGTTTCTGCAAAGGTGATCGTGCAGTCCGAAGGCGTGCAGTCGGCACTTGCCGCTGCGCAGCAGGCGGTCAAGGGCCGCGGCCGCGCGTTCCTGCGCCCCTCCGGCACCGAGCCGGTGGTGCGCGTCACGGTTGAAGCAGATACCGCCGAGCTGATGCAGGCCACACTGGACAGCCTGTCCGGCGCGGTGAAAGCAGCAGCCGCAGCGTAATGAAAAACCCGGCTTCGGCCGGGTTTTTTTTGCACTACGGTCCCGGCACCATCTTCTTCTGCTTCGCCTTGAACCGGTTGAACACCGGCGCGATCAATGGGTGGTAACTCCACGCGATGCGCTTGCGCAGCCAGCTGGCGGGGCGGTTGCGGATGGCGAAACGGTAGATGTGTTCCGGATCGCCGCCGACCACGTTGCGGCCGAACGGGTGGGTGGTGTGCAGGTAGCGGAAGCCCTGCGCGCGTGCGATGGGCAGGTAGTCCTCGTCGAAATCGCCGTAGGGCCAGCACAGCGTGTCGGACACTTCGCCGAGCTGTTCCTGCAGCACGCCGCGCGCCATTTCCAGGTCGCGGGTGATGCCTTCGCGCTTCTGCTCGCGGCTGATGTCCTGCTTCATCCAGCGCGTGTGGGTGTGGGTGTGGCAGTGCACTTCGAAGGTGCCGGCGTCGATCATGGCGCGCGCTTCGCTCCAGCGCATCATCACGTCGTCGTGGCGGTTCTCGCGTAGGATCGCCGCCTCACAGCCGCGATGGTCGGGCGTGGTGGGCAGTGCCGCACCGGGCTGGCCGGCGTGCGGCCGTACCGGGCCTTCGCCCATCCAGCCGGTGACCACGAACACCACGGCGTGCATGCCGTACTTCTGCAGGATGGGGTGGGCGTACACCCAGTTGTCCAGGTAACCGTCATCGAAGGTGATCACGATGGACTTCCGTGGGACGGGCTTGCCGGCCAGGAAGCCGGCGTACTGCTCGAGCGTGAGCGAGGTCCAGCCGTTGCCGGCCAGCCAGGCGATCTGGCTTTCAAAATTCTCCGGCGACACCGTGATCATGCCCGGCGAGGGCGACACGTGGTGGTGCATCAGCACCGGCACGGTTCTAGCGTTGGCCATGGCCCAGTTCCTTCAACCACTGGTGGTAGTAGTGTTCGGTGGCTTCAGTGTGCCCGGTCGGGGTGAAGCGGTGCGCGCTGCGCATCCAGTCCCACCCGGCCTGGCCCATCTGCCGGCGGCGCTCCGGCTGCTCGACCAGGGTCTGCAGCGCGCGGGTGAGCGCGGCCCGGTCGCCGAGCGGGGCGAGCAGGGCATTGCTGCCTTCCACCAGCATCTCCGGCACGCCGCCGACGCGGGTGGCCACGATCGGCACGCCGACGTAGGCGGCCTCGAGGAACACCGTGCCGGCCGCCTCCTTGTGGGTGGCCAGGGCAAAGATGTCGAAGCCGGTCATCAACCGGCAGGCGCCGTGGCGGTAGCCGAGCAGGTGGACCTGCGCGGCGATGCCGAGCGCTTCGCGCAGCGCCTTGAGTTGATCCAGCACGGGCTGGCCGTCGCCCACGATCACCAGCTGCAGGTTCGGCTGCTGGCGGCACAGCGGGGCCATGGCGCGCAGCAGGTCGGCATGGCCCTTGGCTTCGCGCAGCACCGCGACGCAGCCGACCACGATCTGGTCATCGGTGAAGCCGAGTTCGCGGCGAACCTCGGCACGGGTTTCCTGCAGGCACTGCCAGGCATCATCACTGTGCGCCTGCGACCACTGCGGCGGCACGGCGATGGGCGGAACGATGCCGATGTGGCCGTCGGCCACGCCGCGGTGGACCAGCAGCTGCTTCACGAAGCTGCTCACGGTCAGCACCCGGTGCGGGAGGCCGGTGTAGGTGAGCAGGGAGTTGACCGGGCTCATCAGGTGCCGTGAGCGCACCACCAGCGGCGCGCCGGCCAGGCGCGCACCGGCGGCGGCAATGAGTGCGTCGCGGCGGCTGGTGGTGTTGACCACGTCATAGGTGTGCCGGCGCACCAGCCGTTTCACCGACCAGATGCCGCGCAGCAACCGCAGCAGCCCACCCATCTTCAGCGCATGCACGGTGAAGCCCGCTTCGCGCGCCACTTCGCCCAGGCGTGCACCGGGCTGGCACAGCAGCGACACGTCGTGGCCGCGCTCGCGCATGGCCAGCATGTGCCGGTAGATGTAGATCTCCTGGCCGCCAAATCCCTTGGCGGCTTCCGTGTGCAGGATTTTAAGGGGCTTGTTCATCATGAACGTTCCAGGGGTCTGGATAATCAACGTCATTGCTTGCGGAAGTGGGTCAACGCGTTCCAGGCAGTGCGCACTGCCGCCGGGTCCGGCGGCTGGTCGTGCAGGGGCAGGTAGTGGGCGTCCAGGGTGGTGGCGTTGCCGAACTTGTCGAATACGTAGGTGCGGTCGCCTTCACGGATGCCGCGCTGCGACCAGCTTTCCACCAGCAGGGGCCGCGCAGGGCGGGTGGCGTCGAACAGGTCCTGGCCGGTGCTGAAATCGGCCAGCGCGTTCTCGCAGCCCAGCCCGTGACGCATCAGGGTCGGCACCCAGTCTTCGTGGCTGCTGGCGGCGTCGTGCCGTGCCGGGTCACGCCCGGGCCAGTGCAGCACGAACGGCACCTGCATCTGGTAGTCAGAGAAGTTGCCGTTGTGGCCCCAGTAGTTCAGGCCCAGGTCGTTGAATTCTTCGGCGTGGTCGCCGGTGACCAGCACGATGGTGTTGTCGGCCTGGCCACTCTCGCGAAGGGTCGCCAGCAGCTGGCCGATCAAGGCATCGGTGTAATGCACGGCGGTGCGATAGCGGTTGCGCTCGGGCGTGGCGTCGTGCTCGTCGTCGAAGGCAAGGAAGTTCACCTCCGTGGCCATCGGCGTGGCCAGCGCAGGGTAGGCCTCCGGCAGGTGGTACGGCGCGTGGGTGCTGTCCAGGAACACCATGCCGAACCAGTGGCCGCCGCCGGGCTGGCGGATGTCCGCACCGAGCGCATCGACGATGTGCTGGTCACGCGCGGCGACCGCCAACGACGACGGCGCGGTATGCAGCTGGTCGCGTACCTGGGCGAACACGGTGCGGTCGAATTCGGGGCTGTACAGCGGTGCACTGCCGTACAGGTGCAGGTCGTAGCCCTGTTGCTGCAGCACCTCGAACAGGATCGAGCCGCGCTGTTCGCTGAGCATGCTGGACCAGTAGCCGCCGGGCAGGCCGTAGAGCAGGCCGAACAGGCCATAACGGGTGGCATTGCCGCTGCTGTAGTGGCGGTCGAACACCTCCGCCTGCTGCGCCAGCGCCCAGGTGTTGGGCATGGTGGTGGCATCCAGCGCGTCATGCCGCAGCGATTCGAGCACCACCACCAGCACATTGGGTCGGGTGTGGCTCTGGCAGCGCAGCGGCTGCAGCGGGTACTGCAGCTGGCTGTGGCGCGGATCGGGCAGGTTGGCCTGCGGCAGGCTGCGTACGCCAAGGCGGTGCATGTGGCGCTTGGCGGTGATCGGCTGCGCCCACGGCAGGTAGGCCCACTGGCCGGTCACGGCACGCTCGCCCAGGGCGTCGTAATAGGCCGTGGCGATCTGGCCGGTAGCCATCAGCGCCAGTCCGGCAGCCCAGGCCAACAGCACCGGGCGGCGCCGGGCGCGGTCGGGCACCAGTTTCCAGCAGGCCCAGGCCAGCAGGACTTCGGCGGTGGCCACGGCCGCCAGCACGCCCAGCGACTGCAGCCAGCTCTGCCAGGACAGGGCCACCTGGTCCTGCAGCGCGCCCCCGAACACCATGTTCATCACCATGGCATTGAGGTGGAAGCGGTACAGCGCGAAGACCTTTGCATCCACCAGCAGCAGGCACAGCCACAGGCCCTGCAGCAGCACGGCGCTGACCACCAGCGGCCGCGGCGAGCGCGGCCACAGCCCCACGGCCAGTGGCAGCAGCGACACCAGGCTGCCAAAGGCAAGGAAATGACCCGGAAGGGCGAGGGCCAGGTAGCCCAGCCCCAATGCGCCACCGGGGTTGTCGTGCAGGGGCGTGTTGCCCAGCGCGATGGCAATGGCCACGCAGGCGTTGATGGCGGTGAACAGGCTCAGCCAGCCCAGTCGCGTCCAGCGCGTGGGTGCGGGCGAAGGGGAGGCGGGGCGCGATACGTCCATGCAGGGTCGGTCAGATAGGGTGAATCGGAAGACGTGGCGGCGGCGTCCTGTGCCGCCCGGCCGCGTCGACGCGGTGGGCGGGCGCATTGTATCGGTTTGTATCAACCTATCGGCGGCGTCGATTGTCCGATCTGGCACAATGTTCAGCCGGGCCACAGGCGTGGCCCCGCATACCCACCACGAACAAGCCAGGAATCGCTGTGAGCCAGATCCCCACCCTCGACATCACCCGTTTCGACAGTGACCGCGATGCCTTCGTCGCCGAGCTCGGGGCGGCCTACCGTGAATGGGGTTTCGCGGGCATCCGCAACCACGGCATCCCGCAGGCGGACATCGACGCGGCGTACGACGTATTCAAAGCCTTCTTCGCGCTGCCGGAAGCCACCAAGCTGCAGTACCACCTGCCGGGCACCGGCGGTGCGCGTGGCTACACGCCGTTCGGCGTGGAAACGGCGAAGGGCTCCAAGCACTTCGACCTGAAGGAGTTCTGGCATATCGGCCGTGAGATCCCGGACGACTCGAAGTACCGTGACGTGATGGCCCCCAACCTGTGGCCGACCGAGGTCCCGGGCTTCAAGGAGAAGGGCTACGGCCTGTACCAGGAACTGGACAAGCTTGGCTCGCGCGTGCTGTCGGCCTTGGCGCTGCACATCGGCCTGCCGATCGACTTCTTCGCCGACAAGACCAACAACGGCAATTCGATCCTGCGCCCGATCCACTACCCGCCGATCACCGCCGACGACATCCCGAACGTGCGCGCGGGCGCGCATGGCGACATCAACTTCATCACGCTGCTGGTGGGCGCCAGCGCGGCCGGCCTGGAAGTTCAGTCGCACGAGGGCAAGTGGGTGCCGTTCACCTCGGACGCGGACACCATCGTGGTCAACATCGGCGACATGCTGCAGCGCCTGACCAACCACGTGTACCCGTCCACCATCCACCGCGTGGTCAACCCCCCGGGCGAGCAGGCCCGCCAGCCGCGTTACTCGGTGCCGTTCTTCCTGCACCCGAACCCGGACTTCCTGATCGACGTGCTGCCGACCTGCATCGCTCCGGAAAACCCGAGCCGCTACCCGGAGCCGATCACCGCGCATGGCTTCCTCGAAGAGCGGCTGCGTGAGATCAAGCTGAAATAAGAACAAGGCCACCGAAGGGTGGCCTTGTTCATTTCAGCGTAGCCCCGGCCGTTGGCCGGACGCTCTTGGATCCGGGTCCATCAATCCGTGATGGATGATTGCGGTTGGGTATAAACCCCGGACGCCGAGGGGTAGTGGTGGGTCACCGGTTCCGGACGCGTTGCCGCGCTGCGCGCGGTGTCCGGCCAACGGCCGGGGCTACGACCTGGTGCGGGCGTATCGGGATCGGGATCAATCAACCATGGGCCCATCGCGGATCCGGTGGGCTGGTCCGACCTGTATCCAATATCCATTTGAAATGTAAGCGTTTTCGGGAAACGCGCATTCGTTACATCCGGTATCATTGCCGGCTGATACCCCAAAGGAGCCCCGCCATGCGCCGCAAGATCGTCGCCGGTAACTGGAAGCTGCACGGCAGCCGTCAATTCGCGACCGAGCTGGTCAGCGATATCGTCGCCAGCCTGCCGAAGGGTGGGGTAGAGGTCGTCATCCTGCCGCCGCTTCCGTACCTGGGCGAGCTGGTCGAGGCCTTCGAGGGCCGTGCCGTCGCTTTTGGCTCGCAGGACGTCAGCTCCAACGAAAAGGGCGCCTACACCGGCGAAGTCTGCGCCGCCATGCTGGCCGACGTCGGTGCCCGCTATGGGCTGGTCGGCCATTCCGAGCGCCGCCAGTACCACAATGAAAGCAGCGAGCTGGTGGCCCGCAAGTTCGCCGCCGCCGTGCATGCCGGCCTGGTGCCGGTGCTGTGCGTGGGCGAAACCCTGGAGCAGCGTGAGGC
>Ga0209257_1001754_pt1 | contig 24058 bp, 26 predicted proteins | sample AraplaCvi_mCL_r2_FD_184277 | JGI IMG/M metagenome (GOLD analysis project Ga0209257, IMG submission 184277) | Arabidopsis root microbial communities from North Carolina, USA - plate scrape MF_Cvi_mCL_r2 (SPAdes) (version 2) | ecosystem: Host-associated > Plants > Roots > Endosphere | place: USA...
CGTTGGCCGTGCCGATGTTCTTGATGAAGCCGTCGCGCTGGTGGTCCTGGCTGCCGCCGATCTTGAAGCGCAGGTTGTCGGCCACCGGCAGGGAGACCACGCCTTCGATCCGGGTGCGGTCGTAGTTGCCGTAGCCGGCGCGAATCTCGCCGCCGAACTCGTGGGCCGGGCGCTTGGAGATCTGGTTGATCGCGCCGCCGATGGCGTTGCGGCCGTACAGCGTGCCCTGGGGCCCGCGCAGGATTTCGGTCCGCTCGATGAACAGCGGGGTCTTGAACAGCTCGGACGAGGACGCCGAGTAGAAGCCGTCCGAGTAGGACGCCACGCCCGGGTCGTTGCCGATGTAGAAGGTGTTGCGGCCGGCGCCGCGCAGGCTGACCCGGTCGGTGCCGGAGTAGTTCATGCCCGGCGTGAAGTTCACGAAGTCCTGGATGCCGGTGATGCCGGCGATGTCGCGGCGCTCCGAGGTGAAGGCCGAGACGGCCACGGGCACGTCCTGCAGGGACTGCTCGCGCTTTTCGGCGGTGACCACCAGCTCCTCGAGCGTGGAGCCGTCGTCGGCGGAGGCGGTCTGGGCCAGGGCGGGCTGGGCGAAGGCGCAGAGCGCGGCGAACGAGACGCCGGCAGCCAGAAGGGCGCGCGCGGGCGCGGTTTTGCGAGACATGTGGGTCCTCCCGAGGCGCGGGCGGTCAGGCCGTCCGGTCTCGTGTTTTGATATTGTTGGAGCGGGCGCGGGGAGGCGCCCGGGGCCGCGGACCCTCCATGGGTGCGGTGCGATCCGTCAACTGTACGGCGGTAACTTAGGCCGTTGCGGCGCCGCTTTTTGCAAAGTGTGGCGAAAAGACCGCATTTTCGAATTCGGGGGACAAAATCGAACGCCGATCGCTGAACCCTTGTGCAGTTAGGGAGTGATGAAGGGTGTGACGTCACTCGCCGCGTACCGTTCTGTCAAAAACCCCGCGGAGCCGGGCGGCTGAGAGCGCGGGGGGGGGGCGGCCACTCGGCGGGAGGCCCGCGGCCGCGTTCGACCCGGGACGGACGCTATGACGACGTCGCTGTGCGCCTCCTCTCCCCTCGCGCTTCGCGTCGGCGGAGAGGAGATCAACTCCGCAATCCGCCCCCTGCCGGACATTCCGAGCGTCCGCTCCCAGGCCGGTCACCGCCCGCCTCGCCGCCCATGAAAAAGGGGCGGCGGATTGCTCCGCCGCCCCCGAAGGCTTCCCTGGAAGGGCTGGGTCTTACCAGCGCTTGGTGATCGAGACGCCGTACGTGCGCGGCTCGGTGTAGAAGGCGTTCCGGAACAGGCCGGAGCTGTCGTCGGTCAGGTAGAAGTCGGTGATCGCCTTTTCGTTGGTGGCGTTCTTCACGAAGCCGGCCACCTCGACGCCCATGTCGCTGTTCACGACGGTGAGGGTCAGGTTGACGTTGTCCCAGGCTTTGATCTGGTCGGCGTCGGAATTGTAGATCCGGGCGAACGTCTTGGTCTGGTGATAGTAGTCGCCGCGCAGGGTCGCGTCCCAGGCGCCGAGGGTCCAGGTGTACTGGGCGCCCAGCGAGACGGTCCAATGCGGCGCGTTCGGCAGGTCGTTGCCGCTCAGGTCCACCGGCACGCCTTCCGAAACCAGGCCGCCGAAGGCGTTGGTGCCGGCGGCGATGGCGCCCGTCCCGTTGATGTTCGTGCCCGCGCCCGCGGCTGAAGCCAGGGTGCAGACCCCCAGGAGGGTGAAGGGGTTGCCGCTCGCGTTGGTGATCGTCAGCGCGGTCGCGGCGGCCGCCGTGGAGACCACGCAGTTCGACGCCGAGCTGGACTTCACTAGCGTCAGGCCCGGGTTGCTCTGGGTGCGGTTGAAGGTGTCGACGAGCGAGGCGTCCTTGATCTTGGTGTCGAGGTAGCCGATCGCCGCATTGAAGCGCAGGCCCTGCAGCGGCTGCCAGATCGACTCCAGCTCCAGGCCCTTCACCTCGGCGTTGATGTTGTCGTTGGTCGAGGCGCGGTTGATGATCCGCGAGATCTGGTAGTTCTTGTAGTCGTAGTAGAACCCGGTGAGGTTCAACTGCATCGTGCCACCCATCAGGGTGTTCTTGGTCCCGATCTCGTAGGCGTCGATCAGTTCGGGCTTGAACGTCAGCGACGTTGGCACCACCCCGATACCCGGGCTGGGCGGCGAGTTCAGGCCGCCGGACTTATAGCCCCGCGAATAGAAGGCGTAGACCAGCGTCTCGTCGGTGAAGCCCAGATCCGGCTTCCAGTCGAAGCCGAAGCGGCCCGTGGGCTTCTTGAACTTCACGTGCAGGATCGCGTCCTGGCCCGGGAGCGGACTGCCGATGCCGACGCCCGGCGTGCCGAGCACGACGCTGTGGTTCTCCAGGTCCTTGCTGTCGACCGTGTAGCGCAGGCCGAGTGTCCATTTGAAGTTCTCGGACATCTGCCAGTAGAACTCGCCGAACGCGGCGTAGGACGTCAGGTCGTAGGGGCCGTAGGCGTCGTAGTAGTTGTGACCGCTGCGGTTCGGATCGGCGTTCGGATCGATCGAGACGCAGGGCGCGCCGCCCACGCAGTTGGCGTTGCCCGTCGTGAGCAGGTTGTTGATCTGGTAGAAGCCGGTCCCCGTGTTGAACATCACGTAGTAGTCGCCGGTGGCCTGGTAACGCGAGAAGATGCCGCCGATGTTGTAGTTGAACGGGCCGTCGAAGTTCGACTGCAGCCGCAGCTCATGGCTCCACTGCTCGGTGTAGCCCGAGGAGATGTCGCTGGTGGTGAAGCGGTTGAACGCCCCGTTCTGCGGATCGCGGATCGCGCCTCCGGGGAACAGCGCCGGATAGATCGCGGTGGCATAGCCCGGGACGGCCGCGAACGCATTGACCGGGTTCGGCGTCGTGTTGAAGTTCGTGCTCGGGACGTAGCGGTTGTAGTCCTGGCGCGTCGTCAGCTTGTACCAGGTGTAGGCCGACAGCCAGTTCAGGGTCAGGTTCTCTGTGACGTCGAACGCGGCGTTGAACTCGTAGATGTCGGTCTTGGACTTGTAGATCGGGTCGAAGGTCGACTCGATGTCGCGGATGTCGCTGGTCTGCATCTTGCCGGCGTAGGCGTCGCCGGTCTGGAAGCCGCCGAGCGCGCCGAAGAGGCCGCCCAGCGTGGCCTGGCTGTTCACCGTGCCGAATGCGTCCGCGGCATAGAGCGAGGTGGAGCGGCAGCCCTGGCTGAAGAAGCCGCGCTCGATCTGGCCGATCAGGCCGCCGGCCGCCGCGGAATAGCCCACCCCGCCCACGTTGGCCGGGCCGGTGTCCTTGCTGCAGATCTGCTTGCCGATCCGCGAGCGGTTGTCGTCTTCCTCGAAGTGATCCCACATCGCCCAGGCGCGGAACCTGTCGGTCGGGTTGAACCCGACCGTGACGCGCGCGCCGTAGAGGTCGCGGTCGTCGGCGTCGTTGCCGGTGATCAGGTTCTTCCCGAACCCGTCGCGCTTCAGGTACGAGCCCGCCACGCGGACGGCGAGCATGTCGCCCAGCGGGACGTTGATCATCCCGCGCGCCTTCATGGTGTTGTAGTTGCCGTACTCGGCCCGGAGGTTGCCCTCGAACACGTCCTTCGGCTTGGCGGTGATCAGGTTGACCACGCCGCCGGTGGCGTTCCGGCCGTAGAGGGTGCCCTGCGGACCGCGCAGCACCTCGACCCGTTCCACGTCGTAGAACTCGGTCTCGAACAGGTTGTTGGCGATCAGCGGGGCGTTGTTCAGGTGGATGCCCGTGCCGGCGTCGCCCGAGGCGGCGACCAGCTTCGAGCCGATGCCGCGGATCTGGAAGTTGTAGCCGGTGAAGTTCCCCTTGGAGAAGTTCACGTTCGGCACGGCCAGCACCAGGTTCGGGCCGCCGTCGATTTTGGATTTCTCGAGAGCGTTCTGGTCGAAGGCCGAAACGGCGATCGGCACGTCCTGGAGGGCTTCCTCCTTCTTCTGCGCGGTGACCACCAGTTCTTCGATCACGTTCGAGCCGGCCGTCTGGGCCGACGCGGATGTCGTGAACGCGGTTAGGGCCGAGGCGCAGACGCCAACAGCCAGCAGACTCCGAAGAGTGTGGGTATCCTTCATATTGTTCCTCCCAGGGCGTCCGGGCTCTTTTTGGCCCGTGGTCCGCCGTCACGCCGCTTGAGCGCAGGCCAGCGAGGAGGCGGCGCAGCCCCCCGTTTAGCAATCGGTACGGTCCACCCGTGTTCGCTGACTGTCAACGGAAGCTAGACTGCGTAAGGGATTGCAGCCTCAGGTGTGGCGCCTGGAACACCGAACCTTCCCTAGGGTCGCTTCCCTGAAAGGCCCTTTCCGCCCATATGGGGCCGATGAACGACGGCGCTCTCGTGCTCTTTTCCGGCGGCCAGGATTCCACGGCGTGCCTCGCCTGGGCCCTGGAGCGGTATGGGCGCGTCGAGACCGTGGGCTTCGACTATGGCCAGCGGCATGGCGTCGAGCTGCAGGCCCGCCAGGCGGTCCGCGCCCGGATCGCGCACGAGTTCCCGAAGTGGGCGTCTCGCCTGGGCGAGGACCACATGCTGGACATCAGGAGCTTCGGCGCCCTGGCCGAGACGGCCATGACCTCGGAACGCGCCATCGAGATCACCGAAAAGGGCCTGCCGTCGACCTTCGTGCCGGGCCGCAACCTGGTCTTCCTCACCTATGCCGCCGCCCTGGCCGACCGCCGCGGGCTGAACGCGCTGGTGGGCGGTATGTGCGAGACCGACTTCTCGGGCTACCCAGACTGTCGCCGCGCCACCATCGACGCCATGGAGAGCGCCCTGAACCTGGGCATGGAGCAGCACTTCCGGATCGAGACGCCGCTGATGCGCCTCACCAAGGCCGAGACCTGGGCGCTGGCCAAGACCCTGGGCGGCGAGCCGCTGGTGGCGATCACCGTCGAGGAGAGCCACACCTGCTACCTCGGCGAACGGGGGACGCTGCACGCCTGGGGCTACGGCTGCGGGACCTGCCCGGCCTGCGAGCTGCGGCAGCGTGGATACGAAGCCTGGGACGCCGACGCGCGGCCGGAGCTGGCCTGATGAGCTACGCGGTCAAGGAGATCTTCCTGACGCTCCAGGGCGAGGGCGGCCAGGCCGGCCGTCCGGCCGTGTTCTGCCGCTTCGCCGGCTGCAACCTCTGGAGCGGACTGGAGCGCGACCGCGCCAGGGCGGTCTGCACCTTCTGCGACACCGATTTCGTCGGCATGGACGGCCCGGGCGGCGGTCGCTTCGCCGACGCCGACGCCCTGGCCGCGGCGGTCGAGGCGGCCTGGAAGGGCGGGCCGGCGGACCGGCTCACGGTGCTGACGGGGGGCGAGCCCCTGCTGCAGGTGGATCCGGCCCTGATCGACGCGCTGCACGCCCGCGGCTTCTCCATCGCGCTGGAGACCAACGGCACCCTGCCGGTCCCCGAGGGGGTCGACTGGATCTGCGTCAGCCCCAAGGCCGATGCGCCGGTGGTGCAGACCCACGGCCAGGAGCTGAAGCTGGTGTTTCCGCAGGAGCAGGCGCGCCCCGAGCGCTTCGAGCACCTCGACTTCGAGCGTTTCCTGCTCCAACCGATGGACGGGCCGGACCGCGTCGCGAACACGCAGGCGGCGATCGCCTATTGCCTCGAACACCCCCGGTGGCGTTTAAGCGTCCAAACCCACAAATACCTCGGCATCGCCTAGGCCTTACCGCCGGGCCGCCACGAACTTTGCAGATGAACCAGCCGACCTTCGAGATCACCAAAGCCGCCACGTTCGACGCGGCCCATTACTTCGCCGAGGGGCCGGAGCACCGGCCCTATTCGAACATCCATGGTCACTCGTTCAAGGTCGAGGCCACCGTCCGCGGCCAGGCGCAGGAGCCGGTCGGCTGGGTCGCCGATCTCGCCGACCTGGAGGCCGCGCTGAAGGGCGTCGCCGGCGAACTGGACCATGGGCTCCTGAACCAGAAGCCCGGGCTGGAGCGCCCGACGCTGGAGCACATCTGCCTCTATTTCGCCGAGCGGCTGCGGCCGGTATTCCCGGGCCTGTCCCGCATCGTCGTCTCCCGCCCGACGATCGGCGAGAGCTGCGCGCTGAACCTTTGACCGACGGCCTCTAGCCGGTCTTCATCTGGCCGTCGGTGCTTCGCCGGCGCGGACCCGCGTAGTTGGGATCGTTCCGCCGGCGGCGGTCGGGGCCGAAGTAGTCCTCGCTGCGGAAGAAGGGCCGCGGATGCTCGACGGCCTGGTGCAGGCGCTCGATCACGCTCCGCGCGGTCAACGGCTTGACCATGAACTCGCTCACGCCCGCGTCGCGCGCCTCGTTCACCCGGGCGAAGGTGGAGTGGCCGGTGACCATGATCACAGGGGCCATCTGGTTGGGGCTATCCGGCGAGTTGCGCAGCAGGCGGACGAAGTCGATGCCGTCCAGCGGCTGCATCGACAGGTCGGTCATCACCACGTCGACCGAGCGGTCCCGCATCATCTGCAGGGCCTCGGCGCCGTCGTTCGCCTCATAGATGTGCTGCACGCCGATGGCGCGCAGGATCTCCGCGAGGAGCACCCGCATGTAGTGGTTGTCGTCCACCAGCAGGATCTTCAGGAGGTCGTAACGCACGCTGCGATCTTACCGGTCCACTGTGACGGGGCGACTCGCCAGGCGCGGCGCGCTCGGCGAACATGTCTCGTGGATTAGGGCGACCCGCGTTCTTGGGTCAATCGAATATCCGGGTTACCCGACGGGAAACCGATGGCGGATCAGAGGTTTGTTCGCGCGGAGAGATAGGCGGGCGGCCCGGACTCAACCGCGAGATGGTCCGGGGCGGAACGCTTCGCCGCCGGTCTGGGCGCGGTGCCGCAGGAAGGCGTCGGCGAGCACGCAGGCGACCATGGCTTCGACCACCGGCACCGCCCGGATGCCCACGCAGGGATCGTGGCGGCCCTTGGTGCGCAGGTCGATCTCCTCGCCGGCCTCGTTGATGCTGCGGCGGAGCGAGAGGATCGACGACGTGGGCTTGAAGGCGACGCGGGCGGTCACCGCCTGGCCGGTCGAGATGCCGCCCAGTACGCCGCCGGCCTTGTTGGACAGGAAGACCGGCCCGTCGTTCCCCATCCGCATCTCGTCCGCGTTCTCCTCGCCCGAGAGCGCGGCCGAGGCGAAGCCGGCGCCGATCTCCACGCCCTTGGCGGCGTTGATCGACATCAGCGCGCCGGCCAGCTCGGCGTCCAGCTTGCCGTAGAGCGGCGCGCCCCAGCCCGCCGGCACGCCCGTGGCTTCCACCGCCACGACGGCGCCGGTGGACGAGCCCGCCTTGCGGATCTTCTCCAGGTGTTCTTCCCAGACGGGCACGATGTCGGGGTCCGGCGCCCAGAACTGGTTCTCGGTGGTGACGCCGAAGTCGATGCGCTCCGGATCGACCGCGTGCGGCCCGATCTGCACCACGGCCCCGCGGATCGTGACGCCTTCGACGATCTTGCGCGCCACGGCGCCGGCGGCGACCCGGGCCGCCGTCTCGCGCGCCGATTGCCGGCCGCCGCCGCGATAGTCGCGCACCCCGTACTTGGCGAAATAGGGATAGTCGGCGTGGCCCGGTCGGAAGGCCTGGGCGATTTCGGAGTAGTCGCGGCTGCGCTGGTCGACGTTGTCGATGATCATCGAGATCGGCGTGCCGGTGGTGACCTGGCCATCCGTGCGCTCGTCCTGGAACACGCCGGACAGGATGCGGACCGCGTCCGGCTCCTGGCGCTGGGTGACGAACTTGCCCTGGCCCGGCCGGCGGCGGTCCAGCCAGGGCTGGATATCGGCCTCGCTGAGCTGGATCCCAGGCGGGCAGCCGTCGACCACGCAGCCCAGCGCCGGCCCATGGCTTTCGCCCCAGGTGGTCACGCGGAACAGATGGCCGAAGGTGTTGTGCGACATGGCGCTGGTTCTCTAGCCGCTTCGTCCCGCGTCGCCAAACGGCAGGTCGGCTAGATCCGCAGGTCGACGAAGTTCCCGGTGGCGCGGATGGGGTCCTGGTGCGACCGCCGGGCGGTCTCGACCATGATCGCGGCCTCGGCCTGGAGGCGCGCCTGCGGCGAGGCCTTGAAGAGCGACAGCGCGTCGACGCCGCGTTCGGCCATCACCTGCTGGCGGAGCTGCTCGCGCGCCTCGCCAGTGTTGACCATCGGCGGGACGGGGCGGACGGCCGAGACCGTGAAGCCCCGGGCGGCCTCGCCCGTGATGCTCAGGCCGGCGCGCCGCCGCAGGTCCGCGGCATAGGCCGCGTCGTCGGGGATTGCGTCAAACTGGATCAGGCCGAAGCTCATGGAGCTCGACCACGCAACCGCGGCGCCAGGCGTGAAAACCCCAAGTGTCATCCCGGTTTCGCGAAGCGAAGACCGGGACCCATAGACGCCTGATGCTGGAGGTTTTTCCGGCGCGTCGCCGCCGTGCTTGATCGACGACGCGGCGCTTGTGGGTCCCGGACAGGCCGCTCTCGCGGCTTTCCGGGATGACACCGTGTGTGGCTTAAGCCGGCTGTTTCGCCGGTTGCGCTCCCGGCAGGGTCGCGCGGTTCAGGTCGTAGAACTTGGGCGCCATCTTCGGCACCGCCTCGTCCAGGATCGACTGCACCGTCCAGCCCTCTTCCTTGGTCACCGTCTCGATCGGGCGGGGCTGGGAGTAGAGGATGATGTTCTCGCCGGAGGAGCCGAAGATCTGGCCCGAGACGTGGGCCGCGGCCGGCGCGACCATGGCCACCGAGAAGCGGGCCGGCTGGTCGGCGCGGATCTTCTCGGCCATCACTTTGCGGCGTTCGGCGGCCGCCTCGTCCTTGATCGGCACCGACTGGGTCATGCGGGTCCAGGCCACGGGCGCCAGGCAGTTGGAGCGCACATTGTTGCGCGCACCCTCCATGGCGATGATCCGCGACAGGCCGGCGATGCCCATCTTGGCCGCGCCGTAGTTGGCCTGGCCGATGTTGCCGAACAGGCCGGAGGTGGACGTGAAGAACATGTAGGCGCCGTCGTTCTGCTCGCGGAACAGCTCGATGGTGGCCCGCGCCACGTTGAACGAGCCGCGCATGTGGACGGCGATCACCGCGTCCCACTCGGCCTCGGTCATCTTGTGGAACATGACGTCGCGCAGGATGCCGGCCGGATTGATCACCGCGTGCAGGCCGCCGAAGGTCTTCTTGGCCAGGTCGACCATGCCGTAGACGGCGTCGAGATTGGTCACGCTGTCGGAGTTGGCGACCGCCTCGCCGCCGGCGGCGCGGATTTCGGCGGCCACCGCCTCGGCGGGGCCTGCGGAGCCCTCGTCGTCGCCCTTGAGGCCCGCGCCCAGGTCGTTGACCACGACCTTCGCACCTTCCTGCGCCGCGATGAGGGCGCAGTCGCGGCCGATGCCGTTGCCGCCGCCCGTGACCAGAACCACCTTGCCGTCCAATGCGCCCATGACCGTCAATCTCCCTGATTTAATGGGCGACAGTTATTCGAGGCGGTCGGCCCGGCGCAAGTCGGGGAACAGCTTCGCCCAGAGGCCGGTGACCATCACGGCCCCGATCCCGCCGAACACCGCGGCCCCGATGGGCCCCAGGATGCGCGCCACCACGCCGCTCTCGAACTCGCCCAGTTCGTTGGACGCGCCGATGAACACCGAGGAGACCGAGGCCACGCGGCCGCGCATGTGGTCAGGAGTGACCAGCTGCACCAGCGTCTGGCGGACGTAGACGCTCAGCATGTCCGCGCCGCCCAGCACCGCCAGCGCCGCCACCGAGAGCCAGAGCGACTTCGACAGGCCGAACACCACGGTCGCCAGGCCGAAGACCGCCACGCCGCCGAACATGAACAGCCCGGCCTTCGCGCGGATGGGATTGGCGGCGAGCCAAAGCGCCACGGCCGTGGCCCCCATGGCCGGACCGGCCCGCAGCAGGCCGAAGCCCTCGGGACCCACGTGCAGCACGTCGCGGGCGAAGACCGGGAGCAGGGCGGTCGCCCCGCCCAGCAGCACGGCGAACAGGTCCAGCGAAATGGCGCCGAAGACGATCTTCTGCCGCCAGACGTAGCCCAGGCCTTCCTTGACGAGCTGCCAGCGCGACCCGGGCTTCACCTCGGGCTTGGCGTTGCCGCGGATCATGAACACCAGCACGGCGGACAGGCCATAGAGGGCGAAGGTGGTGAAATAGGCGGTCTCGGCCGAGCGGGCGACCAGCAGGCCCGCGGCCGCCGGCCCGGCGATCGACGCCGTCTGCCAGGCCAGCGAGTTCCAGGCGATGGCCCGCGGCAGCAGCTTGCGCGGCACCAGCATCGGCCCCAGCGCCGTGTTGGCCGGGGCGAAGAAGGCGCGGCTGGCCCCGAACAGGGCGGCGACGGCCAACAGCAGCGCCGGCGAGGCGTAGCCCTGCACCGTGGCGATGGCGAGCGCCAGCACGCTGACGATCTCGCCCGACAGGCACAGCAGCAGCACCTTCTTGCGGTCGTAGCGGTCCGCCGCCTCGCCGGCCGGCAGGGTCAGCAGGAAGACCGGCACGAAGGCCGCCAGCCCGATCATCCCGACCAGGAACGCGCTCTCCTCCACCGACCGCTCCAGCCGGGCCAGGGCGTACATCTGCCAGCCCATGGCCACGCTCTGGATCTGGCTGGCGAAGCTGCCCGTCCAGCGCGTGCCCCAGAACAGCAGGTAGTCGCGCTCCTTCAGCAGGGCGCGGGCGGAGGGGACGGGTTCGTCGGGGGCGGGGAGGTCGACCATGGAGAGGGCGGGAACCTGCCCTGTGCCGCAGATCGTCGCAATGGCGTTGACGCAGAACGGCCCAGGTCCTATCTGCGCGCCTCTTATATCCAGAGCGCGCTGGGCGAAAGTGGAAGCCGGTTTCGCCCTTCAAGCGCGCTCCAAGTCAAAAAATCGAGCCTGAATAGGCTCGAGGCCCGGAGGGCCCCTCTGATGCGACGACGTCCGCTGGCCTAGCGCCACCTGAACCCGCACCGGCGCCCGGCACGGCCGGCTGACGCCGAAACGTCGTCTTCCGCATCTAGAGATCGCCCCATGTCCCTGCAGCCCGACCGGCCCGCGCCGGAGCTCACCCTCGTCAACGAAGCCCCGGCCCACGGCGAAGAGATCGAAGCCCTGCTGAACCGCGCCTTCGGGCCCGGCCGCTTCGCCAAGGTGTCGGAGCGCGTCCGCGAGTTCGCCGACTTCGCCTCCGAGCTCAGCTTCTGCGCCGTCGAAGCCGGCAGGGTGGTGGGCGTGGTCCGGATGTGGCGCATCAAGGTCGGCGACCAGCCGGCGGTCTTCCTGGGCCCCCTGGCCGTCGAGGAGAGCGAGCGCCGCCATGGCCTGGGCGCCCAGCTCGTGGAACGCGCCTGCCAGGCCGCCAAGGCCTCCGGCGAGGCCGCCGTCGTCCTGGTCGGCGACGTCCCCTACTTCCACCGCGTCGGCTTCGCCGTCGCCCCCGACGTGACTCTGCCCGGCCCGGTGGACGCCAAGCGCGTGCTGTCGCGGTCGTTCGCGGACGTCGCGCTCAAGGGCTCGGTCCGCGCCCGCTGACGCCGCTTCCACCTCACCGGCGAATTCCCCTCCGTGTCGGCCTCGCTCCTGTGGCCCGGCCCGCCTTCCGCCAGCTCTGCCATCACGTCTTTCTGACCGCCTCGCCGAGGCGGAACTTCGCGTAGCGCCGTTCGTTGGGACGCGGCTGGCGCCTGGGGCGCAGTCGCCTGCGCTCGGAGGACGCTGCCATGGACACCAATCTCGCAATCGCTCTGGCCGTCGTTGTGGTGCTGCTTGTCGCCGGCGCGGTCATCTACGCGCAGCGGCGCAGGTCCAAGCAGATGCGTTCGAAGTACGGCGCCGAATACATCGCCGCGGTGGACGAGGCCGGCGGCGCCCGCAAGGCCGAGGCCGAGTTGCGCCAGCGCGAGAAGCGCGTCCAGGCGCTGAACATTCGCCCGCTCGGCCGCGACGAGATCGCGCGGTTCTCCGACCGCTGGGTCCAGGTGCAGAGCCAGTTCGTCGACGACCCAAGCGCGGCGATCCGGCGGGCCGACGAACTCCTCGCCGAGGTGATGCAGGCGCGCGGCTATCCGGTCAGCGATTTCGAGCAGCGCGCCGCCGACCTTTCGGTCGATCACGCCGAGCTGGTCAGCAACTATCGCGTGGCCCACGACGTGGCCGGGCGGCACGCCCATGGCGAGGCCGGCACCGAGGATCTGCGCCGCGCGATGATCCATTACCGGGCCCTGTTCGAAGACCTGCTTGGGCCGCCGGAGAACGCCCGCAGGCCGGATGAACCACGCGCCTTCGCAAGAGAGGAACCTGACGATGAGCGAGCCTCGAGAGTTCGAGACGAGGAACATGGGCGGCGAGCTGACGACCGAGCAACTCGCGAACGCCGGCCCGAGCGGGCAAGGGACGGCCGAACCCCGCGCGTTTGAGGACCGGTCGGCCGGCGATGAGCCGAGCGAAATCCAGCCGATATTCGACGAGGCCAAGGCGGCGGAGCTGCGCCGTTCCTGGGATGAGATCCAGGCGGGCTTCGTCGACGAGCCGCGGCGCGCGGTGGAGGACGCCGACCACCTGGTCGCCGCCGCGATGAAGCGCTTGGCGGAGACCTTCGCCGACGAGCGCGCCCGGCTGGAGGCCCAGTGGGCGCGCGGCGATGACGTCTCGACCGAGGACCTGCGCGTGGCGCTCCAGCGCTACCGGGCCTTCTTCGGCAGGCTGCTGGCGATCTGACGGCCTTTAACGGTCCGGCGCCGAACGGATCGGAAGAGTCCGCCTGGGGTCGACCCAGCCATGGGCTCAGCGCCACGAACCGGACGTTCGGTGACCGGATTCATCCTTGCCTCGCCGGCCCGCCTCCCTGATCCGTGCGCGAGATCGAAGCCGCCCGATCCTGCAAACGCCTGCGCCGCGCTTGAGCCGACTCCGGCCGCCGCCTACGTTCTCCGGATGGCGGACAGCCCACGGAAGCCCGGTCTCGAAGGCATCGCCGCCGCGGCGACACAGGCGCCCGGGCGTGGCCTGCCGCCCGTGCATCTGTGGAATCCCGCCCACAGCGGCGAGATCGACATCGTCATCAAGCGGGACGGCCGCTGGCTGCACGAGGGCGCGCAGATCAGCCGCGAGGCCCTGGTGCGGCTGTTCTCCACGATCCTGCGCAAGGATCCGGACGGCTTTCACCTGGTCACGCCCGTCGAGAAGATGCGGATCACCGTCGAGGACGCCCCCTTCATCGCCACCCGGGTGGATCGCGACGGGGCCGCGCTGCGCTTCCTGACCAACGTCGGCGACGAGGTCGAGGCGGGCCTGGACCATCCCATCCGGGTCGAGGTGGCCGAGGACGGCGAGCCGCGCCCCTACCTGCATGTCCGCCGGGGCCTGGAGGCCCTGATCGCCCGGCCGGTGTTCTACGAGCTGGTGGAGATGGCCGAGGAGCGCGACACGCCCGAGGGGCAGACCTTGGGCGTCGCCTCCAACGGCGCCTGGTTCCCGGTGGGACCACCCGAGGCGCATCGCCTGTGAACGACGCCTTCGCCTCGCCCCGGCATCTGCGCGACTGGATCGCCGAGCACCTGGACCCGCTGCACGACTGTGCGGTCGAGGGCGGCCAGCGCCGGTCCGACTACGACCTGACGCCCGGCGGCTGGGCCGGGACCGAGACCGGCCCGCTGAAATCGGCCGCCGTCCTGATCGGCCTGGTGGAGCGGGAGGCGGGGGTCACCGTCCTCCTGACCCGCCGCTCGGACACCCTGCGCAGCCACACCGGCCAGGTGGCCCTGCCCGGCGGCCGCCAGGACCCCGGCGAGCGCCCCTGGGAGACGGCGCTGCGCGAGGCGCACGAGGAGGTAGGGCTGGAACCCCGCTTCGTGGACCTGGTCGGCCTCTCGACGCCCTACCAGACCGGCAGCGGCTATCTGATCACGCCGGCGGTGGGCTTCGTCCGCCCCGGCTTCAGCCTCACGCCCAACCCCGGCGAGGTGGCCGACATCTTCGAGACGCCGTTCGGCTTCCTGATGGACCCGGCCAACTACGAGGAGCGCGAGGGCCAGCTGCCGTCCGGCGAGAAGCGGCGCTTCTACGCCACCACCCACGACGACCGCTACATCTGGGGCGCCACCGCCGGCATCCTGCGGGCATTGTACGAGCGGCTCTATGGGGCGGCCCTTGCTTAGGCAGATCCTCATCCGTGGGGCGCTGGCGGCGATCCCCTTCGTGCTCTGGTTCCTCTGGGCGGCCTGGGCGCGGCGGACGGGCCGGCCGATGGGCTCGACGCCCTGGCCCTGGCTGGCGGCCGCCGGCGCGGCCCTGATCGGCCTCTCCTTGATGGCGTCGGTGGTCTTGCATAGGGACAACCGCGGGGAGCGGTACATTCCGGGCGAGGCGCGCCCGGACGGCCACGTCACCGAAGGCTACTTCGAGCGAAAATGACCGACAGCCTGGGCCAGCCCTTCTGGATGACCGCGCCCGAGACGGCGGCGGTGCTCGACGCCCTGGAGGCCGAGGGCGGGACCGACTGCGCGCGCTTCGTGGGCGGTTGCGTGCGCAACGCCCTGGTGGGCCGGCCGATCGACGACCTCGACATCGCCACCACCCTGTCCCCCGACCGCGTGACCCGGGCCGTGGAGGCCGCCGGCCTGCGCGCCGTGCCCACGGGCATCGACCACGGCACGGTGACGGCCGTCTCGAACCATCGGCCGCACGAGATCACCACCCTGCGCCGCGACGTCACCACCGACGGCCGCCGCGCCACCGTGGCCTTCACCGACGACTGGTGCGAGGACGCCCAGCGGCGGGACTTCACCCTGAACGCGCTCTACGCCCGGCGCGACGGCAGCATCTTCGACCCCACCGGCCACGGCGTGGCCGACGCCCGGGCCGGCCGCATCGTCTTCGTGGGCGACCCCGAGCAGCGGCTGCGCGAGGACCATCTGCGCAACCTGCGCTTCTTCCGCTTCCACGCCTGGTTCGGGAAAGGGCCGCCCGATCCGGCCGCCGTGGCCGCCTGCGCGGCGCTGAAGGACGACATCGACAACCTGGCCGCCGAACGGATCTCCAAGGAACTGCTGAAGCTGCTGGCCGCCGACGACCCGCGGGCCGCGGTGCGCCTGATGGCGGACACCGGCGTGCTGGAGGTGGTCCTCAAGGGGCCGGCGAACCTCGCCCGGTTCGAGGCGCTGGTCGAAATCGAGGCCGACCTGCTGTTCGAGAACGAGCCGGTCCTGCGCCTGGCCGCCCTGTTGCCCGACGACCAGATGGCCGCCGCCCGCCTCGCCGAGCGCCTGCGGCTGTCCAACCCCGACCGCGACCGCCTGGTGGCGGCGCTGTCGCCTACGCCCGTGCTGAAGAGCTGGATGAGCCCGCGCGAGATCCGCCGCGAGATCTACCGCACCGGCAAGCCCATCTTCCGCGACCGCGCCAAGCTGGCCTGGGCCGCGTCGCCGCGCACGGCCACGACCATGCAGTGGCGCGGCCTGATCGCGCTCGCGGACGGCTGGGACCCGCCCGCATTGCCGCTCACCGGCCAGGAGATCATGAACGCCGGCGTGCCCAAGGGCCCGATGGTCGGCCAGGTGATGCGCGAGGTCGAGGACTGGTGGATCGACCATGACTTCCTCGACGACAAGCTGTCGGTGATCGAGAAGCTGAAGGCCGTGGCCCAGGGGCTGGCCTACTGATGCGGAAGGTCGGCATCCTCAAGACCGGCCGGCCGCCGAAGCCGGCGATCCCGCAGTTCGGGACCTACCCCGACATGTTCATGAACCTGCTGGGCCGCGACGCCTACGACTGGCGCGTCTACGCCGCGGACGAGGCCGAATACCCGGGGGCGCCCGAGGACTGCGACGCCTACATCGTCACCGGCTCCTCGGCGGGGGTCTACGAGGACGCGCCGTGGATCGGCCAGCTCCTGGACTGGCTGCGCGCCGCCCGGGGGCGGACCCGGCTGGTCGGCGTCTGCTTCGGCCACCAGGCCATGGCCCAGGCGTTCGGCGGCCGGGTGATCAAGTCGCCCAAGGGCTGGGCGATCGGCGAGCAGGAATACCGCGTGCTGAGCCATGAGCCCTGGATGGACGGCGCCCCCGCCATCCGCCTGCCGGGCTCGCACCAGGACCAGGTGGTCGAACTGCCGCCGGGCGCCGAGGTGATCGCCGCCAGCGCCTTCTGCCCGATGGGCGCCCTGGCCTGGCGCGACCAGCCGGCGATCTCGCTGCAGCTCCACCCCGAGTTCGAGCCCGCCTACGCCAAGGCGCTGATCGAGGCCCGCCGGGGCAAGGTCTATGCCGACGACGAGGCCGACCGCGCCGTCGCCAGCTATGGCCGCCCCGACGACCGCGCCCGCGTCGGCCGCTGGATCAACGCCTTCCTCGACGGCTAGCCGAACACCATCCAGACCACGGACTTCGGCCCGACGCCCTCCAGCCGCCGCCAGCCGTAGCGCTCGTAGAACCGCTTCGCCCGGCGGTTCGCCGCGGGGCAGCCCAGGTGCGCGCGACCCCCGACGCGGGCGAGCCAGCGGTCCATCAGCGCCTTGCCCATGCCCTGGCCCTGCAGCCGCGGCAGCAGGTCGATGTGCAGGTGCGCCGGTGCGGCGTCGACGACCGGCTGCGGCGCGGGCGGCGGATGGTGGATGTAGTAGGCGTCCCACTGGTCGCGGCTGCGCTTCCAGGACGGCGTGTCGGCCGGGTCGGCATGGCGTGCCCGCAGCGCCGGCCACCACTGCGCCTCGCAGTGCGCCTCGAACGCCCGCGTGTCCGGCGCGCCTAGGATGTAGCCGGCCACGCCGCCTTCGTCCTCGGCGACAAAGGCGTAGCCGGGTTCGAGGGTCGCGTAGGGCGCGGCATAGATCTCGCCGATGATCCGCGGGTCCTCGTAGAGCGCCGTCGCGTCGGCGCCGTTGTCGCCGGTCTTCAGGCAGATGTCGTACAGCGCGGCCAGGTCGTCGGGCCGGTAGGGCCGGATCGTGGCCATCTACCCGGCCCGCTGCAGCTCGCGCAGCGGCGCGAAGCTGATCAGGGTCGCGCCCGCCGCCGCGATCATCGCCGGCAGTTCCGGGTCCGTCAGCAGGGCGTGGTCGTCCACGCGGATCTGCGGGTGGTCCGGGTCGTAGCCGCGCAGCTCCGCGCCGTCTTCCACCGGATGGACATAGACCTCGGTCACGCCGGGTCGCAGCCGGGCCAGGATGTCCACGAACGCCGGCTTGGCGGGCCTGCCCCAGGTGGTGGTCAGGTGGTCCGGGAACACGAGGCCGCGTTCCGCCGCCATCGCCCGGCCTGGGAAGCCCAGCTCGGCCTCGGCCCGCGCGCCGAACATCCGCAGCGGCAGGTCGTAGTCGGCCGCCAGCGCCACGAAGAGTTCGAAGTAGCGCCGGTCGACCTGCATCGTCCCCATGTGTGCGTCGAGATGGGTGACGTCGACGCCCCAGGCATAGGCCTGGTCGATCTGGGCCCGGCACTCGGCGCGGACCTCGTCGAGCTCGGCCGTCGCCCAGACCGCCTGCGCGGTCGCCGGCATGTAGCCCTCGCCGTCGTGCAGCGAGGCCGCGCCGGTCAGGCTGCGCCAGCGGTAGCCGGGATATTCGCAGGTCAGCGTCAGGTGCACGCCGATCCCGCCCTCGAAGGCCCGGACGCCGTCCAGGGCCCAGGGGCAGGGGACCATCAGGGTCGCGCTGGTCGCCGTGCCCGCCGCCAGGGCCGCCGCCGTGGCGCGGTTGGCCGAGGCGCTGGAGCCCAGGTCGTCGCAGTTGACGATCAGCAGCTTCGCATCCGCGCGATAGCCCAGGCGCTCGGCGAGACCGGCCATGACCTAAGTCCAGGCCACCATCGGCGGCATCGAGGACAGGATCGTCTCGATGTTCCCGCCGGCCTTCAGCCCGAACATGGTCCCGCGGTCGTACAGCAGGTTGAATTCGACGTAGCGGCCGCGGCGCACCAGCTGCTCCTGGCGCTCGGCCTCGCCCCAGGGCTCGCTCATGCGGTGGCGGACGATCTTGGGATAGACGTCCAGGAACGCCTCGCCGACGGCGCGGGTGAAGGCGAAGTCCTTCTCGAAGTCGCCGGAATTGTGCCGGTCGTAGAAGATGCCGCCGACGCCGCGCGGCTCGTTGCGGTGCGGCAGGAAGAAATACTCGTCGCACCAGGCCTTGTACTTGGGGTGCCATTCGGGATCGAAGGCGTCGCAGGCGGCCTTCATGGCGGCGTGGAACAGCCTGGCGTCGTCGGCGTCCTGGCTGCGCTGCTCGTCCAGCACCGGCGTCAGGTCGGCGCCGCCGCCGAACCAGCTCTCCGCGGTCGAGAGGAAGCGGGTGTTCATGTGCACCGTCGGGACGCGCGGGCTGCGCGGGTGCACGATCAGGCTGATGCTGGCCGAGACATAGGACGGGTCCTTGTCGGCGCCGGGCATCTGCGCCGCCATCTCGGGCGAGAACTTCGCCAGGGCCGCCGAGGTGTGCACCGCCGCCTTCTCGAACAGCCGGCCCTTGAAGAACGCGCCGATCCCGCCGCCCACGCCGGTCTCCCGCGTCCAGGGCTTGAACTGGAAGCGGCCGACGGGCTCCGGGTAGAGTTCGGGCGACGCCTCGTCCTCCAGCGCCTCCAGCTCGGCGCAGATGCGCTGCTGCAGGGCTTCGAACCATTCCTTGGCGCGTTCGCGGCGCGCGAGGATCTCGGGGGGCAGGCTGGACATGCGGGCTAGTCTGTTCGTTCGACGGTCGGAAAGGCGTTGATCTGCCGCAATGCTTCGCCGAGCGCCAGCGTCGCGGCGGTCACGAGGTTCAGCGAACGGGCCCCCGGGGCCAGCGGGATGAGCAGGCGGGCGTCGGCCGCGGCGTGCACCTCGTCCGGGACGCCGGCGCTTTCGCGGCCGAACAGCAACATGTCGTCCGCCTCGAAGGCGAAATGGTGGAAGGGCGTCGCGGCCTTTGTCGTGAACAGCACCAGGCGTCCAAGCCGCGCCGTATCGCCGCGGAAATGGGCCCATCCGGCATGGCGTTTTACCTGGGCGATGGCCGCATAATCCATCGCTGCGCGGCGGATTGCGGCGTCGCTCAAGGGGAAGCCGCAGGGCTCGATGACGTCCAGCGGAACGCCCAGGCAGGCGGCGAGGCGTATGGCGGCGCCCAGGTTTTGCGGAATGTCCGGTTGAAAAAGGGCCAAACGCATTCTAAGGCCTCTCGCCATCGGGCGTGGCCGGGGCGCAGGGGCACGAATCACGGGTGAGCGGACACGCAGTTCGCATTGCTCCGTGTAACGTGCCCGGCTCCCGACCGCTCTCGGAAACGGCTCCTCCAGCACGCCTGGCTCGAGCCGCAAGCTTTTGGGTCCTCCGGCGCGTCGTGAGGGCCTCTATCGAAGGGTAGCTTCAAGGTGGCCGACACCGTCGTGGGCGCAACTCCCGACCTGCACGCTTCGGGTGATGACCCGAGCCGTCGCGACTTCATTCACATCGCCGCTGGCGCGGCCGCCGTCGGCGCCGCTGTGGCGGTCGTCTGGCCGCTGGTCGACCAGATGAACCCGGCCGGCGACACGCTCGCCCTCGCCTCCATCGAGTTCGACCTGGGCAAGGTCGAGCCCGGTCAGCAGGTGGTCGTGAAATGGCGCGGCAAGCCGCTGTTCGTGCGCAACCGCACGCCGGAACAGATCGCCGCGGCCGTCAAGGACGACCACGCCCAGCTGCGCGACCCGGCCACCGACGAGAGCCGGCACAAGCCCGGCAAGGCCCAGTGGCTGATCCTGGTCGGCACCTGCACCCACCTGGGCTGCGTGCCCACGGTCGGCGGCGGCGACTACGGCGGCTGGTTCTGCCCCTGCCACGGCTCGCACTACGACACGTCCGGCCGCATCCGTAAGGGTCCCGCGCCGAAGAACCTGGTGGTGCCGGACTACGCCTTCCTCTCCGACACCAAGATCAAGGTGGGCTGAACCCGATGAGCGGACATTCCACCTACGAGCCGAAGACCGGCATCGAGCGCTGGCTCGACACCCGCCTGCCGATCGTGCGCTTCACGTACGACACGGTCATCAGCTTCCCGACCCCGAAGAACCTGAACTACTGGTGGACCTTCGGCGGCATCCTGGCGCTCATGCTGGGCATCCAGCTGGTCACCGGCATCGTGCTGGCCATGCACTACGTGCCGCACGTGGACCACGCGTTCGCCTCGGTCGAGCGCATCATGCGTGACGTCAACTACGGTTGGCTGATCCGCTACATGCACGCCAACGGCGCCTCGATGTTCTTCCTGGCGGTCTACATCCACATGATCCGCAACCTCTACTACGGCTCCTACAAGGCGCCGCGCGAGGTGCTGTGGATCCTGGGCTGCCTGATCTACCTCGCCATGATGGCCACGGCCTTCATCGGCTACGTGCTGCCCTGGGGCCAGATGAGCTTCCACGGCGCCGTCGTGATCACCAACCTCTTCGGCGCCCTGCCGGTCATCGGCACGCCGATCACCACCTGGCTGTGGGGCGGCTTCGCGGTCGACAACCCGACACTGAACCGCTTCTTCTCGCTGCACTACCTGCTGCCCTTCGTGATCGCGGGCCTCGTGGTCCTGCACATCTGGGCGCTGCACGTGCCGGGGAACAACAACCCGACCGGCGTGAACGTGAAGTCTGAAAGCGACACCGTTCCGTTCCACCCGTACTACACGGTGAAGGACGGCTTCGGCATCGGCGTGTTCCTGCTGCTGTACGCCAGCTTCGTGTTCTACAACCCGAACGTCCTGGGCCACGCCGACAACTACATCGAGGCCAACCCGCTGGTGACGCCGGCGCACATCGTGCCCGAATGGTACTTCCTGCCGTTCTACGCGATCCTGCGGGCGGTCCCGGACAAACTGGGCGGCGTGCTGCTGATGTTCGGCGCCATCGCCACCCTGTTCGTCCTGCCCTGGCTGGACACCTCCAAGGTGCGCTCGATGCGCTACCGCCCGACGGCGCGGCTGTACTTCTTCATCTTCGTCCTGGCGGCCCTGGTCCTGGGCTACTGCGGCGGCCAGCTGCCGGACGATCCGGTGATCGCCCAGCCCAGCGGCCTGTTGCTGCTGGACGCGGACATCAACAGCTTCGTCTGGCTGAGCCGCGTCGCGACGCTCTACTTCTTCGCCTACTTCTGGATCATCCTCCCGGTCCTCGGCCTCACGGAAAAGCCGCTGCCGGTGCCGGAATCGATTTCGGAACCTGTCCTGTCGCATCCCGCCACGACGCCTGCGGGCGCCACGGCGTCGCCTGAAAAGAGGGGCTGAGCCTGAAGATGCTGCGCAAAGGTATCGCGCTCGCGGCGCTGGGGCTCGCCTTCCTCGGAAGCCCCGCGCTCGCCGCCCACCCCAAGCCGGTGGAACGTGAAGTCGCCTGGTCGTTCGACGGCCCGTTCGGCAAGTTCGACACGGCCCAGCTCCAGCGGGGCTACAAGGTCTATCGGGAGGTCTGCTCGGCCTGCCACTCGATGAAGTACGTGTCGTTCCGCAACCTGGGTGAGCCCGGCGGTCCGTTCTACGACCCCGAGTACAAGAACCCGAACGACAACCCGTATGTGAAGTCGCTGGCCAAGGACATTCAGGTCCCGGACATCGACTCCGACACGGGCGACGCCATCCAGCGTCCGGCCACGCCGGCCGACCGGTTCCCCTCGCCGTTCCCGAACGAAGCGGCGGCGCGGGCCTCGAACGGCGGCGCCCTGCCGCCGGACCTGTCGGTGATCGCCAAGGCCCGCGAAGGCGGCCCGAACTACGTCTACTCGGTGCTGACGGGCTACCGGAACCCGCCGGCCGGCCTGACGGTCGCCGCGGGCCAGCACTACAACCAGTCGATGAACGGCGACCTGACCAGCGCCTGGACCGGCGACCACCACAAGGTGCCCCCCGGCGGCGTCATCGCCATGCCTCCGCCGCTGGCGGACGGCAAGGTGACCTTCGACGACGGCAAGCCGTCGACGGTGGAAGAGCAGGCCAAGGACGTCTCGGCGTTCCTCTACTGGGCCGCCGAGCCCAAGATGGTGGCGCGCAAGCAGTTCGGCCTGGGCGCCATGATCTACCTGCTGATCTTCACGGTGCTGCTGTACTTCAGCTACCGCCGCATCTGGCGCAACGTCGCCCACTAGGGCGCGCGCCAGACGAGACTTCGAGAGGCCCCGGGTCACCCTGGGGCCTTTTCGTTTGTGGGTGGGGCTAGCGGACGGGCTCGACGATCAGCCGGGCCGCGGGAAAGTCGAAGCGCAGGCGGAAGTGGGCCAGCACCGCGCCGCCGATCACTCCCACCACATCGCCCTCGGGCTTCATCAGGCCGGCCGCCACGTCGCGGCCCGTCGCGCCGGCGAAGTCCACCTGCGGCAGGCGGGCCAGCCAGACGCCTTCGGGATAGAGCTCGGCCGGCCTGCTGGCGCCGGGGGTCTGGGCCAGGTCGTCGGCGAGGCGGATTGGCGCGTTGGCGCCGGTGGCGATCACGAACCGCCCGAAGATCTGGTGAGCGTCGTCCGAGACCGCGGCCTCCACCGTGGGCCGTCCGAGGTCCCAGGCGAGGTCCAGGGCCCGCCCGGAGAACCTGGGGGCCTGGCCGGCAGCGGAGAGGCGCAGGCGGCAGGGGGCGTAGCTCACGTCCACCACGAACCCCCTCAGCGCGTCGGCGCCGATGACCCCGGCCGCCGGCGTGGGCAGGTTCCAGGTGCGCAGGTCCAGGTCGGCCACCTTCAGCGGCAGGGCCTTCACGGCTATGCCGGCCAGGCGGACGTCGCCGATGAGGTCCGTCGCGGCGATCCCCTCGGCCTCGGCCTTGGTCTCGTGCAGCGCGGTCTGGGCGGCGCCGGTGTCGATGACGTAGTCGCCCGTCACGCCCGCCACCACGGCCGGCGCCACCAGGACGCCCCGCTCGAAGCGGCAGGCGATCTCGTCCGCATGGGCCGGGGCGGCGGCCCACACCGCCAGGACGCCGAGGGGTAGGGGACTCAAGCGGATCACAGCCGACCATAGCGCGACTTTCCGCCTTATCGCCGCCCCGTCTTGCCCCCTACATTGAGGGAATGCCCCACACGCCCGCCTGGCGAAATTTCAAGCGCACCCAGGACCTCACGGTGGCCACGGCCGGGCTGATCTACGCCGGGGCGGTCGTGCACGCCTTCGATCGGCTGCCCGGGCCCGCGGAGCTGGTCGTGCAGCGGACCCTGCTCTGGCCGGCGGCGTTCCTGAGCCTGTCGCTGACCCTGCCGCTGCTGATCGGCGTCGTGCGCCGGCCGCTGGCCCGCTATGTCTGGATGAGCTTCCAGGCCGGCTTCGGCCAGAACCTGCGTTCGATCCTCTATGGGGTGGCGCTGCTGGGCGGCGCGGCCGGGCTGATCTACTGGCAGATCTCGAACGCGGCGAACGGCGGCCGCTATCCTGCGGGCGTGTTCTCGGGCTACGCGGCCGGCATCGGCATCCTGGCGGCCCAGGCGGCCCTGGTGCGGGTGCTGGAGCGGCACCCGGAGGTCAAGAAACAGATTGAGCTTTAGACCCCTTCGCCCCGGCCGGAGCCGTTGCGGGCGAACAGGGCGAGGGTGCGCAGGCGCGACAGGCGCGCGGAGTCCGCGTGGAAGCCGTTCGGCGCCACGAACGCGTGGCCGGCGTCGTACATATAGACCGGCAGGTCCGGGTGCGCCGCGCGGATCGCCTCGACGTCGGCGGGCGAGATCAGCTCGTCCGCCTTGCCCAGGTGCAGGATGGTCGGGACCTTGGGCGCCTCGCCCAGGTAGTCCTTGATCTGGCCGCCGTAGAACGAGGCCACGGCCGACAGGCCCGTGCAACGGGCAGCGGCCAGCCAGGCCGTCGTGCCGCCGAAGCAGAAGCCCAGCAGGAAGGTGGGCGGCGCGAGGGCGTCGATCGCCGCTTGCACGGCGTCCAGCACCTCGGCGCCCCAGTGCGTGGCCTCCGCGAAGCCGTTCTGGCGCGCGTAGAGGGCCGGGTCGGTGTCGCGCTCGGCGAAGCCCCTCCGGAAGCGGTCGAACAGGCTGGGGACCAGCACCTCGTAGCCATCCTCCGCGTAGCTGTCCGCCAGTTCGCGCAGGTGCGGGGTGACGCCCCAGATGGCGTGGCAGATCACCAGGCCGCCGCGCCGCGCATCGGTAGGGACGGCGTGATAGG
>Ga0209257_1001763_pt1 | contig 23964 bp, 27 predicted proteins | sample AraplaCvi_mCL_r2_FD_184277 | JGI IMG/M metagenome (GOLD analysis project Ga0209257, IMG submission 184277) | Arabidopsis root microbial communities from North Carolina, USA - plate scrape MF_Cvi_mCL_r2 (SPAdes) (version 2) | ecosystem: Host-associated > Plants > Roots > Endosphere | place: USA...
CGCGCGTCGAGCGGGAGGATCTCGACGAGTTGATCGGCAACCTGCTGGAGAATGCGGCCAAATATGGCGGTGGCAGCGTCTTCGTCACTGTCCAGCGCGAAGGCAGCATGGCCGAGATACTGGTCGAGGACGACGGCCCCGGCATTTCACCCGCCGACCGCCAGCGCATCTTCGACCGCGGCGTCCGGCTCGACAGCGGCAAGCCGGGAACCGGGCTGGGGCTGGCGATCGTCCGCGACGTGGCAGAGATTTACGGGGGCAGCATCACGCTCGAGGAGAGCGAGGATCTGGGCGGATTGCTGGTAAGGTTGAGGTTGCCGGCGGGGTAGGCGGTTTCGGTGAGTTAACTTAGCTTCGCGCTTCAAAAGCAGATTGTGCCTCCTGCGCCTTCGCGCGCAAGCTTTGCCACAAATGATGGCCGACGAATGCTGCGTTATCGCCGTCGGGCAGATCCGCGAGCATCGCATCCAGCAAGATCTTCATTTCCTCGATGGCTTCCACTTCTTCGACGTCCAAAAGGCTTTGGCCGATCGCGCTTTCATCAAAATCATTGTCGTCAAAGAAGAAATGAAAAATCTGGTCGATGCCTGAGACCAGGCCTTGATCGCGCTCGTCGCGCCATAGCGGTTCCGGATCGCTCGCCGCCAACTCCTTGAGATACAGAATGATCTCGACCCGCCTTTGCGGATCGGAAAGCGAAGCAGGACGGCGAGCGTGTCTATCCATCCTGATCGAGGGTAAATATGATCATGATCGGCGGCAACCTCGGCCTTCGATCGCTACTCCGTCAGGCCGAACAAACCAGCAGTCCGCGCTGTACCGCTGGCCGGGCGAGCCCGCGCTCCAGCCATGCCTGCACATGTTTGAACCGGTCGAAGCCGACGATTTCGGCAGCATCATAGAAGCCGATCAGATTGCGCACCCAGCCGAGCAGCGAGATGTCGGCGATCGAATATTCCTCGCCCATGATCCATGTCCGGCCGTCGAGACGCCCGTCGAGGACGCCAAGCAGCCGCGCCGATTCCGCCGCGTAGCGGTCGCGCGGACGCTTGTCCTCATACTCGCGGCCGGCGAATTTGTGGAAGAAGCCGAGCTGGCCGAAGATCGGACCCGCGCCGCCCATCTGCCACATCAGCCATTGGATCGCCTCGTAACGACGGCCCGGATCCTCGGGCAGGAAACGGTCGGTCTTGTCGGCGAGATAGATCAGGATCGCGCCCGATTCGAACAGCGCCTGCGGCTTCCCGCCTGGCCCGTCGGGGTCATAGATCGCCGGAATCTTGCCGTTCGGGTTGAGCGCGAGAAAGGCGGGATCGTGGCTTTCGTTCGCCATGATGTCGACGCGGTGCGCCTCGTACGGCAGGCCGCATTCTTCCAGCATGATGCTGACCTTCACGCCGTTCGGGGTCGGCGCGCCGAACAGTTGCAGCCGGTCGGGATGTTCGGCGGGCCATTTTGCGAAGATCGGGTGGTCCATGGTCATGCGTCCTGCTCCCGCTTGGCTTTTTGATGGTGGCGGATCACCTCGTCGATGATGAAGCGCAGGAATTTCTCGGTAAAATCGGGGTCGAGGTCGGCGTCGCGCGCCAGTTCGCGCAGCCGGCCGATCTGACGCTCTTCGCGGCCGGGGTCGGCGGGGGGCAGGCCGTCGCGGGCTTTCAGCTCGCCGACCGCCTTCGTCACCTTGAACCGTTCGGCCAGCATATAGACGAGCGCCGCGTCGATATTGTCGATGCTCTGGCGGTAACGGCTGAGTTCGTCCATGCGCGGCTCCTCTGATGTCCCGAACGCTTGGCACCGCGCGGGGCCGCAAGGCAAGCCGAAAGTCGTTGCAAATTTATGGCCCTCCGGCCAATGCGGCGCTTGTTATGACTGCCGAGATCCACCAGCTCCACGGCGACCGCCCGCCCTCGCTCGACCCGATGATGGCGCTCGTCGCCGCCGACATGAACGAGGTCAATGCGGTCATTCTCGACCGGATGCAGTCCGAAGTGCCGCTGATTCCCGAGCTCGCCGGCCACCTGATCGCGGGCGGCGGCAAGCGCATGCGCCCGATGCTGACGCTCGCGTGCGGCAAGCTGCTCGACTATCCGGGCCGCCGCCATTGCAAGCTCGCCGCAGCGGTCGAGTTCATTCACACCGCGACCTTGCTGCACGACGATGTCGTCGACAAGTCGGACCTTCGCCGCGGTCGCAAGACTGCGAATATCATCTGGGGCAACAGCGCTTCGGTGCTCGTCGGCGATTTCCTGTTCAGCCGCGCTTTCGAGGTGATGGTCGAGGACGGCTCGCTGAAGGTGCTCAAGATCCTGAGCCGTGCCTCCGCGGTGATCGCGGAGGGTGAGGTCAACCAGCTCTCCGCCCAGCGCCGGATCGAGACGAGCGAGGACCAGTATCTCGCGATCATCAACGCGAAGACCGCCGAGCTGTTCGCCGCCGCGTGCAAGATCGCCGCGGTCGTCGCCGAGCGCGACGACGCCGCCGAAGCCGCGCTCGACGCCTATGGCCGCAACCTCGGCATCGCCTTCCAACTCGTCGACGACGCGATCGACTATGTTTCCGACGAGGAAACGATGGGGAAGGGCGTCGGCGACGACTTTCGTGACGGCAAGGTCACGCTGCCCGTCATCCTGGCCTATGCGCGCGGCAGCGCCGAAGAACGCGAGTTCTGGAAGCAGGCGATCGTCGGGCACAAGTCGTCGGACGAGGATCTGGCCCATGCCAAGTCGCTGCTTCTGAAGCACGACACGATCGCCGACACGCTCGCGCGGGCGCGCCACTATGGTCAGCGCGCGGTCGACGCGATCGGCGGCTTCCCGGCGAGCCAGGCGAAGTCGGCGCTGACCGAGGCGGTCGCCTTCGCGGTCGCGCGCGCTTATTGAGGCCGCAACGATGGCGATGATGGGCCCAGCGGCGGACAGCCCCGATGCCTATATCGCCGCGCTTTCGGGCTGGCAGCTCGAACGATGCACGATGATGCGTGCGGCGATCATGGAAGCCGCTCCCTTCGAGGAAACCATCAAATGGACCAACCTCGTCTTCATGGCGAACGGCCCGTGCATCCTGATTCGCGCCGAAGAGCATCGCGTGCTGCTCGGTTTCTGGCGCGGAAAGCGGCTGCGCGACGTCGATCCGCGGATCAGGGCGAGCGGCAAATATGAGCTCGGCAATCTGGTGATGACCGAAGCGACCGGGGTGACGGCCGGGCAGGTCGCGAAACTTGCGGCCGAGGCGTATCGGCTCAACCTCGAGCTGGGCAACCCCGCGGCGCGCGCATGACGAGGATCCCGTTGCCGATCGACCAGGTGCTGCCCGACATCATGGCGGCGCTCGTTCTGAAGCCCAACGTGGTGGTGGTTGCGCCGCCGGGCGCGGGCAAGACGACGCGCGTCGCGCCCGCGATGCTCGACCAGCCATGGTGCAAGGGCAATGTGTGGCTGCTATCGCCACGCAGGCTCGCGGCACGCGCCGCGGCAGAGCGGATCGCCGAGGAGATGGGGGAGGCGGTCGGCGGCAAGGTCGGCTACGCCACGCGTCTGGACAGCAAGCAATCGGCGGCGACGCGGCTGCTGGTGATGACGCCGGGACTGTTTCGCAATCGCATCCTTTCCGACCCCGAACTCGCGGGCGTATCGGCGGTGCTGTTCGACGAAGTCCATGAGCGCAGCCTCGACGGCGATTTTGCGCTCGCGCTGGCGATCGATGCGCAGCAGGGGCTTCGCGACGACCTGCGGCTCGTCGCCATGTCGGCAACGCTCGACGGTGCGCGCTTCGGCGCGCTGCTCGGCAATGCGCCGGTGGTGAAGAGCGAAGGCAAGAGCTGGCCGCTCGATCTGCGCCATATCGGCCGCCGCGCCGAGGATCGGCTCGAGGCTTCGGTACTGCTCGCGGTCCGGCAGGCGATGGCCGACGAACCCGAAGGCGATATGCTCGCGTTCCTGCCCGGTGCCGCCGATATCGAGCGCGCCGCCGCGGCGGTCGAGGCGGCGGGGCTGCCGCTCGTCGTTCACCGTCTGCATGGCCAGATCGACCCTGCACAGCAGCGGAAAGCGCTCGTCCGCGATCCCGACGGCGGGCGCAAGCTGATCCTCGCGACGAGTATCGCCGAGACGAGCCTGACCATCGAGGGCGTGCGCATCGTGATCGACGCCGGGCTGTCGCGGCGGCCGCGCTTCGACAAGGCTGCAGGCATCGCGCGGCTCGTCACCGAGCGCGCAAGCCAGGCGTCGGCGACCCAGCGCGCCGGCCGTGCGGCGCGGCAGGGGCCGGGGGTCGCCTATCGTCTGTGGGAAGCCGCGGCGACCGCGGGCATGCCGCCCTTCGATCCGCCCGAGATCCACGAGAACGATCTGATGCCCGTCGTGCTCGACTGCGCGAGCTGGGGCATCGTCGATCCGCGCCAGCTCGGCTGGCTCGATCCGCCATCGCCCGCGTCGATCTCGGAAGCCAAGGCGCGCTTGCAGGCAATCGGCGCGCTCGGCGACGACGGCCGCATCACCGCGCACGGCAAGGCGCTCGCGTCGATCCCGCTGCCGGTGCCGCTCGCGCATATGCTGCTCGACGCGGCGCGTGCGGGGGAGGCCGATCTTGCGGCGAAGCTGGCGGTGTTGCTTACCGAGCCCGGACTTGGCGGGCGCGGTGTCGATGTCGAGGCGCGACTGCAGCGCTGGAAGAACATACGCGGCGACCGCTCCGAAGGCGCATGGCGACTGGCGCGCCGGCTTGCCGAGCTTGGCGAGAAGCGGGCGTCCGGGGAGGGCAAGCTGGGCGAACGCTCGGTCGGCGGGTGGATCGCGACCGCGTGGCCCGATCGCGTGGCGCGCCAGCGTGCCGGACAGCGCGGCGAATATCTGAGCGCCGGCGGGCGCGCCTACAAGCTCGATCCGCTCGATCCGCTGGCGAACAGCGAGTGGCTCGCCATCGCCGACGCACAGGGTCACGCCGCCGGTGTGCGCATCCTGGGTGCGGCGCCGATCGCGTTGGCGGAGGTCGAGGCGATCTTTGCGGGGCAGATCGAAAGCCGGTCGGCGAGCCGCTACGATGCGACAAGCGACCGCGTCGACCATCGCCGCGAACGCCGTTTGGGCGCGATCGCGTTGTCGAGCGGGCAGACGAGCCGGAACGAGGGCGCCGAAGATGATGTCGCAGTGCGGCTGGCGGCCGTGCGCGAGAAGGGGTTGGGCCTGATCGGCTGGGGGCCCGTGTCGCATGCGCTGCGCCAGCGGGCGTCGTTCGCGGGGCTCGATGCGCTCTCGGCACCCGCGCTCGCCGACAGCCTCGACATCTGGCTCGCGCCCCTGCTCGGGAAAGCGCGCGGGCTTCGCGACATCGGCGACCAGCGGCTGGCGGACGCGCTGTCGGGTCTGCTCGACTGGTCCGCGCGGCAATTGCTCGAAAAGCTCGCCCCCGCCGATTTCGCGACGCCCGCGGGAAGCCGGCATTCGATCGATTATGGTGCCGACGGCGGTCCGACAGTCAGCGTGCGCGTGCAGGAGATGTTCGGGCTGGCGCGCCATCCGGTGATCGGCGATCCGCCGGTGCCGCTCGTCCTTGCGCTGACCTCGCCCGCGCACCGCCCGATCCAGACGAGCCGCGATATTGCGAGTTTCTGGAGCGGGAGCTGGTCGGAGGTCGCGAAGGAGATGCGCGGCCGCTATCCCAAGCACAGTTGGCCCGACGATCCGGCGAATGCGCGACCGACGCTGCTGACCAAAGCGGCGCAGGCGCGGCGCGACGGGCAATAGGCCTCTTTTCGTTGACGGCGCTTCCCGCTAAGGCGGCGGCAGAAGCATCCAGCAGGACGACCACCGATGAAAGCGCGTATCTTCCAGAAGCCCAAAAATGCGATGCAGTCGGGCCGCGCCGGTACGCAGCGCTGGTTTCTGGAATTCGCGCCGACAGAGGCGCGCAAGGCCGATCCGCTGATGGGCTGGGCCGGCAGCGGCGATACGCAGCGCCAGCTTCGTCTGGGCTTCGCGACCAGCGAAGAGGCCGTCGCCTATGCCGAGAAGAACGGGTTCGAGGCCGAAGTGGTGCCGACGCCCGTCCGCACGCTGAAGATCCAGGCCTACGCCGACAACTTCCGTTGAAATGACAACGGCCCCGAAGGGCCGCTGAAATCAGGCTTCGCTTTCCGGCTGCAGCAATTTGTGCAGGTGGACGACGACATATTTCATCTCGGCGTCGTCGACGGTGCGCTGAGCGGCGCTGCGCCATGCCTTTTCGGCCGATTTATAGTCGGGAAACAGGCCGACGACGTCGAGCGCGTGGAGGTCGACAAAATCGAGGCCCTGCGGATCGCTGACGCGTCCGCCGAACACGAGGTGCAATTTGCTCATGGCTAGCTTTCCTTGCGGGTTAGCGCGGGGAGGGGAGGATGCGCGCCCCTACCAGCGCCGCGCCGTTACGGCAAGTCCGCCTCAATCCTCGTCCTTGCGGCCTTTCGGCAGCAACGAGCCGAGCAGCGCGCCGATCGCGACGGCGCCGGCGACGAGCGCAAGCGGCTGCTTTTCGGCGACGTCTTTCAGCTTGCTGTTCGCGCGCTTGGCCTGAACCTTGCCCTTCTCATAGACTTCGCCCGCAACTTCGCGCGCGGCGTCGGCCTGTTCGCGGCCCTTTGCGGCGAGCTCGCTGGTCGCGGCGCGCGCGCGGCCGTAACCATCCTGGATGCGCGCCTTTGCCGCCTCGGCGGTCGCGCGGGCGTTTTCGGCGGTTTTCTCGGCCAGTTCCGTCGCCTTGGCGCGGGCCTCGTTTGCGGTTTCACTCAGCGGCTTCATTCGGGTCCTCCGTCAAATCTTCGTCCGCGGGCTCCTGGCCGGTAACGGACTGGAATTTCGTCATGGCCGCGTCGGCCAGATCCTGCACCTTTTGCGCGAGCTTCGGCGCATGTTCCTTGATCGGCTCGCGCAGCAGCCATGCGAGGCCCGCAACCGCGGCCAGCGCGATCGGCAGGCGGTTGTTCCGGAACTGCTCGCGCGCCGCGTGCGCCGCCGCGTCGACCTTTGCATCGACGTTGTATTTGCCGCGCGCATAGAGCGCCTTCGGCTTGAGCGCCTCTTTCGCGACGTCGAGCCGGCGGTGCAGTTCGGCGCGCTGGAGCATCGAGCGGCGTGCGGCGTTGATCAGGCGGTTGCGGGTTCGCGGCATCAGTCGTCGGGCTCCTCGCCGGTCAGGTCGCGGCGCAGCGCGGTCCGGATGTCGCCATAGGCGACCTGAGCGCGCCATCCTGCAAAAGCGGCGACGCCAAGCAGCACACCAACGACGATCAGCGTCGCCAGCAACGGCCCGACGTGCGGCATCAGCACCAGGATCGCGCCGAACGCCAGTGCCAGCATCGCAATGCCCGCCGCCGACGCGGCGACTGCACCCCAGCCGGCGGTCCAGCTGATCCCGTGCAGCGCCAGTTCGCTGCGCGCTTCGAGCAATGCCAGTTCGGCCTTCGCCGTCGCCGAGAGATTGTCGACGACATCGTCGACGATCTTCTCGAGCGGCACGGGCGGCGGCGCGACCGGACGGCCGCCCGGCGCATAGCCATGGCTTACGCGGTCATAACCCGGCGCGTCGCCCTGCGGCGGCGTGGTGGAATCGGACGTGGGCATCGGTGCGACTGTAGCGATCAGTCGCTGCTCGAGCCACCCTTGAGCAGCCGTGCGAGCACGAAGCCGAGCACGGTCGCCGCACCGACAGCGATCGCCGGGTTCTTCTTGACCATGTCGCGGGTCGAGGCGGCGAGCTCGTCGAGATCCTTCTTGTCGAGCGTCGAGGCGAGGCCCGCAACAGTCGAGGCGGCCGAGCGGGCATAGTCGCCATATTGCTTGCCGAATTTGCTGTCGACGGTGCCGGCGCCATCCTCGAGCAGCTTGGCGAGGCTGCCGACGGCTTCGGCGGCCTTGTCCTTGCCCTTGGTCGCAGCTTCGCGCGCCTTGGTCGATGCCTGGCTCTTCAGCGCTGCCGCTTCCTCCTTCAGCGAGGCCGCTTTCTTCGACGCTTCCGACTTGATGGTGTCGCGCGTCGCGGCAAGCTGGTCGCGGATCGGATGATCCTTTGCGGTCGCCTTCGCGGCGGCGGGCTTGCGCGCGGGCGCAGCCTTGGTTGCGGCGGGCTTCGCAGGCGCCTTGGGTGCGGCTTTCTTGGCGGCGGGAGTAGCGGCTTTGGCCATGGGCACTGTCCTCTTCTTTTTTCAGGGCCTTTTCCGGCGGGGGATGCCGGACAGGTCCCTTTTCGGTCCTACCCGACTATATAGCAAGGCAAGCTGAATGGTTCCATAGCGCGGCAAAATTCCTATGCGTATTGCGCTCCCCGCAACCCGCCGATAACAGGCGGGCGCCTTTCCCACCCGGCCCGCCGCACGGGCCGCCAGCAGGACGATCTTCCATGACCGCCATCATCGACATTCACGGCCGCGAAATCCTCGACAGCCGCGGCAATCCCACCGTCGAAGTCGATGTGCTGCTGGAGGACGGCAGCTTCGGCCGCGCCGCGGTCCCCTCGGGCGCGTCGACCGGCGCGCATGAAGCCGTCGAACTGCGTGACGGCGACAAGACGCGCTATCTTGGCAAGGGCGTGATGAAAGCCGTGGCAGCTGTGAACGGCGAGATCGCCGATGCCCTGATCGGCCTCGATGCCGAGGACCAGCGCGAACTCGACATGGCAATGATCGAGCTCGACGGTACGGCGAACAAGGGCCGCCTTGGCGCCAACGCGATCCTCGGGGTCAGCCTGGCCGCCGCGAAAGCCGCGGCCGACGCGCGCGGCCTGCCGCTCTATCGCTATGTCGGCGGCGTCTCGGCGCGCACGCTGCCGGTGCCGATGATGAACATCATCAACGGCGGCGAGCATGCCGACAATCCGATCGACGTGCAGGAATTCATGATCATGCCCGTCGGCGCCGGCTGCATCGCCGAAGCCGTGCGCTGGGGCAGCGAAATCTTTCACACGCTGAAGAAGGGCCTGTCGGCCAAGGGCCTCGCGACCGCAGTCGGCGACGAGGGCGGTTTCGCCCCGAACCTCGCCTCGACCCGCGCCGCGCTCGACTTCATCGCCGCCTCGGTCGATCAGGCGGGCTTCAAGCTCGGCACCGATGTCGTGCTCGCGCTCGATTGCGCCGCGACCGAATTCTTCCGGAACGGCAAGTATGAGATCAGCGGCGAAGGGCTTTCGCTCAGCCCCGAACAGATGGCCGAATATCTGGCTGCGCTCGTGAACGACTATCCGATCAAGTCGATCGAGGACGGCATGAGCGAAGATGATTTCCCCGGCTGGAAGGCGCTGACCGACCTGATCGGCGACAAGTGCCAGCTCGTCGGCGACGATCTGTTCGTCACCAATCCGGTGCGTCTGGAAGAGGGCATCAAGACCGGCCTCGCCAACTCGCTGCTCGTCAAGGTCAACCAGATCGGCACGCTCAGCGAAACGCTCGACGCGGTCGATATGGCGCACCGCGCGCGCTACACTGCGGTGATGTCGCACCGCTCGGGCGAAACCGAAGACTCGACGATCGCCGACCTCGCGGTCGCGACCAACTGCGGCCAGATCAAGACCGGCAGCCTCGCGCGTTCGGACCGGCTCGCCAAGTACAACCAGCTGATCCGCATCGAGGAAGAGCTGGGCGATATGGCGCGCTATCCGGGGATGGCGATTTTCGGCTGAGGATGAACCCCGGCGAAAGCCGGGGCGCACCTTCGGGTGCCGGTCACTCGGCCTTCAGATATTTGTCGAACCAGCCGATCGTCCGGCGCAGCGCGTCGAGCTGGGTCTCGCGCTTCTGGAAGCCGTGGCCCTCGGCGGGGTAGAAGACGGTTTCGACCCTGTTGCCCTTCGCCTTCAATATGTCCTCGACTTCCTGCGCCTGTCCCTTGGGAACACGGATGTCGTTCTCGCCCTGCAGGCTGAGCAGCGGGGCCTTCGCCGCCTTGATGTAGGTCAGCGGCGATGAGGCGTCATAGACGTCCGGATTCTCGTCGGGCGTGCCGAGCAGTGCGCGCTGGTAGGCGCGGAGCAGCTCGTCCTGGTCGCGGTACATCGTGCGCCAGTTGATGATCCCGAACCATTGCACGGCTGCGGCGAATTCGTCGGGGGTGCGGCCGATCGCCATCAGCGTTATGAAGCCGCCGTACGAGCCGCCGAAGATGCCGACCTTCTTCGGATCGACATAGCCCGACCCGACGAGGAAGGTCTTGGCCGCGACGGTATCCTTCAGGTCGCCGCCGCCCAGATCCTTGATATTCGCTTCCTGGAACGCCTTGCCATAGCCCGTCGAGCCGCGGAAATTCGGCTGGATCACGATATAGCCGCGCGTCGCGAAGGCGGTCGCATAACGCGAAAAGCCATCCTGCGACTGGCCGGTCGGGCCGCCGTGCGGGATCACGATCGCGGGGTTGCTGCCGTCGCGCTTCAGGTTGAAGGGCATGGTGACGATCGCGCTGATCAGCGTGCCGTCGAAACTCTTGTAGGTGACGATCTGCGATTTCGGCAGCAGCGCAGGGGTCAGGCTGGCCATCGCCATCGGCGCAACAGTCGCCGCCTTGTTCGCGGCGAGGTCATAGGCGTAGAGCGTCGTCGGCGAATCCGCGCCGCTGCGCACGACGAACATGCGCTTGCCGTCGGGCGATACCGGCTGCAGCCCCGGGATCGAATTGCGGCCGGGATCGAGCGCGAGGTCGGTCTTCGTCATCGTCGCCAGGTCGACGCGCGCCAGCGTCGAGCGGCCGTCATTGTTGGTGCGCACGACCATCGTCTTGCCGTCGGGGGTGATGATGTCGCTCGACTCTTCCCACGGCGTCGCGGGCAGCCAGCGCCATTTCTTCGTTGCGGGCGCATAGGCGCCGGCGTGTGACTGGCCCGTCCCCTCGTCGGTCGTCACCGCCAGCGTCGCGCCGTCGGCGGTCGCGCCGGTCGCCTGATAGATCGTCTTCGGCTTGCCGAGCAATTTGGCAGCCGCGCCGCTGGCCACGTCGATCCGCCAGACCTCACCGTCAGACCCGTCGACGTTGTTGCGGTTCGCGATAATCGCCTTGCCGCCGTCGACCCATGCCACGGCGGCCCAATTGTACGCGGGATCCTTCTCGGCGGTAAGGGCGCGGATCTTGCCGCTTTCGTCCATCACCGCGACATTGGTCTGGCCTTCGCTCTTGAGCTTGGTCGAAAGCGCGACGAGGCCGCCGGCGGGGCTGACGAGCATGCTGTCCTCGCGCCGGTCGGGCGTGTTCGTCAGATTCTCGACCGTGCCGCCGCTGACGGGAACGCGGTAGATGTCGTAATATTCGTTCCCGCCGACATCCTGCGCGAAATAGAGCCAGTGGCCGTCGCGCGACACGGCAAGGCCCGATTGCGCGTCGTCGGACTGGGTGAGTTGCACCGGCCAGCCGCCGTTCGCGTCCATGCGCCAGATGTTGACGCGGCCGGTCAGGTCGGTGGCGATAAAGATCTGCTTGCCGTCGGCGCTCCATACTGCGTCGTAGAGCGCGCGCGTGACGCCGATATCGTCGAGCGGGACGGGGCGGGCGTCGGGGTTCGCGGGCGAACTGATCGCCTTGGGATCGGTGATCGGCCGGTCGGGCGTTGCGACCTGCGCGGCAAGCGGCGAGGCGGAGGCGAGCAGGACGGCGGTCAGCATCAGGCGCATGGTCATTCCTCTTTCTGCGATGTCGTGCAGCGTGCCAGACGCAAGACTGTATTGCAATAGTAATACACATCGAAATTGTTTTCGGCGTAAGCGACTGGTTCGGCTGGATTTTACCTGGAACCTCTGTTTCCCCACTAACATGGGTTATAGCCTCGCCTGATTTTTTCTGGCTATGCAGGTTTTTGACGACTGCGGTTTCACCACTGATCGGCTTTTTGTGGTTCGGCTTCTGCCCGCAGTCTCCGTCGTTGCATGACCGCCGATCGAAACTTTGCCGAGGGCCTGGGTCGCACCTGCTCCCGCCGAAGATGGAGTTTTGTCATGCGTGCCTTTCACATATTGCTCGACGATGACGGTTCGGAAACGCCGATCCGCATCGATTTTCATGCCGATACCCCCGACAATGCGCTCATCGTTGCGCAGGGGCATGCGGGCGGGCGTTCGATGGAGTTGTGGGAAGGCGCGACGATGGTCGGCTCGCTCGACAAGGCCGCGCCGCAGCTCTGGCGCCTCGCCTGATCGCATTCAGGCTTTGCTGGGGGTAAAATTCGCGGAAAAAGCCGCTGCTCCGCCTTGACGCCGCGAATCAACTCTGATTCAAGGGCCGAAATGACGCAGAAGCACAAATTCCGGAAATCGATGAACCGGGCGGTCGGCCCCACGGTGGCGCTGATCGCGGTGCTGGCGATGATCGGTTACATCATATTCGGACCCACCGGGCTTTATGCCTGGGGCGATTACGGCCAGTCGGTCGAGAAGAAGCGCGTCGTGCTGACCGAGCTCGCCAAAAAGCAGACCGAACTCCAGAACCGGGTGAATTTGCTCGACCGGCGGCGCGTCGATCCCGACCTCGCCGACGAATATGTCCGCGAGAAGCTGGGTGTGATGCATCCCGATGAAATCCAGATTCCGCTGGAGCCCGACGCAAAGCCCTGAGCAGGGTTTGCATATTTTGCATACGTAAAACGAGGGCCCTCTCGCGCGTTGCCAAACAGGGCTCCGCGCTCCTATAGGGGTGCCCTGCCGTAACGGCTAACCGTAAAGGAACCCGCCTTGGCCAAAGCCCCCGCGCGCAAGACTGCTGCGCCGAAAAAGACCGCGTCGACCCCGGCGCCGACCACGAACCGCGAATCTCCGCGCGATCCCGCACCCTATGATGCGACGCCCGCGGAACTCGAGAAATTCTATCGCGAGATGCTGCTCATCCGCCGCTTCGAGGAAAAGGCGGGCCAGCTCTACGGCCTCGGTCTGATCGGCGGCTTCTGCCACCTCTATATCGGTCAGGAAGCCGTGGCGGTCGGTCTGCAGTCGGCGCTCGACGGCGACAAGGACAGCGTCATTACCGGCTATCGCGATCATGGTCACATGCTCGCCTATGGCATCGACCCCAAGGTCATCATGGCCGAGCTGACCGGCCGCGCCGCCGGCATTTCGCGCGGCAAGGGCGGCTCGATGCACATGTTCAGCGTCGAGCATAAATTCTATGGCGGCCACGGCATCGTCGGCGCGCAGGTGTCGCTCGGCACCGGGCTTGCCTTCGCGCATAAATATCGCGGCGACGGCGGCATCGCGATGGCCTATTTCGGCGACGGCGCCGCGAACCAGGGCCAGGTCTACGAGAGCTTCAACATGGCCGAGCTCTGGAAGCTGCCGATCATCTTCGTGATCGAGAACAACCAGTATGCCATGGGCACATCGGTCAACCGTTCGTCGGCCGAAGACCAGCTCTATCGCCGCGGTGAAAGCTTCCGCATTCCGGGCATGCAGGTCGACGGCATGGATGTGCTTGCGGTACGCGGCGCGGCGGAAGCGGCGATCGAGTGGGTGCGCGCGGGCAAGGGCCCGGTGCTGATGGAACTCAAGACCTATCGCTATCGCGGCCACTCGATGTCCGACCCTGCCAAGTACCGCAGCCGCGAGGAAGTGCAGGCGGTGCGCGACAAGAGCGACGCGATCGAGCATCTGAAGAAGCTGATGACCGACGCGGGCATCACCGAAGACAAGTTCAAGGAAATCGACAAGGAGATCCGCCAGATCGTCAGCGACGCGGCCGACTTTGCCGAGAGCGCGCCCGAACCCGAACTTCACGAACTTTATACCGACGTGCTGGTGGAGCAATATTGAGATGGCCATCGAACTGAAGATGCCGGCGCTGTCGCCGACGATGGAAGAGGGCACGCTCGCCAAGTGGCTCGTCAAGGAAGGCGACACGGTGAAGTCGGGCGACATCCTCGCCGAGATCGAGACCGACAAGGCGACGATGGAATTTGAAGCGATCGACGAAGGCACGATCGCATCGATCCTGGTTGCCGAGGGCACCGACAATGTGAAGGTCGGCACCGTGATCGCGACGATCGCGGGCGAGGGCGAAGAGGCTGCTGCTCCGGCGCCTGCGCCTGCCGCCGCCCCGACGCCCGTTGAAGCACCTGCGCCGGCTCCTGCCGCTGCGCCGGCACCCGCCGCTCCGGCGCCGGTGGCCCGTGCGTCCGACCCCTCGATCCCCGAAGGCACCGCGACGGTCCGCCTGACCGTCCGCGAGGCGCTGCGCGATGCGATGGCCGAGGAAATGCGCGCCGACGACCGCATCTTCGTGATGGGTGAGGAAGTCGCGGAATATCAGGGCGCGTACAAGGTGACGCAGGGCCTGCTCGACGAATTCGGCGCGCGCCGCGTCATCGACACGCCGATCACCGAATATGGCTTTGCGGGCCTCGGCTCGGGTGCCGCGATGGGCGGCCTCAAGCCGATCATCGAATTCATGACCTTCAACTTCGCGATGCAGGCGATCGACCACATCATCAACTCGGCCGCGAAGACCAACTATATGTCGGGCGGCCAGATGCGCTGTCCGATCGTGTTCCGCGGTCCCAACGGCGCGGCGAGCCGCGTCGCCGCGCAGCACAGCCAGAACTATGCGCCTTGGTACGCCAGCGTCCCCGGCCTGATCGTGATCTCGCCCTATGATGCCGCCGACGCCAAGGGTCTGCTCAAGGCCGCGATCCGCAGCGAAGACCCCGTCGTCTTCCTCGAGAACGAACTGCTCTATGGCCGCAGCTTCGATATCCCCGACGTCGCCGACTATGTCCTGCCGATCGGCAAGGCGCGGATCATGCGCGAGGGCAGGGACGTGACGATCGTCAGCTATTCGATCGGCGTCGGCCTCGCGCTCGAAGCCGCCGATACGCTGGCAGGCGAGGGGATCGAGGCCGAGGTCATCGACCTTCGCACGCTGCGGCCGCTCGATACCGCAACGGTGCTTGCCAGCCTGAAGAAGACCAACCGTCTCGTTATCGTCGAGGAGGGGTGGCCGACCTGTTCGATCGCCAGCGAACTCGCGATGGTCGCGATGGAGCAGGGCTTCGACGATCTCGACGCCCCGGTCGTGCGCGTCTGCAACGAGGACGTGCCGCTGCCTTATGCGCACAATCTCGAAAAGGCGGCGCTGGTCGACACCCCGCGCGTCATCGCGGCGGTGAAGGCGATCACCAATCGCGGCTGAGGCGCCGGAAACGGCCCCTTATCCGGACATCCGCGATCCGCGCGTGATGGTGGCGGTGCCTCGTGAGAGGCGCCCCGCCATCGCGGCGCTATGGGCGCTCGCCGAGCGGCTGACCAAGCTGTTGCAGGATGCGCGCGAACCGCTGATCGGCCAGATCAAGCTCGCCTGGTGGCGCGACATGATGGCGATGCTCGCAAAGGATCCCGCGGCGCTGCCGAAGGGCGAGCCGCTGCTTGCCGAATTGCAGGCAAGCTGGGCCGGCCGGGGCGGTCTCGACACGCTCGTCGATGCGGCAGAGGCGATGCTGCTTGCGGAAGATGCCGGGGCGCGGTGCGATGCTGCCGCGGCCTTCGGTGAAACGCTGTTCGCGCTGTCGGGCGGACCGGGCGGCGCGCGCTGGGGGATGCTCTGGGGTGCCGGCCTCCAAGAGGGCGCCGAGGAAGCGCGCCAGTTATTTTCCGGGGCCCGTAACCGGCAGGCGCCGCCGCGCGTATCCTTTAAAGGAAACAAGGCTTTGCTGATGCTCGACCGCTGGGCGGCGATGATCGCTGCGAACGACGGCGAACGGCACTGGCGCAGCGAAGGCTTGCTCCTGTTCCGCATCGGTTTGACCGGCCGTTGACGGATTAAATGTCGCCGGGGGTGGAAAAGCTGCCGCCGAACATATATCTAATGCGGTACAGAAATAGGGTCGCAGGGGACATAGACGATGTTCAATGGGCTGATAGCCTATCTGGATTCGATCAAGGCGCGCGATCCCGCGCCGCGGTCGCGCTGGGAAATCCTTCTTTATCCGGGCCTTCTCGCGGTCGGTATGCACCGCGCCGCGCACTGGCTGTTCGAGGCCGAGCTGTTCTTCCTCGCGCGCTTCGTCAATCACTTCTCGCGCTGGATGACCGGCATCGACATCCATCCGGGCGCGAAGATCGGGCAACATCTCTTCATCGACCACGGTTTCGGTGTCGTCATCGGCGAGACTGCGGAGATCGGTGATAATGTCTCGATCTATCAGGGCGTCACGCTCGGCGGTACCGATCCCGCGAACGGCATCGGCGGCAAGCGCCATCCGACCTTGGCCGACGACGTGATCGTGGGTTCGGGCGCGCAGGTGCTCGGCCCCGTCACCGTCCACGCCCGCGCGCGCGTCGGCGCCAATGCGGTCGTCACCAAGGATGTGCCCGAGGGCGCGGTGATGGTCGGCATCCCGGCGCGTTCGACGCTGCTCGATGCCAGCGAATATGCGCGCGAGTTCGTGCCCTATGGCACGCCGTGCAGCGAGACCTTCGATCCGGCGACGCAGAAGCTGGAAATCCTGCAATGCCAGCTCGAGCTGATGCAGAAGCAGCTTGCGACATTGCTCGAAGAGCGCGATGCGCTTGCCGCGGAACTCGACGCGCCGCGGCGCAAGGGGAGCCGGAAAAGCGCCTGATGGGGACTGTGACGCCCCTGCCGTTTCCAAGTAAGGCGGCACCGCAGCAGACCGGCTTCGAACGTACCGAGCTCCTACGCATTCTCGATCTCTACGGCCGGATGGTCGCAGCCGGTCATTGGCGCGATTATGCAATGGACTTCCACCGCGACGCGGCGATCTTTTCGGCCTTTCGCCGTGCGGCCGAGCGTCCCGAGTACCGCATAGAAAAACGCCCCGCCTTGCGGAGCCGGCAGGGCATGTGGGCCCTTGTCTCCGAAGCCGGGGCTATTCTCAAGCGCGGGGACGAGCTTTCTAACGTGCTCGCCCCCGTCGAGCGCAAGCTTATGAAGCTGGTTGGGGACTGATCGAACGGATCGTCGCCGGCAGCTGGTTTGCGAGGTTGTCGGGAAGCATTCCCACCACCGCGGCACGGGCGTTCTGCCAGAAGGCCGAGAGCAGCAGCAGCGCCGAGCCGATCACGAATGCCGTCAGCGCGACGTTGAGTTCGACCGCGCCGAATTCGCGGAACAGCTGGGTCATCGCGAACAGCACATAGGCGAGCGCCGAGACGAGCAGGGCGCGACGGTCGATTGCCAAGGCGATCAGCCCGAAGCCGATATAGATGGCGACGACGAGCAGCGCGGCCCCGCTGCCGATATTGTCGCCCTGCGTCACGCCGAGCAGGTGGAAGATCGGATGGACGATCATCGGCGCGGCGAGCAGGTGGAGCCAGAAGGCGACGTCGCTGCGGCGCGTCTGGCGGATCCGGTCGCTGCGGTCCCACCACATCGCGAGCGTGAACACGCCAAGGCCGGCGATCAGGACGAGGATCATCGGCAGCGTACCGTCGGGGCTGTCGACGCCGACAGCGGCCAGCACCAGCGCAACCGCGGTCGCGGCGAGCGCCGAGGTTCCCGCAGCAACGGTGATCGGAACCATGAAGCGCTTCCAGTGGAACCATGTCGCACCCGCCGTAACGAGCGCGATGGCTCCGACTACCGCTGCGACGGTGGATTCATTCGGATGGTTGCCGAAAATCGCTTCGCCATGCTTGAACAGGAAGCCGATCATCGTCGCGCAGACGCCCGCCGAAAAGGCGAGGACGAGGACGATGCTGGGGAGCGCCATGCGGCGCTTGCGGGTGAAATATTCGGCGAGGAACCAGGCCGAGCCTGCGACGAAAGCGCCGGCGAGGGCAGGGTGGATCGACTCGCCGATCCAGCCGACCGCGACGAGCAGGATCACCGCCGCGATGCTGACGAAAATATCGTTGAAGCCCGTGATGAGGCGGAAGGATTCTTCATCCGCCGCGGGCGCGGAGCGGACCGACGCGATGTGCGACCGGAAAGCCGCAGCGGCCTCCGGCGTCAGTACCTTCGCATCGACCGCGGCTTGCAGGTCGGTTTCACTATACATCGGGGTCGTCCTTTATGTGACCGATCCCCTTGCCCCGCCAATTTTATGGCATAAGCGTGTTGCTGTGTCAATACAGTGATGCGCCGCCGCCTTTCCCGACGACGGCGCGATCAGATCAGCCGAGCGCCTGCAGCGCGCGCATCACGATCATCGACTGTTCGCTGCCCGACTGCGGGACGATCTCGCCATTGCGGTCGATGATCTTTTCCCACGCCGCGGCGACCCCTTCGGGCGTGCGCTGGTCTTCGGGCAGCGCCACGCCCGGCGTCGCGGTGACATAGGCGGCATGGAACGCGCCGGCGCCCGCGCCGACGATCATGTTGGTCGGTGCATCCTCGCTGACGAGGTAGAGCGCGGCCGGAACGACATTCTCGGGCGTGAACTTCTCGAACAGTTCGGGCGGGAAGATGTCTTCGGTCATCCGCGTGCCCGCGACCGGCGCGATCGTGTTGCAGCGGATGTTGTACTTCGCGCCTTCGAGGTGGAGCGTCTTGGTCAGGCCGGCGAGGCCGAGCTTCGCCGCACCATAATTGGCCTGGCCGAAATTGCCGTAGAGGCCGGTCGACGAAGCGGTCATCAGCAGGCGACCATAGGCCTGCTCGCGCATGATGTCCCAGACCGCCTTGGTGACGTTGGCGCTGCCGCTGACATGGACCTTCAGCACGAGATCGAAGTCGGCGGGCTCCATTTTCGCGAAGCTCTTGTCGCGCAGGATGCCGGCGTTGTTGATGACGATGTGGACGCCGCCCCATTCTTCCTTCGCCTTGGCGACCATCTCGACCATCTGGTCATATTCGGTCACGCTGCCGCCGTTCGACATTGCGGTGCCGCCCGCGGCGCGGATTTCCTCGACGACCTGCAGTGCGGCGTCCGAATGGCCGGTGCCGTCGCGTGCGCCGCCCAGATCGTTGACGACGACCTTCGCGCCGCGGCGCGCGAGTTCGAGCGCATAGGCGCGGCCAAGGCCGCCGCCGGCCCCGGTAACAATAGCAACACGGCCGTCAAATTTGATCGTCATAGCGGACTCCTGAAATGGGCAATCCTGCAGAACAGGTTGCCCGATAAAACCGGATTGTCCTTAGCCGCTCGGGCCCCGCAGGCAAGGGGCGAATGAAAACGTAATCTGAAACAAAAATGTCATGCGAATGACGTGTAATTGTCACGAATCCGTCATAGCAGCCGCCAACGCCACCTTACGCAACGGAGCCGAATCCCCATGCGCCAGAAAATGTCCGCCATCCTGCTCGCGACGACGATGCTCGCCTTGCCGTCGACCGCGCAGGCACAGGCGATGAGCGCCGAGGAAGCAGCGGCGCTGCGGGCCGAACTCGCCGCGCTGAAGGCCCAGGTCAACACGCTCGAGGCGCGTCTCGATGCCGCCACGGGGCAGCCGGGGGCGGCTCCGGCGCCCGTCGCCACGCCGACACCGGCGCCCGCGCCGTCGGTCACCGCGAAACCCGCGACCGAAATCGCGTGGAAGGGCGCCCCCGAACTCAAGACCGCCGACGGCTGGAGCTTCAAGCCCCGCGGCCGGATGCAGGTCGACCTTACGAGCATCGACACGCCACCGGGCGTCACCGGTACGCACGGCGGCCTTGGCACCGAGTTCCGGCGCGTTTTCCTTGGCTTCGAGGGCAAGATTCCCGGCGGTTTCGGCTATCGTGCCGAGGCGGATATCGCAAACAGCGGCGTCGAGCTGACCGATGTATACATGACTTATGGGACCGGGCCGCTCACGATCACCGCGGGGCAGCACAAACCCTTCTGGTCGCTCGAGGAGCTGACCAGCGACCTCTTTACCAGCATGCTCGAGCGGGCGGCCTTCACCCAGGCGTTCGGTTTCGAGCGCCGCGTGGGCATGTCGGCGCAATATAAGGGCAAGGCCTTTCTGGTGCAGGGCGGCGTGTTCGGCGACAATGCCAACGACCTGCTCAGCGACGCGGACAACAGCGTCAGCCTCGACGCGCGTGCTGTCTGGATGCCGAAGTTCGGCAATGCGCAGCTTCACCTCGGCGGTTCCGGGCACTGGCGCAACGTCAACGATGCGCCGGGCGGCGTCCGCTACTCGCCGCGGCCGTTCGTCCATACGACCAACACGCGCATTCTCGATACCGGGGCGTTCAATGCGTCGAGCGAGCGCGGTCTCGGTCTCGAAGGCGCCGCGCTTGTCGGGCCCTTCCACTTCGCGAGTGAAGGCTTCTGGCAGACCGCGCGCCGTCCCGGCTTTGCCGACCCGACCTTCTTCGGCGGCTATGCGGAGGTCGGCTATGTCCTGACGCGCGGCGATGCGCGCTCCTACAAGGACGGGGCGTTCGACCGTCTCGCCCCGTCGCGGCCGATCAATGCCGGCGGCCCCGGCGCGATCGAGATCAATGCGCGCTACGACTATCTGGATCTCAACGATGCCGGGATCATCGGCGGGCGTCAGCGGACGCTCGGCGTGTCGCTCGTCTGGGCGCCGATCTCCTACGTCCGGATCACGGCCAACTATGGCCGTCTGATGTTCGACGATGCGGTGATCGCGGCCGCCAACGGCGACCGCGACTATTCGGCCGATGCCTTCGGCCTCCGGACGCAGCTCGATTTCTGATAACGACGCGCGGGCAGGGGCGCTCTAGATGCTCTTGCCCGCGTCGAGTGCATAGCCTGCCGAACGTACCGTGCGGATGATGTCCGCGGTGCCGGGCAGGTTGATCGCCTTGCGCAGGCGGCGGATATGGACGTCGACCGTACGCAGTTCGATGTCGCTGTCCTGGCCCCACACGCTGTCGAGCAATTGCCCGCGCGAGAAGACGCGGCCCGGATGCTCCATGAAATGGCGCAGCAAACGGAACTCGGTCGGCCCCATCGCGACGATCTGGCCGTTGCGGACGACCTTGTGCGCGACCGAATCGAGCTCGATATCGGCATAGGCAAGCAGTTCGCCGGCAAGCGCGGGGCGGAGGCGCCGCAGCACCGCCGAGACGCGCGCGACAAGTTCGCGCGGGCTGAACGGCTTGGTGACATAGTCGTCGGCGCCGGTTTCGAGGCCGCGGATGCGATCCTCTTCCTCGCCGCGCGCGGTGAGCATGATGATCGGGACGTTCGCCGACTTGGGGTTGCGGCGCAGGCGCCGGCAGACTTCGATACCGGGCAGGCTTTCGATCATCCAGTCGAGCAGGACGATGTCGGGCACGCGCTCCTCGACGAGCACGAGCGCCTGCTCGCCGTCGGGGGTCTGGCGGACCGAAAAGCCTTCGCGGGCGAAGTGCCAGACGATCAGCTCTGCGATCGCTTCGTCATCCTCGATGAGAAGCAGGTCGGGCTGCGGCATCAGGCCTGCTCCTGCCCCGACGCAGCGCCTTCGGGCGTCTGGCCGCGTTCGCGTTCCTCCATATGTTCGCCGGTGACGACATAATAGACCATCTCGGCGATGTTCGTCGCATGATCGCCCATGCGCTCGAGGTTCTTGGCGACGAACAGCAAGTGTGCGCTCTCGGTGATGTGCTTCGGATTTTCCATCATGAAGGTCACGAGCGTGCGGAAGATGCTGTTGTAGAAATCGTCGACATTCTTGTCGCGTACCGTCACCCGCACCGCGAGTTCGGGGTCGCGCGCGGCGAAGCTGTCGAGCGCGTCGTGGATCAGTTCGGCGACCGCCGACGACATCGACATCAGCACCGGGATCGCCTCGATCTGCCGCGTCTGGTCCATCAGCGCGACGCGCTTGGCGATATTCTTTGCATAGTCGCCGATGCGTTCGACGACCGATACGATCTTCAGCGCCGCGATCATCTCGCGCAGGTCGTCGGCCATCGGGGCACGCAGCGCGATCGTCTGCACCGCAAGCTGTTCAACTTCGGCTTCGAGCGCGTCGATCTTCTTGTCGTCGCGCACGACCTGCGCGGCGAGGTCGAGGTCGCCGTTGTTGAGCGCGTTCATCGCTTGCAGCAGCGCCTGTTCGGCGCGGCCGCCCATCTCGCTGATCAGGCCGCGGAGGCGGTTCAGATCCTCGTCGAAAGCCTTGACGGTATGATCGTTGGTAACTGCCATCTGCTTCGTCCTTCTTCGGCCGGGCTTAACCGTAACGGCCGGTGATGTAGTCCTTGGTGCGTTCCTGCTTCGGGTTGGTGAAGATGTCGGTGGTCTTGCCGTACTCGACCAGTGTCCCGAGGTGGAAAAAGGCGGTGCGCTGCGACACGCGAGCCGCCTGCTGCATATTGTGGGTCACGATCACGATCGCATATTTGCCGCGCAGCTCGTGGATCAGCTCCTCGATCTTCGCGGTCGCGATCGGGTCGAGCGCCGAGCAGGGCTCGTCCATCAGGATGACTTCGGGATCGACCGCAATCGCGCGCGCGATGCACAGGCGCTGTTGCTGGCCGCCCGACAATGCGGTGCCGCTTTCGCCAAGGCGGTCCTTGACCTCGTCCCACAGGCCGGCGCGAACCAGCGCGCGTTCGACGATGACGTCGAGGTCGGCCTTGCCCGGCGCCAAGCCATGGATACGCGGGCCGTAGGCGACATTGTCATAGATCGACTTGGGGAAGGGGTTCGGCTTCTGGAACACCATGCCGACGCGGGCGCGGAGCTGCACGACGTCCATCGACGGAGCATAGATATCCTCGCCGTCGAGTTCGATTCGGCCGGTCACCTTGGCGCTGGCGACCGTGTCGTTCATGCGATTCAGCGAACGCAGGAAGGTCGACTTGCCGCAGCCCGACGGGCCGATGAAGGCGGTGACGAGGTCGGTGCCGACGTCGATCGACACGTCGTTGATCGCCTGTTTCTCGCCATAGAAGACGTTGACGCCGTGCGCCTTCATCTTGGGATCGGCGATGATGAGATCGTCTTGGGTCATGTTCACCAGCGTTTTTCGAACTTGTTGCGAAGATAGATCGCGAGGGCGTTCATCGACAGCAGCACGACAAGCAGCACGATGATCGCGGCGGAGGTTTTCTCGACAAAGCCCCGGTCGACTTCGTCGGACCAGAGGAAGATCTGCATCGGCAGCACGGTCGAGGGCGAGCAGATGCCGCCCGGAACGTCGCCGATGAAGGCCCGCATGCCGACGAGGAGGAGGGGGGCGGTTTCTCCCAAAGCTCGTGCCATGCCGATGATCGTGCCGGTCAGGATGCCGGGCAGCGCGAGCGGCAGGACGTGGTGGAACACCACCTGCACCGGGCTGGCGCCGACGCCCAATGCGGCATCGCGGATCGACGGCGGCACCGCCTTGATCGCGTTGCGGCTGGCGATCACGATCACGGGCATCGTCATCAGCGCCAAGGTCAGCCCGCCGACGAGCGGGCTGGCCTGACAGAGGCCGAACCAGTTGATGAACACCGCAAGCGCGAGCAGGCCGAAGATGATCGACGGCACCGCGGCGAGGTTGTTGATCGAAACCTCGATCAGGTCGGTCCAGCGGTTCTTCGGCGCATATTCCTCGAGGTACAGCGCCGCGAGCACGCCGGTCGGAAAGGCGATCAGAAAGGCGATGAAGATCGTCAGCAGCGACCCCTTGAGCGCGCCCCAGATGCCCGCGACCGCGGGATCGGTCGCATCGGCATTTTTGAAGAAGGGCGTGTGGAGTCCGGTCGACAGCTTGCCGTCCTTCTCCAGCGCATCGACCTTCGCGCCGATCGCACCCTTCGCGCCTTCCTTGGCGGCGATGTCGACTTCGGACGAGGCGGGGAGGTGGAAGGTGGTCTGGGCTTTCAAAAGCTCCGGATCGTCCTTGATCGCGGTGCGCACCTCTTTCCAGGCGTTCTCCGAAATCATCTTCGACCCGTCGGGCCCCAGCGCCTCGTCGGCGGCAAAGGCGACGATATCGGCGAGACCGGCGTTCGCGATCACCTGATCGGCGTCGGCATCGGACAGGCGCGACGCGTCGACGGTCAGCGGCATCGCCTTGAAGTCGATCGGCACCTCGACGTTCGTGTAGGTAAAACCGCGCAGGCCGTTGCCGACCATCACGAACAGCAGGAAGGCGAGGAAAAAGCCCGAGAGCAGCACCGCGCCCAGCCCGAACAGCTTGAA
>Ga0209257_1001772_pt1 | contig 23893 bp, 16 predicted proteins | sample AraplaCvi_mCL_r2_FD_184277 | JGI IMG/M metagenome (GOLD analysis project Ga0209257, IMG submission 184277) | Arabidopsis root microbial communities from North Carolina, USA - plate scrape MF_Cvi_mCL_r2 (SPAdes) (version 2) | ecosystem: Host-associated > Plants > Roots > Endosphere | place: USA...
TGGCGCAATCGGATCGCGAGGTCGCCGAGGCGATGATCACGCGCGCGGCCAATGTCTGCCCGGGCCACAGCGCCGAGCGCACCAATGCCACCGTCAAGGCCGTGCCGGTGGGGGCGCTGCGCGTGATGCTGGAGCGCGGGCTGACGATGTGTCCGGACCGACGCCTGGATGCCTCGGCGCCGGCGGCCTTCTATGGCCGGTACGGCGTGTTCCAGTGGAATCCCGAGGTCAAGGCGGGTGCCAGCGTGATCGTGCAGAAGATCGATGCGATGACGCGCAAGGACGAGTTTCCGCCCGAGACGCTAGTGTGGGACGCCGATGGCAAGGCGCTCACGCAGCAGACGGTGCCAGCCTTCGAGCCCAAGCCTGGCGCCGCGGTGCTGTACCGCGTGCGCTGAGACCTACGCTTTCATCCATCGCTGCGGCCCGCTCCTGATAACGGAGCGGGCCGCGTCGCGCTCACTTGCCGCGCTTCTTGGCGTCGGCCTTCTCGCCGTGATCGAACAGCGGCGCATGCACCTTGTAGAACGCCGCGGCGGGGATCTTGCTGACCTCACGGTCATAGGTCAGCAGGCCGTTGATCTCCCCTTCCACGTCGGTGGTCTGCGTGTACACCGCCGCACTCAGCCCGACCTCGCGCGCCTGGCGGATGACCTCGGTGTACTTGCGCTGGTAGCGGGCCAGGTAGTCGTCCTTGTCCTTGGCGGTCTGGTAGCCCCAGTTGCGATTGGCAGGGAACCACAGGTGTCCTTCGACCGGCAGGCCGATGCCGCCGAACTCACCCATGACGATGGCGCGATGGGTCTGCCGCGTCGGCACATGCGGGACGTCCTCGTAGGTGTGGATGTCGAACATGTCCGAGCCCGCATCGCCGGTATCCAGCCAGCCGCTGACCTTGTTGACAGTGCGGCTCGGGTCCAGCTCCTTGACCGCCTTGGCCAGGCGCGTGGAAGCGTACTGCCCCCAACCTTCGTTGTTGACCACCCAGGTGACGATGGAGGGATGGTTGCGCAGGTCGCTGACCATGCGCAGCAGCTCGTATTCGAACTCGTCGGACACGCGCGTGGGGAACAGCACCTCGTCGTTGGACTTCATCCGCACGAACTGGTCCAGGCTGTTGTCCTCTTCGCCTGAGGGCATGTCCTGCCAGATCATGATGCCCATCTTGTCGGCCAAGTGGTAATACTGGGCCGGCTCGACCTTGATGTGCTTGCGCAGCATGTTGAAGCCGGACTTCTTGAGGAAGTCGATCTCGAAGGCCATCGCCTCCTCCGACGGCGGGGTCAGCAGGCCATCGGGCCACCAGCCCTGGTCCAGCGTGCCGTTCTGGAAGACCGGCTGGTTGTTGAGCAGCAGTACCGGCTGGCCGGGAATCCGGCCCTTGCCCAGCGAGCTCTTGCGCATGGCGAAGTAGCTGCGCACGGTATCGACCGGCTTACCCTGCACCTGGGCCCTGGCGTAAGTCTGCGCTTCGACTTCGGTGATCAGTGAATCGTCGCGCTCGCCGTTGGGGCGGTGCTGGGACGCATTGGCCTGGTCGAACGGCTTGGCGACCTTGACCAGCTCGACATCCAGGTCGTAGAGGAACGGGTTATCCGGCGTCCACAGCCTGGCATCGGGCACCGGCAGGCGCGTGCGGCGATTGGCGCGGATCAGCTTGGTGGACACGACCTTGCCGCCAGCCCTGGCGGTGATGCGCACGGCGTCGTCATCGTCGGCGCTGCGGTTGAGCGCGACCTCCACGTCCAGCATGCCGGCATCGATGTCCGGGGTGACATTGACGTTCTCGATGTGCAGCTTCGGGACCGGCTCCAGCCACACGGTCTGCCAGATACCGCTGACGGGCGTGTACCAGATGCTGCGCGGATTGAGCTGCTGCTTGCCACGCGGCTGCGGGCCATCGGAGGTCGGGTCGGTGACCTGCACGACGACCTCGTTCTCGCCTGACTTCAGATAATCGGTGATGTCGAAGAAGAAGGTGTCCGAGCCGCCCCGGTGTGAGCCAACGACGCCGCCATTGACCAGCACGTGGGCCTCGTAATCCACCGCGCCGAAGTTCAGCAGCACGCGCTGGCCCGCCCACTCGGCGGGGACGGTGAAGGTGCGGCGATACCACAGGCGATCGTTCGGCGTGACCGCGCGGGCCACGCCCGAGAGCCTGGATTCTGCCGCGAACGGCACCAGGATCTTGCCATCCATGCTGTCCGGCTGGCCCTGCGTCTTGGGCCGGATGGCGTAGTCCCATTGCCCATTGAGGTTCTGCCACTGCGCGCGCTGCATCTGCGGGCGCGGATAGCTGCGCCAAGCATTGTCCGGCGTCACCGCCTTGCCCCAGCGGGTGATCAGGTCGCTGGTGTAGACATGGTCCTGCTTTGCACCGGCAACGTCCTGCGACCAGGCATGCGGTGCGAGCGCGAGCAGTGAAGCGGCGAGTGCGAACGAAAGGGCGTTGGCCTTGAGCGTCATGGTCCCGAATCCTTCTGAGGGCGAGACGGCCACGGCAGGCGCACTCGCATTGGGCTGATTGGACTGCCCCGAAACGACGGAAGGTGCGACGACAGACGCGTGACCTTGCATACGAAGCGCGACAGATGGCCTGTATAGCGCGACCCTTAATGTCTGACAATATGACGAATGGCGAAAGCGGCTACCGCGATGGCGGAAACCGGCGTCTTGATCGACAGACTCGCGCACGCGAAGTACAGCATGCGCTCTAACGCACCGCGCACTTGCCAGCGCTCAGCTTGTTGAACCTCGAACAGCTCGCATCCTGTGGGAGCGGCTTCAGCCGCGAAGGGGCTTTCACGGGAAGGCCCCTTCGGCGGCTGATGGCCCTAGGTCACCCAGAGCCGCTCCCACAAGGCCAGGTGGCATGGGCTCACCCGCTCGGCTGGAGTCCAGCTGTTCGTGGTGCACTTACCTCGTCCCGCGCTGCCCCGCATCGGCCAGCGACTGCACGCGCAAGGCCTGCTTGAGGTCCTGCAAGCTGGCGCTGCCGCGCAGCCGCAGCACGCGCTGCTCACCGGCAAGCAGGTCGAAGGCATTGTCCTCCGGCACCACGTCCAGCGCACCGAAGTCGATCCACACCGCGCGCGCGAACTTGGCGCTGCGCAGGGTCAGCACGAAACCATCGCCATCGGCCGCGATGATCGAGGCGATCGATGTCGCCGGCAGCTGCAATTGCTTGGCCGCATCGAAGTAGACCACGCGCCGCGCCAGCGACTGCTGGCCGTCCATCAGCTCGAACACCGCCAGCGTGCGCCGCGGGTCGGCGCCCTTGAGCAGTTGTGCATCGCTGAACTGCGCGACCTGCATGGCCGATTGCGCCGCAAGCTGGACCTCATGCCGCTGCTCGCGCAGCACGCGTCCATCGACATCCATCACCCGCAGCCGCCATTGCAGCGGCAGTGCGGTATCGCGGTCGGACAGCAGGGTCAGCCGGGTCACGCCCTCGCTGCGCAGCGCCGCCACCGCCAGATCGGCGAAGAAGCGCCGCGCATGGAAATGCAGCGCCTTCCAGCGGCCACGGTAGTCCACGCTGGACCACGAAGCGCCCTGCCAGACATCGTTAAGCTGCCAGTACAGCGAGCCCATCGTGTACGGCCGCGAAGCGCGGTGGTGCAGCGCCGCCAGCTCGATGCCGTCGGCCTGCATCACCTGGCTCAGGTAGACGAAATCGGCGAAGTCGCGCGGCGTGCCGTACTCGCGCTCGATGTAGTGCAGCAGGCGCGTGTTGCCCTCGCCGGCCATGAACTTCTGGTGGGCGCGGATGACCGGCCCGTCGATGCGCTGCTCCTCGGGCGTGGCGAACTCGTCCACCGTGCGCAGCGAGGGCCAGGCCTGCAGTCCGTACTCGGACATGAAGCGCGGCGTCTGCAGCAGATAGGCCTCCGCCGGCAGCGCCGGGTTGCCCCAGACTTCCCAGTAGTGCTTGTCGCCGCGTGTGGAATCGTTGGCCTTGGTGTCCAGGTCATTGCTGGGCGAACTGGCCCAGTACGGCACGCCCAGCGCCTCATCGGCCACCACCTTGCGCAGGTCCTGGCCGAACAGCGCCACATAACCGTCCCACACCGTCTTGGCGAATGCCGGATCGGCCGCCTCGAGCTTGCTGCCGTGGCCCCAGTCCTTCCATGCGGTTTCTTCTTCGTTGTTGCCGCACCACAGCACGATGCTGGGGTGATGGCGCAGCCGACGGATGTTGTCGCGCGCCTCGGCCACCACGTTGGCGCGGAAGGCCGGGTCGTAGCCCGGCTGCATGCCACCGCCGAACATGAAGTCCTGCCAGACCATCAGGCCCAGCTCATCGGTCAGGTCGAAGAACGCTTCGTCCTCGTAGTAGCCGCCGCCCCAGTTGCGCACCATGTTCATGTTGGCATCGCGCGCGGCCAACAGGTCGCGCCGCAGGCGCTCGCGGGTCACGCGCGAAGGAAACGCGTCGAAGGGAATGACGTTGGCGCCCTTGGCGAAGATCGGCTTGCCGTTGACCACGAAGGCAAAGCTCTGTCCGCCTTTGGCGTCGGACTCGCGCTGCAAGGCCACGGTGCGCAGGCCGATGCGGCGCTCAAGCGTATCGGTGCCCTCGTCACCGGCGACCCGCGCGCGCACTGTGTAGCGTGCCTGCTCGCCGTGGCCGGCCGGCCACCAAGGGCGGGGCGACTGGATGCGCACCGGCAGACTGATCTCGCCCGTGCCCGGGGCTGAGAGGGTCTGCGTGGCGGTATGCACGCGCTTGCCGTCCGGGTCCAATATCTCCAGCGCCACCTGCAGCGCCTGGTTGGCGTCGCGCTCGACCTCCAGGTCCACCTCCAGCTGCGCGGCGTTCGCGTCCAGCGCGCGCGTGTTGACCACGAGATCGCGCAGGCGCGGCCCACTCCAGGTCTCCAGCCGCACCGCCCGCCAGATGCCGGCGGTGACGTAACGCGGGCCCCAATCCCAACCGAAGTGATAGCCCGGCTTGCGCACGAAGTTGCCGACCATGGCATCGGCCGGTTCGTCGCCGTAAGGCGAGGGATAGTTGCCGGCGATCTTGTGCGGCATGGCCTGCACCTTGGGCAGCAAGGTGCGGATCGGCGAGCGGAACACCACGCGCAGTGCGTTGTCCTTGGCCTTGAGACGGCCTTGTACCGGCACGCGCCAGGTGCGGTGGCTGTTGTCGGCCTGCAGCAGCGGCTTGCCGTTGAGCGTGACCTCGGCGAACGTGTCCAGGCCTTCGAACACCAGCTCGGCATGCGCGTTGGCCAGCGTGTCCGCATCCAGGTCGAAGCGGGTCTCGTATTCCCAGGCGCCCAGCCCGATCCACTGCAGGCCGGCCTCGGCCGCCCCGACATAGGGGTCGGGGATCAGCGCATTGGCCAGCAGGTCGGTGTGCACCGTGCCCGGCACCTGCGCCGCATGCCATTGCGTGGCCTGGCGATGCTCGGCCGCCTGCGCATCGTCGGGCAGCAGGCGAAAGCGCCAGCCCTCGTGCATCGCACGCAGCTGCGGCGCGGCCAGGGACCCCGCGCTGCACACGAGCAGCGCGAGGAAGGTGCAGCAGCGTGCCGCCGCGCCGCGCATCAGGCGCTCCTGGTCCAGGCCAGCCCCGTGCTCATCGGGCGGCCCAGTCCAGGCGCGCCCCGTCCACGGCGCAGGCGCCGGCCGGCAGATCCTGCGCGCGCGTGCCCCAGCCCTGCTCCGGTGCGGTGCTGGTCAGGTCGAAGCGCAACGTGCCGCCCTGCTGCAGCTGCTCCCAATCCAGCCAGACCTGCGCGTGCGACTTGCCGTCCACGCGCACACCGTCGACGAATCGCGGCTTGCCATCGCCGGCGCCGGGCGCCTCGATGCGCAGGCGCTTGCCGTTGGCGAGGGCGATGTCCACCCGTGCGAAACGCGGCGCGTGCAGCAGGAACTGACCGGTGCCCGGCACCGCCGGATACAGGCCCATCGCGCTGAACAGATACCAGGCCGACATGGTGCCCAGGTCGTCATTGCCGGTGACGCCGTTGGGCGCATTGGTGAACAAGGTCTGCGCGGCGTTGAGCACCGTGGCGGTCTTCCACGGCTGGCCGATCAGCGTGTACATCCACGGCGCGTGCAGGTCCGGTTCGTTGTTGGGGTTGTAGCGGTACTGGTTGTAGTAGCTGTACGGGCCGACCACCCACTCCTTGCGCGCGGCGTGCGCCGGATCGGCCACCAGGGCGTCATAGGCGAAGAACATGTCCAGGCGACGTGCGGCCTGGTCGCGGCCGTGCATGGCCTCCACCAACCCCGGCACGTCCTGCTGCGCCAGCCACTGGTACTGCCAGGCCGTGCCTTCGTGGAAGCCGTGCTGCGAGCGCGGGCTGTAGTGGTCGTTGTTGGGCACGTACCACTGGCCATCGTCGGTGCGCGCACGCGGGAAGCCGGTGAAACCTGCCTCCTCGTCCTTCACGTTCGGGTCCCAGATCTTGTGCCAGTTGCGGCCACGGGTGCGCAGGGTCGCCGCATCCTCGGCATGACCCAGCGCGCCGGCCATCTGCGCCAGCGAGCAGTCGGCCAGGGCGTATTCCAGCGTGGCCGAGCCGCCGTGGTGCGGATCCACGTCCATGCCCTTGGACGGGAAGGTCAGGTCGTACTGGACGAAGCCATCCTTGAGGTAGCGCGCATTGCCCGAACGCCCGCCCATGCGCGAATCCAGCTTGGGCATGCTGAAGGCGTTCTCGCGCAGCGCCGCATAGGCCTCGGACTCACGCCCTTTCAGCGCGCCGAACCGCCACAGGTCCACCAGGAACGGGGTGGCCGGGTCGCCGGTCATGATGTTGGTCTCGTAGTTGGCATAGCCCCAGCGCGGCAGCCAGCCACCCTGCTCGCGGATGGCCAGCATCGTGCGCGCGATGTCCGCCGCCTCCTTGGGGCGCAGCAGCGCCAGCAGCTGGTTCTGCGAACGGTAGGTATCCCACAGCGAGAAGTACTCGTAGTAGGTCCAGCCATCGGCGGTATGGATCTTGTCGTCGTAGCCGCGGTAGCGGCCATCGACGTCACTGCCGGTCATGGGCTGCAGCAGCGCGTGGTACAGCGCGGTGTAGAACACGGCGCGGTCGTCCTTGCCGGCACCCTGCACCTGGACGTCCTTCAGCTCCTTGTTCCAGTCGGCCTGCGCAAGCTTGCGCATGGCATCGAAGCCCAGCAGCTTGCCGCCCTGCATGCCATCGGCGCGCAGGTTGGCGCGGGCGCCTTCGATATCCACGTGCGAGATCGCCGAGACCACGGTCACCTCGCGCTGCTTGTTCAGCGCGAAGGTCAGCCATGCGCCGTTGGGCTTGGTGTGGCCCTGCATGCTGTGGCGGCCATTGGGCACGCCGCCTTCCTCGCCCCACACGCCGTGCGCGGTGAAGGGCTGGTCGAACTCCAGGCGGAACCAGGTGGTGTACTCGTGGCCACCGCAGAAGCTCTGGGTGGTGACACGGCCTTCCACCACGCGGTCGCCAACGATCTCCACGCTGCTGCCGATCACTCCGTGGCGCTCGTTGGCCTGGGCCACGTTGACCAGCACCTGGCCCTCGCTGGTGCCCGGCGCGAAGGTGTAACGCTCGGCCGCCGCGCGGGTCTGCGCGGTGGCTTCGGCCTGGATGCCGCCGTAATCGGTCAGCTTTACGCGGTAATAGCCGGCCTGGCCGACTTCGCCATCGTGGGTATAGGCCGAGGCATAGCTGCGATGGTCGAAGCGCTTCGCGTCGCCGGTGTCGAAGTCCGCGCCGGGGCCGATCTTGCCGGTCACCGGCAGCACCGACACCTGCCCGCCCTGCTCCCAGCAACCGGCGCCGGAAATGAAGGAGTGCCCGAAGCCGCGGATCTTGGGGTCGTCGTAGCGCCAGCCCGAGTAGTGCGAGCCGATGGGGCTAACCTGGATCAGGCCGAAGGGCGCCGAAGCACCGGGGAAGGTGTTGCCGTCATCCTTGCTGCCGATGAAGGTGTTGACCTCGCTGGCCAGCGAAGCGGCAGCGGCGTGCGCGTCGTGGGCGGACAGCGTGCCACCGACCAGAACGGTGGCAGCCAGGGGGAGCAGGAGCGATCGCATCATCGAAACATCCATCCGGTGTGTGCAGTGGACAGCGGCATCCGACGCAGCGCGCGAGGCACGGATTCGTCGGATTCCCCGATTTGTAACGATTTAAATTCATCACAACTCGGGCAATCGCGCATCGTGCAACGCAACATCGCCCACCCTGCCCGGCCTGCGGCATCCACAACGAAAAACCCCGCCGGAGCGGGGTTTATGCGATCGGAGCAAGCGCGGAACACCCAAGGATGCCGCCCCTGCCCAGGGCCTTGTTACTGCAGTTCGCGCAGGGTCACCGACGGCGGCGCGTCCAGCACCCGGCGCGTGGCCGCCATGCCGGCCACCAGTGCCGCCAACATGCCCAGGCCGCCGCCGACCAGCGCCAGCTTCCAGTTGAACGTCCAGGGCAAGTCGAAGACTCGTGTGGCAATGACGCCGGAAAGCACCGAGGCGGCCACCGCGGCCACCAGGCCGGACAGCAGGCCGATGGCGGCGAATTCCGAGGCCTGCGCCAGGCGCAGCTGGCGCCGGCTGCCGCCCAGCACCCGCATCACCCCGCCTTCCAGCAGGCGCTCGTCCTGACTGGCACTGACCGCCGCCATCAGCACCAGCAGGCCGGCGGCCAGCGAGAACCAGAACACCACCTGCACCACCGTGGAGACCTGGTCGGCGGTGCTGCGCACCTGCTTGAGCACCGCATCGACGTCGATCACCGACAGATTGGGAAAGGCCTGCACCAGCTGGGCGGTGAAGCGCGGCTTGCTGGGCGGCACGCTGACCGCAGTGATCCAGCTGGCCGAATAGCCCTGCAGCGCGCCAGGCGAGACCAGCACGAAGAAGTTCGGGCGGAAGCTCTCCCAGTCCACCTTGCGCAGGCTGGTCACACGCCCGGGCAAGGGCTGGCCGGCCACGTCGAAGGTCACCGTGTCGCCGATCTTCCAGCCCAGGTCCTTGGCAAAGCCCTCTTCCACCGAAAACTCGGTCGCCGCCGGTTTGCCGCTGCCCCAGAACCTGCCGGCGGTGACCTGATTGTCATCGCGCAAGGCGTCCATGGTGGAGAGGTTGAACTCACGGTCGGCCCGGCGCCGGGTCTGGCCCTCTTCGTAATCCTCCGCGCGCACGGCCTTGCCGTTCACCTGGGTCAGGCGCGCGCGCACCATCGGGAACAGCACCGGCTCACCCAGGTCCTGCGCGCGCAGGAAATCGTGCACCGGCTGGGTCTGATCGTCCTGCACGTTGATGATGAAGCGGTTGGGCGCATCGGCCTGCAAGGCCAGCTGCCAGCGGTCCAGCAGATCGGTGCGCACGAAGGTCAGCAACAGCAGCGCCATCAGGCCCAGGCCCAGTGCGGAGATCTGCGCGATGCTGGTGCTGGCGCGGCGACTGACATTGGCCAGCCCATAGCGCAGGCTGCCGCGCAGGCGCGCGCGCAGCCGGCGCACGGCCAGGATCATCAGCCAGGACAGCAGCGCCAGCACCGCCAGGGTGCCGACGATGCCGATCAGCATGGCCCCGCCGAGCGCGGCCGAGCCGGCCTTCCACCACAGCAACGCGCCCAACCCGGCCAGTGCGGCAATGGCCACCAGCCAGGCGCTGGGCTCGGTCGCATCCAGGTCGCGCCGCAGCACGCGCAGGGCCGGGACCCGGCGCAGGGCCAGTACCGGGGGCGCACCGAAGGCCAGCAGCACCACCAGGCCGGTGGCATAGCCCTGCACCGCCGGGACGAGGCTGGCGGCGGGGATGGACACGCCCAGCGTGCGCGCCAGCCAGCTGCCGATGCCCCACTGCAGGCCGAAAGCGATCGCCACGCCCAGCGTGCAGGCCAGCAGCCCCAACAACATCAGCTCGCCCACGTACACCGCCACCAGGGTGCGCTGCTGCGCGCCCAGGCAACGCATCACCGCCACGCCGGACAGGTGCCGCTCGCTGTGGCGGCGCGCGGCCATGGCCACGGCCACCGCGGCCAACACCACCGACACCAACGCGGCCAGGCCAAGGAAGCGTCCTGCGCGGTCCAGCGCCGAGCGGATTTCCGGCCGCGCGTCCTGCACCGTCTCCAGGCGCTGTCCGCGGCCCAGGGCCGGACGTGCGCGCTCGACGAAGCGCTCCACCGCGCCGGCTTCGCCGGCGATCACCAGCCGATAGCGGATGCGGCTGCCGAACTGGATCAGACCGGTAGCCGGCAGGTCCGCCTCGTTGAGGAACACCCGCGGGGCGACATTGAAGTAATCCATCGCCGCATCCGGTTCCTGCACCACCAGGGCGGCCAGGCGGAAGTCGGCATCGCCGATGCTCACGGTGTCGCCCAGCCTGGCGTCGAGCGTGTCGGCCCCGGCCTGGGTCATCCACAGCGTCCCGCGCGCGGGGATACCACGTGCGTCGTGCTCCTGCGGCTGCTGCGCATCGACCACCCGGAACGCGCCGCGCAGCGGGAAGCCCTCGCCCAGCCCGCGCAGGTCGCCCAGCCGCAGCGAGGCATCCTCGCCCTTGCCGACGCGGATCATCGTGTCCAGTTCGGTGGTCTGGGTGCGCTTCAGGCCCGGTGCCTGCGCGGCCTGCAGCAGCTCACCCTTGAGCGCGGTATCGCTGCGCACCACCGCATCGCCGCCCAACAGGCGGTTGGCCTCGATGGCCAGCGCGCGCTCGGCGCGGTCGGTGACGAAGCCCACTGCGGTGACCGCCACCACCGCCAGCACCAGCGCGGCCAGCAGGATGCGGATCTCACCAGCGGCCAGGTCGCGCCGCAGCTGGCGCCAGGCCAGCGACAGGCTTCTCATGCGCCCACCAGCTTGCCGGCATCCAGGCGCAGGCTGTGTCCGCAGCGCGCGGCCAGGCCTTCGTCGTGCGTGACCAGCACCAGGGTGGTGCCGCGGCTGGCATTGAGGTCGAACAACAGCTCGATGATGGCCGCGCCGGTGTGCTGATCCAGATTGCCGGTGGGCTCGTCGGCGAACAGCACCCGCGGCCCGGTGACGAAGGCGCGGGCCAGGGCCACGCGCTGCTGCTCCCCCCCGGAGAGCTGCCGTGGATAGTGACCCAGCCGCCCGCCCAGGCCGACCTGCTCCAGGATCTGCCGCGCCGGCGTTTCCGGATCGATATCGCCGCGCAGCTCCAGCGGCAGCATCACATTCTCCAGGGCGGTCAGCGAAGGCAGCAACTGGAAGCTCTGGAACACGAAGCCCACCGCTTCGCCGCGCACCCGGGCGCGGCCATCCTCGTCCAGCGTGGACAGGTCCTGCCCGGCCAGCAGCACGCGCCCGCCGCTGGCCGTATCCAGTCCAGCTAGCAGCGACAGCAGCGTGCTCTTGCCCGAGCCGGAGGCACCCACGATGGCCACCGTATCGCCCGGGGCGATCCGGAAGCTGATGTCGTGCAGGATCGTCAGCGGACCGCCCGGCAGCTCGACCTGCTTGCGCAGGTGCTGCACGTCCAGGGCCATGCTGCTGGCCGCGCTGCCGGCGGTGGATGCGATGGCGGAGGTTTCATCGTGCAGCGGGGTCGGCTGGGACATCATGTTCCTTCGATCGCATCGGAGACGTGGGATGACATCAGGTTATGCAGTCTGGCGCCGTCGGGTGCAATGTGCCGTCGGTCCTGTCCTGCTGGCGTTGTTGCTGATGGCTTCACCTTCGCTGATGGCCCAGCAGGCCGCCGCGAAGGCCAAGACCGTCCTGGTGATGGGCGACTCGCTCTCTGCTGCTTACGGCCTGTCGGCCCCGCAGGGCTGGGTGGCGCTGACCGCGCAGCGCGTGCAGCAGCAGAAGCCGGACTGGCGGGTGGTCAACGCCAGCATCAGCGGCGAGACCACCGCCGGCGGCGCCTCGCGCGTGGCCGCCGAGCTCAAGCGCCACGCACCTGACGTGATCGTCATCGAGCTCGGCGCCAACGATGGCCTGCGCGGGCTGCCGCTGGCGCAGTCGCGCGCCAACCTGGACAAGATGATCACCACCGCGCAAGGCGCCGGCGCGCGCGTGCTGTTGATCGGCATGCAGATCCCGCCGAACTTCGGACGCGACTACACCCAGGGCTTCCAGGCCATGTTCAAGACCCTGGCCCAGACCCACAAGACCGCCTTCCTGCCGTTCCTGCTGGAGCCCATCGCCAGCGACCGCGCCAATTTCCAGGACGACAACCTGCACCCGGTGGCCGCGGCCCAGCCCAAGCTGCGCGACCATGTGTGGACGCAGCTGGGCCCGCTGCTGAAGTAGATCGGACGCCTCGTCAATCGGTGCCGCACAACCAAGCCTCAACGAAGGCTTCATGGCGGGACAACATGCGGCTGGACAGGATGGGGACGCCAACCACCCACCTGCAGAGGCATCGATATGTTGCGAGCAATCTTCGTCGGCGGCGTCGTGGACAACAGCGAGATGGACATGGACGGCGAGCGGCCCCCGGTGCATTACCCGGAGAACGGCGGCAGCGGCCATGCGCGCTATCGCCTGCATCTGGTCGGCGAACGCGAGGACGGCAGCGTGGCCTATGCGGTCTACGGCGCGCCGGACGTGCCGGAAGACGAAGTGGAGCGGATCACCGAAGAGCGCGGCTATGCGCGTCGGTTCGATGCCCAGCCCTCACCGGCGCCACAGACGCATTGACGCGACGAACGCGCCTATCGCCAGGTTCCTGGCATCTGGGTGATCCGATAACGTGCCGCCCCGGTACCGGAGTGCCCGACTTACTGCTGCAGCCTTGAAGCCAGCCATTGTCCCCGCGCTGCGGCTGGCTCGGCCAGCAGGGCATCGCGCAGGGCCTGGCGGTCCTGTGGCGGCGTGCGTTGGATCAGCACCGCCAGCGATGCCCGCTCGGCAGGGGCCATCGACCTGACCGCCTGCAACAGCGCGTCGTGCTGCGCCTCGGGCACGAAGGCCAGCAGCGGATGCAGTCCTGCGTAGTCAGCTCCCAGTGCCGGCCCCAGGCGCCAGCCATGGCGAACCAGCCGGTCCTGCGCGTCGAAGGTCGCCTGCAGCCGCTCGCGCTCGGCGGCGGGCAGTGCATCGAACCGCGCGGCGGCCTCGGCCAACTGCTTGCGCTCGCTGTCGCTGAGCGCCGATAGCGCGGCGTAGCGCGCGCGGATCTCCGCACGTCGGCCGGGCGAAAGCGACTGCCATGCCTTCACCGTCGCTTCCGCGATCACCGGGGCCGGGCCATCATCGGTGGAGATGCCCGCCACTTCGCTCGCTCCCGCGGACGCGGCCGCCGTCGCGGCCTGCGTTCCCGTGGCGGGAGCGGCATCAGGGCCCGGCAGAATCTTCCAGATCACCATGCCAGCCACGCCGGCCAGCAACAGCCCAGCGGCGGTCAGGACGCTAGAGCGCTGCATCGCTGCGGTCGTCCTCGGTTTCGGGTGCAGTGTCTTCCGGTGCCTGGTCCTGCGGCGGCCGGGCATCGACCGCGCCAGCCGCATACCAGGCCAGCAGATCGGCACGCTCGGCCAGCGCGCGGCCCTGGGCATCGGCCAGCAGCCGCGCATCGCTCGGCGTCGGCGGCCCGGGTTGCGCCGCCGGCGCATCGCCCAGCGGCTCGGCCGGCGTGGGCCCGTCCTGCGGAATCAGGGAAATCCCATCGGCTCCGGCTTCCGGCGCGTTGCGCGGTCGTGCCGGCGCGTCGCTGCGCAGGTAGTAGCCGGCCACGATCGCCGCCGCGCCGAACAGCAACAACAGCGCCGCGATCCAGCTCCAGTGCAGCCGGCGGCCACGGGCGGGCCGTTCGGCCTTGGGCCTAGCGGGAGTAGCGGCGGGCTTCGCGGGGGGAGCCACCGCAGGCGCCGGTTCACGGCCGACGATGGCCAGCTCGCGCAGCTGCTCCAACCGTTGCAGCGTCGCCGGCTCCAGATTGCGCAGGCGCAGCTGGATCGCCTCGGCCAGCGCCCGCCAGCCCTCGGCGTCGGGCTCGCCCTCGGCATCGCGTGGGCAGCCCTCGGACAGCGCGATGCGATAGCCCTGCAGCGTGGTGGACATGGCCGCGGCGGCGGCGTCTTCCTCCAACCCGGCCACCAGGCGCAGCAGCAGCGCCAGGCGCGGCCCGCTGGCATCGTGCAGGGCCTGGAACCCGGGCACCTTGGGGACCTGATCGCCCGGCTGCCGCAACTGCGGCATGGCCGCCAGCAGGCGCCAGAACCGGTCGGGCCAGGCGGCCATCGGCAGCGTCGCGGCCTGGGTGCGGAAGGCACGCAGGGCGGCGATCAGCGCCTTCTCGGCCAAGGCCGCGCTGCCGGACTGCAGCTCGGCCAGGACCAGGCCACGTCGTTCCACGCCCTTGAGGAAGGCCGACACGGCGGCGGGTGCAACGGAACTGGGCGTGGCGGACATCAGTGCTTCAAACCGGACTTGGCGCACATGATAGCGACCCCGCCTGCCGGGCAGGTCCGCCGGCCTTCACGTCATGTCGTCCCAAAAGCGGTCAGCCCACGGCAGGTCAATGGCTTACGCCCAAAGACGTTGTGCACAGCGGTCATCCAATCTTCATAAGGGACGGCCCACGCGCCCCGGGACGCCATGTTTCAACTTGGTTTCACACCTAAGTACATGATCCAAAAGGATAAAGTGCGCCTGGTGTTTTTTTCGCCAAATTAACCTCAGGCCAGTGTGAACGGCCATTTCGGCGTGGAGCCAAGCCACGATGCACAGGCTTATCCACAGGCGGTGTGGATAAGGGGGAATTCCCAATCGTGACGGGCAGTTGCGGTCCATTCATCACCGCCGGGCCAGCTCCATGCTGCAACTTCACATGACCTGCAGCTCGGTGAACTGGCCCGCTAGACTGTCCCGATGCCCCCGGTCACCACCCTGCGCGTCGCTCTGCCGGTCCCCCTGCCGCGCGTGTTCGATTACCTGCCGCCAAAGAGTCTCAAAGTTGAGGGAGAACTATCCGGGCGACGGGTCCGGGTGCCCTTCGGCAGTCGCGAGCTGGTCGGGTTAATTGTCGGCGAAGGCGAAGCCCAGGACGCCGACGCACTGAAGCAGGCGCTGGAACTGCTGGACCCGGCCCCGCTGCTGGCCGGCGAGCTGTGGCAGTCGCTGCAGTGGCTGGCCCGCTATACCCATGCTCCGCTGGGGGAGGTGCTGGCCACTGCCTTGCCGGTGCCGCTGCGGCAGGGCGAACCGCTGGCAGAAACCCGCCCCTGGGCCTGGCAGCTGACCGAAGCCGGCCACACCGGCGCGGCCAGCCTGCGCACCGGCACCCGCCCCCAGCGCCTGGCTGAGCTGCTCCAGGCCGGCACGATGGCCGAGGCGCTGCTGGACGACCGCCTGGAAGGCTGGCGCGAGGCCGCACGCAATCTGGCCAAGCGCGGGTTCGCGATACGCGTCCTGCAGGACGCGGCGACCGCCGCGCCGGTGCCGGCGTTGACCCTGACACTCAATCCGGAGCAACAGGAGGCCGTGGCGGCCCTGCGCGCCGGCGCGGGCTTCCGTCCGATCCTGCTGGAGGGCGTCACCGGCAGCGGCAAGACCGAGGTCTACCTGGAGGCCATCGCCGACTGCATCGCCGCCGGCCTGCAGGCGCTGGTGCTGGTGCCGGAGATCGGCCTGACCCCGCAGACGCTGGCGCGGTTCCGCCGCCGCCTGGGCGTGCCGGTGCACGCGCTGCACTCGGGCCTGTCCGACACCGAGCGTGCGCAGACCTGGGCCGCCTGCTGGCGCGGCCAGGCGCAGGTGGTGGTGGGCACCCGTTCGGCGGTGTTCGCGCCGTTGCCGCGGGCCGGCCTGATCGTGATCGATGAGGAGCACGACGGCAGTTACAAGCAGCAGGACGGCATCCGCTACCACGCCCGCGATTTCGCCCTGGTGCGCGGCAAGGCGCTGGACGTGCCGGTGATCCTGGGCAGCGCCACGCCCTCGCTGGAGACCCTGCACAACGTCCACGCAGGCCGCTACGGCCATCTGCGGTTACGCCAGCGCGCCGGCACCGCGCAGGCGCCGGAGGTGCGCGTGGTGGATGTCCGCAAGCGCCCCCTGGAGGCCGGCCTGTCGCCGGAAACCTTGGCCGCCATCGACCGCCACCTGGGTCAGGGCGGCCAGGTGCTGGTGTTCAAGAACCGCCGCGGCTATGCGCCGGTGCTGCTGTGCCACGACTGCGGCTGGAGCGCGCACTGCCGGCGCTGCAGCACGCCCCTGCACAGCTCGCCGATGACCGTGCACGCGGCCGGCAAGCGCCTGCAGTGCCACCACTGCGGGCAGCGCCAGTCCGCGCCGCTGGCCTGCCCGGACTGCGGCGGCCTGGCCCTGCAGCCGCAGGGCGTGGGCACCGAGCGCCTGGAGGAAATGCTGCTGCAGCGCTACGCCACGGTGCCGGTGCTGCGGATCGACCGCGGCACCACCGCACGCAAGGATGGCCTGGAAAAACTGCTGGCCCAGCTGGCCGATGGCCCCGGGGTGCTGGTCGGCACGCAGATCCTGGCCAAGGGCCACGACCTGCCGCGGCTGACGCTGGTGGTGGTGGTCGGCGTGGATGAGGGACTGTTCTCCAGCGATTTCCGCGCCAGCGAGAAGCTGGCCCAGCTGCTGGTGCAGGTCGCCGGCCGCGCCGGGCGCGCGCAACGTCCCGGGCAGGTGTGGCTGCAAACCCACCATCCTGGCCACCCCCTGCTGGAGACCCTGGTCCACGGCGGCTATCGCGCCTTCGCCGATGCCGAGCTGGTGCAGCGCCAGGCCGCCGGCTTCCCGCCTTTCGCCCACCTGGCCCTGCTGCGCGCCGAGGCCAAGCACAGCGACCCGCCGCAAGCCTTCCTGCAGCTGGCGCGCCGCGCCCTGGAGGAGGCCAGCGGCGGGTCGCTGGAGATCAGCGGCCCGGTCCCGGCGCCCATGCCGCGCCGCGCCGGTTACCAGCGCATGCAGCTGATCGTATCGGCCAGCCAGCGCCGCGAGCTGCACGCCGCCCTGGATGCGGTCCTGCCCGCCCTGTACGAGCGCCAGGAGGCCCGGCGCGTGCGCTGGTCGCTGGACGTGGACCCGATCGACCTCTACTGAGTCGCGGCCGTCTTGGATCTGGCCTTGGCCTGCTTGGCTGCGGCCTGCTTGGCCGCCGGCTTGTTCTGCAGACGCCGCACGTACAGGGTCTTGCCGTCCTTCTTCACCTCGAACAGCCCGATGGCCGCGATCAGATCGCTGAGCTTGCCGTAGCCGTAGTTGCGCGAATCGAACGAGGCCTGGTTGGCGATCTGGCTGCCCACCGCGCCCAGGTGCGCCCAGCCCTCCTCGCCTTCAGCCGCCTCCACCGCGCTGCGCAGCATCTGCACCAGCCGCGTGTCCTGGCGCAACTCGGCGCTGGGCTTCCTCGGTTGCGCGGCGGTGCTGCCGTGCTCGGCCGGGTTCTCGGCGTCCGGCTGCTGGCCCAGCGCCTCCAGGTAGGTGAAGCGCGAACAAGCGTTGACGAACGGCGAGGGCGTCTTCTTCTCGCCGAAGCCGTACACCTTCACGCCCTCGGTCAGCAGCCGCATGATCAGCGGCGTGAAGTCCGCATCGCTGGAGACGATAGCAAAGCCATCCAGCTTGCCCGCGTACAGCAGGTCCATCGCATCGATGACCATGGCCATGTCCGAGGCGTTCTTGCCGCTGCTGTAGGCGAACTGCTGCATCGGCCGGATGGCGTATTCGTGCAGCACCTGTTCCCAGCCCCGCAGATGCGGGTTTTTCCAGTCACCATAGGCGCGGCGCACATTGGCCACGCCGTAGCGCGCCACCTCGGCCAGCACCAGGTCGATCTTGGACGCCGGCGCGTTGTCTGCGTCGATCAGCAATGCGATGCGTGTATCGGCTTCTGTCATGTCCGCCCTCCATTGACGAGATCACGGCACCAAGTATCGGACAATGCCTGCGAGGTCCGCGTCAGGCATGCGAACATTTCCCCATGTCGTTCCCGGTGCCCCGTCTGCCGCAGGCCCGCGCGCCCATGCCCGCGCCCGTCGCCCATTCCTCGCCGCGCGCAGCACCAGATTCCTCAGACGCCGATGTGATGGACCGCGCAGTCGCGCGACCGACATCGGCCGGCCAAGGCTTTCCCCATCCCAGTAGATCCTCATGACAAGCCAACCGCACCACATCGTGGTCGTCGGCGGCGGTTTCGCCGGCCTGTGGGCCACGCGCGCCCTCGACGATCCATCCGTCCGCATCACCCTGATCGACCGCCGCAACCATCACCTGTTCCAGCCACTGCTGTACCAGGTCGCCACCGCCGGGCTGTCGGCACCGGATATCGCCGCACCCTTGCGACACATCCTGGACGCGCAGCACAACGTGGAAGTGCGCCTGGCCGAGGTGACCGACCTGCACCCGCAGCAGCGGGAAGTGGAGCTGGGCGATGGCACCCGCGTGCGCTACGACACCCTGCTCCTGGCCGCCGGCGCCACCCACGCCTACTTCGGCAACGACCACTGGGCACCGTTCGCCCCGGGCCTGAAGACCCTGGACGATGCGGTGCGCCTGCGCCGCAAGATGCTGCTGGCCTTCGAACGCGCCGAGATGGAGACCGACCCGGCCAAGCGCGATGCCTGGCTGAACTTCGCCATCGTCGGCGCCGGCCCCACCGGCGTGGAACTGGCCGGCACGCTGGCCGAGATCGCCCGGCATACCTTGAAGGACGAGTTCCGCCACATCGATCCGCGCAAGGCGCGCGTGCGCCTGATCGAAGCCGGTCCGCGCGTGCTGCCCTCCTTCCCGCAGGACCTGACCGACAAGGCCCGCGCGCAGCTGGAGAAGCTGGGCGTGGAAGTGGTGACCGGCACCCCGGTGAGCGACATCGATGCCGAGGGCTACCGGCTGGGCGAGCACTTCATCGCGGCCAAGACCGTGGTGTGGGCCGCGGGTGTGGCGGCTTCGCCGCTGGCGCGCGCGCTTGGCGTGCCGCTGGACCGTGCTGGTCGTGTGCTGGTGCAGCCCGATCTGAGCGTGCCAGGGCATCCGGGGATCTTCGTCGGCGGCGACCTGGCCTCGGTACAGCAGGACGGCAAGCCGGTGCCGGGCGTCGCGCCGGCCGCCAAGCAGATGGGCAAGCACATCGCCCGCGCGATCAAGGCGCGCCTGGCGGGCAAGCCGACCACGCCCTTCCGCTACCAGGACTTCGGCAACCTGGCCACGATCGGTCGCATGGCCGCCATCGTGCACCTGGGCAAGCTGAAGTTCTCCGGCCCGCTGGCCTGGTGGTTCTGGCTGGCCGCACACGTTTACTTCCTGATCGGCTTCCGCAACCGCTTCGTGGTGCTGGTGAACTGGGCCATGGCCTATATCAGCTACCAGCGCGCCGCACGCATCATCTTCGGCGACGCCCATGACGAGCGAAAGCCCGGCGGGGACACGCGCTGACCGGCTGCTCGCCTGCAGCACGCATCGCGCCGCAGGCGCGATTGGCGTTGCGTACTGAGGCCACGCTCAGAGACACAGAGATCACAACCGACCGAGGCACGGCGTATGGCCAAGGGGCGACGCGATTTGGAAGCGCGCGCCTCGCGGCTGCATGCCCGGCCATCACCGGGCCTCGCTGCCCGCTGCAATTGCCGCAATGAGCGTTGAAGTGCGGCATCACCGCCACCTCGTCCCACAAAAAAGCCCCGCCGAAGCGGGGCTTTTCAATCTTGCGCTACGCGTGAATCAAGCAGCGAACAGCGCCTTCATCTTCTTCAGCGCGTTGGCTTCGATCTGGCGGATGCGCTCGGCAGAAACGCCGTATTCGTCGGCCAGCTCCTGTAACGTGATCTTGCTCTCCGAGTCCAGCCAGCGGCGACGGATGATGTCGCGCGAGCGCTGGTCCAGCGTCGCCAGGCCTTCGCGCAGCAGCTCCAACTGGTTGTCCTCGCTGTCCGCACGCTCGTACGCCTGCGAGGGATCTTCCTCGTTCGCACGCAGATACGCGGCCGGCGAAGGCGGTGCATGTTCCTCGTCCTCGTCGCTGGGCGCATCGAAGCCGACATCACGACCGGACAGGCGCGACTCCATCTCCAGCACCTCACGCTCGGACACATTCAGGTCCTTGGCCACGGCGCTGACCTCGGCCGCGTTCATCCAACCCAGGCGGGTCTTGGACTTGCGCAGGTTGAAAAACAACTTGCGCTGCGCCTTGGTCGTGGCGACCTTCACGATGCGCCAGTTCTTCAGGATGAACTCGTGCATTTCCGCACGGATCCAGTGCACGGCAAAGCTCACCAGACGCACACCCATGTCCGGGTCGAAGCGCTTGACCGCCTTCATCAGGCCGATGTTGCCTTCCTGGATCAGGTCGCCCAGCTGCAGCCCATAACCGTTGTACCCACGCGCTACGTGCACCACGAAACGCAGGTGCGAATGCACCAGCTCGCGTGCGGCATCAAGATCGTCCTCGTCGCGGAAACGACGCGCCAGCTGCTGCTCATCATCGACCGACAGCACCGGAATCTGGTGCACCGCGCCGATGTAGGCATCCAGCGAACCCAGCGCGCTGGGTACGGGGAGGTTGTTGGCAACCAAGGCTGTGGAAGCAGAGATCTGGTTCATGTGGTCCATCCTAGCAGTCGAAAGGTTGGACTGCTAACCACCTGGAAAGTTCCCCAGTGTTGCGCTAGCAGAACACAGGTGCCGATTTCATTCAGCTTTTAGCTGATTTCAGAACAGCCCAAAGGCGCGATTTATGACCGGACCGATGCTAACGAAAGCGATGTAAGGGGTCGGTGGACGCTTTTCAAGACGCCGCTGGCGCTGGCGACGCCGGGGCTGCAACGGCGGCAGCCGCCGGGGACGGGCCGGACGCCGGAACCGGGGCGCTGGCAGCGCCCTCGGTCTGGGTGGATGCTTCTGTTTCGGCGCCCTGGCTGGCCGCGGCGATCGGCGTGTCCGTCTTGGCCGCCTGGTCCAGCGCCTGCTTGTTCAGCACCACGATACTGATGCGTCGATTCACCGGACTGCGCGGGTCGGTCTTGTCGAACGGCACCGAAGCGGCCAGGCCCACCACCCGGGTGATCTTGGCTTCTTCCAGCCCGCCCTTGATCAGCGCCCGCCGCGCCGCATTGGCGCGCTCGCTGGACAGCTCCCAGTTGCCATAACCGTCCTGGGCATGGAACGGCGTCTCGTCGGTATGACCGCTGATAGCGATGCGGTGATCCTCGCCGGCCATCACCGCGCCCAGCTCCTTGAGGATCTCGGTGGCGTAGTCCTTCAGCGTCACCCCGCCCAGGTCGAACATCGGGCGATTGAGCTTGTCCACGATCTGGATGCGCAGGCCCTCAGGCGTCAGGTCGATCAGCAACTGGTCCTTGAACGGCGCCAGCGCCAGGCTCTTCTCGATCGCCGCTTCCAGCTCCTGCTTCAGCGCGGTCAACTGACGCTTGTCGCGCGCTTCGGCATCGGCCTTCTCCTCGGCCTCGCTCTTCTTCTGCCCGGCATCGGGACCGACGCCACCCGGGATCGCCATGGCATTGGAGGTCGGGATCATCTTGTCCGCAGCGCCGCCGGGGCCCAGCGAGCTCATGCCTGGGTTCTGCGCCTTGCCATTGAAGGCGCTGGGATTCTTGAAGTATTCGGCGATGGCCGCCTTTTCCTGCTTGGTACCGGTTCCGACCAGCCACATGACCAGGAAGAACGCCATCATCGCGGTCACGAAGTCGGCGTAGGCCACTTTCCACGCGCCACCGTGGTGGCCACCGGCCACCTTCTTGACGCGCTTGACGATGATGGGGGGCTTCTTGTCGCTCATGACGGATCAGCGGCTGCCGCGCAGGTGGGCTTCCAGGTCGGCGAACGCCGGACGCACGTCGGAGAAGAGCAGCTTGCGCGCGAACTCCACCGCGGTCGAAGGCGGATAGCCACGAAGACTCGACACCAGCGCCATCTTGATGATCTCGAACGCCTTGCCTTCCTCATGCGCGGCGTGGTGCATGGCCGAAGCCAGCGGGCCGATGAAGCCATAGCCCAGCAGGATGCCCAGGAAGGTGCCCACCAGCGCGGCGGCGACGTGGTGGCCGATGATCGCGGTATCGCCACCGATCGAGGCCATGGTGATCACGATGCCGAGCACTGCCGCGACGATGCCGAAACCCGGCAGCGAGTCGGCCAGCACCTGCACGGCATGGGCCGGTTCGGCGGCTTCCTGGTGATGGGTTTCCACCTCGATCTCCAGCAGCGCTTCCAGCTCGTGCGGCTCGAGGTTGCCGCTGACCATCAGGCGCAGGCAGTCGGTGGTGAACTCCATCAGGTGATGGTCGGCCATCAGCTTGGGGTACTTGGAGAACACCGGGCTGGCCTCGGGATTCTCGACATCCTTTTCGATGCCGATCATGCCTTCCTTGCGCGCCTTCATCAGCACGTCGTAGACCATCGACAGGATGTCGATGTAGTCCTGCTTCTTGTACTTGGCGCCCTTGAGCAGCTGCGGGATGGACTTCATCGCGCGCTTGACTACCTTGCCGGAGTTGGCGGCAAGGAAAGCACCGAATGCCGAGCCGGCGATGATCAGCACCTCGTAGGGCTGCCACAGCGCAGCAATCTCGCCATGCGACAGCACGAAGCCGCCGAGGACGCAGCCGACAACAACGACAAAGCCAACGATGATGAGCATGGCGCAAGCACGACACAGGGGAGACCCAGCTGATATCGGCGCGACTCACCAGAAGTTAACTTGCCACCCCCAACTGGGATGCCGACCCCAGCCGGGCAGCAGCGCCGTTGCCATGGCCGTGGCCATGGCCGTGGCCGTGGCCAGGGTCCGGTATGACCCGGCGGCGGCTCGGCAGCAGGAAACAGGCAGCAGGAAACAGGCGGCTGGTGGTAGGTGGCTAGCACAGGCGGGAACGCGGCACGGGGCAAGGTCGGTCGGCCCGGCAGCTGCCGGCCGCCCCGGGGCGGCACTGGCCTCCCCAACCGTTCGCGCTCTGCGGCGCTTGAGCTCCTCACCGGCACAGGTCCGGGCTACACCGCGCCCGAGCACTTCGCGCTGAGCGCCAGCGGCCCAATTCCCCGCTGCGTGCGCGCCGGATCAGGGCTTTGATCCCGGCCTTCCAGTCCGAGAATGTCGTGCCCGTCCCGCATGCCGACCTACCCGACACGCATCGCAACGCCACGCGCAGCTCGACGCTGCAACTGCTGGACGCTGGCACCACGTCGCGCCTCTCCAGCCCACCCCCACAGCCCGGCACACGATGGCCGTGGTGGCTGGGCTTCGTCCTGTGCGCCGGCCTGAGCTGGTGGATCGAACGCAGACGAGTCCCACATTCTCCCGGTCGTGATGCACCAAGCGCCTGAAGTTCGCGATGAGCCAGTAACGCAATCCATCCGCTCTTCGGGCTGAGTGCGCACGTCTCGCCCAGCCAGCCCGATTGGAGCAGCTAGAGGCACCCCCGGGGCAATCAGCCGCGAAGAGGCTTCATTGATAAAGCCTCTTCGCGCCTGATGGCCCTAGGCCACCTCGAGCCGCTCCCACAGATGCGGATGTACGCCCTCCGCAGACGGCCGGCATGCCAAAGCGAAGCGTTGGCCCGACGATGGTCTGTCGCAGGTGACATGGTCCTTGTCGCTCTATTCCTCACAGCGAGCCGAACACATGTTGCGCAAGCGCCACAGGAGCTTTCTGTGGGAGCGGTTCGAGGTGGCCTAGGGCCGCTCCCCCAGGTTTCTACGCTTCAACGTGCACGAGCAAGTTTTTGGCCCAGAGGCGCGAAGACGCAATTCTCAGCTGCGGCGGCTTGCCCAATGAATCGGCGGGCCGCCTTAGCGCGACGCATGCCGGTAGCCCCGGCAGTCCATGAAGCAGCAGGCGTCAGGCAGTTTTCCGCCTTCCCCAGGTCAAGGGCATGCACTCAACGCTGTGCCACTTTTATTTCGCGCAAAGACAAACCCCCAGCTTTTGGCTGGGGGTTTGCGGGAAAAAGACCCTGGCGATGACCTACTCTCGCATGGCTTGAGCCACACTACCATC
>Ga0209257_1001774_pt1 | contig 23862 bp, 25 predicted proteins | sample AraplaCvi_mCL_r2_FD_184277 | JGI IMG/M metagenome (GOLD analysis project Ga0209257, IMG submission 184277) | Arabidopsis root microbial communities from North Carolina, USA - plate scrape MF_Cvi_mCL_r2 (SPAdes) (version 2) | ecosystem: Host-associated > Plants > Roots > Endosphere | place: USA...
GGCACCACCGGCAACGCCCGCGGCACTCCGCCGCACCTGCACTACGGTGTGTACTGGAAAGACGGCGCCCACGATCCGTTGCCCCTGCTGAAGGCTTACGCCCGCTAAACCGCGGGGCGATCCGGTGGAACAGTCCATCGCGGTCGGGGGGCTCGTTGCGTCACTACGGCGCACCTATCTTGTCTGGGCATTCCCGCGCTGCCGAATTCCGTGCCATGGCCAACAACTCCCACCGCTACCGCATCACCGTCACCCCCATCGAAAGCGATGGCCTGCAATGCCGCGGGCGCTGCACCATCGAGTTCGAACACAGCTGCCACGACGACTGGATGCGCATTCTGGAAGCGATGCAGCAGCAACGCGGCTTCAGCGGCGACGAGCGCGCCGCCCTGACCGTTGGCACCAAGCTGCTGAGCGGCCTGATGCTGAATCACCGCAAGGACGCCGAGGATGTGTTCGCGCCGCTGCGGCCGCATATGGGCAAGTTCATCGCCGGCTTGAAGCAGGACAACGCCGGGGTCTAGCCCGCTGCGGGTCCGGCCGCTTCATATTCGATATCCTTGCCGCCGACACTACCGGCAAGGAATGGCTATGAACCTGGGGCGCGCCTCCCTACCCAAGTACCTGGCCCTGTCGCTGATCGGCGGCGTGGGCGGTTTCGTCCTGATCCTGCTGGTCCGGGGCTCGCAGACCGAACGCTGGCTCATGATTGGTTGTGCGTTGTTCGCGCTGGCTTTCCTGGGCTACGTGGTCTGGTTGCTGGCGTTCAAGAACAAGTCGACCCGCACCGCCAGCCCGGAGCAGAAACAGCAGGCGCTGCAGTTCGCCCCGTCGCCGGGCAAGGGCGTCATCTACCTGTATCGCAGCCAATTCGTGGGGTTGCTGGTGGGCCTGAACGTGGTGCTGGACGGCCAAGCCGTGGGCCAGACCCGCGGGTTCCGTTTCTACCGGCTGGAAGTCGCGCCCGGCAAGCACGTGCTGAGCGGCGACGGCAAATGTCCGGAACCTCTGGAAGTGACCGTGGCCGAGGGCGAGATCGCCTACGTGGAACAGGAGATCGTGATGGGGATGGTCAAGGGCAGCTACCGGTACAACCGCATCACCGATATACCCAAGGCGCAACAGGCGATCTACGGCTGCAAACTGTTGCTGGGCGCGGGTTGACCGCTGCCGTGCACAGGGGCAATCGCCTATGAAAGCAAAAACAGCCTCCGAAGCCGTCACCCTGCAGCACATCCCCAATCCGGCCCGGCGATGGTCGAGGACTTCAAGGTGCTGGGCATCGCCCGGCCGGCCCAACTGGCCGGCGCCGATCCTTTCGGTCTGTACCAGCGCCTGTGCCGGATCACCGGCACGCGCCACGACCCTTGCGTCTTGGACACCTTCATCAGCGCGGTGCGCTTCATGCAAGGCGAACCTGCGCGTCCCTGGTGGCACTACACTGAAGAACGCAAACACCGCCATCCCGATATCTAGGTCTGCACTGCAAGGCGACTGCAACCGCCAGAGCAGCTACGCGTCCGTGCGCCCCGACTTGGATTGAAGCTGCGTTCACTCGTCGAGGCTAAGGTGCGTACTGTCCATTGCCCGCTTCAGGAAACCACGTAATGACTTCCGCACTCGGCACCCCTTTCAAGGCAGCCTGTCTGGCGCTATTGCTGGCCACCGGATCTGTAGCAGCGCAAACACCCAGCAACGAGATCAGCGTGGCCACGCCCCAGGTGCAGCAATACCTGGACAGCGCCTTTCCGCGGGAGTACGACGCCCTGGGCGGCTTGTTCACCCTGACCGCCCGCGACCCCAAACTCACCATTCCGGCGCAAGGCGAGCGTTTGCTGATGGCGTTCTCGGCCAGTGCCTCGTCGGGCGGCGGCAGCGCTACGCCGGTGGGCCGCATCCAGATGAGCAGCGGCTTGCGCTACGATCCGCAGGACTTTGCGCTGTACCTGGATCAACCCACCGTCGACGACGTGCAACCCGCATCCCCAGGCCATCGCGTGGACGAGCAGACCCGCATGCTGCTCAACCTGTGGCTGGCCGACTACGCCAGGAAAGAGCCCCTGTACAAACTCGACCCCGCCCTGCTGGCGAATTTCGGCAGCGTGAAAGTGGAATCGGCGCGCATCGAGAAAGGCCACATCGTGGTGCGTTTCAACCAACCCGTAGGCATGCCGGACCTGAGCGATGCGCCGGCGAACTGATGCGCTTCTGCTCGCGCTGACGTTGTGCGCTTGCGTGACGGCCTGCGGACCAACCGAATCAGACTCTCCCACGCCGGCGCCCGCGCAGCAGGATGCCACTGTCGTTGCGGCGCCTTCCCCGGCGCCTGCGACTGAGGCGGAACCCGCCGTGGCGGTAGACGCCAGCGATGCAGCTACCCCTGCCGCAGCCCGGCAAGTCGTGGTCGACTACTACGCGGCCATCGATGCAGGCGACTATCAGAAAGCCTATGCGCTGTGGAGCGACAAGGGCATGGCCAGCGGGCAGACGTTCGAGCATTTCAGCGGCGGCTACGCCAATACGCGGTCGGTGCGCGCCGTCGTGGGCGAGCCGGCGGATGAGGAAGGCGCGGCCGGTTCGCGTTACATCCAGGTGCCGGTGGAACTGAATGCGATTCAACGCGATGGCAGCGAACGCCGATACCGTGGTCGCTTCACCCTACGCGCGGTGATGGCCGATGGCGCCAGCCAGGAACAGCGGCGCTGGCATCTGGCTTCTGCCGAGATGCAACGTATAGCTCAGTGATCGATTGACGGAGATCTGCACTGTCCCGTTTCTTTCATCCCGAGCACCCCTTGTCATCCCGAGCGCAGCGAGGGATCCGCTTCTTCTCCCGCTGCCAAGCAGATCCCTCGCTGCGCTTGGGATGACATCCGAATTGTCCAGGCCCTTAGGCCCTTATCAGAAACGATCCCAGATGCGCTCCGCGCTCTTCAGATCTCGAAACGATACGACAGCTTCACCAACAGCTGTTCGTCGTCGCGCAGATCGAAGCTGTCGCCCAGCAACTGCCCCGTATCGTCAGAGTGCCCTTCCTGGCGGTAACCGCCCCGGCCGTAGACGACGTAGAGATAGGAAAGCGGCGCCAGCTCATAGCGGTAGCGGATCTGGAAGCCGAGGTTCTTCACGCTGAAGTCGTCCACTTTGTCGGCACTGACCACCGCGTTTCCAGCTCCGTCCACGAAATAGGTCTGGCGCATGTTCGCGTCCAGCGCGATCGCCTGCAGCTTCACCCGCAATTCCTGTTTGTTGCTGATGGTCCAGTCGAGGCCGGCATTCAGATGGACCTCACGCCCGTCGTAGCTGCCCAGTAGATCGCTTTCGCGGTTCCACACCAGCCAGTCGGGGGTGTGGTCGGCGTAGAGGCCGGCGCTCAGGCTGAAGGCGTCGCTGATGAAGTAGGTGGGTTCGTAGCGCAGGCTGTAGCCGATCTTTGAATTGCCCGACAGGCCACCGGAGAACAACTCCGCTTCCAGTTCGTGCCCCCAGCTGCCCTTGCGCGGCCGCTCGTATTCGAAGAACGCATTGAAGTTGCCCGGCCGCTTCACCGAACCGTGGCCACGGGTAACCAGGTCGTCCACGCCGGCGCCGTTGATGTTGATCTGGCCGTATTCGTAACTGCCGTCGCGCAGCCGGCCTTCGCGGCTGATGCGGAACTGGTCGTTGAGCTTTTCGCCATGGTCATTGTGGCTGCTGCTGGCCCGCCAGCGCCATTCCTTGGACGAATAGCGCGAGCCTTCCGGTTGCTGGGCGAAACGCTTGCGCACTTCCCAATGCAGGTAGTTGGTGCTGTTGCGCGACAGGTAACCGGCGTCGTTGATCTCCAGCTCGTTGCCGAAATGCATCGCGATCCACTGTTGACGCCAGCCGTGGTCCATCTGGTAATCGGCCCACAGGGTGCCGCCCAGATCGCTTGTGGTCTGTCCCGAATCTTCTATCCGGCTGCCGAACACGCGAGTCTGCACATTCCAGCGTTGGTTGGGACGCCAGTTGTGATCCACGCCCAGCACGGTGGCTTCGCGGTTCAGGTACGGCCGATCCACCCGGGTCAGCATCAGACCCAAATTCTGGCTGCCGAAGTCGCGCACCAGCCGCAAGGCCCCGAACGTGCGCCCCGCTTCGTCCGCCTCGTCGGCGAAGAACACGCCGTAGTTCGTGCCACCCAGGCTGCCGTTGACTTTGATCGCGGCGGTGATGTCGCCGGAACCTTTACCATCGTCGGCGGGGCCACCGATACGCCGGGTGTAGAGCAACTGGCTGAAGTCCGAGGGCGTGGTGTATTCGAACAGGCCCTGGTTTTCGGTAAAGAACGGCCGCTTGTCGCTGACGAAGGTCTCGGTGGCGCCAAAGTTGACCACCAGATCGTCGCTTTCCACCTGGCCGAAATCCGGATTGATGGTGGCCGTCATCTGGAACTGCCCGTTCGGCTTCCAGAAGATGTCGGCGCCGCCGTCGAACTCGCCGCCCCCGCCCACGTTGTCGTACAAGCCCGAAACGTAGGGCGTGACCGTCAGCAGCGATTGGCTGTACTGCGGCATCTGCACGGCGGTGAAATCGGACATGAAGCGCGGAATTTCGAAACTTGCGGCGGGCCAGGCCGAACGCTCGCCCGTGGAGCCGATCACGCGGTCCAGGTATATCTTCACGGTACGCAGGTCCCCATCCGCCTTGCGCATCGGCGCGATGTACCAGGGAATCAGCATTTCCACCGACCAGGTGTCGGCGTCTTCGCTGACGGCATGGCGCCAGTTGCCGTCCCAGTCGTCGTTGAAGTTGTTCTGGTTGCTGATCACCGCATCGGCGATACCGTCGGTCGAAGACACGGTGAAGTTGTAGCCGGTGCGGCCGTCGCCATCGAAATCCACCATCAGGTTGACCCGGTCCACCTGCGCTTCGAAGTCGCGCTGCACACGCTGGCGGGTACGCGGAACGCTGGCCGGCTGGGTGTTGCGGAAAGCCACCGCCAGGCCTTCGGGCGTGGCCAGGATCCAGGCTTCGGTCGGCTGCGAACCCGGCGTACGGGTCAGCGGCTGGGTCATGCGGAAGTCGTCCACATGCTGGGCGCCGGCCCACTCCTGCGGATCGATCCGGCCATCGATCTCCACCGCCAGCGCCGGTATCGCCGGCATCGACCATACGACCGTCACCCACGCCAACAGCCGCCCCCTGCCCACGAATTTGCGCATCGATTCCTCTCCTGGAGGCGCGCAGGTTAGAGGAGCCGTCGGAGACGCGCCCCTATCGTTAGTCATTGCAACCTTTTCGCCTCTTCCTGCATCACGCAGGAGAAGAGGATCATGCCGTGGCGTCGTGGGTGACGAAGGCGTTCTCGCCCTTGGGCAGCTCCAGCCATTCGGGATGCGCCAGTGCCCGGCCGATGTCGGCCAGCCCGGATTGCCAATGTTCGCGCATGGCCACCCTGCCGAACTGATAGTCCTTGAAATGGCCGAAGCGCGCACGGTCCCGGTAGATCAGGTGGATAAGGCTGTAGCGGCGATTGCAGGCCAATTGCTCGGCGCGCTGGCACCAGGGATTGCTGGCGCGCACTTCGGCGGGGATTTCTTCCAGCAGTTCGCGCAGCAAGCGCCGGTAATGCTGGCCGAGGCGCTGCATGTCGGTGATGGTGCGGGTGCGGCTGGAGTACTGGATCTCCTTCTCGCGCTCGGCCACATCCAGCAGGTTCTGCGGCAACTCGCCCTGCGCGTTCCACAGGTCGACCTGGAAGACCAGCGAATCGCGGCGCGGCTCCGAGTCGAACACCTGCGAAAGCGGCGTGTTGGAAACCAGACCGCCGTCCCAGAAATACCGCCCGTCGATCTCCACCGCAGGGAACGCCGGCGGCAATGCGCCCGAAGCCAGGATATGGCGCGCGTCCAGGCGCATGTGCGCGTTGTCGAAATACTCCAAATTGCCGCTGGCCACATCCACCGCACCCACCGAGACGCGGATGCCGCCATCGTTGAGCCGGTCGAAATCGACCATGCGCTCCAGCGTTTCGACCATGGGCTGGGTGGTGTACCAGCTGGCGCGCGTCGGCCCCGGCGCGGTGAAAGGATCCTCGCCGAACCAGCTGCGCGGCTGATAGAAACCGCGCTGGCCTTCGACCATCGCGCGCCAGGCTTCCCACGCATCGAGCCACGCGCGCGAGTCCTCGTTGATCTGCGTGAAACGCGCTTCCTGCCCCAGCGTGGTCGCCGGCAACAGATAGGGCTGGGAAATGGTTTCCCAGAACTCGCTCAACGCGTCCATACGCCGTTCCGGCGCATTGCCGGCGATCAAGGCGGTGTTGAAGGCACCGATGGAAATGCCGGCGATCCAGTTCGGCACGATGCCTGCTTCATGCAGGCCCTGGTAGACGCCCACCTGGTAGGCGCCCAATGCGCCGCCGCCTTGCAGGACCAGGGCGACGTTCTGCGGCTCGGGGGCGGCCTTCCTGCTTGCTTTCGAAGAAGGACGCTTACCTGCCGCTGACTTCGCCGACGGCTTGCCGGCGCGCTTGGCGACCATGAGTGCGGCCTACTGCATGTACCAGCCGTGGCTGACCACCACGCTCTGTCCGGTCAGCGCATTGCTGGGGAATTCGCACAGGAACCTCACCGTCTGCGCCACGTCCTCCACCGTGGTGAAGATGCCGTCCACGGTTTGGCCCAGCATCACTTTCTTGACCACTTCTTCCTCGCTTATGCCCAAGCTCTTGGCCTGCTCGGGAATCTGCTTCTCCACCAATGGCGTGCGCACGAAACCCGGGCAGACCACGTTGGCGCGCACGCCGTGTTTGCCGCCTTCCTTCGCCAAAACCCGCGCCAGCCCCAGCAGTCCGTGCTTGGCGGTGACGTAGGCCGATTTCAGCGGCGAGGCTTCGTGCGAGTGCACCGAACCCATGTAGATCACCACGCCGCCGCGATCGTCCTTGTACATGTGCGGCAGGACTGCCTTGGTGGTCAGGAAGGCGCCGTCCAGGTGGATGGCCAGCATCTTCTTCCAGTCCGAGTAGGCGTAATCCTCGATGGCGTTGATGATCTGGATGCCGGCGTTGGAAATCAGAATATCCACCGGGCCCAGTTGTTCGACCGCCTGCGCGATGCCGGCATTGACCGCGGCCTCGTCGGTGACGTCCATCGCCACGCCCATCGCGATGCCGCCTGCCAGGATGATCTCGTCGGCCACGGCCTGCGCGCCAGCGAGATTGAGGTCTGCAATGGCGATTTTGGCACCGGCCCGGGCCAGCGAATGCGCGATTTCCTTGCCTATGCCGCTGGCTGCGCCGGTGACTACGGCGACCTTGCCTTCAATGGGGGAACCCATGGATCGACTCCTGAAGCTGGTGGGGGTAACCGCCATAGTGTCGCAATTGGCGCGTTACAACATCGTACTTGCGTCCGATGGACTTACTTGGCGGCCTTGTCTTTGGGTTGAAGCATGGTGCCGGTGCACTTCTTGGACCCACAACGGCATTCCCAGATCTTCTTCAGGCGCGCGGTGTGCGGTTCGTCCAAGGTGATGCCGTAGTTGTAGGTCAGTTCTTCGCCCGGCTTGATGTTGCGGATCGCTTCGATCAGCACGCGGTCCTTCTTGCGGTTCTTGCCTTCGTGTTCGTCGATCACCGCTTCGCAGTTGGGATCGCAGCTGTGGTTGATCCAACGCGCCTTGTTGCCCTTGTGGTTGGCGTCGATGACGTAGTCGTCATTGAGCGTGAACAGGAAGGTGTGGCCGGATTCGACGTCGCCGGTGTCGTCCTTGTCCACTTCGGCATGGGTGCGGCGCTTGCCTTTGTACTCGACGACTTGTTCGCCCTTCTTGATCGGGGCGATGGCGAATACGCCGTTGCCATGGATGTCGGACTTGCGGGCTTCGATCTTGCGGGGCATGGGAGCTTCCAACGTAGGTTGCCGCCATTGTCGCCTGCCGGGCGCTTGATCGCCATGCACGCGGCGTTGGCGCTGTCCTGTCCGCGGTCGAGGCCGCGTTCTGATGTGATCGTCCCGGCAGATAGAGCGCACGTCATGCGAATCCGAAACTTGTGGTTGCCCTCCCTGGCGTGCCTGCTGGCCGCGTGCCAACCTGCCGCCGCGCCGCAAGCCGTGGTCCAGCCCGCGGTCGACCTGCTGGCCAAGGGCGAGTACCTGGTGAAGGTGGGCGGATGCAACGATTGCCACACGGCAGGCTACGGCGCCACCGGCGGCAAGACGCCCAAGGAACAGTGGCTTACCGGTTCCAATCATGGATTCATGGGTCCATGGGGCACTACCTACCCCAGCAATCTGCGCCTGAGCCTGTCGAAGATGAGCGAGGCGCAATGGCTGGTCTACAGCAGCACCTTCCACACCAGACCACCCATGCCCGACTTCACCGTGCGTGAGATGTCCGAGGAAGACCGGCGCGCCCTCTATCGCTTCATCGTGTCCCTGGGTCAGCCGGGCGATCCCGCCCCGGCATACCTACCTCCCGGGCAACAGCCCCCGCCGCCCTACTTCCAACTGGTCTTGCCTGCCGCGCCGGTAGACAGCGCCAAGCCTGACGGACAGGCCGCGAAGACCGCTTCCACTCCCTGAACAACCCCGGCTTGGCCGGCCGGACCTAAAAGCGTACAATTTCGGTACGCTTTTGGAATCCGCCCCGTCATGCTTCGCGTCACCAAGCTCACCGATTACGCCACCGTCGTCCTGACCGTGCTCGCCGCACGCCCGGACGACGTGCTGAGCGCGGCCGACCTGGCCGAAACCGCCGGTCTGGAAACCCCCACCGTCAGCAAGCTGCTCAAGCCCCTGGCCCAGGCCGGGCTGGTGGTCAGCCTGCGCGGCGTGCACGGCGGCTACCGCCTGAGCCGGGACGCCGCCGAAATCACCCTGATCGAGATCGTCGAAGCCATGGAAGGGCCGCTGGCGATGACCGAATGCAGCCAGCACGAGAGCCATTGCGGCATCGCCCACCAGTGCGGCGTGCGCGCCAACTGGCGGCTGATCAACGACGTGGTCGCCGACGCCCTGCGCGGCGTGACCCTGGCGCAGATGCTGAAACCGCTCTCCCCCTCTTCCACCGACGCCACGCGACGCTCCATCGCCGTGCACGTCGCCACCAGTTAACAACCTAGGCAGCCACGTGGCCACCGAAGCAATCCCGACCACGGCGACACCGGCGAAGAACGCCGAAATCGTCGAACAACTGGGCCGCCGTTACGACGCCGGCTTCATCACCGATATCGAGTCCGACAGCTTCGAGCCCGGCCTCAGCGAAGACGTGGTGCGCGCCTTATCGTTGAAGAAGCAGGAGCCGCAGTGGATGACCGATTGGCGCCTGGCCGCCTATCGCCACTGGCTGACCATGCCGGTACCGCATTGGGCGAAGTTGAACATCGCCCCGATCGACCTGCAGTCGGTCAGCTACTACTCCGCGCCCAAGGCCAAGTACGCCTCGCTGGACGAAGTGCCCAAGGAACTGCTGGACACCTACGACAAACTGGGCGTGCCGCTGCACGAACGCGCCAAGCTGGCGGGCGTGGCGGTGGATGCGGTGTTCGATTCGGTTTCCGTCGGCACCACCTTCCGCAAGGAACTGGCCGAGAAAGGCATCATCTTCTGCTCCATGAGCGAAGCCGTGCGCGAACACCCGGAGCTGGTCAAACAGTACCTGGGCAGCGTGGTGCCGGTGGGCGACAACTACTTCGCCGCGCTCAACGCCGCCGTTTTCTCCGACGGCAGCTTCGTGTTCATTCCCAAGGGCGTGCGTTGCCCGATGGAACTCAGCACCTATTTCCGCATCAATTCCGGCCATACCGGCCAGTTCGAACGCACCCTGATCATTGCCGAGGACAAGTCGTACGTGTCCTACCTGGAAGGCTGCACCGCACCCATGCGCGACGAGAACCAATTGCACGCCGCGGTGGTGGAACTGGTGGCGCTGGAAGACGCCGAGATCAAATACTCCACCGTGCAGAACTGGTACCCGGGCGATGAGAACGGCAAGGGCGGCATCTACAACTTCGTCACCAAGCGCGCCGAATGCCGTGGCGCGCGCAGCAAGGTCAGCTGGACCCAGGTCGAAACCGGTTCGGCGATCACCTGGAAGTACCCCAGCTGCGTGCTGATCGGCGACGATTCGACCGGTGAGTTCCATTCCGTCGCCTTGACCCATCACCGCCAGCAAGCCGATACCGGCACCAAGATGATCCACATCGGCAAGAACACCAAGTCGAAGATCGTCAGCAAGGGCATCAGCGCCGGCCGCGGCCAGAACAGTTATCGCGGCCTGGTCAAGGTGGAAAAATCGGCCGCCGGCGCGCGCAACTACACCCAGTGCGACAGCCTGCTGATCGGCAAGAAGTGCGGCGCGCACACCTTCCCCTACATCGAAGTGAAGCACCCCGACGCCATCGTCGAGCACGAGGCGACCACTTCCAAGATTTCCGACGACCAGATGTTCTATTGCCGCGCGCGCGGGATCAGCCAGGAAGACGCGGTGTCGCTGATCGTCGATGGCTTCTGCAAGCAGGTGTTCCGCGAGTTGCCGATGGAGTTCGCGGTTGAGGCCAAGAAGCTGCTGGAAGTCAGCCTTGAAGGTTCGGTCGGCTAACAAGAACCTTTGTCATCCCGAGCGCAGCGAGGGATCTGCTTCACCTCCCGCAGCCCAAGCAGATCCCTCGCTGCGCTCGGGATGACAACTTGATTATTGATACTGCCGCCAATGCGGCGCGAGAAATAAAACCATGCTGAAAATCGAAAACCTCCACGCCAGCGTCGCCGGCAAGGAAATCCTCAAGGGCCTTTCGCTGGAAGTGAAGCCCGGCCAAGTGCACGCGCTGATGGGTCCCAACGGCGCCGGCAAATCGACCCTGGGCAACATCCTGGCCGGTCGCGAGGGCTATGAAGTCACCGGCGGCTCGGTCATCTACCAGGGCCAGGACTTGCTGGAATTGGCGCCCGAAGAGCGCGCCGCAGCGGGCGTGTTCCTGGCCTTCCAGTACCCGGTCGAAATTCCCGGCGTCAACAACACCTACTTCCTGCGCGCCGCGCTCAACGCCCAGCGCAAGGCGCGCGGCGAAAGCGAGCTGGATTCCATGCAGTTCCTCAAGCTGGTGCGCGAGAAACTGGCCGTGCTGCACCTGAAGGACGAGCTGTTGCACCGCGGCGTCAACGAAGGCTTCAGCGGCGGCGAGAAGAAGCGCAACGAGATCTTCCAGCTTGCCGTGCTCGAGCCGAAGCTGGCGATCCTGGACGAAACCGACAGCGGCCTGGACATCGACGCGTTGAAGAACGTCGCCGATGGCGTCAACGCGCTGCGTTCGCCGGAGCGCGCCTTCCTGGTCATCACCCATTACCAGCGCCTGCTCGACTACATCAAGCCGGACGTGGTGCACGTGCTGTCCGACGGTCGCATCGTCGAAAGCGGTGGGCCGGAGCTGGCGCTGGAGCTGGAAGCGCATGGCTATGCCTGGTTGAAGGACCGGGTCACGCCTGAGAAGGCGGCCTGATGAGCGCGCTACTGGACTCGCTGGCCAGCGGCTTCCGTGGCGACAGCGCGCGGCGTACCGTGCTGGACGAGGTATTGCGCGACGGCCTGCCCGGGCCGCGCAACGAAGCCTGGAAGTACACCTCGCTGCGAGCGCTGGAGCGCCGCAGCTTCGCGCCGGTCGAATCGGTGCCGGAGATTTCGGTCGACCGGCTTGCGGGCATCCCTTCGCCGCGCATCGTTTTCGTCAACGGTCGCTATTCCCCGGTTTTGTCCGCCACCGACGAACTACCGCAAGGAATCAGCCTGCAGCTGCTTTCCGAGGTGCTCGCCACCGGCGGCGACTCAGCGCGGTTTCTCGCGCGCCGCTTCGAACGTCACGAGGAGATCTTCGCCCGCTTGAATGCCGCCTTGGCCAGCGAAGGCGTGCTGCTGCGCGCCGAACAGGGCGTGGTTTCCTATCTCCCCCTGCACCTGGTTTTCATGGGCGCCGTTGCCGATGCCGACCAGGCCTGGCACCTGCGCAACCTGATCGAGCTGCGCGAAGGCGCGAGTCTGTCGCTGGTCGAGCACCACCTGGCTGCAGGCGATCACGCGCACTTCTCCAATACGCTCACCCACGTGCACCTGGCGCGCGCTGCTTCGCTTGCGCATGCGCGGGTGCAGCACGACAGCGAACGCGCCACCGCGCTACTGCGTACCGATGCGGTGCTGGGCCGCGACGCGCGCTACCAGCGCACCGACCTGGAACTGGGCGCCGCGCTGTCGCGGCATGAGCTGAATGTGCGCCTGGAAGGCGACAACGCACAGTTGGTGGCCAACGGCGTGCTGCTGGCCGGCGGCAAACGCCATGTAGACACGCGGCTGGGCATCGAGCACATCGCCCGCGACACCTCCTGCGAACTGACCTGGCGTGGCCTGGGCACGGGCCGCGGCCGCGCTGTTTTCCATGGCGGAATCCTCATTCGCGAAGGCGCCGACGGCAGCGATGCCATGCTGTCCAACAAGAACCTGCTGCTGTCCGAGGGCGCGGAAATCGACACCCAGCCGGTGCTCGAGATCCATGCCGACGAAGTCAAGGCGGCGCATGGCGCCACCGTGGGACGCCTCGATGCCAACGCCCTGTTCTATCTACGCTCCCGCGGACTGCCGGAAGACCTTGCGCAACAACTGCTGACCGCCGCGTTCTGCCGCGAACCCTTGCTGCAGGTCTCCGACGCTGCGGTCGCCACGCTGCTCACGGCACAAATCGACCGGGCGCTGGCCACCGCTGGAGTGGCTTGAAGCATGAACGCCCCGCATAGCCCCGCCGCCGTCAGCCGCCCTGACTGGGACGTCATCCGCGCCGATTTCCCCTTGCTTACCCGCCAGGTCCACGGCAAGCCGCTGATCTACCTGGACAGCGCCAACACCGGCCAGAAGCCGGCTTCGGTGATCGAAGCGGTCGACGATTTCTATCGCCGCCACAACGCCAACGTCAGCCGTGCCGTGCATACCCTTGGCACCGAGGCGACCGACGCCTACGAAGGCGCACGCAGCAAACTGGCCCGCTTCCTCAACGTGCGCGCCGACGAACTGGTTCTCTGCAGCGGCACCACCTTCGCCATCAATCTGGTGGCCTATTCCTGGGCCTTGCCGCGACTGAAAGCCGGCGACGTGATCCTGGTGTCGCGCATGGAGCATCACGCCAACATCGTGCCGTGGCAGCTGATCGCCGAGCGTACCGGCGCGCGCATCAAAGTCGCCGAGCTGACCGCGGACGGAAGCCTGGACCTGCCGGCGCTTCATGCGGCGATGACGCCGGATGTGAAGTTGCTGGCGCTGGCGCATGTCTCCAATGTGCTGGGCACGGTGAACCCAGTTCGCGAAATCTGCCGCGAGGCCCGCAAGCGCGGCATCGTCACGGTCATCGACGGCTCGCAGGCCGCGCCGCATCGGCCGCCGGACGTGGCTGCCGTCGGTTGCGATTTCTACGCCATCACCGGCCACAAGATGTGCGGACCCACCGGCACCGGCGCTTTGTGGGCCCGACGCGAGCATCTGCAGGCCATGCCGCCGTTCATCGGCGGCGGCGAGATGATCCGCGAGGTGAGCTTCGAAGGCACCGTGTTCAACGACGCACCCCACAAGTTCGAAGCCGGCACGCCCAACATCGCGGGTTTCGTAGGACTGGGCGCGGCTGTGGACTACCTGCAGTCGGTCGGCATGGCGCATATCGAAGCGCGGGAAGGCGAGTTGCTCGCCCACGCGACCGAGGAGCTGCTGAAGATCGATGGCCTGCGTATTTTCGGACGCGCCCCGGGCAAGGCCGCGGTGATCTCGTTCCTGATCGAAGGCGCCCACGCGCACGATCTGGCCACCTTGCTGGATCTGGAAGGGGTCGCCATCCGGTCCGGCCAGCATTGCGCGCATCCGTTGCTGCAGTCTCTGGGCGTTGCCGCCACTTGCCGCGCGTCGCTGGCGTTCTACAACACGCACGATGAAGTGGAAAAATTCGTGGCCGGATTGAAAAAGGCACGCAGCCTGCTGGCCTGAGCCGCGTTACGCCATGGCGGAAAACGGATAAAATTCCACCATGACCCATCTGACTTTCCGCCCCGCGACGCTCGCGGACATAGACGCCCTGGTACTGCTGGTGACGTCCGCCTATCGCGGTGACGTCAGCAAGCGGGGTTGGACCACCGAAGCCGACATGCTCGACGGCCAACGCATCGACCCAGAGGTCCTGCGCAAGGATATCGAGCGCGAGCGCAGCCTGATCATCATCGCCGAGCGCGAAGCGCAACTCCTGGCCTGCGCGCACGTGGCGGAGGAGAACGGGGCCGGCTACTTCGGCATGTTTTCGGTCAAGCCCGACCTGCAGGGCGGCGGCGTGGGCAAGCTGCTGCTGGCCGAGGCCGAACGCATCGCGCGCGACGAATGGCGCCTGCCGGCGATGCGCATGACCGTGATCGACATCCGCGATGAGTTGATCGCCTTCTACGAGCGCCGCGGCTACCGCCGCACCGGCGTCACCAAGCCCTTCCCCTACGGCGACGAGCGCTATGGCATCCCCAAGCGCGACGACCTGCGTTTCGAAATACTGGAGAAGGCTTTCACCGGGGAAGGCGTGTGAGCGAAACCTGGACCTTCGTCTGCGCCGTCAGCGAGCTGCTTCCGGGTGAAATGAAGACCGCTTGGGACGAAGTGACTTCGGTGCCCATCGTGGTGTTCAACTACGACGGCGAGTATTACGCGCTCGAAGACAAATGCAGCCACGAGGATTTCGAACTCTCCGCTGGCGGTTACGACGCCGGGCAAGCCACCATCGAGTGTGTACTGCACGGGGCCCGCTTCGACATCCGCAACGGCATGCCGCTTTGCGCACCGGCCTACACCGGCGTACCCAAGTTCCCGGTCAAGCAGGAACACGACGCCATCTGGACCCGTGACGACCGCGAATAGACTAAATCGCAGCAAACTTCGGGCCTTCCAGCGTAGGGCGGGCACTGCCCGCCGAAACCTGGGCGAATCACTGCTTGGCGGGCAATGCCCGCCTACGCCATTCGTTTACGTCGCAGGAAACCGGGACCGCGCAGGACCCGGAAGGACGAAGTTGTAAAGAAATAGTTGTAACCGCGAATCATTCTCATTAACATTGCCGATTGACCGGGGCGCAAAGCCCCACTACTTCGAGCCGAGAATGAACTCCACCCTGCGCCTCTCCCCGCTTGCCGCCTCCTTACTGCTGGCCCTTTCGGCCCCAGCGTTCGCCGATATCGCCCCCGACAAGTCAGCCACCGAGCTCGACGCCGTCGAGGTGCAGGGCACCAAGATCGACAAGCCCTCTTCGGTCAAGTACACCGAGCCGCTGCTCGATACCCCGCAGACCATCACCGTGGTCAACAAGGCGACCATGGACCAGCAGAACCTGATCGGCCTGCGCGACGTGCTCAGCACCCTGCCCGGCATCACCTTCGGCGCGGGCGAAGGCGGCGGCGGTTACGGCGACAGCATCAACCTGCGCGGCTTCACCGCCAACAGCGACATCACCAGCGACGGCGTCCGCGACAGCGCGCAATACACCCGCACCGACAACTTCAACCTGGAGTCGATCGAACTGGTCAATGGCGCCAACTCGGTGTATTCGGGCGCCGGCTCGGTCGGCGGCAGCATCAACCTGGTCAGCAAGACCGCCCGCGAAGTGGACTCGCATTCCTTCACTCTCGGCGGCGGCACCGACGGCTACGGCCGCGTCACCGCAGACAGCAACTTCGACCTCGATAACGGGGTGGCCGTGCGCCTCAACGCCATGGCGCACCAGAACGACGTGGCGGGCCGCGACTACGAGGAATTCAAACGCTGGGGCTTCGCGCCGTCGGTCGCGTTCGGCCTGGGTTCGGATACGCGCTTCACCCTCAGCTATTTCCACCAGAGCGACGAGAACACGCCGCAGTACGGCGTTCCCTACTACCGCAACGCGTTCTACGATGGCGCGCTGCCGGGCGTGGACCCCAGCAACTACTACGGCTACCACAACGTGGACAAGCAGGAAATCGACGTGGACATGCTCACCGGCGTGTTCGAACACGATTTCAACGACCAGGTGACCCTGCGCAGCCTGGCGCGTGTCCAAAAGGCCGACCAGGTATCCACAGTCGATGCCACGCAGGGCACCTGGTGCATGCCCAACAATCTGACCCCAACCGGCACCTCCTGCACGGTAGGTACCGGAGCAACCGCGATCGTCGTACCAGTGGGCCAGTACCTGCCCAGCGGGCCCCGCGGCTACGTGCGCGACACCAGCAATGCCATCTCCATCAGCCAGACCGACCTTACCGCGCGCTTCAACACCGGTTCGGTCGAACATGCGCTGGTCGGCGGCGTGTCTTTCTCGCATGAAACCTTCGACCTGGATACCAGCAACCTGTTCCGCAATCCGGATGGCAGCAACCCCTTCCTTGCGCCGAACCACTTGCCTTTCATGGACATCTACAAACCCAACTCGCTATACACCGGTCCCATCAACAAGACGTTGATCGGACGCACTGCCGGCACACTGAGCAACCAGGCGGTTTACTTGTTCGACACCTTGAAGTTCAGCGAGAAGCTGTCGCTGAACCTCGGCGCGCGCTACGAGCACAACGAAGGCGACACCACGACCTGGGCGGTAACCACCGCCACGGGTCCTGCAGGTCCGATCGGCACCGTAACCGGCAAGAACGGCCAGTTCGAGAACGAAGACGACCTCTTCTCCTATCGTGCGGGCCTCGTGTACAAGCCCGTGCAGAACGGCAGCATCTATCTCGCCTATGCCAACTCCAAGACGCCGTCCAAGGCTTCGGTCAACGGTGCCTGCACAGCCGCCACTTGCGAAGTCGATCCGGAAACCGCGGTCAACATCGAGCTGGGCACCAAATGGGAACTGCTCGACAACCGCCTGGCGATCAATGCGGCCTTGTTCCGCAACGAGCGCGAGAACTACAAAGTTGCAGATCCGGGCAATCCGGCCAATCCAACCGGCGAGCAACAGCTGGACGGCCAAGCGCGCGTACAAGGCATTGCCCTTGGCATAGCCGGCAACATCACCCGCGAATGGTCGGTGTTCGCCAACTACACCTACCTGGATAGTGAAGTGCTGAGCGGCGTCTCCGCGTTCTGCCGCGCCAACCCCAGCCCAGCATGCGTCAACACCGCGGCCGAGCCAGATCCGCTGAAGGGAAACCCGCTGACCAACACGCCCAAGCATTCGGCCAGCCTGTGGACCACCTACCGCCTGAACGACTGGACCTTCGGCTACGGCGCTACCTACCAGGGCGAGTTCTACCTCAACAACAGCGACATCGTGGTCGCCAACAACGTGGCCAGTGTGACTCCGCTGTTCAAGACGCCGGACTACTGGACCCACCGCGCCATGGTCGGCTACCAGATCAACGACAGCATCGGCCTTCAGTTGAACGTCAACAACCTGTTCGATGAGGAGTACTACACGCGCATCCGCAACAACGGTTGGGCGACCCCGGGCGAAGGCCGTTCGGCGGTGTTGACCGCCACCTTCAAGTTCTGACCGGCGGTTGATGCAACACACTGCGGCCCCGCCCATGCACAATGGGCGGGGCTTTTTCATGGGTCGAGGCCACTGCCGATGCTGCTGAACATTCCCGACGTCCTCACTGCCGGACAGGTGGCCGCTTTCCGCGCAAAGCTCGATGCGGCCGACTGGGCCGACGGACGCATCACCGCCGGCTACCAGTCGGCCAAGGCCAAGGACAACGCCCAGCTGCCCGAAGACCTGCCCGTGGCCCGGGAATTGGGCGCGCTGGTACTCGACGCGTTGTCGCGAAACAGCACCTTCTTTTCCGCCGCGTTGCCCAAGCGGGTCTATCCGCCGCTGTTCAACCGCTACGCCGGCAGGCAATCGTTCGGCTTCCATGTGGACAACGCGGTGCGCTACGACCGCAGCCGCGGCGCGCCTGAAGCGGTTCGCACCGATTTGTCGGCCACGCTTTTCCTGTCGGCGCCGGAAGATTACGACGGCGGCGAACTGATCATCGAAGACACCTATGGCGTCCAGAGCATCAAGCTGCCGGCCGGGCATCTGGTGCTGTATCCGGGCACCAGCCTGCACAAGGTCACCCCGGTCACGCGCGGAGCGCGGGTCGCTTCGTTCTTCTGGATCCAGAGCATGGTCCGCGACGACGGGCAGCGCCGGCTGATGTTCGACCTGGACGTGTCGATACGCCGGTTGACCCAGGAGCTGCCCGATCACCCTGCCCTGGTGCAGCTGACCGGGGTCTACCACAACCTTCTGCGGCAGTGGACCGAGGTCTGAGGCCGTCCCGCGGCAATTGAGAGTGATTCTCATCTATGGTGTAATAGCGGTTGCTCCCCGCCCTCCGGAACCGCCGCTTGTCGCGCAACGCTCCTTCCACGGACATTTCCAGCAGCCAGCAGCGACGCGGCTTCTGGCTGCGCACGCTGCACCAGTGGCACTGGATCAGCTCGGCGGTGTGCCTGATCGGAATGCTGCTGTTCGCGGCCACCGGCATCACCTTGAACCACGCTTCGAAGATCGAAGCCAAGCCCGAGGTCGTCAACCTGACAGCGCAGTTGCCCGTTGATCTGCAGTCGGGGCTGGGAAATAGGAAGGAAGGGAACGCACCATTGCCCCGGCCCGCGGCGGACTGGCTGGGCGACCGCTTCGGCGTTTCCATCGGCGCGCGCGCGGCAGAGTGGTCGGAAGAAGAAATCTATCTGTCCATGCCCACGCCTGGTGCGGACGCGTGGCTGAGCATCGATCGAGCCAGTGGCGCGGTGGAATACGAACGCACCGAGCGTGGCTGGATTTCGTATTTCAACGATCTGCATAAAGGCCGCAACGCCGGACCGGCTTGGAGCTGGTTCCTGGATGTTTTCGCCATCGCCTGTTTGGTGTTCTGCATTACCGGACTGTTCCTGTTGCAGATGCATGCCAAGCAGCGGCGCATGACCTGGCCGTATGTCGGCCTGGGTTTGATCGTGCCGCTGTTGCTCGCCCTGCTTTTCATCCACTGATTCCCCATCGAGCGATCTCCATGTCCAAGATCAACGTCACCACCAAGCTGACCATCGCCCTGAGCGGTTTGCTGTCCCTTCCCGCTTATGCGGCGGAGTTGAACCTCAGCGTCGAAGTTCCGCAATTGAATGTAGCCGAGTACCACCGCCCGTACGTCGCGATTTGGCTGGAAGGCGCCGACCAGAAAGTCGCCGCCGACCTGTCGGTCTGGTACCAGATGAAAGACACCAAGGAAGGCCACGGCACCAAGTGGCTGCCCGACCTGCGCCAGTGGTGGCGCAAGTCCGGACGCACCTTGAAAGTGCCGGTGGACGGCGTGACCGGACCGACCCGGCCCGTGGGCAAGCACGCATTGAAATTCACCGACAAGCAGCCCGCCCTGGCGAAACTCGCACCGGGCAATTACACCTTGGTGGTGGAAGCGGCGCGCGAAGTCGGCGGTCGCGAACTGGTCAAGATTCCCTTCACCTGGCCGGCCAAGGCGCCGCAATCCGGCAAGGCGCAGGGCAGCAGCGAACTTGGCGCGGTGACCCTTGCGATCAAGCCCTGATGCGCAAGCATTCCCGTTTATCCCTTTCCACCTTGGAGTCACCGATGAAACGCACCGCACTCGCACTGCTTGTTTCTCTTGCCGTCCTGCCTTTCACCGCCACGGCCCACAAGGCCTGGTTGCAGCCTTCGGAAACCGTGTTGGCCGGCACCGATCCCTGGGTCACCGTGGACGCCGCGGTCTCCAACGACCTGTTCTATTTCAACCACGTGCCGCTGCCGCTGGAGCGCCTGGCCATCACCGCGCCCGACGGCAGCAAGGTCGATGCGCAGAACGGCGCAACGGGCAAGTACCGCAGCGTGTTCGACGTACAGTTGAAGCAACAGGGCACCTACCGCATCGCCATGGTCAACAGCGGCCTGTCGGCCAGCTGGGACGAAGCCGGCAAGCCCAAGCGCTGGCGCGGCACTGCTGAAAAATTCACCAGTGAAGTTCCGAAGGACGCCAAGGACTTGAAGGTCATGCAATCGGTGGGCCGGGTGGAGACCTTCGTCACCAACGGTTCGCCCAACGAAACCGCGCTGAAGCCGGTGGGAGAAGGCATCGAGCTGGTGCCGGTGACCCACCCCAACGACCTGGTCGCCGGCGAAGCGGCCAAGTTCAAACTGCAGATCGACGGCAAGCCGGCGGCCGGTCTTGAGCTGGAGATCGTGCGCGGCGGCACCCGTTACCGGAATGCGCAGGAAGAGATCAAGGTCAAGACCGACGGCAACGGCGAGTTCAGTGTGACCTGGCCGGAAGCGGGCATGTATTGGCTTGAAACGACCTCGGAAGACACCAAGACCTCGCTCCCGCAGGCCAAACAGCGTCGCCTGAGTTACGTGGCCACTCTGGAAGTACTGCCGCAATAATTTCGAAATGACGCCGCCCTCCCCTGTCCGTGGAAATACGGCAGGCAGGGCGGCGATTGCAGATGACGATCGCCCCGACAAGCCACCCGCAATCACCGGTTTCCCTACACACGCTGCATGGCCAAACCATGGGGACGTCGTGGTGCGTGAAACTGGTGGCGTCGCCGCGCGCGGATCTGCACGCGATGCACGCCGGCATACAGACGTGCCTGGATCTGATAGTCGCGCAGATGAGTACCTGGGAAGCCGATTCGGACATCAGCCGTTTCAACCGGGCTGATGCGGGCACCTGGCAACGGCTGCCGCCTGAGTTCTTCGCGGTGCTCGCCTGCGCAATGGAAACGGCGCGGGACAGCGATGGCGCCTTCGATCCCACGGTCGGACCGCTGGTGGAAACCTGGGGGTTCGGGCCAGCGGAGGGTCGGGGCGACGGCGGTGTTCCCGACCAAAGCGAACTTGCATCGGCAACGGCCCGACTGGGTTGGCAGCGCGTCTGCCTGCGGCCGCAGGACAGGAGCGTGCTGCAGCCCGGCGGGATCCGGCTGGATCTTTCGGCTATCGCCAAGGGATACGGTGTGGATCTGGTTGTCCGCCATCTGCGCGAAAGCGGCATCGCGGCGGCGTTGGTCGAAGTCGGCGGCGAACTGTACGGCTACGGCCGCAAGCCGGATGGCGGCCAATGGCAGGTTCTGGCCGAAGCAGTGCCGGAAGCCGACCACGACGCAGAATCAGCTTGCGTGATCGAGCTGGACGACATGGCGGTGGCCACCTCGGGCGACCACTGGCACGCGTTCGAACAGAACGGAACGCGTTATTCGCACACGCTGGACCCGCGCACGGGCAGGCCGGTGGAAACCGCAGCGGCCGCCGTCACGGTCATCGCCGACGACGCCATGCGCGCCGATGCGTGGGCGACCGCGTTGACGGTGATGGGCGTCGAAGCGGGCTACCGCTTCGCGCAGGAACGCAGTATCGCGGCGAGATTCGTGGTGCGCGACAGCGAACGCGAACTGGTCGAGAGCGCGACCGACGCCTTTACCGCACGGCTTTCGGTATGAGCGACGGCACGGCCTTGCCTTCGCGTGCGCTGTGGGGGAACGCGGCATCGTTGGCGCTGCTGGCGCTGATCGCCGCCGCGCTCTTCACGTTGCAGCGCGGCGACTGGTGGCCGGCAATGCCGCGCACGGATCGCTGGATCGGCGCGGCGGTCGCGGTGACGGGTTACCTGTTGTTCTGCGGCGGACTGCTCTGGCGTTCCAGGGTACGCAGGACCCACGACGATACTTCCAGCCTCGCCACTGGAGATTCGTCCGTACTGGTCGTGTACGCCAGCCAGACCGGCTTTGCGCAGCAGCTGGCCGAGCGTAGCGCGGAGAACCTTCGTAGTACCGGGCTTGCGGTGAAACTTCGCGCCATCGGCGAAGTCGACAGCGCGATGCTGGCCAAGGCCGGTCGCGCGCTTTTCGTCGCCAGCACCACCGGCGAAGGCGACCCGCCCGATCAGGCGTTGGCTTTCGTGCGTGGTGCAATGGCGCAGCCGGCGGCGCTGGACGATCTGCGCTACGCGGTGCTGGCGTTGGGCGACCGCGAGTACGAGCATTTCTGCGGCTTCGGCCATCAGTTGGACCGCTGGCTTCGACAACATGGCGCGCAGCCTCTCTTCGACATCGTCGAAGTCGACAACGCCGACGAAAGCGCATTGCGCCATTGGCAACACCATCTTGGTCAGTTGGGCGGCGTGACCGATCTCCCCGATTGGACGCAGCCGCGTTACGAGCATTGGAAACTGCTCGAACGGCGCGAACTCAATCCGGGCAGCGTAGGTGGCGGCGCCTTCCATCTGGCTATCGCTCCGCCACTGGCATCGAATCCCGCGTGGGCCGCCGGCGACATCGCCGAGATTGGACCGCAGCACTCGTCGCTGGCGGTGGCCGCGCTACTGGACCAGGCCAATCTGCCAGGGGATTCGCGCGTGGTGGTCGATGGAACGCCGCAGGCGCTTGCCGAATTGATGGCGCGCTCGCAGCTCCCCGGCATCGATGAAATCCGCAACCTGGACGCGCAGACCGTCGCCGAGCGTCTCAAGCCGCTACCGCACCGCGAATACTCCATCGCTTCGCTGCCTGCCGACGGCAGCCTGCAGATCCTGCTGCGCCGGTTGCTGCGTCCCGACGGCAAACCGGGTATCGGCAGCGGCTGGCTGTGCGACTACGCACCGGTCGGCGGCCAGATCGCATTGCGTTTGCGCAGCAATCCCAACTTCCATGCACCGGACCCGGCCAAACCGATGATCCTGATCGGCAACGGCACCGGTATCGCCGGCCTGCGCGCGCACCTGAAGCAGCGCATCGCAGCCGGTGCGCGGCGCAACTGGCTGCTGTTCGGCGAACGCAATGTCGACCGCGATTTCTTCTATGGCGACGAAATACTGGATTGGCGGAACCGTGGCTACGTCGAGCGCCTCGATCTTGCCTTCTCGCGCGACCAGGCCAAACCCGTTTACGTGCAACACGAGCTTCTGGCCGCAGCCGACTCTTTGCACGAATGGGTCCAAGCGGGCGCCTCGATCTACGTCTGCGGCAGCCTCGCCGGCATGGCGCCGGGCGTGGACGACGTGCTGCGGCAGGTGCTGGGCGATGCGGCGGTGGAAAGCATGCTGAGCGAAGGGCGTTACCGTCGCGACGTGTACTGAGTTACGAAGGATCGATCCGCCGGCCGATGTGGGAGCGGGCCATGCCCGCGAGCTCTTGCTCGTCCTCACCTCTACGAAAAGCTCGCGGGCATGGCCCGCTCCTACAAAAGCCTGAGCTTGATCGCCAAAAGTTCCCCGCCGCCTTCCAGCTCGTAACGCCCACGTTTTTCTCCGTCCGCCAGCAACGCGGTATCGCCTGCCCACAAGGGCGGCAGTTCGGACGCCCGATCGAACTGCGCCTGCCCCCCCAGCAAATGGATCGCCCAGGTCACTCCCGGCTCGGTGAAGAACAGCATCGGACCCACCAAAGGGCGATGCAGCAGCTCGGCAGCCACGGCATCGCGCCGCCACATCAGGTTGAAATCGTGCGTGGGACCTTCCAGCAACTCGCCCTGCACTTCGCGCTCGCCCGCAAAACGGTGCCGGCTATGCGGCGGCGGCAGTTCCCGCGTTTGCCCATCCGAGAAGCGCAGGCGCAGACCATTGCCGCGTATCAGCACCAGCTCACGGTCGATGCCGGGGAACACGGAGAAGGGTCCGTCCTGTTCGATCTCCGCAATCGAAAGGCGCCAATCCCACTCCCCTGTTTCGGGTAGGCGTGCGATCTCGCGCGTCCAACCGGTGCCGTTCTTCCATCTTTCGCGCCGGTATTCGTTGGCTGCGATAACCCGCGACTGGTACGCCATGCGTGCGCTTTCCGATGCTGTCTGGGGCAAGTCTAACCGTCCACAAAAGACATCGCCCGGCTGCACATCCTGTGTGCGGCCGGGCGATGATAACTTCCCTGTGG
>Ga0209257_1001777_pt1 | contig 23824 bp, 19 predicted proteins | sample AraplaCvi_mCL_r2_FD_184277 | JGI IMG/M metagenome (GOLD analysis project Ga0209257, IMG submission 184277) | Arabidopsis root microbial communities from North Carolina, USA - plate scrape MF_Cvi_mCL_r2 (SPAdes) (version 2) | ecosystem: Host-associated > Plants > Roots > Endosphere | place: USA...
TTGGAGCAGACCTCGCATCGGTCCTGAAAGGCGTCGTCAAGAATGCCCTGGTGATCGCTGAAAGCCACATCCGCACCCCGGAAAACGCCGAAACGGTGCTGGGCGAAGGAGCTGCCGATCTCGTATCGATCGTGCGCGGCCAGATCGCAGATCCGCATCTGGCAACCAAGGCGGACGAGGATCGCCCGGAGGATATCCGCGGCTGCATCTCGTGCAACCAGATGTGCTGGGGACGACGATCGCGCGACTACTGGATCAGCTGTCTGATCAACCCATCCGTCGGCCGTGAGGCCGAATGGAACGGCGACCGTTTTCTAAGGACCAGCGATCCCCAGCGCGTGCTGGTCATCGGCGGCGGCCCTGCCGGACTGGAGGCCGCCCGGGTGGCCGCCGAACGAGGACACAAGGTCGTGCTCACCGAAGCGTCGAGCCGTCTCGGCGGTAATTTCCTGCTGGCGGGCATGCAGCCCAGAAGAGCCCAGATCCTCGATCTCATCGCTTGGTATGAGCGCCAACTCGAAAAACTCGGTGTAGAAGTTCGCCTCAACTCCTATATCGAGGCCGAGGACATCGACCCTTCCGAGTTCGAGCGCGTCATCGTCGCCACCGGCTCCTATTCACCGGAGACGGGCTTCCAGAAAGCGCTGCCGACGGTCGAGACGATGCCTGGTCTGGAAAAGGGTAACGTCTTCACGGTCGAAGCCGTGATGGCGCGGCAGGCAAGGCCGGGCAAGCGCGTGCTGCTCTTGGATGAAGGTGGCGGCTGGCGTGGCTGCGGCACCGCCTGGAAGCTTGCCGAGGAAGGCTATCAGGTGACGATCCTGACGCCCGATCCCTTCATCGGCAAGGAGCTGCAGAGAACAGCGGCCGACGTTCCGATGCGGCAGGCGCTCAGGAAACTCGGCGTGACATGGATCGTCGAAGCCAGCATCACCGAATGGCATGGCAACGGTGCGACGATCATCGACCACACCACGGGAGAGTGTCGCTTCATCGACGCGGATACGTTGGTCACGGCCACCACGAATGCCCCGGCCGACTGGCTGATTCCGGGGCTCGCCGAACGCGGTATCGCTACGCAACAGATCGGCGACTGCGCGGCCCCGCGGCAGGCGCCCTATGCGTTTTATGAGGGTCGGAAAGCGGGATTGGAGATCTGACATGGCGGATGACGTGGAACTCGGCGCAGCGGAAGCGGAGGATCTGGCGCTGAGAGCTTGCCTTGGTGCCGGCGCCAATCCGGCGAGCGCCCGCTCGCTCGTGGACGCGACAGTGTCGGCCGCCCGCTTCGGCTCCGCCGCTGTCGGGTTTCCGCACCTGGTCGATTACCTGAACAGTTTTCGCGAGGGACGTATCAACTGCGATCCCGCACCAGTCGTTGCGCGCCCGTTCCCCGCCTATCTGTCATCCGATGCCGACCGTGGCATCGCGCAACTCGGCTTCGATCTTGCCGTCCAAGACTTCGTTGCCGTCGCCCGCACCTTCGGGGTCGCGCTGTTCACCCAGAAGAACAGCTACACGACGGGCGAGCTCGGCTATTACGTGCGCCGGCTTGCGTTGGAAGGCTTGAGCGGCCTTGCGGCTACCAATGCGAATGCCATGGTCGTTGCAAAGGCAGGAGGACCCGCCATTTACAGCACGAACCCAATCGCCTTCGGCTTTCCGCTCGGCGATGGCACCCCGCCGCTGATCATCGATCAATCTTCCAGCGCCACTGCCTATGTCAACATCGTCGCCGCTGCCGCCGAGGGAAGATCTATTCCCAAAGGTTGGGCGGTCGACGCGCAAGGCGCCGATACCCAGGACGCCGAAAAGGCGCTTTTAGGCGCGCTGCTACCCTTCGGCGGTCGCAAGGGTGCGAATGTCGCGCTCCTCGTTGAATTGCTGTCGGCCGGCATCTCGGGCGGACCCTGGTCGCTGGACACGCCAAGCTTCAGAACAGGCGATGCATCTCCCGCTGTCGGGTTGACGGTGATTGCAATGATGCCAGGTTCGGAAGGGAGCGACCACATCGCCCGTGCCCACGACCAGATCCGGCGGCTGGAGGAACTCGACGTTCACGTCCCGGGCGTCAGCGGCAGGCCGCTTCGCTCGACGGAGCGACCGTTGCGGATGCCCCGCGCTGTCTTCGATGACATCAGTCGTTTTGCGTCCGATTGCTCTGGTGGAATAGCGTAACCCACCGACAAAGATCCCGTCACACACCGAGAGAAATCGCCATTCCCTCCGGGGCGGCATACATCGCCATGTTCTTGCGCGATAAATCAAGGTGTGCACGAACCAACGCCTCCGCTCGATCAGGATCGTGGTTCGCTATTGCATCGATCATTTCGTCGTGTTGGCGCGACGCCTCGTGCAACTCCTCCAACATGCGCGCGTTGCTCGGTCTGTAAAAAATCTTGCCGATACGCGCATGATCAATCAAAAGCCGGCGAAGGCTTGGAAGAATGAAGGCATTGTTCGCAATCTCGCCGACCCGAAGGTGAAATTTGTCATTGTAGAAGACGCGGGCGTCGACGTCGTTGCTGTGGACCGCGTCGCGAAAGCTGTCCTGTATCTCGCGCAGGCCCGCGATGTCGGCCTTCGACGCGTGTTCGGCGGCCAGCCGCGTGGCCGCAACATAGATCATCGGCGCGATCAAAAAGAAATCGCGAAGGGATTGGTAGCTCATTGAGGTCACGCGGGCCGGCCGGTTCGCTTCAAGTTCAATGAACCCTTCCCCAGCAAGCTGTCGCATCGCTTCGCGCACTGGGGGGCGGGACAATCCAAATTCCTCGCTCAACGCTACTTCGTCCAGAACCGATCCCGGCGCTATCTGCATCGTGAGGATACGGTGGCGCAAGGTGTTATTCAGGGCAGCCTTTCGATCCGGGCCGACGCCTGGTTCAGGTGAGCTTTGATTGTTCGCCATGGCAAACTCCTTTTGAGCCTATATTGTCTACAAAAGATAGACTGGTCAACGCATTTCGATTTCCGTCGACGATCTTGCGGCCACGCGACTCTTTTGCCCGCTCCGCGGTGGATGCGCAAGGCCCAGCGGGCGACCTTCCAGGAACAAGTATCTGTCGTAGGTTCTGGTCCTCATTCCTCGCGCCGGAAGACGAGCCGCAGCCCTGTCTCACCATCACATTTCGTGTGTCTATTGACAGTAGACTAAATGTCTATCTATTGTATTATGACAAAACGACGGTGGCGATCGCCAGAGCGTTGATCCGACGCCGAGCGTTGCCGATGGCTTCCGGATTGATGGAGAAGACAAATGACGGAACTTCTGACGAGGGCGCAGTACGAGCAAATCGCGTCGAGACTATCCCTCCCTTCAAAGGCCATCATCGACGGTCGTTCTGTCGACGCGGGATCGGGACGCACGTTCGCAACCACTAATCCGGCGACAGGAAAGAAGCTGGCGGACTTGCCTGCTTGCGGCCCCGAGGACGTCGATGCGGCGGTCGCGAGTGCGCGGCAGTCATTTGCCGACGGGCGCTGGTCGAAGCAGCATCCGGCCGCCCGCAAGCAGGCTCTTCTTCGTCTGGCGCAACTCATTGAGAACAACCTAGTCGACCTTTCGGTGATGGAGAGCCTCGACAGCGGCAAGACGATCCTCGATTGCCAGACGGTGGACGTGCCTGAGACGATCAACTGCCTGCGCTGGCATGCCGAAGCGATCGACAAGATCTACGATCAGGTCTCTCCCGCCTCGAACGACCACATCGCGCTCGTCGTTCGCGAACCCGTGGGTGTTGTCGGGCTGGTCCTGCCTTGGAACTTCCCGCTCCTGATGCTTGCATGGAAGATCGGTCCGGCGCTTGCCGCGGGCTGCAGCCTGGTCGTCAAGCCGGCGGCGGAAACCTCACTGACGGCACTTCGGGTCGCCGAATTGGCACTGGAGGCCGGCATCCCGGCCGGCGTCTTCAACGTGGTAACGGGCTCGGGTTCACAGGTCGGCGAACCGATCGGCCGGCACATGGATGTCGACGCCGTGTCCTTCACAGGTTCGACGGAGACCGGTCGACGCTTCCTCAAGTATTCGTCCGAGTCCAACCTCAAGGAAGTCGTCCTCGAAATGGGCGGCAAGAACCCCTCGATCGTCATGGACGACGCTGACGATCTGGACGCGGTCGCCGCTCATATCGTGAACGGCGCCTATTGGAACATGGGCGAGAATTGCTCGGCCATCTCTCGACTGATCGTCCATTCCGCCATCAAGGAAAAGCTGCTGGAAAAGATCGTCTCCGAGGTGAAGAACTGGCACGTGGGCGATCCGCTGGATCCGGACAACCGCGTCGGCCCCCTCGTCTCCGAGGCGCACTACGGCAAAGTTGCGAGCTATCTCGGCGGCGAAGTGAAGGTCCTTCACGGCGGCGAAACCAGCGAGGGCCGCTTCGTTCACCCGACAATTGTCGAGGTCGAAAGCAATGCCGCCCGGCATGCGAAGGAAGAGATCTTCGGCCCGATCCTGACGGTCATCACCGTGGACAGCCTGAAAGAAGCGGTCACGATCGCCAACGAGACGGAGTACGGCCTGACGGCCTCCGTCTTTACCGGCCACGGCAAACGCGCCATGCGGGCTGCCCGCGCTCTTCGTGCAGGCACCGTCACCGTCAACTCCTTCGGTGAAGGCGATATCACCACACCGTTCGGCGGCTATAGGCAGTCCGGCTTCGGCGGGCGCGACAATTCCGTTCACGCCCACGACCAATACACCCAGCTCAAGACCATCTGGCTCGATCTCACCGACGACGAAACCGCGGATCTGTAATCATGACCAACTTTCCATTTCCCGGACTGAACCTCGCAATCGCAACACCCTTCGATGCTGAAGGTCGCATCGACTACGCGAAGCTCGAGCAGAACATCGAGCGCTATCTGGCGCTCGGCGTACCCGGCTTCGTGTTGAGCTCGGGCACCGGCATGCATGTGTATCTGACGAAAGAGGAATCGAAGGAGCTTGTGCGGCGCGGCTCGAGGATCATCAACGGGAGGGCGAAGGTGATTGCGCAGACCTCGGCGCTGCTGACGGCCGACGTGGTGGAGCGGACGAAGTTTGCCGCCGATTGCGGCGCTGACGGCGTCATGGTCCTGCCGCCCTTCTTCGAGGGTCCGACGGACGATGAGGGCATTATCGACTTCTATGCGGAAGTGGCCGCCGCCGGCCTTCCGGTCATCGGCTACAACGTCCCGCACGCCGTCGGCGTGACCGTGACGCCGGAGCTTCTCAAGGAACTTTGCGCGATCCCGAACTTCTGTGCGGTCAAGGACAGCAGCGGCGATCTCGGCAAGCAGGCATCGCTCATTCGTACCGGCCTTCCGGTCATGAACGGCGCCGACCACCTCGTTCCCTTTGCTCTCTGGTCCGGAGCGAGCGGCCTCATCTGGGGCGGCGCCAACTTTGCGCCGCGCACCGCGCTCGCGCTGGTCGCAGCAGCAACCGCCGGCGAATGGGGCAAGGCGCGCGAGATCTGGTCCCTGCTCGAACCAGCCATGTCCCTTATCTGGGAAGGCGACTACGTGCAGTCGGTCTATGCCGCCGCCGAACTCACTGGCCATGGTGCCGGCGCGCCGCGAAAGCCGCTACGCCCGCTTGCTGCAGGCCGGACCGAAACCATCCGCGCTGCCCTCGGCAGCCTGATCGAACGGGAAGCCTAAACCGTGAGCACGCCCTCGAAAAAGGTATTTGTTGCATCGAGACTCCCGAAGAACACGGGCGTTTCCGGGTGGGTTGCGATGCTCCCTGCCCGCCAGGCAAAGCCCCGGCTCGAGGGACATACCACCGCTGACGTTGTCATCATCGGCGGCGGCTTTGCGGGTCTTTCCGCATCACGCAGGATCATGGAACTCGACCCGACACTCCATGTCGCCGTCCTTGAGGCCGGTGTCATCGGGGAGGCGGCGGCGGGACGAAACTCCGGTTTCATCATCGACCTGCCGCACGAGGTCTCCTCCGAAGACTACAGCGGGGACTCGGCTGCAAAGAGCCGCGAGGCAATCGAGATCAGCCGGACGGCCATCGGCCTTGCCAGGGTCGTTGCACAGGAACAGGGCTGGGGCCGCGAAATCTTCGATCCGTGTGGGCGCTACTGCGTCGCCATCAGCGATGAGGGAGACCAGCATCTCCTCGATTATGCCGAGGGACTGGTGAAACTTGGCGAAAGGCATGAGCTGCTCAATGCGCGCGAAATCGCCGACGTGACGGGCACAAACACCTATACGTCGGCGCTGTTCACGCCTGGAACCATCATGGTGCAGCCGGCGGCCTATATTCGCGGCGTCGCAGATAGCCTGCGTGAACCGGTCAGGGTCTACGAAAATACTCCCGCAGTGCAGTTGGAAAATGCCGGTCACGGGTGGCTCGTCAAGACGCCCCAAGGCTCAATCAGTACCGACCGCATCATCCTTGCGAACAATGGCCATGCGGAGAGCTTCGGCTTCTTTGCGAGCCGGTTTCTCCACGTATTCACCTTTGCCTCGATGACGCGAGAGTTCGACCCAAGCCGGTTGCCGGGTCACCGCAAATGGGCAGCGACACCGGCCCTTCCGATGGGTACCACCGTCCGGCGCATTCAGGGTCAGGGCGGCGACCGTATTCTTGTCCGCTCCCGCTACACCTATCACCACAATATCGAGGCGAGCGAGGGAACCCTCCGGCGCGCTGGTGTGAAGCATGACCAGAAGTACCACGCCCGCTTTCCCCATCTGACAGATATTCCGATGGAATTTCGATGGGGCGGCGCAATGGCGCTGACATGGAATTCTGTGCCCGCTTTCGGCGAGATCGAGGCCGGCATATTTGCAGCGTGCGGGTGCAACGGCGTCGGCGCCACGAAAGCCACAGCAAACGGCATCGCAGCGGCAGAACTGATGCTTGGCGTCAAATCAAGGCTGACCGAAATCTTCGCGCGCTTCGACGCGCCGAAATCGCTGCCTCGTCAACCGCTTCGGACAATCGGGGCTAAGGCAAACCTCGCGTTCCGTGAGTGGCGCGCCGGTGGTGAGTAGATAGTCGCCGCAAACAAAGGGCGGCAATAGATCCTTTCAATAACTGAAGTCGGTGGTCGCGGCACTCCGGCTTTGATGGAACGTGCCGCCAAAAAAGGGAACGGAAAAATGAAAAAGTTGCTTGCATCTACCTGCTTGATGTTCGGCCTACTTGGCGGAGCATCGGTGTCACATGCCGCCGAATGCGGCAGCGTGACCATCGCCAGCATGAACTGGCAGAGCGCCGAGGTGCTGTCGAACCTCGACAAATTCATTCTCAATGAAGGCTATGGCTGCAGCGCCGAGATCACCATCGGCGACACCGTGCCGACCATCACTTCCATGGCGGAGAAGGGCCAGCCCGACATCGCTCCGGAAGCATGGATCGACCTTTTGCCCGATATCGTCAAAAAGGGAACGGAAGAAGGCCGGATCGTCAAGGTCGGCTCCCCCCTGCCCGATGGCGGCGTGCAGGGCTGGTGGATCCCGAAGTATCTCGCTGATGCCCATCCGGACATCAAGACGATTGGCGACGTGCTGAAGCATCCGGAACTCTTCCCGGATCCGGAAGACGCGAAGAAGGGCGCCATATTCAATGGCCCGCAGGGCTGGGGCGGCACGGTGGTCACGGCCCAGTACTTCAAGGCGTTCGAAGCCGAGAAGGCAGGTTTCACGCTGGTGGACACCGGTTCGGCAGCGGGTCTCGACGGTTCCATCGCCAAGGCCTACGAACGCAAGGAAGGATGGGTTGGCTACTACTGGGCGCCGACTGCGCTGCTTGGCAAGTACGAGATGGTAAAGCTCGATGCAGGCGTACCGGTCGATGCGGCCGAATGGAAACGCTGCATCACCGTCGCCGATTGTTCAGATCCCAAGCCGAGCGCCTGGCCCGTCGATACGATCGTCACGCTGGTGGCCAAACCGTTCTCCGAAAAGGTCGGGTCTGAGGTCATGGACTATCTCAACAAGCGCGCCTGGAGCAACGACACTGTCAGCAAGCTGATGGCCTGGATGACGGACAATCAGGCAAGCGGCGAAGAAGGCGCCAAGCACTTCCTCGAAGAAAATGAAGCCGTTTGGTCAAAGTGGGTTTCGCCGGAAGCGGCCGAGAAGATCAAATCGGCGCTTTAAGCCACTTCTGGGTGCGGGGTGCTCCGGCGCACCGCACCTTTGCCAAAATCGAAAACCTTGCGCCGGCTTCTTCAAAAAGGGGGGAACCGAATGGAATGGCTTTATGAATTCCCACACATGAACGACGACCGTCTTCGCATGCTGAAAAAAGCGATAGACGAAGGATTCCGGTCGTTCACGCGCGCCTATGGCGACGCCATCGAGGGCTTTTTCTCCCCCTTACAGCACTTTCTGATCGCTTCCGAGCGCTTCATGACACAAACGCCCTGGCCCATCATTCTCATCATCATCCTGGCGATCGCCTGGGGTGCGAGCAGAAGCTTGAAAGTCGTGCTGGGTTGCTTGGTGACCCTTTTGGCGATCGGCTATTTCGACATGTGGGACGACACGATGCGGACGGTCTCGATGATCTTCGTCTGCACGCTGCTGTCGATTGCCATCGGCATTCCGATCGGCATTCTGATGTCTCGGTCCGATCGCCTCCAGCGGGTCGTCAACCCGGTGCTCGACGTCATGCAGACGATGCCGAGCTTCGTCTATCTGATCCCCGTCGTCATGCTGCTGGGGATCGGCAAGGTTCCGGGCCTCATCTCGGTGGTCATCTACGCGATACCGCCGATGATCAGGCTTACCAATCTCGGTATTCGCCTCGTCGACAAGGACGTTCTTGAAGCGGCCGATGCCTTCGGCTCGTCCGGTTGGCAGAAGCTCAAGAACGTGCAGTTACCGCTGGCCTTGCCGACGATCATGGCCGGCATCAACCAGACGATCATGATGGCGCTGGCCATGGTCGTCATCGCGTCGATGATCGGTGTGCAGGGTCTTGGCCAACCCGTGCTGAAGGCAATCGCCAACCAGTACTTCACGCTGGGCATTTTCAACGGCCTTGCCATCGTCGGCATCGCCATCATCTTCGACCGGGTCAGCCAGGCATACGGCGAGAGGCTCCAGAAACATAGGGAGATCGTCCATGGCTGACACGAAGTTCGGCGGCATCAAGATCCGCCACCTCTACAAGATCTTCGGACCGAACGCGAAAGCCCATGTCGACGCAGTGCAGAAAGGCCTGACGAAGACGGAGCTCAACGAACGACATGGGCATGTTCTCGGCTTGCGGGACATCAACATCGAAATCCCGTCCGGCTGCATCCAGGTGATCATGGGCTTGTCGGGTTCGGGCAAATCAACCCTCATCCGGCACATCAACCGCCTGATCGATCCGACGGCCGGCGAAGTGCTTGTCGACGGCGTCGACGTCGTCACGATGAGCCAGCCGGAGTTGCGCGAGTTTCGACGGCACCAGACGGCCATGGTGTTCCAGAAGTTCGCGCTGCTTCCCCATCGCAACGTTCTGGACAACACGCTTTATGGCCTTGAGGTTCAGGGCCTCGAGCGCGCGAAGGGCGTCGACATCGCAATGCGATGGATCGAGCGCGTCGGTCTGAAAGGCTTTGAAAGCAAATACCCCAATCAGCTTTCCGGCGGCATGCAGCAGCGTGTCGGCCTCGCTCGTGCGCTTGCCAACGACGCGCCGGTTCTCTTGATGGACGAGGCCTATTCGGCCCTCGACCCACTGATCCGCATGGACATGCAGACGGTTCTTCTCGACCTGCAGAAGGAGATCAAGAAGACCATCGTCTTCATCACCCACGATCTCGACGAAGCCCTCCGATTGGGCGACCAGATCGCGGTCCTGCGCGACGGCGAGGTCATCCAGCAAGGCACCAGCCAGGACATCGTCCTTAGACCTGCCGACGACTACATCGCCAACTTCGTCAAGGAGGTGAACCGTGGTCGGGTCGTTCATGTCGAGGCCGTCATGACGCCGGTCGCCGCGGATCATGCCGTCAATGGCGCAACACTGAGCACGGGAAGCACGATCGAAGCCGCCCTCAAGATTCTGGTGCACAAGGATGCCAAGGATCTGGTGGTGGTCGATGCCGTCGGAATGCCTGTCGGCGTCGTTGATCTGAAGCGGCTGGCCGCGGCGGTCGTAACGCCGCACTGAGCGGCGGGAGACTCGCACCCATCCAACGGAAATCTAAGAAGCCGGGCCAGGCGTCGCCGCGGCGGAGGCCGCTCGTCCAAATTCCGGCCCTATCGATGGAGAAGACATCATGAAGTTCGAAGGTATTTACACCCCAGCAATCACGCCGATCGGGCACGACGGGCAAATCGACCGCAAGGGTTTTGCAGCCGTGCTCGAGTCCCTTATCGAGGCCAGGGTTCACGGCATCATAATTGGCGGATCGACCGGCGAGTACTACGCCCAGAGCGCCCAGGAACGTTTCGCCCTCGCCGCCCTCGCCAAGGATGTGATCGGCTCAAGGATACCACTCATCGTTGGCACGGGTGCCACCAGAACGGAAGACTCCGTGGAGTTCGCCAAGGCGGCCAAAGAGATAGGCGCTGACGCCATTCTCGTTTCATCGCCGCCCTACGCATTGCCGACACAGGAGGAGAACGCGGTCCACGCTTTGACGGTGGACCGGGCGGCCGATCTCCCGATCATGCTCTACAACTATCCGGCCCGCATGGGGGTAGTGATGGGGGATGAGTATTTCTCCCGAGTCAGCGAATCCAGAAACGTCGTGGCCATCAAGGAAAGTTCCGGCGACATGGCCAATCTTCATCTGCTCGCCCGCAAATACCCGCACATTGCTCTTTCCTGCGGTTGGGATGACCAGGCACTCGAATTCTTTGCCTGGGGCGCAAGGAGTTGGGTCTGTGCCGGCTCCAACTTTCTGCCGAAGGAACATGTCGCTCTTTATGAGGCCTGCGTCGTCGAGAAGAACTTCGACAAGGGACGGGCGATCATGACGGCGATGCTGCCGCTCATGGATTTTCTCGAATGCGGCAAGTTCGTCCAGTCGATCAAGCATGGATGTGAACTGATCGGGCTGCCGGCGGGACCGGTCAGAACGCCGCTCGGCCCGCTCAATGCCGAAGAAAAGAAAACCCTCGAGACGATCGTCGCCACCTTGAAGCGCACCGTCGCTCAGATCACCTCGGGGACCAACCATGCATGAGCTCAACGCGATATCCAAGGGCGTTCAATTTCCTGCCGTTGTCTTCGAACACGGCAGGCAACTTCTTCAATCGACGAGCGAGACGATGAGATGATCACGCGGTCCGTCAAACGCTTGCCGGTCGAAAATGGCATTTCGGGCTGGGAGGCGATCAGCCGGCGTTCGTTTCCGGTTCGATCGCTCGACGGCCACGTGAACGCAGACTGGCTTATCATCGGCGCCGGCTTTGCCGGCCTTTCGGCAGCGCGCCGCCTGCTGCAACTGCGCCCCGACGACAAGATCGTCATCCTGGAGGCGAGTGAAGTGGGCAAGGGTACGTCGGGTCGGAACTCCGGCTACATGATTGACGTGCCGCACAACCTGTCATCCAACGAATATTCAAGCGGAACGGCTGACGCCACTCGCCGGGAAATGGCCCAGAACCGTTACGCCATCAAGTTCGCCACGCAAGCGGCGGAAGCCTATGGTATGTCGCGTGAGACCTTCGATCCCGCAGGAAAGATCAATGCGGCTGCGACGGCACGCGGCATGAAACTTAATATGAGTTTCGGCCAGTCCCTCCGGAGTGCAGGCGAGGAGCACACCTTCCTTGATGCCGCCGAGATGCGGGAGATAACGGGGTCGAACTATTACCTCGGCGGGCTTTATACGCCCGGTGCGGTGCTGATCCAGCCGGCGGACTACGTGCGCCAATTCGCTGCTGGACTTTCACACGAAGTCGAACTCTTCGAGCGGTCTCCCGTGACGTCGCTTAAACGTGACAACGGCATCTGGACGGCATCGGTGGCGCGCGGCGCGGTAAGCGCTCCCAAGGTCATACTGGGTGTCAACGGCCATGTGGAAGATTTCGGGCATTTCGGCAGGCGGCTGATGCACATCTTCGCCTATGCTTCGATGACCGCACCATTTCCCGCCGACGCTTTCGGACACAAGGTGTCTGGTCGTGATCGTTGGGCTTTGCTCCCGGCCGACGCAATGGGTGCCACCGTGCGCAAGATCACATCAGGCGGTCAGTCGCGCATCGCGATCCGCACCAAATACACCTACGACACGACGGTCGCCCTTTCGGAAAGTCGCCTCTCGAAAATGGGGCGAGCGCATCGACGCTCAATGGATGCGAGATTTCCGGACCTCAAGGGAATACCGTTCGAGCACAGTTGGGCAGGTCGTCTTTGCCTCAGCCTCAACCACGTGCCGGCTTTTGGCGAGATCGACGAAGGGCTCTTTTCCGCCTGCTGCGAAAATGGGCTTGGCACTGTCAAGAGCACCCTTGCCGGCATGATGGCCGCCGACTTGGCGACCGGGACCGTCTCACGGGAACTCGAAGAATACATGGATCATCGAGGCCCAACCCGGCTCCCGCCCGAGCCGTTTGCCTGGCTCGGGATAAACTCGGTGATCCGATTGCAGGAAATGCGCGCAGGTCGTGAGGGATGATCCCTCGCGGGCAATGCGAGGACCGGATGAAGGCTAAGATCGGTCTCCCGGCCCGAAGGATGACGAGGCAAGATCCGAAGCTTATCTGGAAGCTTTTCCACCGCGATAAGCGGCCCGCGCAGGCCAATCAAGGTCCGGGCAACGAGGTAGGTTTGCGATGAACTTGAAATCCAACGCTGCTGCGGCGACCAACCGGCTCAAGATCGGTTTCGTGCTCACCCGATCGTTTACCCTTTCTGCCTTCGCGCTGTTCGTCGACACCCTCCGGCTCGCAAGTGACGAACTCGACAAGTCCGGTCGCATTCGGGCGGACTGGCAGGTCCTCGGCAACACACGGCATCTCATCACCTCAAGCTGCGGAGTGCAGGTGGCGCCAACATCGGGCCTGGTCGACCCTGCCCCATTCAACTACATCGTCGTCGTCGGCGGCTTGCTCAACAGCGAAAACCCGATCGACGACGAAACCGTCGGGTTCCTCAAGAGGGCGGCGGCGCGAAAAGTCCCGTTGATCGGCCTGTGCACCGGGACCTTCACCTTGGCTGAGGCCGGCCTGATGACAGGCCACAATGTTTGTGTCAGCTGGCTCCACTATCAGGCATTCCGCGAGCGTTTTCCGGAGCTGAAGGTTCGCTCGGACCGCCTCTTCAATCTGGACCGCACTCGCGGGTCCTGCGCCGGAGGCAGCAGTGCAGCCGACATGGCAGCCCAAATCGTGCGCCTTCATATCAGTAAGGAAGCGGAGCGGAATGCACTCGAAGTCCTGCAGATCGACAAGGCGCGTTCGCACCTTCATGTCCAGCCGAGAAAGCCGCTCGCGATCGAGAGCAATGATCCCCGTTTAAACGCGGCTCTCATCATCATGGAGCAGCACACCGAAAACACGATCTCGATTTCCGAACTGGCGGCCTCCGTCGGATTGTCGCGGCGCCAGCTTGAGCGCCTGTTCATGGAAAAGGCCAAGATGTCGCCTGCGCTCGTCTACAGAAAGCTTCGGCTGGGACGTGCGAAACATCTTCTCATACAGACGGATGCGTCGCTGATTGAGATCGCCCTCGAAGTCGGCTTCGAGAGCGCCGGGCACTTCTCGAGAATATTCGCAAAAACCTACGGACAGACGCCGAGCAGGCTCAGAGCGCAACGGTCGACGTGATCTGTCCAACAGCCGTCTCAACGATAATCGCGCCGAAGAAGTTGCCGTCGAGCGGCGCGATCCGAGGGAGACCTGATCTTGGTAGGCATCGGCACTGCTCGATCGAAGGGTGACAATCGCCCCAACCAACCCACTGCGGCCCCTGAAGCAATCAAACACGCCTACGAAGTCCGGAGGGGCTACCTTCCTCGAAAGCGGCTCTGGACCGGATGGCGGTCAGGGAGTGCGATTGGCAAACCGCTGAGACTGCGGTCGCTCAGACACGGCGGCCGAAACGAAGAGGTGCATTCCCGACGATACATTACGCGATCATTTTAGCCCAGAACGTGAACATCTTGCCGTGCAAGGGGCTCATGAAGTACGGATCCCTTCTGCCCTAGGAGACGTCCCGATACGCGCGTCCACTCCCCTTGCTCTGTGAGTGAAGGCATCAGGTTTAAGTCGGCGATCGAGAAGTTCCCCGAGGTCGATCAGCGACATGTACAAAAGCAGCCTGGCCATGCAGGCACCGAAATGATCCGGCGCGACCGATTTAGGGTCAAACTGACAAAGGCCTCAGGGGACTGTAGGGACTTTGTTCCGCCAGCATTCGTGCGATTTTGATCTGGTCCTGCAGGCCCCAATCCACCGGTGTCAGACTCAAACCGAGTACCTCATCTGCCGGGCCGCACCATCAACCGGGCAACGTCGATGATATCGTCCTGGGCAGTTGTTCGATCGTCCTCTGGCCGTTCTCAAGCCCACGGATGACGTCGTTAGTCGAACCATTTACATTGACGCCCCTTCCAGGTGGGCACCCTTAAAACGCTCGTTCATCGCAAGGATCGATTCTACATCCGGCATCAGGCATGCGGCTGTTGCCAGTGCGTCGGCTATGGCGGCGGATGGTGCCGAGACCGACACAGAGCGCCAGGTTGCTGGCGCGGGCATTCCGGTCACGGGGTCGAGAATATGTCCGTCTCTGGCAGCCTGATCGAAGGTTGTGCCCAGAGGGGCGGAGGTAGCCAGCGCGCGCTGGCGCAGCGGCAGGCGCTCACCCGATTCCAATCGGACCGGCCATCCGCCGCCGCCCGGCTGTCCACCGAGCGCACGGAACTCGCCGGTGTCGATCAAAATGTCCGTCAGGCCCTCAGCATCAAGCAATACTGCTACCCGATCCGCGACATATCCTTGGCCGATGCCGTTCAACGTCAGCGCCATGCCCGGATGCAGGGTGATCGATGCTGCTTCAAGCTTTACCTTAGCCCAGCCTACGTTGGCGCGCACTCGATCAACTTCTGCCGAGCCGGGTCGCGTGCCGTTTGCAGCCGATTCGGCCCAGAGCGTCCAGAGCGGCTGCACCGTCGGATCGAAGCGCCCGCCGCTCGCTCGATGGACTGCGTCGGCCAGTGACAAACACTCCAAGAACTCAAACGGCGGGGCTTGAAGATGACCATCGCGGTTCAGCCGCGAAAGCGCGCTGTCCGGACGATAGAGACTGAGGATATTTTCCAGGCGATCGATCTCGGCCATGACGCGCGTGACGATGGCGTCAGCATCAGGGTGATCAATCCGGATAGAGGCGCGGGCGCCAAGAGCTTGGCCCGTCCATAAACGGGCTGCCGTTTTGGCGTGAGTGGCACCGGGCACAGTTGCCAAGATTGCAGATATTGCGATCAGGCGGCGTCGGGTCAGCAGCATGGGATCAACCTCCGGCTGGGTGGGGCAGTGCGTGCAGACGGCCGAGATAATCGTCGTCGTCCGCTCCCTGTTCCGAACCGGTCTCCACCGGGGTCAGAACCATGGCATCGGTAATATCGGCGAGCGCGAGCACTTGGCCGCCCTCGGCAAGGACGAAGGCCGCAGCCCCATCGCGGCTTGAAAACGGCACGGCTTCGGGCGCACCCATACCACCCCGCCGGGCAGAGCCGACGACGTAGAACGCCTTGTCGGCGGCAATCCAGTTGCCGTCACCGGGCTGGTCCCATGTTGCTCCTGCAGCCCCCATGTCATTGACGTAGATGACGAGGATCGGCGCAATCTGCTCTGGCCCGCGAGCATAGGCGATAGCGTCGCGCACCTGACTGAAGAAGAGCGGCGCCGGGCTTCCTTCAAGAAAGACCTGGGCCTTCGGGCCAGGGTGCTCCAGAAGGTTCATCTGGCAATAATGACCGAGGGTCTCGGGCGTCATGTCCTGCGGCACTATGCTTTGGGGTACGTCCTCCTTGCAGGCGGAAAGCAGCGCCAAAGCGGCAGCGAGCAGCACGACGCGAAGTCGGTTCCTCATGGGGTCACCTTTCGGAAGGCTGCGCCGGCAAGTGCGATGGCAACGAGTGGCCAGAGGAGAAGGGAGGCCGCTGATTGCCAGAGCGGGATCGTGCCCGCGGCGCCACCTAGTCCGCCGGCGGCAGAAACGGCTTGTGCGGCCGAGAGGTTGAAGACGCGAAAGGCGTCGGCCGGGTTGGCGAGCAGCGCGACGGGCAATGCCTGTGTGGTGAAGCGACCGCCTCCATCCGTCACGATAAGCGCCAACAGGGCGAGGTCGTAGAGCACCACCGCCACCAGCCAGAGGGCGATAGCCAACCCCGCCGCCCCAGACGGCCGTCGCGCCAATGCCGAAAGCGCATAGCCTGTGCCAAGAAAAGTCGCACCCAGCAGCACCGAGGACCAGATCAGCCGCCATAACGCGCCGAGCCCCTCGGTCGCTGCAGGATCGAACCAGACGGCTGCGAGCGCCGCCGCGCCATAGCCAAGCGTCACTGCAAGACCGAGAATTGCGAGATGCGCCAGAAGTTTGCCGAGCAGAATCTGCAGGCGCGAGACGGGATAGGTGAGAAGCAGTGGCAGCGTGCCGCGCTCCACCTCGCCCGCCACCGCGTCGAAACTCATCAGCAGTGCCAAAAGTGGCACCAGATAGACCGCAAGCGAGGTGAGCGAGGCGACCGTCACGGAGAGCCGGTCGATGCCGACATCGCCCGTCGGGGCGGAGCCGGCTGCGGCCAGCACTAGGGCGAACAGCACCATCATGCCTGTGGCGATAGAGACCCAACGATTGCGGAAAGCGATGCGGAATTCGCCCACGGCGGTAGCAAGGATGCGGTTCATTGCCCGTCCCTTCGGCTGAAATGGCTGTAGATGTCCTCGAGGCTGGGCGGGATGACATCGAGATCGGCAACGGCGCTCCCAAGCACCGCGATCCGGGCAAGGAGCGGCAGCTTTTCCGGCTGCGAACAGCTAAGGCGCAAGAGACCATCCTCCCCATGCACGCCCTCGGGAAAAGTTGCTGCCAGCGCCGGCGCATGGCCCGGTGCGGCGCGGACGGAAAAGGCGACCGGAAGGGCCGCACGGGTCCGAAGATCGGCAAGCGTACCCTCGGCCACCAGTTCCCCACCGGAAAGGATGAGGATGCGGTCAGTGCGGGCCTCCACCTCGGTCAACACGTGGGAGGAGAGCAGGATGGCGGTTCCGTCTGCAGCCAACCCGTCGAGCAGGTCATAGAAATCCCGTCGCGACACCGGGTCGAGGCCTGAAGTCGGCTCGTCCAGCACCAGGAGACGGGGGCGGCCGATCAGCGTCTGGGCCAACCCCACCCGCTGGCGCATGCCCTTGGAATAGGTGCCGATCCGCCGCCGACCGGCATGGCCAAGACCGACCCGCGCAAGAAGCTCTATGGCCAGCCTCGGGCTTTCGCCGCGCAGTGCAAGATAGTGGCGAAGCTGCTCCTCTCCTGTCAAAGCTGGGTGAAAGGCGACATTCTCCGGCAGATACGCTACCTGCGTCCTCGCGGCGGGCGAACCGGGAGCCATGCCGCAGACCGAGACCTCGCCGCTGTCGAAGGGGATGAGACCAAGCACGATCTTCATCATCGTCGATTTGCCCGCACCGTTGTGGCCGAGCAGCGCCGTGCGCCGTCCCGGCTCCAACGCCAGGGAAACGGACTTCAGCGCTTCCACCGATTGGAAGCGCTTAGTGAGCCTGGAGATTGTCAGCGTCGGTGTCATCGTAATTTCCTTCAGTCCAGCGCCCGCGGGCTTCAGCCTCGTAGGCAAGGACGTCGAGGGGGACAGGGATGGTCAGGGGGCGCATCAACGGCGCGCTGTCGCGCACGCCACCAGGCTGCGTGGCGGGAAAGTCCCGCTGGCTCCAGCGAACGATCTGCACGGCGGGCGAGCCGGTGAGTAGGCTTGCCGCCGGCTGCGACCAGAGGATCTGGTCCATCAGATCGTTGGGGCGGTAGAAACTGTCGGCAATGCCGTCGCCGTTGAGGTCGAAGGCCGGATGGTCGGACCAGAAATTGCCCCGGCCTTCATGGCTCCATTCCATGTTGCGAGTGCCGACATACTTAACCTGCTCGCGGTTGGCGATGAAGGCGTTGCCGGTCAGCACATTTTTCTCGGAGCCGGCGGTAAAATGGATGCCGATGCCGCAGCTCTCGAAGCGGTTTCCCCAGACCAGGTTCTTGTGGGCATTGTAGACGAAGAGGCATTTCTTCGTGCCCCCGCGCACCAGATTGCCTGACACGTCGGCATTGTTGGCATAGTTCAGCATCAGCCCGTGCTCACGGTCGCCGAGACTGAGATTGTTCAGGATCTTCGCGCGGTTAGCGAACATGATCGCGAAGCCGAGATGGTTCCCGATCGAGATGTTGTCGGAAACCTCGGTGTTGCGGGTGTACATGAAGTGTACGGCAAAGCGCAGGTCGCGCATGATGTTGCGGCGATAGATGCTGTCGGCGCTGGCGTTCGAAAAGATGCCGTCGCGACCATATCGGATTATGTTGTCTTCGAGCAGCGTGCCGGGGCTGTTCCAGACATAGATGCCGTTGCCGCGCTCGTTCATGCGGGGGCTGCGCGTACCGACGATCTCGTTCGCCGCGACAACAGCGCCACGGCCGCCATGGACGTCAATGCCGTGCATATTGTCTGTGACGAGTAGCTTTTCGACGCGGGCGCGATCGGCGCCTTGAACGATTTTGACCCCGGCGTCGAGATCCTGGTTGATGCGGCCCGAACCGGTGACGGTGAAACCGGTCAAGGTGACATCCGGCGCGGTAATCGTCACCACGCTGCCCTGCCCGAGCCCATCCACCACCGCTCCGCGCGGACCGGTGACTGTCAGTGGCTGGTCGATGGTGACGGGGCCGCCATAGGCCCCGTCGGTCAATATCAGCACATCGCCGGGTTGAGCCCCGGCGACGGCCTCGGCAAGACTGCCCGCACCCGGCACGACTGCGCGCTCCGCCGCTGAGAGCGGCGAGGCAAGAAGAAAGCCGATCAGGAGAACGGACAGCCGCATCGATCAGGCGCCCTTCGGTTCCACGAACATGCGGCCGCGCATTTCCATATGCAGGGCATGGCAGAACCATTGGCAATAGTACCAGTAGACGCCAGGGTTGGCCGCGACGAAGGTGACGGAGCTCGTCTGTTGCGGCCCTACCTCCATCGCCACGCCGTGATTGCCCATGGTGAAGCCATGGGTAAGGTCATCGATCTCATCGAGATTGGTGACGATGACCGTGACCTCGTCGCCCTCCTTCACCGTAAAACTCGGCTGGCTGAAGCTGGGCGCGACCGAGGTCATGTAGACGCGAACCTTGTTGCCGTCGCGGATCACGGCCTCGGTCCATTCGTCGATGTTGACCTCATCGGCCTCGGCTTGCTTGCGCGTTTCGGCCCATAGCGGGTCCTTCCGATCCCAGACCGAGCGGATGTTCGGCAGGATCGAGGGGGCGACGGCGATTGCGTCATGCGGCTCGGCGAAGGTCGGGCCGTCATGCACCAGCACCATCTTGTCACCGGAAATGTCGATCAACTGATCGTTTTCCGGCTTCAGCGGGCCGACATTCAGGAACCGGTCCTTCGAGAATTTGCACAGGCAAACGAGCCAGTCGTTGGCGGCATCCAGCGTCTCGCCCATCACCGTCTTCAAGTGGCCCGGCTGATACTGAACGTCGAGCTTGTCCTTGATCGGATTGATCTTTTCACCGGCGTAGGCGCGGATGGCCTCATCGATGTTCCACTTCACCACCTGGCTGTCGAGGAAGAGCGAGGTATAGGCGTTGCCACGTCCGTCGAAGGCCGTGTGCAACGGGCCGAGGCCCAGTTCAGGCTCCGCCACAACGGCGCTGCGCGGCTCGGCATTGTCGTAGAACAGGGCATCGAACTTCGTCACGTCCAGCACGGTGACGGTGGGCGAGAGCTTGCCGGCAACGCAAAGATGCTTCCTGTCCGGTGCCATGTTGCAGCCGTGCGGATTGTTGGCGATCGGGATGTAGCGCGTGAAAAGCGACTTGGCCTCTTTGCGCCCGTCCACCACCTTGACGCCGTTGACCTCCTCGTACTGCCCGGCTGCGATTGCCTTCTCGATCTCGGCGAGATTGAAGACTACGACATGGTCCATCTCGGACTTTGTCATCTCCTCCAGCGTCATGCCCTTTTCGGAATTGTAGCTGGTGGAGAACGCCCACTTGCCCTCGTAGTCGGCATCGCAATTGTCGAGGTTGCCCGATACCTTCACCTGCCAGGCCACATCCCACTTGTCGGCATCGACAGCGGTGAAGATGTTCACGTAGGTCGCCACGTCCGTCATCGTTGAGCCATCATTGACGAGCGGCGCTTCGTCCTCGCCGTTGCAGAACACATAGTTCGAACGCGGCCATTTCTGCGGACGCATGCCGTGGATACCCTTGGCGTTGGGAATCTCAAGGATGGCATCGGTTTTCATCACGTCGCAGCGCACGCGCGCCACGCGCGTATTGGCCTTGTCGTTCATGAACAGGTAGCGGCCGTCATATTTGCCGTCGGTGAAGGACATATGGACGTGGTGCAGGTCGCCGTTGTCGTGAATCTTCTTGCCGTTGGCGGCAAGCTGCTTCTTCGTCTTCTCCGACATCGTGCGCTGATGGATCTGGATCGATTCATTGGTCTGCCCCCAACCTGTGGCCGAGCAACGGTTGAATACCGGCACGCGCATCAGTTCGCGCATCGAGGGAATGCCGAGAATGCGCATCTCACCGGTCTGACCGGAGGACCAGAAGCCGTAATAGTCGTCCAGCTTGCCCGGTGCGACCGAGCCGTCGGCGCCTGTCGCGGCACGGGCCGGTGTCGCCAACCCTGCAGCGCCGAGGCTGAGTGCGGCCGGCCCTACAGTGCCCGCCAGGATGGCGCTGCCTGCAGTCGCGCTAAAAAGCGCTCGGCGGCTTAGTCCCTTGTGTTCCTTTGATTCCATGATCTGGTTCCTTTTTGTTTGAACCTTGGCTCGATTAAACTTTGGTTGCAGGTTGATGGATCGGCGCGCCGCCCGGGCTTGCCGCAAGCTTCGCCCGCGACTTCATCTTCTTGATCACGACGGGGCAGACGGTTTCGGACTGATAGAGCACCTGGCAGTGCAGGCAGTTGATGCATTCGTTCGGATTGATCTCGCCCGTCCGATGGATCGCTTGCACCGGACATTGGTGGGCGCAGGTCTGGCAGGGGTTTCCGCATTCATGGTAGCGCTTGAGCCAGTCGAACATGCGCATTCGGGCGGGGATCGCCAGCGCCGCACCCAGTGGGCAGAGGTAGCGGCAATAGAATCGCTCGACGAAGAGCCCGGCGACGATAAGTGCTGCGGCGTACGCCACGAACGGCCAGGCGCGAATGAATTTCAGGATGATCGCTGTCTTGAACGGCTCTATTTCCGCCAGGTGCTCGGCCTGCTCGACGCTGATCAGCGAGACCCCGAAAAGACCAAGGAAGATCATGTATTTGATCGGCCAGAGTCGCTCGTGCAGGCCCCAGGGCAACGTCCATTGCGGGATACGCAACTTACGCGCGATCTGGTTGGTCAGTTCCTGCAGGGCGCCGAAAGGGCAGAGCCAGCCGCAATAAGCTCCCCGTCCCCAGAACAGGAGCGCTGCGGCAACGGCGAACCACAGGATGAAGGTAAGCGGGTCGAGCAGAAAAGCCTGCCAGCTGAAGCCGTTGACCAAACTCCCGAAGAGCGCCATCAGATTGACGACAGAAAGCTGCGCGTTGGCATACCAGCCAAGGAAGACCAGCGTCACCGTCAGGAAGATTATGCGAAAGATGTAGAACGCCCTGGCGTTCCTGACCGCATAGGTCTGGAAAAAGAACACCGCCGTCAGCACAACGAGCATGGCGCCCAGCACGACAATCTTCAGCTTCGAGTCGTTCCAGATGCGTTTCCACAGATCGGCCTGTGCGCCCCCCTCGTCGCGATCAGCAACAGCGGCAACTTCCTTTGCCGGCGGGGCGACAGCGCGCAGGTACTTCTGCGGAAGCTGATATCCCAGATCGAATGTATGGAAGACCTTTTCGATCGGTCCGACCTCACGCTGCGCCAGGAGCTGAATGCGGAAGGGCTTTGTCGGATCGAAGCCGAGGCCTGCTGGAATGCGGAACAGGTCCATCTCGTTGAATTCAGGCGCGCCGGCAAGCGCGATGGCGCCGAGACGGCGATGGTCACGATCACGAAAGCGAACGGAAACGTCGTCCTGGATCAGCACGATGCGATCGAAGATGCCGCCGCGCACATAGCCTGAGCCCTTGAAGGAATAGAGCCCGCGCCCCATCAAGGCGACCGCGTGCTCGCCTTCGCCCAGCCAGCCCTGGAGGTTGGCCTCCTCGGCCGACCCGAGAACGGCCTTGCCGATGGAAGGGACCGAGACCAGCGCCGCCTGCATCTCGATGAAGGTGGTTTCCGGCGCTTGCGCGATAGCGCGGGCGCGGGCGCGCTCATCAGGATGCCCGGCGAAAGCAGCATTGACCTGCGCCACATCAAGCGCCAGCCGGCGCAGCGTGCCGTCACCCTCTGCCTCGGCCCAGTCGGCCGGTGAAGCGGCTGCGGGATCGATCATAAAACGCGGCCCGGCATCGTCCGTTTCCGGGGCCAGTCCGCCAAGGCCGAGCGCACGCGCGACCTTGAGCCCCGAGCGGACAATCGAATCGTCGATCACCATGACGGTGACGGTTGCGCCCGAGATGATATCCACCTCATGGGTCGTGCCGCCAGATTTCGCCTCTGCGACGAGATCGAGGCCGGAGTAGCCGGCAACAAGCGCCTTTACCTTGGCATCCGGAATACCGATGAGGACGATGGGTTCCGAATGTTTCACCAGCCGGACGCCAACGATCTTCGCATCCTTGTCCACCGCCACCAGGGTATGGATGGGCTTACCGGAATAGCCGGTCGTTCCCACGAAATCCGAGGTAACAAAGACCCACGCCACCGTCTGGCCGCCCTTCAGCACCGGGGCCGCCGCCACATCATCACGCACAGCTCCGAAACCGTCCGCACCCGGCACAAGATCCGAGGCTGTGGTGGCCGGCAAAAACTCCTGCAGTACCGATGCCGCGCTGGCGGATACGGCGCCGCACAGGCTGAGGCAGAGCAGAAGGACAAGACGGAAGAGTTTCATTCCAAGGTATTTTCCCGCAATCGTTGGCGGAGCATTGGAACGTTGGCGCGGGACATTCGTTGATCTAGCTCAAACAAACGCAGCTTCGTTGATCGCAATCTTTGGTCGGCACAACTCGTGCACGCAGTGATTTTTCAGGTGGACCTGGGGAGGGTTGGTGTCATGCCCTCAACCGACCGGCGCGAGAGCAAAGCCTTCGAAGTCGGATGGGTCGGCTTATGGCCTGCCCTTCCCGCGATATAACTGCTCTTTCCGATAATCCGTCTTCTTTCGCGAGCGGACGAGGCCGCTTCAGACGGTCACGCGATGCCTCGAGGCGAACGGTAAGGAGATCGAACAAAGAACCGTCATCGATGCCGGCGGCCGGCATGCTGGCTAACATTTCGGCGATCTCGACCGTGCAATCGCATAATGTTGGACTCCTCTGGTTGCGGGTCGGCATCCTGGACATCGTGCGCCAATAGGCCGATGCTGTCGTTGTTCTGGAGGCGCCCACAGATTGCGTGGGCACGGGTATATCGTGCGTGCGGCAACGAAACGGTTTCTTGAACTCGCCGAGGCTCCTTATGGCGTTCACTATCGCATCGCCCGCCTTTAACAATGGCGGAACCATTCCCAGGCTTTACACCTGCGAAGGGCAAGGTATTTCCCCGCCTCTCGAATGGACAGACATCCCGACCGGAACCAGAAGCCTTATATTGATCG
>Ga0209257_1001778_pt1 | contig 23796 bp, 16 predicted proteins | sample AraplaCvi_mCL_r2_FD_184277 | JGI IMG/M metagenome (GOLD analysis project Ga0209257, IMG submission 184277) | Arabidopsis root microbial communities from North Carolina, USA - plate scrape MF_Cvi_mCL_r2 (SPAdes) (version 2) | ecosystem: Host-associated > Plants > Roots > Endosphere | place: USA...
CGATCCCGCCGGACTTGTTCTGGTCGATCTGGGCGAAGTAGGGCGCGAGCTTGTCGCCCAGCTCACCCTTCAGCTCCGCCTTCTGGATCTTACCGTCCATGCTGTCGTCCAGCATGCCGAGCAGCCGGGTCTGGTCCACCAGTTCGTCGTAGTTGGTGAGCTTGGTCGAGGTCTCGTCCATCCAGCGGTAGCGGACGGCCGTGTAGAACATCTCCTCCCAGGACTGGTCGCCCCAGACGATCTTCTTCGTCGCGTCGGGGTTGGCGGGGTTCTGCTTGGAGTTGTCGTACCAGTAGTGGGCGATCAGCTTCGAGCCGGCCGGCACCTTGACCGGCTCGGCGAAGGTGTACTCGCGCTGCCAGTTGAAGTCGTAGCGCGGCATGGCCAGCAGCATCTTCTTCGTGCCGTCGGGATACTGGATCCAGAGGTCCGAGGCGTAGCCACGGTAGTGCGCGTGCGGGAAGGCCGAGTAGAGCAGCGCCTCCTTCGGGAAGTCGATGTAGGCCGTCTCCTTGTGGCGCGCCTCGCCCGGCGGGATGACGATGGAGTTGTCCACCACCACCGAGTTGCGCATCACCAGGCCGGGCTTCTCGCCGTCCTTGTAGAAGTAGAGGCCGATCTTCGAGGCGTCGGTCACTTCCTTGCCGAACGGCGTGTAGTGGGCCTGGAACCCGATGGCGCCGCCCGGCGGCAGGTAGCTGCCGACGTTCTTGGGCCACAGGGTGCTCTCGGCGCCCACTGCATAGCCGCCCATGGAGGCGCCCCAGCGGCTTTCGTTGCCCTGGCCGTCCTTCGGGATTTCCTTGAGGTAGCCCGACAGGAAGTGGTGCACCGCCTGGCGCTGGTTCACCACATAGGTCGAGGCCTTGACCCACTTGCCCTCGGTCAGGGGGTTCACGACGATCGGGCGCTGGTAGTCGACGACGCCCGAGGCCGGGATCGTGTACTTCGGCAGTTCCAGGATCAGGTCCGGCTTGCCCAGCGGCCACTCCTGGACCGCGCGCTTCTTGGCGGCGGCGGCCATGGGATCGGTGGTCCCGTCACGCGGCGCGCCCTGTTCCACCCAGTGGACCACGGTCTTGATCTCGGCCGGCGTCAGGCTCTTGTCGTCGGCCCACTTGCCCACGTGGGGGTCGACGTTCCACGGCGGCATCCGGTCGGTGCGCAGCACCTCGCGGATCATCGGCGAGAAGCCCTTGACCATCTCGTAGCTCGACATGGCGAACGGGCCGATGCCGCCCTCGGTGTGGCAGCCGGCGCACTTCTTCTCAAGGATCGGCGCGACCTGCCTGGAATAGGAGATCTGGGCGACCTTGCCCCGCTCGGGGAAGTCGACCAGGCAGCCCGGGCTCATCTTGCTGGCGGCCATGGCCTGGCGCCCGGCCAGGGTGGCCTCGATGGCGTCGGCGGCCCAGCTGTGTTCGGCGTTGGCCTTCTGGCTCCCGTAGTCGAGGCGGTCGTCCAGCGGGCCGCGGTAGGTGATCTTCCAGGTCTTGGGGTCGATCACGAAGAACTCGGCCGTCCGGGTGACGCCCAGCTGCTCGCCGACCAGCTGGTTGGTGTCCTTCAGGATCGGGATGTCGATGCCGTATTCGGCCTTCTCCTGGGCGATGGCCTGCATGCTGTCCTGCACGGCGGAGTTCAGCATCAGGAACTGCACGCCCTGGGACTCGTACTTGGCCTGCAGCGCCTTCAGCGGCGGCGACAGGTTGCGCACGATCGGGCAGCCGTTGGCGTGGCTGATGATCACGATCACCTTGGCGTCGGTCCGATACAGCTCGTGACCCATGTATTCGGTGTCGGCGAGCATGAAGTTGTCGATGGTCGCCGGCGTCGAGACGCTGGCCGTCTCGACCGCTGCGGTGGGGGCGCCCGCCGACAATGCGTTGGGGGCCGAGCCGTCGGCCGCGCAGCCGAACAGCAGGCCGCTGGCGGCCACGGTGGTCGCCAAGGCGGAAATGCGCGCCTTCGTCATGGAAATGCTCCTCCCATGGGCCACGGCGGCGCTTGCTCGCCCCGTCCGGGTCCATCCCTGAAATTCGTGTTACGCCAAATCATACCCAAGCAAGGCGGCGTTGCATCATTATTTCTGATCAATGTTTAGATGGGTTTCCGCCGAGGCGCGGGACGTGTCTCCCGGGCATGAAATCCTGCTTTCCCCCGCCTGCGGGGGAAAGCGGCGCGAAGCTCCGCAGGAGCGAGTCGCCGATGGGGGGAGTGAGACTCTTGGACCGACTTCCCCATCGACCCTCGTGCTGCGCACGTTGGGTCACTTCCCCCGTGGAACCGGGGAAGAGGCCAGGGGCGCCGCCTCAAGGCGGGCGCCGGAAACTCTCTCCCCGAACGGACGGTCAGGCCGGCGGGCATCGGCCCCGGGGCCGCGGGTTTCAGGGCAAGGCTTGGCAGATCCGGGCGGCGCAGGGCAAATGATCGCCAACGAACAGGGGACGCGCATGAGCTTCATCACCCGCCGAAAGCCGATCGAACTGGCCAAGGCCGCGGGCGGGAGCGGCCTGAAGGCGACGCTCGGCTGGCCCCACCTGATGGCGCTCGGCGTCGGCGCGATCATCGGCACCGGCATCTACACCCTGACCGGCGTGGCGGCGGGGCTGGCGGGACCGGCGGTGATCCTGTCGTTCGCCGTCGCCGGCGCGGTCTGCGCGTGCGCGGCGCTCTGCTATGCCGAGATGGCCAGCCTCACGCCCCAGGCGGGCAGCGCCTACACCTATTCCTACGTGACCCTCGGCGAGGGGATCGCCTGGGTGATCGGCTGGAGCCTGATCCTCGAATACACCCTGGTCTGCAGCGCCGTGTCGGTGGGCTGGTCCGGCTATGCCTCTGGGCTGATCCGGCAGGCGGGCCTCGGCGTGCCCGACGCCCTGCTGGCCGGCGGGGTGGTCGACCTGCCCGCGATCTTCATCGCCCTGGTGGTCACCGGCGTGCTGCTGCTGGGCACAAGGGAAAGCGCCAACGTCAACTTCGTCCTGGTCTGCGTGAAGCTGGTGGCCCTGGCCGCCTTCGTGGCCTTCACCCTGCCGTCGTTCGACGCCAGCCATTTCGAGCCCTTCGCGCCGTTCGGCTTCGGGGCGCATGAGATCGACGGCACGAAGTTCGGGGTGATGGGCGCGGCGGCGATCATCTTCTTCGCCTTCTACGGCTTCGACGCCATCTCTACGGCCGCCGAGGAGGCCAAGAACCCGAAGCGGGACCTGACCATCGGCATCGTGGGATCGATGGCGCTCTGCACGCTGATCTACATGGTGGTCGCCGCCGTCGCCCTGGGCGCCGTGCCCTACGACATCTTCTCCAAGAGCCCCGAGCCCCTGGCCTTCGTGCTGAAGGAGCTGGGCCGGCCCACGGCTGCGGCCCTGATCGCCGGCGCCGCGGTGGTGGCGATGCCGACGGTGATCATGGTCTTCATGTTCGGCCAGAGCCGGGTGTTCTTCGCCATGGCGCGCGATGGCCTGCTGCCCCGCCAGCTGGCGGCGGTCGACCGCCGCGGCGTGCCGACCGCGGTGACCCTGCTGACCGGCGTGATCGCCGCCGCCATCTCGGGCTTCATGCCGCTGTCGGAGATCGCCTCGCTGGCCAACGCCGGCACCCTGGCCGCCTTCATCGCCACCGCCTGCGCGGTGATGGCGCTCCGCCGCAGCGCCCCTGACCTGGCGCGCCCGTTCACGACGCCGCTGGTCTGGGTGATCGGTCCGGCGGCGGTGCTGGGCTGCCTCTACCTGTTCTCCAGCCTGTCGGCGAAGACGATCATCTTCTTCTTCGTCTGGAACGCCATCGGCGTGGCGGCCTACCTGGCCTACGGGCGGGCGAAGAGCCGATTGGCGGCGGCCTGACCCACGAGGCTACTGGGAAGGAGCCTGAAGCTCCGCCAGGATGTCGGCCAGCGCGTCCTGCCACGGCCGCGGCGTCATGCCGTAGACCTGTTCCAGCTTGCCCAGGTCCATGGTTGCGCGCAGGGGGCGCACCGCCGGGGTCTTGTAGTCGGCGGTCTTCTGGCCGCCGACCTCGGGGGCGTGGTCGCCCAGCGCCTGGGCGAAGATCTCGATGGCGAAGTCGCGCCAGGTCACCTCGCCGGCGTTGGCGAAGTGGACCGTGCCGAACACCGGGTCGCCGCCCTTGGCCTCGGCGAGCCGCGGCGCCTGGCCCAGGATGAAGCCGGCCAGGTCGGCGGCCGAGGTCGGGCGGCCGGACTGGTCGTCCACCACCTTCAGCGGGTTCCCGGCCGCGGCCACCCGCAGCATGGTCTTCACGAAGTTCTTGCCGTGCGGCGAGACCACCCACGACGTGCGGATGTTGAGCGAGCGGCGGCACGCGGCGGCGACCGACGTCTCGCCCTCCAGCTTGGTGGCGCCATAGGTGTTCAGCGGATGGGTCGCGGCGTCCTCGGCGTAGGGCGCGCCGCCGGCGCCGTCGAAGACATAGTCCGTGGAGATGTTGACCACCGCCGCGCCCACCGCGTCCGCGGCCGCGGCGATCGCGCCGGGCGAGCCCGCGTTCACCGCCCGCGCCAGGTCCGGTTCGCTCTCGGCCAGGTCGACGGCGGTGTAGGCGGCGGCGATGATCACCAGGTCCGGCCGCGCCTCCATCACTTTCCGCGCGCAGGCGGACGGATCGGCGAGGTCGGCGTCGGCTCGGCTCAGCGCCGTGACCTCGACGTCGTGGCGGGGCGCCTGGCGCAGGAGCTCGATCGCGAGCTGGCCGGTGGTTCCGAACTGCAGGATCTGGACGGTCATGCTGCTTCCATAGCGCGAAACATCTTACCCTCAAGCGACACTGTGACGGCCCGCCACGCTTGAACCCGGCGGCGGCGCGCCCGTAGAAGCAGTATGCGACGGCGAGTTGAGGGGACGGTCTTGGCGGGGGCGACGACAGCGGCGCGGGGACCGGGCGGTCCGCCGGGCCGGAAGATGCCCGACCTGACCACCGGCCCGATCGGCAAGACGCTGATCGTGTTCGCCCTGCCGGTGCTGGCCACCAACATCCTGCAGTCGTTGAACGGCTCGGCCAACGCCGTCTGGGTCAGCCACGTGCTGGGCGAGGCGGCCCTGACCGCCACGTCCAACGCCAACCAGATCATGTTCCTGATGCTGGGGGCGGTGTTCGGCCTCTCCATGGCCTCGAACATCATGATCGGCCAGGCCATGGGGGCGAAGGACACGGCGCTGGCGAAGCGTGTGATCGGCACCTCCACCGCCTTCTTCATCTTCGTGTCGCTCAGCGTCGGCGCGCTGGGCGTCTGGGCGACCCCGTACATCCTGACCGCCATGGGGACGCCCGCCGAGGCCAAGGCCGACGCCATCGCCTATCTGCGGGTGATCTTCTCGGCCATGCCGTTCATGTACTTCTTCTCGTACGTGATGATGGCCCAGCGCGGCACGGGCGACAGCCGCACGCCGTTCTACTTCTCGCTGGTCGCGGTCGGGATGGACGTGATCCTGAACCCGATGCTGATCACCGGGTTCGGGCCGTTCCCGCGGCTCGGCATCGCCGGTTCGGCCGGCGCCACCCTGCTGTCGCAGACGGTCACCCTGCTGGCGATGATCGTCCACCTCTACCGCAAGCGCTCGATCCTGGTGCTGCGGCCGGGCGAGTTCCACCTGCTGATCCCCGACTTTGGGATCGTCCGCTCGCTGGTGCTCAAGGGCCTGCCCATGGGCTTCCAGATGATCGTCACCAGCCTGGCGGCCGTGACCATGATGAGCCTGGTCAACAAGCACGGGGTGCACACCTCGGCCGCCTATGGCGCGGCGGCGCAGCTCTGGACCTACGTCCAGATGCCGGCCATGGCCCTGGGCGCGGCCGTGTCGTCCATGGCGGCCCAGAACGTCGGCGCCGGCAAGATGGACCGGGTGGAGCGCATCGCCCGGTCGGGCGCGCTCTACGCGCTGCTGTTCACCGCCACGCCGGTGGTGCTGATCTACCTGGCCGACCCGTGGGTGCTGCGCGCCTTCCTGCCCGGCGACAGCCCGTCGCTGCCGATCGCCGTGCATATCAATTCGATCGTGCTGTGGGGCTTCATCGCCTTCGGCATGGCCTTTATCTTCTCGGGCATCGTGCGGGCGACCGGCGCGGTCTGGCCGCCGCTGCTGGCGATGATCATCTCGCTGTGGGGCATCCGCGTGCCGCTGGCCAACATCCTCGAGCCGCGCCTGGGCGCCGACGCGATCTGGATCAGCTTCCCCATCGGCAGCGGCGCGACCCTGGTGCTGGCCTTCGCCTATTACATGTGGGGCGGCTGGCGGAAGTCCCGGATGCTGCCGACCACCCCCATGGCCACGGACGAACCCGACACCGGCTTCGGCCAGCCGGTGGCCGAGGGCGCGGAGGCGATGGCGGAGGCCGCCGAGGCTAGCCGTTCGTCTCCATCAGCGCGGAATAGACCAGGGTCCTGAGCTCGCGCCGCACCGGGTAGGTGGACGACGGCAGGAGCTGGGTCATGAACACCGCGGTGACGTCCTCCATCGGGTCGACCCAGAACGCCGTCGACGCGGCGCCTCCCCAATAGAATTCGCCCAGGCTGCAGGGGATCAGCGTCTGCGGCGGGTCGAAGACCACGGCGAAGCCCAGGCCGAAGCCCACGCCGGCATTGGTGCTCTCCGAGAACAGCGAGCGCGACATCTCGGTCAGGTCGGCGCCGCCCGGCAGGTGGTTCGACGCCATCAGGTCGACCGTCTTTGGCGCCAGGATCCGCGCCCCGTCCAGCTCGCCGCGGTTCAGCAGCATGTTGGCGAAGCGCAGGTAGTCCGCCGCCGTCCCGACCAGTCCGCCGCCGCCCGAGAGCAGCGCCGGCGGGGCGAGGTAGGGGCTCTTCTGGGCGTCGTCCTGCAGCTTCAGCTTGCCGCCCGGCGCGGCGTCGTAGCAGGCGGCGAAGCGGCTGCGCTGGTCGTCGCGGACGTGGAAGCCGGTGTCGACCATCTTCAGCGGGTCGAAGATGCGTTCCTGGAACACCTGGTCCAGCGGCTTGCCGCAGAGCTTCTGCACCAGGTAGCCGACCACGTCGGTGCAGACGGAATAGTTCCAGGCCTCGCCCGGCGAGAACTCCAGCGGGAGCCTCGCCAGCATCTGGATCATGGCCTCCAGGTCGTGCTCGCCATGCATGCCTTCCAGCTTAAGTTTGCGATAGGCGGCGTCGATGTTGGTGCGGTTCTGGAAGCCGTAGGTCAGGCCCGCGGTGTGGCGCAGCAGGTCGACCACCTGCATCGGCCGCGCCGGCGGCGTGGTCAGATAGGGACCGACGCCGGCCGAGAATACGGCCAAGTCCTTCCACTCCGGGATGTGCCGCGACACCGGATCGTCCAGGGCGATCAGGCCCTCCTCGACCAGGGTCATCAGCGCCACCGAGGTCACCGGCTTGGTCATGGAATAGATGCGGTGGACGGTGTCTTCCTCCAGTTTCACGCCCCGCTCGGGGTCCTGCTGGCCCAGGATGGTCTGGTGGACCACCTCGCCGCCGCGCGCGAGCAGGAACTGGGCGCAGGGCATCCGGCCGGGGCCCACGTACTTGTCCTGCAGGAAGCGGTCGATCCGCTCCAGGCGCTCCGGACTGAACCCCAGCGACTTGGCCTTGCTCATGCTGATCCCCTGTGGCGGCGCGGCATTTGCCCTTGCCTTCCGCGCCGTCGCAAGACCGACGATGGCGGACAAGGCTTCCCCGCAAGCGGGGGAGCCAGGGAGAGAAGGAGGCGCCCATGTCCACCGTGAGCTTCGAGCGGGACGGCCGTATCGGCGTCGTCACCATCGAGCGGCCCGAGCGGCGCAACGCCGTCGATCGCGAGACGGCGCAGGGGCTCTATGCCGCCTTCAAGGCCTTCGACGCCGACGAGGGACTGGACGTGGCGGTGCTGACCGGGCGGGGCGGCTACTTCTGCGCCGGCGCCGACCTGAAGGCGATCTCCGCCGGCGGGGGCAACCGCATCCCGGAGACCGGCGACTTCGGGCCGATGGGCTGCACGCGGTTGCAGCTCGGCAAGCCGGTGATCGCGGCGATCGAGGGGCCGGCGGTGGCGGGCGGGCTGGAGGTGGCCTGCTGGGCGGACCTGCGGGTGGCGGCCGAGGGCTCGACCTTCGGGGTGTTCTGCCGCCGCTTCGGCGTGCCGTTGATCGACCTGGGCACCGTGCGCCTGCCGCGCCTGATCGGCCACTCGCGGGCCATGGATCTGATCCTCACCGGCCGGCCGGTGGCCGCGCAGGAGGCGCTCGCCATGGGCCTGGCCAACCGCGTGGTCCCGCAGGGCCAGGCGCTCGCCGCCGCCCTCGACCTCGCCCGCCAGATCAGCGCCTTCCCGCAGCTCTGCATGCGCAACGACCGGCTCTCGGCCCTGAAGCAGTGGTCGCTGGACTGGGACGAGGCGCAGGCTTTCGAGGTGCGCGTCGGCATGGAGACCCTGCGCACGGGCTCGGCGATGGAAGGGGCGACGCGGTTCGCCGAGGGCCAGGGGCGCGGCGGCGCGTTCTGAGCGCCCTGAATACGCCGTAAAGCAGCGTTTGATCTTCCGGTGGCGTCAGCCTAGCATACCCAGAATACTAAAAGTTGCACCCCTGAAACACAGGGTTGGGAGAGCGCGCATGGCGTGGGATTTCGAGACCGATCCGGAGTTCCAGAAGAAGCTGGACTGGATCGAGGAGTTCATGCGCGACGAGGTCGAGCCGGTCTCGCACCTCGGCATGGCGGCCTATTCCAGCCTGGGCCGCGAGAAGTTCCTGAAACCGCTGCAGCAGAAGGTGAAGGACCAGGGCCTGTGGGCCTGCCACCTGGGCCCCGAGCTGGGCGGCCAGGGCTACGGCCAGCTCAAACTGGCCCTGATGAACGAGAAGCTGGGGCGCAACAGCCTCGCCCCGTCGGTCTTCGGCTGCCAGGCGCCGGACTCGGGCAACGCCGAGATCATCGCCCACTACGGGACCGAGGCGCAGAAGGAGAAATACCTCTGGCCGCTGCTGAACGGTGAGATCCGCTCGGCCTTCTCCATGAGCGAGCCCACCGGCGGCTCGGACCCGCTGACCTTCACCACGCGGGCGGTGCTGGACGGCGACGAGTGGGTGATCAACGGCGAGAAGTGGTTCTCGACCAACGCCAGGTACGCGAAGGTGCTGGTGCTCTATGCGGTCACCGACCCGGACGCCAAGGACCCCTACCGGCGCACCTCGATCTTCCTCGTGCCCACCGACACGCCCGGCGTGGAGATCATCCGCAATGTCGCGGTCGGGGCCGGCGGCGAGATCGGCGGGGGGAACGAGGGCTACGTCCGCTACACCAATGTGCGCCTGCCCTATGACGCCCTGCTGGGCGAGCGGGGCGCGGCCTTCGTGATCGCCCAGGTGCGGCTGGGCGGCGGGCGCGTGCACCACGCCATGCGCACGGTCGGCGCCTGCCGGCACGCCCTGGACCTGATGTGCCAGCGGGCGGTGTCGCGCACCACCCGCGACGGCCGGCTCTCGGACCTGCAGATGGTGCAGGAGCAGATCGCGGATTCCTGGATCGCGGTAGAGAGCTTCCGCCTGCTGGTCCTGCGCACCGCCTGGCTGATCGACAAGCACAAGGACTACCAGAAGGTCCGCAAGGACATCGCCGCCATCAAGGTGGCCATGCCCAAGGTCTACCATGACGTGGCGGCCAAGGCGGCGCACCTGCACGGGGCGCTGGGCGTCTCCAACGAGATGCCGTTCATGCGGATGGTCACCTCCGCCCTGGTGATGGGCATCGCCGACGGGCCGACCGAGGTGCACAAGGTCACGCTCGCGAAGCAGATCCTGAAGGACTACCAGCCCGACAACGACCTCTTCCCCGCCTACCACATCCCCAAGCTGCAGGATGAGGCCCGGGCGCGGTTTGCAAAGGAACTGGGCGAGCTGAAGGAAGCCTACGCCCGGCGACGCGCGGCGGAGACCGCGTAGGCCCGAGCGCGCCCTTCTCCCCTTGCGGGAGAAGGTGTCGCCCGCAGGGTGACGGATGAGGGGTCGCACTCCGCTGTCCGGTTAAGCGCGCGCCGCAGGCGCTGTTCTTGGAACCACGGAAAACGCAGAAGGGGCCGAGCCAGCTGAGCCTTCCGTGTTTTCTGTGTCTTCCGTGGTTTGAATCTCAAGGGCGCTGACGCGCCATCGCGGTCGAAAGGCCGGCGCTACCGCTCATCCGACCCGCTTCGCGGCCCACCTTCTCCCGCAGGGGGAGAAGGATGAAGGCGCCTCAAGGGTTTTCGCCCTCGCGCGTGGTGGTGGTTGGAATGGCGTTCAAACGGTTGTTAGACTGCCGTTTTCAGAGCTCTCCATTTCAAGCGCCATAGTTCGAGGTTCCCCGTGACCGATTCCGAAAAACCCTGGCCCGTGATGTCCATCGCCGAAGCCCACGCCAGGCTGACGGGGCCGGGGTCGCCGTTCGAGATCGAGGAAAAGGTGATCCGGGGCGTCCCGACCCGGACCTGGAAGAACGCCCCGCCGACGCTGCGCGACGTGTTCGTCAATGGCCTGCGGTTCCGCGAGCGGGAGTTCCTGGTCTACGAGGACGACCGCGCCACCTTCGACAGCTTCGCCAAGGCGACGCTGACCCTGGCGCACCGGCTGCTGGCCGACGGGGTGAAGAAGGGCGACCGGGTCGCCGTGATCATGCGCAACCTGCCGGAATGGCCGGTGGCCTTCTGGGCCGGCCAGCTGGTCGGCGCGATCGTCACGCCGCTGAACGCCTGGTGGACAGGCGCCGAGCTGGAATACGGCCTGGCCGATTCCGGGACCAAGGTGGCCTTCGTCGACGACGAGCGGCTGGACCGGATCGTCGAGTTCCTGGGCAAGCTGCCGGACCTGGAGAAGGTCTATGTCACCCGCCACGCCGCCGAGGCCCTGCCGGTCAGGACCGAGCGGCTGGAGGGCGTGATCGGCGCGGTGAATTCGTGGGGCGGCCTGGCGGAGCTGGCCCTGCCCGACGTGGCGCTGGACGCGGAAGACGACGCGACGATCCTCTACACGTCCGGGACCACCGGGCGGCCGAAGGGGGCCCTGGGCACCCACCGCAACATGACCTCCAACATCGGGGCCGGCGGCATCTCAGCGGCGCGCAACTTCCTGCGCGCGGGCGAGCCGCTGCCCGAGCTGGACCCCACCAAGGTCCCCCAGCGCTGCACCCTGCTGGTCGTGCCGATGTTCCACGCCACGGGGCTGTCGGCGACGCTGAGCCCGTCGCTGAACTCCGGCGGCAAGATCGTGCTGATGCGCCGCTGGGACGCCGAGCCGGCGATGAAGCTGATCGAGCGGGAGAAGGTCTCCTCCACCGGCGGCGTGCCCACCATCGCCTGGCAGCTCATCGAGCATCCGGCCCGGAGCAAGTACGACCTGTCGTCCCTGCTGGCCGTCACGTACGGTGGCGCGCCCTCGGCGCCGGAGCTGGTGCGCAAGATCACCGAGGTGTTCCCGGGCTCGCAGCCGGGCAACGGCTGGGGCATGACCGAGACGACGGCCACCTTCACCAGCCACGTGGGCAAGGACTACCTGAACCGCCCCGACAGCGCCGGTCCGGCCGCGCCGGTGGGCGAGATGCACGTGCGCGATCCCGCCGACGGCAAGACCATCCTGCCGGCGGGCTCGGTGGGCGAGCTGTGGGTCAAGGGCCCTCAGGTGGTGAAGCTCTACTGGAACAAGCCGGAAGCCACTGCCGAGACGTTCCAGGACGGCTGGCTGCGCACCGGCGACCTGGCGCGCATCGACGAGGAGGGCTTCCTCTTCATCATCGACCGGGCCAAGGACATGCTGATCCGCGGCGGCGAGAACATCTACTGCGTCGAGGTCGAGAACGTCCTCTACGACCATCCCGACGTGATGGACGCCGCCCTGGTCGGCATCCCGCACAAGGTGCTCGGCGAGGAGCCCGGCGCGATCGTGCACCTGAAGCCGGGCGGCGCGGCCACCGAGGCCGAGCTGCGCGAGTTCGTCCGCGCGCGGCTGGCGGCCTTCAAGGTGCCGGTGAAGATCGCCTTCTGGCCCGAAACCCTGCCGCGCAACGCCAACGGCAAGATCATGAAGAACGAGCTGAAGAAGGTGTTCGCCGAGGAAAGCGCCGCGGCCTGAGGGCGGCGCCGATCGCTTCTCCCCCTACGGGAACCGAGAGGGAGAGCTAGGGTGAGGGGTGGCGCCGGGCCCTCCACCGGCATAGAGGTCTAGTGATGATCAGCTCTGCCGATGCGGGATGCTGGCTGCGCCGGGAGCGCGTGTCGCCCGTCCTGCGCCGCCCCTCACCCCACCCTCTCCCCTCTCGCTTCGCGGGGCCAGAGGAGGCCGTATGAGCAAGCGTCCCCTCATCGTCGGACTGGGCGGCACGATCCGGCCGGGGTCGTCCACCGAAAGGGCGCTCGTCTATGCGCTGAAGGCCGCCGAGGCCCGCGGCGCCGAAACCCGCCTGCTGGGCGGCGCCTTCCTCGGCAGTCTGCCGATCTTCGATCCGCGGCCGACGGAGTCCACCGCCGCCCAGCTGGAGCTGGCCGACGCGATCCGCGCCGCCGACGGGGTGATCGTGGCCAGCCCCGGCTATCACGGCTCGATCTCTGGCATGATCAAGAACGCGCTGGACACCCTGGAGCTGACGCGGAGCGATCCGCAGCCCTACCTGACGGCCAAGTCGGTCGGCACGATCATCACCGCCGATGGCTGGCAGGCGGCGGGCACGACCTTGATGGCGCTGCGAGCTGTCATACATGCGCTGAGGGGCTGGCCGACGCCGTTCGGCGCAGCCCTGAACGCCGGCGCCGGCATCTTCGACGAGGCCGGCGACTGCAAGGACCAGAAGGACGCCTGGCAGCTCGCCACCGTCGCCGAACAGGTGGTGGAGTTCGCCCAGATGAAGGCTGCCCAGACGAAGGCCATGACCCGATGAAACGCCCCTACCTCGTTCCCTCCAGCGGCGCGGCCGACGCCGACGGCGTCTCCGGCGCGATCAGCCCCATCGAGGACATCATCGAGGACGCCCGCAACGGGCGGCCCTACATCCTGGTCGACGCCGAGGACCGCGAGAACGAGGGCGACGTCATCATCCCCGCCCAGTTCGCCACGCCGGACCAGATCAACTTCATGGCCAAGCACGCCCGCGGCCTGATCTGTCTCTCCATCACCGGCGAGCGCGCCCGCCAGCTGCGCCTGCCGCCCATGGCTCACGAGAATGCGTCGGGGCACGGGACCGCCTTCACCGTTTCCATCGAGGCTCGCGAGGGGGTGACGACGGGTATCTCCGCCCATGACCGCGCCCACACCATCGCGGTGGCGGTCGACCCGACCAAGGGCGTGGACGACATCGTCTCGCCGGGCCACGTCTTCCCGCTGGTGGCCAAGGACGGCGGCGTGCTGGTGCGCGCCGGGCACACCGAGGCCGCCGTCGACATCAGCCGCATGGCCGGGCTGAACCCTGCCGGCGTCATCTGCGAGATCATGAAGGACGACGGGTCCATGGCCCGGCTGCCCGACCTGGTCGCCTTCGCCCAGTTGCACGGCCTGAAGATCGGCACCATCGCCGACCTGATCGCCTACCGCCGCCGCACTGAGCGCCAGGTGGAACGGGTGCTGGAGGCGCCGTTCGAGAGCACCTACGGCGGCCGCTTCCGGATGGTGATCTACCGAAACTCCATCGACCAGACCGAGCACGTGGTGCTGACCAAGGGCCGCATCGAGCCCGACAAGCCGACCCTGGTGCGCATGCACCGCGTCGACCTTGCCACCGACATGCTGGGCGCCATCGAGGCCCGCCGCGAATATGTGCCCAAGGCGCTGAAGGCGCTGGCCGAGTACGACGGCGCGGCGGTGGCGGTGTTCATCCGCGACTCCAATCCGCACTGGCTCTCGGAGCGGTACGGGCAGCCGCAGGCCGACCACACCGAGAACGTGCTCCGCGACTACGGGATCGGCGCCCAGATCCTGCTGGACCTCGGCGTGCGCGACATGACGTTGCTGACCTCGTCGCAGACCATCCTGCCGGCTTCGGCGGGCTATGGCCTCAAGATCGTGGGCCGGATGCCGCTGGACTGATCGTCCCCCCGGCTCCTACCGGTATTCGTAGTGGCAGCGCTTCTTCTTGGCGTTGCTCTTGGCGATCTGGTGGCCCGCCACGGCCCCAACGCCGGCGCCGATCAGGGTGCCTTCGGTCTTGTTGCCGCTCCCGGCCACGACATTGCCCAGCACGCCCCCGCTGACGGCGCCGATCACCGTGCCCTTGTTCGAGGCCTTCTTCACGTTCTTGCAGACCAGCACCCGCTTGGCCTCGGCCGGAACCGGGGCGGCGACGAGGGCGGTCCCCGCGGTGGCGAACACGATCGCAGCGATCAGCCTGTTGCGCATGGCTTTCTCCTTGGTTGGGTTCGACACGCAGGTCCCCCTAAACCCCCAAGGTGGCGCTAGGTTTCCGGCGACCGTATGGCATGGTGCGCGCCGTCGGCGCATTCGATGGGGGCCTCGTTGCAAGGGAAGTCGCTCGGAGGCGCCGGCGCGGGCCTCGTGGTCTTCGTCTGTTTCCTGATCGCGGCCGTCGAAGGGTACGACATCCAGGCGTTCGGCGTGGCCGCGCCGAAAATGATCCCCGAACTGGGCCTGAACCCCGCGCAGCAGGGCTGGGCCGGCAGCGCGGCGATGATCGGCCTGGTCATGGGCGCCTTCGCCGGCGGCTGGCTGGCCGACCGCTACGGGCGCAAGCCGGTGCTGCTGGGTTCGGTGGCGGCGTTCGGGATCTTCTCACTCGTGACCGCCACAGCGCAGAGCTACGACGCCCTGCTCTGGGCGCGGCTGGCCACCGGCCTGGGCTTCGGCGGGGCCATGCCCAACCTGATCGCGGTGGCGGTGGAGATCAGCAGGCCCGCGCGGCGGGCGGCCACCGTCTCGGCCATGTTCTGCGGCATGCCCGTGGGCGGGGCGACGTCGGCGCTCATCGCGCGGCTGGCCGGCGACGGGCTGGAATGGCGCACCATCTTCGTGGCCGGCGGCGTCCTGCCCCTGGCGCTGCTGCCACTGATCTTCCTGCTGCTGCCCGAGACGCGGCCGGCGCACGACCCGGCGGCGGACCGCAACCTCGTCCGCGGCCTGTTCGCCGACAAGCGCGCGGCCGCCACCGTGTTGATCTGGGCTGCTTTCATGATGACGCTGGTGGTGCTCTACCTCGGCCTCAACTGGCTGCCGACCCTGGTGGTGGACAAGGGCCACCCGCCGTCCGAGGGCTTCACGGCGGCCATGGTGTTCAACGTCGCCGGCGCCGTGGGTTCGATCCTGGTCGGCGCGGTGGCCGACCGCACCGGCTGGCGCTGGTCGCTGGCGGTCGTCTACCTAGCCTTGGCTGCGGCCATGGCGGGGCTGGCCGCCTCGGAGGCGCCGATGGCCATCCTGGCGCTGTCGGGCGCGGCCGGCTTCCTGGTGATGGGGGCGCAGTTCTCGCTCTACGCCGTGGCCCCGATGCTCTATCCGGCCCAGCTCCGCGCGGCCGGCGCCGGCGCGGCGATCGCGGTGGGCCGGCTGGGCTCCATCGCCGGGCCGCTGATGGGCGGCGAGCTGCGGAACGCCGGGGCCACGCCGGGCGAGGTGTTCCTCTCCATGGCCCCCGTCGCCCTGACGGCCGCGGTCCTGCTCGTCGCGCTGGGCCGCGTGGCGAAGCCGCAACAAGCATGAGAATGCGAATGACTCGCAGGATCGGCTGATCTATAGGGCCTCCCTCAACACCCGAGGGGCCCATGCGGACTGCGACTTCCACCATCGCCTTGATCCTTGGCGCGGCGCTGGCCGCGTCGCCGGCCGTCGCCGACGAGGCGGACGTCGGCCGGGAGGTGAGCGAGGTCGTCGTCACCGCGGCGCGCACCATCCTGCCCGCCAACGCCCTGCCGCTGACCGTCGATGTGATCGACCGCAGCGCCCTGGACCAGCAGGTGGCCATCGGCGGCTCCGTCGTCGACGCCGTGGCGGCCCTGACCCCCTCGTTCTCGCCCACCCGCCAGAAGCTGTCCGGCGCCGGCGAGACCCTGCGCGGCCGCTCGCCGCTCTACGCCATCAACGGCATCCCGCAGTCGACCCCGCTGCGCGACGGCTCGCGCGACGGCTTCACTATCGACCCGTTCTTCATCGACCGGGTGGAGGTGATCTTCGGCTCCAACGCCCTGCAGGGCATCGGCGGCACGGGCGGCATCGTCAACCAGGTGACGGTCGGCGCCCCCACGACCGAGGGCTTCAGCGGCCGCACCCTGCTGCAGACCACCGCCGACAACGGCTTCCACGGCGACGGCGCGGGCTACAAGGCCGCCGGCCTGGGCGCCTGGAAGCAGGGCGCGTTCGACGCCACCCTGGGCGCGGCCTATGAGACCCGCGGCGCCTACTACGACGGCCACGGCCGGCGCATCGGTTTCGACGCCGCGCAGGGCGAGACCCAGGACTCGAAGAGCTGGTCGCTGTTCGGCCGCTTCGGCTACGCGGTCAGCGACACGGCGCGCGTCGACCTGATCCTCAGCCGTTTCCAGCTCGAGGGCGACGGCGACTACGTCAATTCGCCCGGTAACCGTGCGACGGGCGTCCCGTCCACCGCGACCCGCGGCGTCCAGCCCGGAACGCCGGCGCGCGGCCGCACCGAGAGCGCGGCGGTCTCCTACACCGACAGCGACCTCATGGGCGGCAACCTGGTCACCCAGGCCTTCTGGAACCGCACCCGCGACCTGTTCGGCGGCGATCTTTCGGCCACCTTCCAGGACAAGAACATCGCGCCGATCGGGACCCTGCTGGACCAGTCCGAGAACCGCTCGAAGAAGCTGGGCGCCAAGTTCAGCTACGAGCGCGCCGTCCCGGGCTTCGAGAACCTGACCGCCACCGTCGGCCTGGACCTGCTGAAGGACCGCACCGAACAGGCCCTGGTCCGCACCGGCCGCGTCTGGGTGCCGCCCACTGACTACCGCAGCATCGCCCCCTTCGTGCAGGCCAACCTGGCGCTGTTCGACAAGAAGCTGCGGATCGCCGGCGGCCTGCGCAACGAGAACGTCCAGATCAAGGTGGACGACTTCACCACCCTGGCCTTCTACGGCTCGCGAGCCGTCGCCGGGGGCTCGCCGGAGTTCCACGACACCCTGTTCAACGGCGGGATCATCGTCGAACCCACGCCCGGCATCCGGGGCTACGTCAGCTACGCCCAGGGCTACACGGTGCCGGACGTCGGCCGGATCACCCGCGCGATCAACGTGAACGGCGTCGACATCGACGACTATCTCGACATCAGCCCGATCATCTCCAACAACCGCGAGGTGGGCCTAGAGCTGAAGCGCGGCTGGATCGACGCCAGCGCCACCTATTTCTGGTCGACCAGCACCAAGGGCCAACTGCTGGTCCTGGTGGGCACGGTGTTCGAGGTGCAGCGCCAGCGGGTCGAGATCGAAGGCCTGGAGCTGAACGCCACCGTCCGCACGCCGGTCGACGGCCTGACCTTCCAGGCGGGCTATGCGGACCTCAAGGGCCGCGCCGACTCCAACGCCGACGGCCGCGTCGACATCGACCTGGACGGCGCCAACATCTCGCCCGACCGGATCGTGGCGGCGGTGAACTTCAACCGCGGGCCCTGGTCCACGCGCCTGCAGTTCGGCAAGTACCTGTCGCGGGATTTCGACGGCGCAGATCCGCGCAACAGCTTCGAGGGCTACACGCTGGTGGACGGTTCGGTGCGCTACCAGACCGACCAGTGGGGCGCGGTCAGCCTGTCGGTGCAGAACCTGCTGGACGAGTACTACATCGACTACAACACCGACACGCAGCAGCCGACCAACAACGCCCGGTTCTTCTCCGGCCGCGGCCGCACCTTCACCCTCGGCTGGGACTACCGCTTCTGATGGGGCTGCTCGACCTTCTGCACCGCTGGACCGGCGGTCTGATCGGCCTGCTGCTGGCGGTGCTGGGCCTGTCGGGGTCGATCCTGGCCTACAAGGACGCCTGGGTGATGCTGCCGCACGCCGACGACGCCCACGTCCAGGACACGGCCGCCCTGGCCGCCGCGGCGGAGCGGCTGATGGCGGATCCGGAGCGGCCGCGCAGCATCGTCTTCGCCACGAAGGATTTCGGCCTCAACCAGCTCAGCTATCCCGAGGCCGGCGCGGGCGCCTATGCGAGCCAGGCCGGCGAGATCGTCACCCGCTGGTCCAGCAAATGGGAGCGGCCGGAGGTCTGGCTGTTCGACCTGCATCACCACCTGTTCAACGGTGACGCCGGCGAAATCGTCGCGGGCGTGGCCGGGCTCTGCGGCCTGGGCTTCGTCATCACCGGGGCGATCCTCTGGTGGCGGATGCGGCGGGCCTACGAGTTCCGGCTGTGGCCGCGGAAGTTCGAGCGGTTCGCGATCCTGCGGCACCACCGGGACCTGGGCGTCGTCATGGCTCCGGTCCTGGCGCTGTCGCTGGTCACCGGCACGATCATGGTCTTCCGCCCGGTAGCGGACCTGATCCTTGGTCCGGGCACGTCGGCGGCGGTCACTCAGGCGCTGAAACCGCCCCCGCCGCGCAAGGCGAAGCTGGCGGACGATCCCGACTGGCGCGGCATGATCGAGACGGCGCGGCGCCTGTATCCCACCGCCGAGGTGCGGATCCTGTCCCTGCCGCGCGGCAAGACCGGCCTGATCAGCCTGCGCCTGCGCCAGCAACAGGAGTGGCTGCCCAACGGCCGCACAACGCTCTACTTCGCCGCCGACACCGGCGAGCTGGTGCGGGCCGGCGACGCCCTGGCGATGCCCGGCAACGTCCAGGCCTACAACGCCCTCTATCCCCTGCACGCGGGCAAGGTGGGCGGCCTGCCGTACCGGCTGCTGATGACCTTGTCGGGCCTGACGCTGACCCTGTTGGGCAGCCTGACCGTCTGGACGTTCTGGTTCCAGCGCAAGCCGCGCCGCCGCCGCCGCGACCCGGTCCCGGCCACCTAGCCGCGGGCGGGGATCGTGATCCCGCGCTGGACGGCCGGGCGCGCCAGGCCGCGCTCCAGCCAGGCCGGGACGTTCTTCAGAGTGTCGAACGCGACCAGTTCGCGGGCCTCGTAGAACCCGATCAGGTTGCGCACCCAGCCTAGCAGCGAGACGTCGGCGATGGTGAAGTCGTCGCCCATGACCCAGTCGCGGCCCCCGAGGCGGCCATCCAGCACCTCCAGCAGCCGCCGGCTCTCGGCGACGTAGCGCTGCAGCGGACGCTTGTCCTCGTACTCCCGGCCCGCGAACTTATGGAAGAAGCCGACCTGGCCGAACATCGGCCCCGGCCCGCCCATCTGCCAGTAGACCCACTGCAGTGTCCGGTAGCGCGCCGCCGGATCGGCGGGGATCAGCTTGCCGGTTTTCTCGGCTAGGTATTGGAGGATCGCACCCGACTCGAACAGCGCCAGCGGCTCCCCGCCCGGCCCATCGGGGTCGAGGATCGCCGGGATCTTGCCGTTGGGGTTCAGCGACAGGAACTCGGGCGTCTTCTGGTCGTCGGTCCCGAAGTCGACCAGGTGCGGCTCGTACGGCAGCCCGATCTCCTCCAGCATGATCGACACCTTCACCCCGTTGGGCGTCGGCAGCGAATAGAGCTGCAGCCGGTCAGGCTGCTTCGCCGGCCAGCGCCGGGTGATCGGGAAGGTCGAGAGGTCGGTCATCCGGAAGGGCTCCGCTGAGGCGAGCCCGCTAGATGGCGGCGCAACGGTGAAGTTCCAAGGCGCCTCTAGCGATGGCTAACCACCCGAGGCCCCGCGGGGCGAAGGATGGCGGAGAGGGTGGGATTCGAACCCACGATACCCTTTCGAGTACGCCGCATTTCGAGTGCGGTACTTTCAACCACTCAGCCACCTCTCCAGAGCCGGCGCAGGCCTCTCCGGAGAGGGCCTGCTGAGCGAGCGGGCGTTCTACTCATCTCGCCGTTGTCACGCAACTGCGATCTGAAGCCGCGTTTTTCACCGCGGCCAGAGGACCATCTGAGTGCAGCGGAAAACCGCGATGGTCTTGCCCGTGGTCTCGTTCACCGCCTCGGCGTCCCACACCTGGGTCATGCGGCCGCCGTGCAGCAGGCGCGCCTCGCAGCCGACGACCTCGCCCTCCTTGGCTGTGCCCAGGTAGTTGGTCTTGATCTCGATGGTGGTGAAGCCCGTGGCGCCGTCGGGCAGGGAGGCCATGCACCCGTAGCCGCAGGCGGAATCCACCAGCGCCACGACGGAGGCGGCGTGCATGTAGCCGTTCGGGGCCATGTGCTTGCGCGCCACGGCGAAGCGTCCGCGGGCGCGGCCGTTGGCCACCTCGTCCCATTCGATGCCCAGCTCGCCGGGCAGGGTTCCCTTCTGGCGCTCGGCGAACAGGGTGGCCTGGTTGCCCTCCAGCATGACGTGTCTCCTTCAGAGTCACGCCTCAGGTGGGGAGCTGACGTCGCGACAGCCAAGTCCAGAGATTGAACCGGCCGCCGTCAGGCTCCGAAGATCCAGCCGGGCGTGAGCGAACTCATCGATACGCCGACCAGGACCATCTGGCCGCCGCCGGTCATGTCGATCACGGTGTCCGCGCCCACCTGGCTGACGGTGTACTGCGTGCCTGGGTCGAGTTGGACGCGGTCGCCCTGGGCCAGGTTGAAGTCGAGCACGCGATCCAGCCCCGCGTCGCCGAAGGTGTGGAAGCTGTCGGCCCCGGCCCCGCCGGTCATGGTGTCCGAGCCCTTGTCGCCCGAGACGTAGTCGTCGCCGGCTCCGCCGCTCAAGCTGTCGTTGTCCTGCCCGCCGCGGACGATGTCGTTCCCGTCGCCACCTTCGCAGGTGTCGTTCCCCAGATTGCCGTAGACGAGGTCGCCGCCGGCGTCGCCGAACAGCAGGTCGTTGTCCTTGCCGCCCACCACCCAGTCGTCGGCCAGGCCGCCGGTCACGGTGTCGTTGCCGGCGTTGCCGTGGGTGTCGTCGAAGGCGTCGCCCCCGGCGATGCGGTCGTCGCCGTCGCCGCCGCGCAGATAGTCTTCGCCGGCGCCGCCCAGGACGGTGTCGTTGCCGCCGCCCGCCTCGATGACGTCGCGACCGGCGGTTCCGAGGGCGGTTTCGGCCGCATCCGACACCGCCGTGCTGACGAAGCCCGTGTTGCGCCAGACGCTGACCGTGAGCGGGGTGTCGGTGGGGAGGTCGCGGCTGAAGCTGATCAGGTCGACGCGGCCGTCTCCGTCGAAGTCAGCCGGCGTCCACTCGCCGCCGGAGACCCCGAGCGCACTGGCGCCGACGTAGACGAAGCGGCCCGCCCCGTCGTTCAGGGCGATGGCGGGCGCGCCGGCGCCCCGTGCGGCCACCAGGTCCTTGTGGCCGTCGCCGTTCATGTCGACGACGTAGAGTCGGTCCAGCCAGGCGAGGCTGGTGTCCTGGCCGGGCATCCGCTGCGCCGTCGCGTCGGTGAAACGGCCGGTGCCGTCGTTGGCCAGGAACTGCAGGCCCGAGCCGCTGTAGAAGGGCTCCTGCCGCGTCTGGCCCAGGATCAGGTCCTGGTCGCTGTCGCCGTCGAAGTCGAAGGCCGCGATCTCGGTGTTGATGGCGCGGTCGAACAGGCCGGCCGGCAAGGCGCGCGACGGATCGTTGGCGAAGTTTCCCCGCCCGTCGTTCAGCCAGACCCAGCCGGCGCTGGCGGCGGCGCCGTGGTTGCCGCCCACGAAGTCGAGGTCGCCGTCGCGATCCACGTCCACGAGCTTGCTCGAGGTGAGCTGGGGCAGCGCCGCGCCGCTGAGGCCGTTCGCCGCCTTCGTGAACACGCCCTGGCCGCTGTTCAGCAGGAAATATGGCCCGGTATGACTGTCGCCCAGGTCGCCGAAGTTGCCGACCAGTAGGTCGAGGTCGCCGTCCCCGTCGATGTCGCCCACGTCGCCGGAGTGGGCGAAGTCGGAGAGGTTGGGAGTGGCGCCCGCCGTCAGCGCTCCGCCGGAGGACAGGAAGAGGTCGTCCTGCTCGCCGGGGAAGGCCGGGTTGTCGAAGCCGTGGTTGAACGAGAACGCGTCGGCCTTGCCGTCGCCGTTCAGGTCGGCGGCGATCAGTTCGCGGGGGTGCACCGCGCTGGCGCTCGCCGGCAGGGCCGTCGAGGCGTCGCTGATCTGACCGCCGGCCGAGATGGCCAGCAGCTTGAAGGACTGCGCCTCGTTGACGAAGGCGTTCGTGTACTTCGGACCGCCGAACAGGATCTCCAGCCCGGCGTCGCCGGTGAAGTCCGCCACGGCTCGGGCGAGCGCCGAACCGCGATAGTCGAGCGTGATCTGGCTGGCGAGTTGGAAGATCGGCATGGCGTCAGGCTCCAAAGATCCAGCCAGGGGTGAGGGTGTTGAGCTGCACGCCGACCAGGACCATCTGGCCGCCGCCGGTCATGTCGATCACGGTGTCCGCGCCCACCTGGCTGACGGTGTACTGCGTGCCCGGATCGAGCTGGACGCGATCGCCCTGGGCCAGGTTGAAGTCCATCACGCGGTCGATCCCGGCGTCGCCGAAGGTGTGGAAGCTGTCGGCCCCGGCCCCGCCGGTCATGGTGTCCGAGCCCTTGTCGCCCGAGACGTAGTCGTCGCCGGCTCCGCCGCTCAAGCTGTCGTTGTCCTGCCCGCCGCGGACGATGTCGTTCCCGTCGCCACCTTCGCAGGTGTCCGCGCCGAGGTTGCCGTAGACCAGGTTCTGGCCGGCGCTGCCGACGAGGCTGTCGTTGTCCCGGCCGCCGACCACCCAGTCGTCTCCGCCGCCGGAGATGCAGGTGTCATTGCCCATGTTGCCGTTGATGTCGTCGAACCCCGAGCCCCCGACGATCTGGTCGTTCCCCTCGTCGCCGCGCAGGTAGTTGGTCCCGTTCCCACCGAAGACGACGTCGTCGCCGGCCGCGCCGCTGATGGTATCGTTGTCGTTGTCGCCCAGCAGGCCCTCGGCGGTGGCGATCCCCGCCTGGTTCATCCCTGCGTCGACCGCGAGGTCGACCCGCAGTTGCTCGCCCCCGTCGAACACGCCACGCCAGGCGATGAAGTCCACCCGCCCGTCGCCGTTGACGTCGCCCGGCGTGATCTGGTCGAAGCCATTGCCCGGCAGCACATTCGGCAGCTGCACGAAGTTCCCGCGCCCGTCGGCCAGGTAGAACGGCGTCGACGAGCCGTTCGACAGCACCAGGTCGGTCCGGCCGTCGCCGTTGACGTCGGTTAGGTGGACCCGGCGGCTCCACGCCCCGCCCTGGATCGAGCCCGGCAGGCGGCCGGCCGTCTCGTCGGTGAACCCGCCCTGGCCGTTGTTGATCAAGAGCTGGATCTGCCGAGTCGGATCGCCCGATCCGAAGACCGAATAGCTCAGCACCAGGTCCGCGCGGCCGTCGCCGTTGACGTCCAGCGCCTGGATGTCGACCGCATCGGCGTTGGCGGCGCCCGCCGGCATCGCCACGCCCGACAGCGTGAAGACGCCCTTGCCGTTGTTGAGCAGCAGCTGGGCGGGGCTGTTCAGGCTGGAGCCCAGGAACAGGTCCTTGTCGCCGTCGCCGTCTACATCGAGGAACGCCTCGCTCCAATGGTTCGGCTTCGCGCCGGTGGTCAGCGTCGACGGGAGGCCGGCGTCGCTGCGCGTGAAGCCGCCGGAGCCGTTGTTGACCAGGAAATAAGGCGCGGTGACCGCCTGGCCGCCGCCGCCGTTGCCCACGAAGACGTCGAGGTCGCCATCGCCGTCGATGTCGGCGGCCTCGGCCGAGTGGGTGTAGTCCGACACCTGCGGCAGCTGGGCGGTGGCGTTGGTCAGACCGGCCGCGCCGGAGGACAGGATCAGGCCGTTCTGGGCGCCGGGGAACGGGTTGGCGTCATAGCCGTGGTCGGCCAGGAACACGTCGGGGCGCCCGTC
>Ga0209257_1001780_pt1 | contig 23750 bp, 18 predicted proteins | sample AraplaCvi_mCL_r2_FD_184277 | JGI IMG/M metagenome (GOLD analysis project Ga0209257, IMG submission 184277) | Arabidopsis root microbial communities from North Carolina, USA - plate scrape MF_Cvi_mCL_r2 (SPAdes) (version 2) | ecosystem: Host-associated > Plants > Roots > Endosphere | place: USA...
TAGAGCCAACCTCCGGGTGAAGGCGAACCATTGCGCCTCACCGCTGCCGGATCGGCGGGCCTGTAGCTCAATGGTTAGAGCCGGCGGCTCATAACCGCTTGGTTGGGGGTTCGAGTCCCTCCGGGCCCACCATTTCTATCTTCGGACGTTGTTTTTCCATCGTTTTTTCCTCGAGTTGTGTCACCGGAATTCCGGTTCGATGAAAGTGGGACATTTTTGCGGGCCACGTATGTTTTCCGACGCTCGAAACCGGCATCGATAATCCGCTTGGATTGGGCTGCTTTCGTATAGTGCTGCGCCATCTTGGAATCAGACCAGCCAAAGATCGCCATCAACTGATGCTCGGTCGCTCCGGCCTCGGCGAGGATCGTCGCGGACGCTTTTCTGAGGCCGTGCGACGAGCATTCCGGCAAATCGGCGTCGTTGCACCACTGGCGCATCTTGTTGCCGAATCCGTTGCCGCTGAACGCCTTGCCGTATTCGGTGACAAGGAAGGTCGGCTGATCATGCGTGATCGCCTCCAGCGCCTCGCGAAGCTCGTCTGTGACCGGCAAGCTGAGGGACTGCGCATATTTGCCCGAGCCCTTCTCTGGCATGAATTCGATGCGGTCACCGACTAGGTTCCGCCAGCCGAGCTTGACCAGGTCCGAGCGTCTGACACCCAAATTCAGCATCAATTCCATTGCAAGCCGGGCCATCGAGCCGAGCGGATAGGCTGCGCGATAGCGCGCCAACTCCGCTTCGCTCCAGGTGTGGAAGCCTGGGGATTTATGGATTTTCGTGACGCCGTTCGCGGGGTTGAAGGTCGCGAGCTCGGCGCTGATAGCCCAATTGAACAGCGCCTTCAGATATTTCACCAACTTGTCAGCCGCGCCGGGCGTGCCGCTGCGCTTCATCTGGCTAGCTTCGATGTCGGATTTGCGGATCTTCTTGAACGGCAGGTCGCCCACATTAACGCAATAGCGATTGAGAACGCTCTTCTTGTCTTTCTGCGTGGCCGGAGACTGGCTTTGAAACGCCTTGGACCGATAATAGGTCTCGACAAGCCAGCGAACCGAGCCGGGCTCCAGGCGCGAAATCGGCACGGCTTTCTCGCCACGATCGCCAGCCAGCACGCGGTGATATTCTTCCGTAAATGCCTGGGTGATGCTGCCGGCCTCGTCCAGATATGCGGACGTCATCCGGTACTTGGGCATGCCTAGCAGGCGGAGATAGAACCGTTCGTTGCCGTGCCGATCGATATCCCGCGAGCAATATTTGAAGGGGACGCGCTGGTTACCCGACCGCATGATCAAACGGGTTTTCGCCATCGTCTTCGTCTCCGCTCAAGCCCTGTTCTTTGATGTCGTACCAAGACGCCCGGATTTCCTCGGCATCCCAACGGCGCAACGCGCCGATCTTTACACCTTTGGGCATTAGGCCACGGCGAACCCAGTCGTCAAAGGTGCCCGTCGAGACGTCGAGAAGTTCCGCCGCACGGACGCGGCTGACCGCAACCTTGTAAATGGGCCGTGGGGTCAGGGCTTCAGCTTGCTGCTTCATGTGCCGCTCCTCACGCTCTGGAGGCGTTGTCAGCAAGTGCCAAAGCCTTCTGCTTGGGCTCGACCATATTCGCCGCAAGATACTCATCCACGGCGTTTTCCGGCAGGAACAAACTTCCTCCGATCCGAACATGCCGGATTTCCTGCTTGGCGATCAGGTTCCGGATGCGAGCAACCGGCCAGCCGGAGCGATCGGCCAATTGCTTCGGTGATAAAAGCTGAGATTGCATAACTGCCCAACTCCATAGAGATAATTCGACACAAGACAGAACGAATCATATAATCGCGCTAGTAGCAACAGTTTTATCGCGTTCGAGATATTTTGATGCAAGACGGATTTATGGAGGCGATGGGGCAAAGGCTCGGGAAAATTCGAAAGGATTCCGGGCTCAAGCAAGTGCCCTTTGCCGAAGCGCTTGAGGTCTCGCAAAGCGCTTACAATACTTACGAGCGCGGAAATCGTGAGATGCCCGCGAAGCTTCTCCGCCTTCTGCATTTAAAATTCAATGTGAATCCCGCCTGGATGCTCACGGGAGAAGGAAGCCCCTACAATCGGGACAAGGTCGACTTGTATCATCATGTCACGTTTGCGGTTGACGCTTTCATCGCAAGGGAAAACTGTCAGGTGGAACCGGACAAGCGCTTGAAGCTCATCCGGTTCCTGATCGACTACGCCGAACAGCACGGTGAATTCACAGAGGAAATTGCAGAAAAATATCTGAGGTCAGCGATATGAGTAAATCGAGCTTCGAAGAGCAGATAATGCAGGGCGTATACGTGCTTGGTCGCCAACGCGACCAACTGGCATCCGAAAAACGAAGGCTGGCAAGGCAGTTGCGCTATGCTCAGCATTCGGCCCGACTCAAGAGCCTTTCAAGGCAATACGATTTCGGGATGGTCTTCTTCGCGGCAATGGGAGCCGTTTCGCTCATCTTGTTCGACGCAAACAGCGGCTCCGAAGCATGGATGACACCAGTGCTCAGCCTGTCACTAATTTTGTTCGCTTGTGGTAGTGCGTTGCGCGGTCGGAAGATGGTGAGCCGTATCAGAATCTTCAATGACCGTTTTGGTAGCTGGCAGTTCTGATGGCAGTTATTCAACCCACTTTGATGGGTTGAATAATTTCGGAAAATGCATTATTTGAACCATTGAAAGGGTCAATTAATGCGCCTAACGCTCCAAATCCATTTTGACGGTGAGTGGCATCACGCCGCGACACTGGAACTTAGGGACGACGCGGCCGGCTTTCAGGGCGCGTCCATCGTCGATTACGATCTCAACTATTTCGTCACCGTGGCATCAGCGGAGTTTTCTGCTGGAGAAACGGTTTGTGATCATCGCGCCTTATCCGTCCGTTATCCCGTCGATCTAGAAAATCGATATAGCCGCAGCTGGCCGCCCTTCCTCTTGGATCTTATGCCCCAGGGGCATGCAAGGCGAAAGCTTGCCGAGCACCTCGGCCTTACTGAAGGCTCGCGCGCTTCTGATCTGCCACTGCTTCTGCGATCGGCGACTGGCGGCATAGGAAATATCCGCATCAAAGAAGCGGCGGACGCCGAGACGGAACGCCTGCACGGTGTTGAGCGCCAAGGGGCGACAGAGGCGGAAATCCTTGAGCGGTCCGATCGCTTCATAGAAGTCGCCGATCGCTTTGGAATGCTGGCCTCCGGCTCAAGCGGCCTGCAAGGCGAATGGCCGAAGGTCTCTATGACGCAGGCGAATGACGGGCTCTATTACCCCGACAGCTTCGTGATCGATGATGAGGCCGTGCGCCACGTCATCGTCAAGCTGGTACGCAGCAACGAGCCTGTAGACCGCCTGATTCTCGAAGGGGAAGCCCTCTATTCGCGGATAGCTCAAGAGATCGGTCTGAATGTCAGCGAACCATCGACCTATTCCGAAGGCGTCTTGATCATTCCTCGTTTCGACCGGAAGAACAAAGAAGGCGGCGGAACCGTCCGACTGGGGCAGGAAAGCCTCGTGTCAGCGATCGGCGTTGCCGATTTCGGCCATGTCGGCACGCATGAAGCCTATATCGATGTTTTGCGCCAATATTCTGCCGATCCCTTCGCAGACATTATCGAATACCTGAAGCGCGACATCGCCAATTTGGCGCTCGGCAATCCGGACAATCACGGCCGAAATTCCGCTCTCAGCAAACACCAGGACGGCACGATCCGTCTGTCTCCGCTCTTTGACTTCGCACCCATGCGGCTCGCCAAGGAGGGTATCGTTCGCTCCACCCGCTGGGCCATGATGCGTGACGGTGGTCGCGATCATCTTCCGGATTGGACACGGATTTGTGCCGAGCTGATGCCTGATCCTGCTGAGCACAGTGCGCTCGCAGCTACGCTTGCCTTGTTTGCCGAACACCTGCGCCAGGCTCCGGCCATGGCGAAAGAAATGGGAGCGTCTGCGGATATTCTGGAGCGTGCAATGGGGCGCTGTATCGAGATCGCAGATAGCGTTCTGGCGGCGTGCCACTGATGACAAAGGACCGCTAGATGGCTCGATGGAAGAAACCGACGAAAGAGGAGATTCTGGAAAACCGGCGAACACTGGCGGAGCGTGCTCGAACAGGTGACTTGAGGCTGCCTGAAGCCGTTGCAGATATCCGTAAAGGGTTTGGCATGACACAGGAGGAGTTTGCCAAGACGCTTGCACTTACGAGGCGTCAAATCGCAGAGATCGAAGCGGGCACGGCAAACCCAACATTGGAAACTATGGAAAAAATCGGAAGGCTTTTTGGGTTCTCGGTTGGCTTTGTGCCAAGAGAATCTGCCTTTCATAACTAATTCAAAATATGGATCTTTTTGGTTAAAGTCGAAGAATCCAAAATCCTTACGTACAGAAAAGGGTAGTTTCCCGAACGTAAAACTACAAAATTTTAGTCCTTTGGCACAATCCTACCGCTAATAAGTGTGAATGCAACCAACGAAATTGAGCCGTAGTACTGTTGGTATCCAGGTATCGAGTCAAAAGGACGACCTAGCGCCGCTACCCACACCGCGAATGCGCAAGTTGATACCATGATTTGAATGATTGCTGGGGACTTACCATTTCGCGTTTGTAATGCAGTCCACGCCGCGCAACAGATGAGGCATACTGCAAACGCTATCCAGACCACAACTTTGTTGTTCGGGTCGGAGGCGGCATCCTTTGGTATTATACCAGAAATGGCCACCCAAGCTCCGACAACATCTGCCGGTATATATTTGATAATTCTATCAAAGTACTGATCAGCCTTCCCCTCAGAGCCGGAAGATTGCAGTGATCTGGTGATAATTCTGCGGGTCATCCGGTTGTCTCCTGCATAGTCGTTCCGATCCAGTGAGAAATTTTGTTGTAAATTGTAGCCATCAATATCCCCTCCCGTATGGTGCCGAAGGGACGTGCCCTCTCTGCATGATGAAGTGCTATAAGGTTCCAATTCTCATCGAAGCAAGGAGCGCCGCTGGAACCGCTAGCCGTTCGAGTTACATATTGAATGAGTCCCGAATCCAAATCGCGAAAGGTTACAGCATCCAGGCTTGCCGCTAGTTGCATGCTCCCACCATGAGGATGTTGTAGAATGCTTACGGGGCTTCCAACTGCAGGAACAGATGTTGAAAGGGGCACTGGACGTATCTCGCTAATCTGTGAGAGTTGTGGCACGTGCAACAATACGTAATCGAGAGCGTCAACTGGGCTAAAATCAATTACCGGATTCTCTGCGTCTATCGAGATATTATGGACAGTAGAGTCGCCTCCGTAGCTGCCGAACCTAAACCGGATGTCAGATGCATCCGGCCCCGCCTTGTCCCCAACCATGACAGACTGAATTACATGGTAATTTGTAAGGACATATTTTTCATGAACGACAACAGCCGTTCCCGTTTGCCCGTTTTTCCCCACTTCAATCAAACACACGGATGCTGCGTTATGTATGGCTTTTCGAAGATAGCCGACATCGAGGAATTCCGAGGGCCGTTGCAGCCAACTTTGGAGCCGAACCTCATCTGTTTCACCTCTCCATCGAATATCAGGTCCAATGTCTACCGTTGGCGCCAACCGTGACTTTTCAACTGGGCAATGATAACGAACTCGCAATTCCGTCAATGCATTATCGTCTCGGATTAAGCGATAGGTAGAGATGATCGCGATAATAATGGCGATATCTTCTAATCCGAGGTTCCTGAGTTCTGGCAGGAGAACACTAGCAAGGACTGTGTTGGTGGGGTTGGCGGGATTGGTTCCTTTACCCTGTGCCCAGTCGATTAGCATCAACGCGTCGACCTGGCCGTCGTGCGTCCAACCGTGTTGACGCTGCTGCTTAAATTCAATAGGGATCTCTGCTTTTATCACCAGGTTTCGGAAGTAATCTGAACTATGCAATGATTGACCCGCTAGAACCTCCGCAAGTTTGGCGCGATCGTGGCTCTTCAACATAGGGGTTTCTTCACTATTTCTTTTTACACGATCGATTGTTGACGCCACATCACTAGCGACTTCGCGCCGCAGAATCTGTGAGAGCGCAATTTTATTTTGTTCAATATCATCTATACTTGCTTTCAGGTGTTGGACCGCCAGCCTTTGCACCTCCGTTACGTTCCAACCTCCTTGTACCTTGCGGCGCAATTGGCCACCTCTCACGCGAAAAAAGCGATCTATTGCGTTGGAATTTAGCAAGTGGGGGGTAAGAGCTTGCGGATCCTGCTGCAAGTCAATCAGTGACGCCACCTCGCTGAGTTGACAGATGATCCGACACAACATGCGGACCACCGAGAACCAATCGGCGCCGGGCTTCACCCAAACCTGCCATACACCAGTCGTTTTACCTGCTAGCTCCAACAGGCGGCAAGTAACCGAATTAAACCCGTGAGGTACCTCACCAAGGGGTGTCCCATCAAAGCATGCGGTATCAGATTGCGGATGAACAACTACCACAAAAGGGCTCCCTGCTCCTTCTTGCAGAAGTCTAGCTGTAGTCAAGGAAGACGCAGGTCGGATCGTTTTTTCGCTTTCGGAAATGTAACGCCGAGCAACGAAGAAGCCCGCAGATATCATCTCCGTAACGCTTTCACGTACGACATAGACAGGTGTCGTAAGAATTCTGTCTAACCTGTTCTCGATATTTTCTGAACTTAGTCTGATATCTCGTACAAGAATTTCTAGCCGAACTTGACCTTCACCGTCTGCAAGCACTCGCCGGCCAGCAATTGACAAGCCATCTCCGATATCTCTGGCCGCTCGTTGTCGCCTAGGTCCGCGTCCTGAAAGGCTACGTGTATACTCGTTGCCAAATGCGAGAGATGGGTTGGCGCGTATTTCAGCTTCAATACCATCGCCGAAGCTTCGCACCACTCGCCCTAAAGAGCCAACATTACTGAACTCTCCGGCCAGCCAACCAGGCGATATGCCTCCTTCGACTAAGAAGCGCAGATCAAGAAAAGGAAAACAGATGAGCACATGAGATTGAAGGCCGCCCTCGGCCAGGCCTGACCGAGGGCGGCCCCTAATCACCAGGAGTTACCCTGATAGATTGCAAAGTTTATTTCGCATTGGATTTTCTCCATTGTGAGAGTCAACTTCGGTTTACCTTCAATCGCGAGAATTGCCAGGGTTCGCAAACAGCTCATTTTGGACATGAACTATTGCCGGCACGCATGCCGATCCCAAGAGTAACGAGCCGCAGCGTGCGTCACCCCAAAGATTAAATCAATCTATAATACAGGCCCAAGTTGTCAATTGGCAGATCGCTTACACTATCGATGAACAGATGAAATCTGCGATCTCAGAGGCTGTTTCTCCCCCTCCGCTGAAAAGCGTTACACAGCTTTGCGATTTCGGAGTCGAGAGCAGCTACCCCCTCTGCGCCGGTCGTTTGACGCTTTTTGTATACCTCGGCGGCCTGATGAAGCATCCAGCGGCCGAGAGTATCGACGCTTTTATCAAGGCCTTCTCGGCGAACAAGAATCCGGCCGAGACTCCGTCGTTCACGCGCAACCCTTGTCAGTAAACCTCGATTATCGAGCACGTAGAGCATCCACTGCCGCTTGTTCTTATCGACTTCGTCGTCGCGAATCTGACGCGAGATCTCGACCAATATGATAAGGCTTCTAGCTGACCGTTCGAGCTGCCTGGCTAGCATGGCCCGGCTCGCCGTCGCACGCCAACCATAACCATTGGAGGCGCCGTCGCTCCCCCATTGCGCGATTCTAATTACCTCTTCGGTTTCGTGAGTTTCCCATGCTCCACGAGTGGGGTCAAAAGAAAGGCTTTCAAGTTCTGCGTTACCCACTGGCTTGACCGGTATGCCGGAGATTGCACCACGGCGTTCATCGAACTTATCTCCCCTCGGCTCAAATTCACGTGTTTCTAGCCAGGTCTCAAGCTGAAATCCGTCCACTCGAATTTCGTGGTGGTAACGCCCTTCCGGCAGTGCGAAATCCATGTGGTCGCGAGTATTTGCCAACGCCTGCGCGAGCGAATGCGCGGTTTCAGGAGATACAAGAGCCGAATGGATGGTGACATGCTGAAGAGCATCCCGCCAATGAATTGTAAAATCGGCGGCCACCACGAAGTCATCGAATGCGGTGACCTCTGTGTCAAAGACTTCTGGTAGCAGATTGTAGCCCCACGCCAACGATGCGGCCACGCGATCCGCCAGCGCGGTTTTATGCTTTGGTATTTCGTCAGGAGCGAATCCCCAGAATCTTGGCTCCATTGGGGGAGAACTACGCAAGTCACTCAACCAATGCGGCATCAACGTTGGCAAATTCTCCTCAAGCCACGCCCCGAGGGCATCATCCTCGATCCCTGCCGCAAGCGGTTTTTCGACTATCAGCTCGCCCACCACACACATCATCGCATGCCATTCAATATGGTAGCTGAATCGCTCAATCGTTGGACGCGCACCATGTCTGCGCGATGTCATCTCATGGGCGTCTTGAAGACGATGCAGACGTGGTTCCTTGACCCAGTGGGTTGTTGTATCGTTGTGGTTCCATTTTTCGTGAAGCCAGTGCTCCATCCGGTCGAGAAAGGCATCCATTCGGATGTCGAACAGACGGGTGACCGGCTCATACCAGTAAGGAATTGCGTCCGTGCGATCGAAGCCATACTTACGTTTTCGACTTTCTTCACCGTAGGGCGCTTGGCGTGGAGACTTGTTACGGGCAGCACGCGGAGGCAATTGACTACGATTGAGCTGCTGAACAAGAATACGGTCGACCTCGGTAAGGCGCCCAAGTCCTGCGTCGTCCAGAGCAAGCAATGTCGCACGCCCCAATTCACGCACGATGACATGCGGCTCACGCCCGATTATCTCAAGAATGGTTGCCGCGTGACTTTCAACTGCGCGCGCGTTTTTTAGCGCCGCCCGCTGGAGCACAAGCATCAACTGCTCGAGCGCAGCATAGCGGTAAAAATGAGCCCCCGCGAACACCGCCTCTTGGTCTTTGGTCAAGCATGCAACCAGCTTCTCCCATGCAGGATCTCGCCCATACAGCAGAACAAGTGCAGCGTGACAGGCACGCCAACGTATCCGACGATCCATGTCACCCATAGCAGCGAACAGAGTTCTTGCGACGCACTCTGCGACGTCTTGTGGAGGCTCAACACCTGCAAGACAAACAATAGATGGATGTGATGTTCGGGCCTCTACCCTTGACAAAAGCGCGTCGATCAATTCGGCACGATCCTTCGCCGGCGTTCGGGCCGCTATTAGCCCAGTCAACGTATACAGAAGATCCGCTGAAATCCTTTCTCCTTGCCGCTCAATACCTTCGAGGAGAACGTCGGCTTGGGCTAGGGGTGATAGCCCAGTTGCTGCCAGTGCCGCCTCTAGCACCTCTGTATCTTCGTAATTCCAGCTGAATAGGTGACGCAGCGCGCCGACGATATACGACGCAAAGCGTTCACGCATCCAAGTCGTTACCGGCGGATAAATCGACCAAGAGTTGAGAATTTCAGGGATGGCCTTGCCGAGCCCTCCATCATCTCCCCCAAACTCTAACGCGATATCCAGAAAGGGCACCCGAAGCGTGATGCTACCTAGCCGCTCTGCGATTTGACGAAGCTGGTGCGCGCTTGCCGTCCGATTTTGAAACGCAGCCTCTAGCGCCACGCGGACCTCGTCTCGGCTAGAAAGAATTACTGAGTCTTGTTCCTTGGGCTCATCCTCGTCGTGGGCGCACTGATCCTCACGGTAGCTTTCAAGCCATCCATGGAGCACGTCGCGTTGCCCCCGTACGTCGGCGAGTGCAGCGTCGGCGTCAACATCAGCAAGACTTTCAAGCTTATCGAATGCAGCTAGAAACGAATCAATATCGCCTTCGCGCAAACTCTCTTCCAGCGCTGGCCTTACTATCCAATCGGGAAGCCTAGTGTCGTCACCAAATGCAACGTCAATGTCTATAGGACCATCTGACGCGAGCGTTGCCAACGCCGTGCGCTGTGCAAGCGATAACTCATTGCCTGCCACTGCAATCACCTTCGGCAAACTTCTGCTTAAAGGTATGATTCCCCAGTCATTCCAGCGTGAAGCAGATACTAAACCCATTGGGAGATTTGCTGCAGTCACCCAGCCTGCGACCTCGTCCCAGGCAAAGTCACCGCCTAACGCAAGAGATTCAACTACTGCACCTGCGGCGTCGCCAAGGCGTGCGGCAAAAACAGCGTGTTCGGCCGGAAGACCGCCAAGGCCGGTTTTTGCGATGCTACCAGCGGCTGCGAGCGCACTGCGCGCTTCAAAGTCCACGCTGCCAGTCGCCCCAACAGCCTTGCCGAACAGCCATTCCGCCAGCTCGGGATCCAGTGGCAGTGCAATGCGAGCGCATTCACCAAATAGTTTGACCCGCTCGGAGGCAGGCAGCGGTGCGGCTTCAATTTCGGCCTGAATTTCCGTCAACAGTGTCAGCACAGTATCATGTGTAGTTGGCATCAAAGCCAGCGAAGCCGCCAGGTCTTTTACACGGGTGATGTCGTCCGCTGACCATCCCTGCAAGATCTTGCGCATGCTAGGAAGGAGACTTGTAACGTTTCTGCCAACGATTGCAGTATGAACAATGTGGTTTCGCATTAGCAGCGTCGCGGCATCAGGGTCTCGGCGCGACGACTGGTTATAGGCGCGCGATACATCGAGCGCCTTAGCGAGTGCTTCCCACGCAGCGAGCGGGTCCTTGGCAAGCGAAGCTAGAGTTATTCGCGCCGCCTCGACGAACCTTGAAAAAGCCGACAGTGTTTCAGCAAGCGACTCATTCCAATACTGCTCGGGTGATTTTTCTTGATGTCGCGCTGACCTGCGATCACTGCGCGGCGGCTCTTCACGCCGTGGTGGCAGCCACTCAGCAACGGGAACAGTAACTCCGGAGACTAGCTCACGCAGCGCATAAGCACGGGCGTGGCGTGCCCCGGCCGAACGAAGCCGGAACAAGTGATGTGCTTCACTGAATTCGGGCTTGGGTATTGCACGATCAAGAATTTGCGCCACCAAGGGCTTGAGATCGTCATGAGCTATGGCGCGCTCACAGACCAAAAGTACGGCTTCTTGCCATGCGAGTAGTGGTGAGTGCGACAGCCCGGTTTCAGCCGCCTTACTCCACCTGGCTCTCGTTGCATTTGCTAAACGCGCAACACCGCGACGCAACACCATGCTACCAATATCGGCACCGGAGAGCAAGGCAGCGGCCATCAATGGCGCAAGTGCAACCGGTGGCCACATACGGGCGTCGATCGCCTGAAGCAATGCGTGGCAACTCCGCCCGGCAGCCCTTGCGGCTAGAACCTCAAACACCGGCTGTAATGCCGCTTTGGGCCGCCAGTCAAAGAGCCGAGCAAATGCTTCCTTCTCGCCGAAAAGCGCTGAATAGGTTTCATATTCAGCCGCAATATCCCTAGCGCTTACCTTGAACCCGTTAGGGCTGTCGGCCTGACGTAGCTCGCCAATATGAGCGTCCCACCATCGGAGGTGCATTTTTGCAGTTTCGGGAAGCGTCGGCGCTGCCATGCGGGCGAGTTCAATCCTCAACCGCGGGCGCTTTGCCCTATAGGTTTGGCCGACCATCACCAGCCTATTCGCTTCTTCCGCAGCAAAGCGCACTGACAGGTCAAGATTGCCGACTGTCAGGCTCTCCAGCAAGTTGGTGCGCCGGATAGCCTCTGCGGATGCAATGAGAAGGCTACATGCGTTAGTGATGTCGGCTGCGGTACGGCAACAACGTATCGCAAGACTGAGCCGCCGGGACCAGACGAACTCTGTTTCAAGGGGGGTAAGAACTGCAGATGGCCCATCATCTTTGGTCACCAGCGAATAGAGCGCCTCAAGACGGTTGGCCGCCGCAAGCACTTCCGCAACGCTAGTAGCGGCATAACGATTTGTAAGCCGGGTCTCGAGGAGCAGATCGGCTGCGCGCGCGAGTAACGCTTGGCTATCATTGCCAGGGCGCTCGATTACAAAAGCTTCGAAGTCTTCATCGTGAAAGGACCAGCCTTCCTTACGCTCGATGATGCCGCCCACATCCGTCGCAATATCGCCGATGTCTGCAGGAGCAAGTCCTGCCAAGTCAGCCAAAACATCTCCCGGAACGGGCCTAGGCAACCGGGATAGCGCGTCAAGTACGTGCCAAACCTTGTCCGGGTCGCCGAGATGTTTTCCAGCTTCACCGACTCGCTGCTCGAATAGTGGGTTGATACCCTCGGCTTTTGGCATGAGGCGCATGATCGCCTGCGCCTCACCATCGCTCGGCAACCCCTTTATCGCATACACAAGGCGGCGTGGATTGCCACCCGTCAGGTTCTCAAAGGTTTCAGCAAGTTCGGGACGCCATTCTGGCTGCCAAAGTGCGACGAGCTTGCGAACCTCATCTACATCGAAATTTGGAACCGGGAAATCTTCAAACAAGTGTTTATCGCCGACCTCATCGCGGCGAGCAGTCCGACAACTCACCAATATCCGTACGTTCTCGGGCCAAGTCGACACTCGGGTCAGCATGTCCAGGAAGCAGGGATCGTGCCAATGGCGCGCTCCTGCCCGTGCATTGTCAACCGCGTCAAAGCACAGCACCAGTTTGGCATCGGCGCCCCGAAGTTTAATGAGGTCGGCTGCCACTATGACGCGGTTCCGAAAAGCTTCGAGCACGTCGATACTTCCTTGGCGCCGCAGCACCAGCGGTGTTCTGAGACGTGCAGCAAGCTCATTTCCCAATTGGGTAAATGCTTGCTCGGGGAGGTGGCGCTTCTGGTCGGACGCCAGAAACAAGCCGCCGCCATAGCAATCGTATACGAAAGTTTCCGATCCCGCTGGCAGAACCGAAGGCAGATCCCAGATTAGGCTCGTCTTACCACAACCTCCTCCAGCATGAACGCGCAGTGGCTTCAACTGAGGTGCTGCTAGCTTCTCACCAAGATAATCGATCACCGCTCGGCGCATGTACGGCTGTGCCGGCTCGATCTGTGAAGGGGCTGGAAACAACATACCCCTGCTGCCCGCGCCCAACCAGACCGACAGGACTTCCCTCGTTACGGCCGGGTCGTTGCGGCTTTCGGGGAGCATCAGGGTAGCAACTCGTTTCTGCAAGAGATTGGAATCGTCGCGTGCATCAGCGTCGGAAATGCTGGCAAGGCGTTGAATTACTTCGCTTTCCATGACAAGCCGTGAGGCCGATGCGAAACCTGTCAGATCCCAAGCCTTCAGAAATGTCATCAGTTGCGGGCGGCTCAGTCCGACCCCCTTGGTGAGCTTGCTGAGCAGTTCTCTATCTTCCGAGGTAGGTTTGGCCTCATTGGCGATTAGGCGCGCAACATCCTTTCCCACAGTGACAGAGAGAGGCTGATTGGTAATGATGGCGAAATCGCCCATGAACTGGACGGCTTTCATCAGTCCAGCGAGTTTGCCCAGTACACTGCTCAGTGGCTTGGTCTTTGCGCGACGCGAAAGTAGCCGCGACCAACTCCAACTTTCGCTTGGATTTGATGCTGAATGCTTAAGTTGCAGGTAGCGATACACAGTTTCTCCTGAGGAACCGCGTATCAGAGTGACGTCAGCAGCTTGTCCGTGTTCACCAAGTGCAGCATGTGTTTCGTCTTGTGGCGGTCCCTCGACCTTGACCGCAGTTACATCACCATCAACATCAAGCAACCGCAGCATCTCACGGGTTGCCCAAAGTATGTGGAAATCATCACCAGCGTTTGAGGCCACCGCACCAAGGAAGTCAACTTCGTCTTTCAAATTCGCCCCTTGCTGGTTCATCCGTGGATTTGCAACGCAGGATCAAGATGGCGAGTGTCCCACTCTACAGTCAAGATGCACGCTGACCGCAATGCTGCATCAATAGAGGATATACAAAACGGATAAGGCGAGGGGAGCTAATCGAATAGTGTGCGATATTTTCACCAGATATCGCACCCGCCTCTGTGTGTGTGGCAGAAACTAAATTGTGCGGCACCTCAGTCCGTCACGTTGTCACACCATCGGATTTCGATCCAGCTTCCCACGATATGCCGGATGCCGGTGCGAAACGATTGCGTCAACGAGCGCGGGCGGCTTCGACCCCGCCAGTAGCAGCATCTTGCCGGTCTTCATTTCGAGGATTTGATCGGCGGTCATGAGTTTCTGGCGCTGCTCGGCGGTTGAGGTCTTGCGGCTCTCCCCGAACTTCGCGGACGATTGCTTTGTGCGCGTCAGCACCGTCTGATCGCCGAGCGCGTTCGCGGCCCAATTGGCATTTTCGAACTCGGCGCGGCCGAGACCGAAAATGCGGGTGGTGACGCAGGAGCCGAGAATGCTGGCGGTGTCGCCCTTGCCATAGACGCTCTCGATCTGGCCCTTGTCCTGGGTGATGAACAGCGCCTCGATGCCGCAGCCGGCGGCGACGTTGGCGATGTTGATCAGCTTTTCCATTCGGCCGAGACGGACAAACTCGTCCAGCACCAAAAGCACGTTCCTCTTCGGCTTCTTCGCGCCTTCAAGGCGCACGGCCATGCCGAGAATGATGTTGGTCAGGAGCCGGAGAAAGACGGCCTGGGCGTCCACCTGGTCGAGCGGTACAACCATGAAGAGGTCGGCGCGGCCCTCGAACAGGTTTTCGAGCGAGCACGTGGATGCGCTTAGGAAACTGCGTAGTTCGTCGGAACGTGCCCAATCGAAGGCCTTCTGATGGTCGTCTTGATTGCGCCGCGCTCGTTCTCGCCGGCTGCGAGGAAGGTCGCAGCGGCGGCGGCCGGGCGCGTGCCGAAGGTTTCCGGCGCACTGGCCCATTCCGACAGCGTCTTTTCAAAGCCTGCGGAAAACAGTAGGTCCATGACTGTGATCAGGTTGCGATCGGCTTCCGCGCGCCGGGTCATGACGACCTCGATCACGGCGGCGATCATGGATTTCGCCATTTCGGCGAAATGCGAGCCGTTTCCGCCTTCCGGTCGAACAAGCCCCTCGGCAATGACCTCGATGTCGCGGACCAGGTGCGCTTGCCGGATATAGTCGAGCGGATTGAAGCTGTCCTTCGACGGCTCGATGACACCAAAGGGATTGAGAACCACGACCTGACGGCCGAGCGATTGCCGATAGCGGCGCGTCACGGCGAAGTTTTCGCCTTTGATGTCGAGGACCGCGACCGGCCCGTCGTGGTCGATGATGGCGGGAATGACGACGGACACGCCTTTCCCTGCGCGCGTGCCGGCGATGGCGACATGATGGCCGGCGCGCCATCCGGTCTTCGGGTTAGTGCGGTAGCGCAGCATGGCGCCGCCGGAGAAACCGAGCGGCAAGCCGCTGTCGTTGTGCCGGAGCTGGCGCAACTCCTGGCGATTCATCCATCGGGCGCGCCATGGGCCTTGTTTTGAAATGCGGCTCGATGACGCCGGGGCGGCAATCGAGATTGCTCGCAGAATGAGGAACAGCGGCACAGGCAGGCCGATGGCGAGGCTGGTTTGCAGGCCGAGCTTTTGCGCCTCTGTGAAGCGGTCCCATGTCGAAACCATCCCCCGAACGCTCTCGGTTCCGGAATAGCCGGCATTTCGCCAAGCTTTGAAGCTGTCGAGCAGGACGCCTGCCGCAATGGTCGGGTCGGTAAGGGCGAGAGCAGACGCGGCAAGGAGGGCAGCCCCCACAGCTAAGCCCGACGCGCTGCGGATGCGGCCCTGGGTGTCTCCCACCAAGGTCAGCAGCGCAAACCCCAAAAACATGACCAGGATCGCGGCGCGCGCGTTTTGGTAGATGGGTGGCCAGAACAACGGCGCGGTTTCCATTAGCAGGAAGCCGGCCGCCACGACGGCAATGGAAAGGGCATAACGATAGGGCTGAATGATCAAATTCATGAATCGAAACTCCAGAAGGAAATGAGGATCAGTTGCGACCGCGACCGGGCGCGGTCGGTCGGCCTGTCACGTCTGCGGCGCGACCGCCGCCAGCATCGCTTCGGCTTGCTCCAGCAGGGCGAACGCTTCCGCCAGCTCGGTCGAGGCCGTGTCGCTGGAATGATTGCCGGAGGCTAGCCAGGCGTTCATGAAGGTAGCCTGTGACGCGATAAGCGATTTCAGCGATCCTTCCAAAGCCGCTTGCCGGTTTTCGATCATGTCGGTCGAGCGTTTCTCCAGCGCCTCGAATTGCGCGGTTCCGCTGCTCAAGGTGTTCATCAACGTCTCGACGTAACCCAGCAATTCGCGCTCCAGCGGCGACAGGGTCTCGGGCATCGGTGGTCTGGCGGGTGTGGTCATCGGTTAATCTCCCTGGACGATCTTCAGGCATGGCGTTTTGTCGGTGCCGGCCTGGCAGGTGATCAGCTGAAGGCGGTTGACGTCCCATGTCAGGACTTTGCCGCTGCTGGTCTGGTTGACCTGCAAGCCCATCTGCCAGAGGCTGGCGCTCTGGGCGCGGTCGATCATCAGGCCCGCCCAAAACCAGTTCGCGGTGAAACTCAACAGGACGATCAGCAGCGCCACCGCGCCCATGGTCAGGAAGAACGGCTGCACCATCGAGCGAAGCCGGTTCACGTCCGCCTCGGTCGTCGCCAATGCCTCGCTCAAGTGCTGGCGGTTCTCGTCCGTGAAGTTGCGGATATCGGTCTCGATTGTAGCTTGCGCGCGCTTCAAGGCTTCGCTCCAATCGGTCTCGAAGCTCGTTGAGGTCGATGGCGGCGAGCCGGCTTCCGGAGCGGCTGGGCTCGCCAGCCGCTCTTTCAAGCGCTCGCTCAAGGGTATTCTCTCGGGTCCAGTCTTCACGGAACAGGTCTCCTTTCAGGCGCCAGCGCTCGTCCGTCTCCGGATCGCGGACGGTGATGTAGTTTTTGCCGGCGCGCGGCAAATCGAAACCCGCCGTCGTCAAAGCCTCGGCCATGCTCGGACGGTCATGGATTTCGCCGGTCTCGATGCGCTGGACGATCCAGTCATGGATCAGCTCGCGCGCACCACCGCGCCTGACGCTCTCGATGAGGCTTACGGTCTCGCGGGCACGCTCCGGTGCCATCGGATCGTTCCAGCCGTGTTCCTTGTTCAGAACATCGCGCAAGGCGTCGTAGTGCTTCTGGTAGCCAGGCGGCGCGATGTTGAGGCTGCGCCCGCTCGCCAGCTCCATGCGTGGCGTCACGAAATGCAGCTCGACGCGTCTCTCGTGGGTGTGTCGCACCCAAAGCATATCGCGCTGGTCGGCTTCGAGGCCTGCAAAGGTAAGGCTCTCGAAGGCGTCCATTACCTGCCGTTGCTGGGTGGGGTTCGGCGCGTCTTCCGCCGTGAAGGCGATGACGCCGGCGCGATAGGTCCACTGGTGCGGGCAGGCGTCGATCAGCACTCGCATGCGGTCGGCATCGCCACGCAGCACTTCCGGCAGGGGCTCGCGGGCAAACAGCATGATCTCGCCGCGCTCGTCGCGGATCGCGTTGCGGTTCTGGTCGTAAGCGACGACGTCGCGCTCGACCAGGTAGTCAACCGGTCCCGATCCGCCGCCCTGGCCGTTTCGGAAGAACTTGATCAGCACGGCGCGCCATCCTTGGCCGTGAACTGCTCAAGCGTTTCCGATAGCGCCCGCTCGATGGCGACCAGACGGGCGGCAACCGTGATTGCGTCGATGGCGGACAACTGGCCCTGCGCCTGGGCTGCGTTCAGCCATCGCGCGATCTGGTTGAGGTTGCCGCCGATCCGGGCGACGGCGCGCACCAGCTCCGGGTCCACCTTTGGAACCGGACGGCGGCGGCGCGCCTCGGTGAGGCCAAGCGCTTCCCGCATCAGCGTGGCGAAGGGCAGACCGGCCCGCGCCGCGCGTGCGGTCAGCGCCTGCTTTTCCGATGCTGTGCAGCGGAAAACCACGACGGCATTGAGTTCGCCTTTGGGCGATCGCCGCGTGCCCTTGGTGGGGTTTGAAGGGGAGGCTAGCCTCCCCTCACAAGGCTCCCTGTCGGACGGCTCGCCGTATGACAGGGGTCGCCTTGCTCCCTTCAAATCACTAGGCGTCATGACGCCCTCCGAAGGTCGGTTTGTCGGGCGGTCTCATCGGCGATATGGTCGCGGCGACGGCTGAAGAAAGCGATCCAATCGAGTGCGCTGGAGCTTGCTTCGTCCGGCGGCCAATAGCTTGGCAGGGCATAGCCTGCTTTACCGGTTTTCACCGTCCGCATGCCCAAAGCGTCGATCGAAGGGAAGCCGTGACGTCGCAACCAGAAGCGCCATTGCTCGACCTGCTCCGCCTTCGTCTCTGCGACGAAGACGAGCGGGATGGCTCGCCGCGTCTCGACGCGCGGCGGGGCGTCCTCGCGTAGGTTAGGTTTATTTATTTTTTCTTTCTCTGGGTTTGGTGGACGTATTTGTCCCCCTTCACCGGACACATCTGACCGCCTTGCCGGACGATTTTGACCGCCTTTCTCGTGGTAAAGGGTGACAACTTTGTCCGTCTTTTCGCGGGCATCCGATGCGCGTAAAATCGACGCCGCTGAGGGACGATATTCCGTGTTGTGCCCGACGCCATTTCCGCGCTGGACCTCGAACCATCCTTTGACCTCAAGTTCACGGACGGCGCGCTGAATGGTCTTGACGCTCTTGCCGGTCGCGTCGGCAATCGTTTGATAGGACGGCCACGCCTTTTCGGTGTGGCCGTTCAAATGCGTGGTGATGATGTATAGCGCGACGGACCGCGCGCTGTCGCTCAAATCCTTGTCGCAGCTCAACTGCTGAAGCCATTGCAGCTTCACGTCCCGAAATGGCCGCGCCCCGCTCATGCGCGCCTCCCTGGTAGCAATTCGACCGGGAAAGAAGGGGCGGAAACGGCCGGAAAAAGTGGGACGGCGGGTTTACTAAGCCATTGATTTTTATAAAATGGGGTCTTCGTCCCACACAGGCTTAAGCTGCTGATTTCCTTGGAATTCGGCAGGCCCTCCGGGCCCACCATTCAGTCCAGCAGTTTTCCCGGATTTTGCACCGTATCGAAATAGCGGCGACATTTCCGTATGTTAGGGTGGGGCCTGTTAATCGACTTGGTTAGTTGGTCACGGAATTCGGGCTTCGTCACTGTTTTCAGCACGGCCGTCTCAGTTCGCTATTTTCCGTATCCAAGTCGTTTTCGGCGAGGGGCTAGATCGGCGCCTCAGGGGTACTGGATATCTCGATGAATGTAGCCGGACGCGACTTTTCGGAACTTTGACACGAACTCTGGGAATTTTTCTTTTTCCAGCATGACGACAAAAGGTCCGATTGCTTCCTGTTCTCCCACATCGTCGGAAGAGAATCATTTTCCGCGGACCCGGACGATGAGGTTTTGCGTCCTAACTCAACGCCCGCGCCGGCCCCGCCTCGCCAGGATGCCTCCTAGTATATCCGATGCGGTGTAGCGCGCAAAATCGAGTGGCACGGTACGCAAGATCATTTGGCAGCTGAAACCTCACTTGCGCAAATGTGTATGAAGCCTCAAAGGATGTCGTTTGAGGTTCGAGGAGCAGAAGCCTCTTACACCGCGGCACACATCGCAGTCATGTTGATGTCCTCGTGTTAGGTCAGTCCGCGACGCAGATGCGCACTGAGTTGCATGTTCCCGCGTTCTTTGGTTCAGACGCGCAACGGCTTGTGCCAGATCGGATAGTCGCAGAAGAGGGATATCTGGATGCAAGTAGAGCAGAGGGAAACCTTGACGGCCTTTGGAACCGAAAGGCTGGATTGGCTGTCCAATAGCCCTTTCAACGTGATCACAGCGGGTTCTAGTCGGGGCGGGACATCGGCCGTCGCCGCGGTGATGCGAGCGATCGGGCTGAACATGGGCAGCAAGCTTCACCCGACCCACCCACGAGGATACCGACTTCGCAGATCTTCTGAACTATTCACGGTTCGACTATGCCGACTGGGAGCGTCTCATTTCCGATAGGGTTGCCCCGTATGCGGGATGGAGCCTGAAGCTGCCGAGCGCATTCACGATGCTCCACGTATTCGAGAGCACCCTCCTCAACCCACTTTATGTGATCGTCGTGAGAAAACCCCTTCGTTGTGGCGCGGACTTTAGTCAACCGCGACGACGAATATGGCGATAGCATGATCGATTACATGAAAGGATATTCCCACGCTATCACAATGTACGCGGACTGCTTCCGACATATAGGAACGATAAAAGGCGCGTTCGCTGTCTGTGAGTATGAACGAATTCTAGCCAAACCGGATATATTCGGGATATTGCTTCCCTAAGCAATATCCCGCTTTCCAACCCGCTGGCTGAATTGGCAGAGCAGCTGATAAGCTCCCCTGGGTACAAAGCGGTCCAGTCAGCAATGCTTGGCGATTGACGTGAGCTACGCGGCGGGAATACAACCAGTCATATTGCATAAGGATCAAATTTATGGATTTCCGCGACTACGTCAGGCAGCAGATTGGTTCAAGCCGCGGGATAGAGATCGGCCCCAGTTACAGGCCAATCGCGCCAAAGCGGGATGGGTTCAACACGGTCATTATCGACCACGCCAGCGCTGATGATCTCAAGGCCAAATACAGCAATCACCGCGAGAATGTGGATCTGACGGAGCACGTCGACGTGATCTGGCGCGAGGGGCCGCTGGAAAACAGCTTTGATGTTTCGGAGCACGGGACGTTCGAATGGATCATTGCCAGTCACGTGATTGAGCACGTTCCTGACATCGTCACGTTCCTCAAGTCGTGCGAAACGCTTTTATCTCCTACCGGTCGGCTTTTCTTGGCCATACCTGACAAGCGTCGCACCTTCGACTTTGTAAAACCTCCTCTCGATATCTCTTTGGCCATGGAACGATACCGCGAGAGGCGGACCAGGCATGCTTATTCGACCGTGTTTGCCGCCTACAATGACCACGTCATCGTTGGCGAAGCGCGCCGTGGCGACTGGGGCGTGCTTCCGATCGATACGATCCAATTGGCTGCAAATCCGGCCACGGCTATGGCGATAGCCGAAAAAAACCATGACGCTGTCGAATATTTCGACTGCCATGCAAATTACCTCACGCCGGCGTCATTTGGTCTCTTGCTCTTGGAAATGAAATTTCTCCAGCTCACAAGCCTCGATGTGGCCCTCCGTCCAACGCAAGGATGCGAGTTCTTTGCCGAGTTGCGGCGAGGCAGCTCTACCCCTCTCGCTTTGCCGCAATACCAGCGGGACAAGACCCGTTTTCGCATCGCAATGTTCGAGGAAATAGATGATCAGATAACTCGGTTGAAGGCGTCGGATCAATGGCGCGAACACGCGACGATCAAAGACGAACCGGCAGAGGTTACCCTTCTACCGTTGCCTAAGCCTACGAGGATTATGGCGTTCCTTCGTAAGAGCCACTGATCGCTAAGATATTGCTGTTCGCACTCGGGTATGTGGCGTCGTAGAAGGTGCAGAGGCCCGTCGTAGAGCCCGCGGCAATGTACATTGCCAGCGCTTTCCCGGTGCCGAGTTCTTTTCCGGCAAGGATAGAATCCACTTTCGCCGCCTGGTTCCGGCAACCGGCCACCCGAACTGAAAGCCTCCTCTCATCGGGCGGATTTCAGTCGTGGTCGGGCTCTTCCGCGCGAAACGCTTCCACATAGCCGAAATCTACGGTGAAAGTTTTCTGATTGACCGCGATCTCATGGAAGATAATACCGTTCGTCACATCCCGATCGGCGACGATCGTCAGATGAACCGGCCATTGGTAGTCGTCTCGACATAATCGCTGCCCATGCCGACGCTTTCTTGATCGACACTGTCCCAGACCGAAAAATTGAAGTGAGCCTCGAAATCCGCCTTGATGTCTAACTCAATCGAGAACGTGACGTGTCGGCGTCCGCTGCCAGCACCACTGAGTCGGTCAGCGTACCCATCAGGATTTCTTGAGCTGAGTATCCATCGGCTCCGCTTCGAACTCGACTGAGCAGTCAGCATCGACATCGTAGTCGACATATGTGAGCCTTTCAATGATCGCGTCGCGAACCGGGTCCTCGAAGTCCGTTTCTTTTCCGTCGAGCTAGAGCTCGACGATTTTGTCGGCGAGATCAGCGTCCTTGAAGGCTTCGCTGTAAATCCCGAGTGCCTCGGTCAGCGGAAAGACCGTGACCAAGTGATCTGACTTCGCGTTGAAGTCCTTCCAGGCCTTGTCCTGGGCGACACATATAACGAGCTTGCCCTTCGCCTTCGTGTATTCCTCTAGGTACAGCAGCGCCGCGGCGTCAGGGAATTCTTGCTTGCGAGATTCCTTCTTCGCGAATGGCGTCTGCACCGCAAAGTATCGACGGAACAGCTCAGCGAGGCCGTCCGGCGTATCAGCGACCTTAATCACCTCCGCACCTACTGCTTTGATGAAATCGTCAAACTCTGACTTTGCGAATTCCGCCGGATCTTTGTCTATGAACAACGTTGTGTGTTCACTTGCCGGGCTCTGTCGAAACCACCGGAGATTGTTGTTTCGGAGAGCCGTTTTCAGCGCCCGCTGCGTGTCTGTAGCCTCGACTTCCAAGTGAGCAATCATCTCGCTGGCAATCGCGTCCGTGATCAGGATGGGAGTGTTCCTGGTTTTGATCTGCGAGATCGACCGGAAATCAGTCCGGCGGAAGTCCTTCTGCTTGCTGTCGAAGACGGTCGTGTCGATCGTTACTGCCGCGATGCGGCCACCGTTGATGGCGTCGATCAACTGCTGTCGAGTCATTGTCGGCATTTTTTTGCTATTACTTGAGTCGCGTATGGTTTTATCTTGTAGCCAGGTCCCGATCCAGCCCGGACATAGATCTCATTTATCGGCAGGCTACCGCTTCGCCTTCTTTCGCCGCCCCAGAGCGACCGCAAGACCGCTTCTGCGGAATGAAGTGGTGACTTACCATGTCGACATTACTCCTCACAGTGCTCGCGGACCTTCGATGGTCTGACGGCGTTAATCACCGATGATATCGGCGCAAACCCGACACGACGATGTGGAAATCTCAGTAGACCACAAACAGCAGACCTTTCCTGTTTTCCGAGCTTCGTAGCATTTATTCAGGTTTCCATTTGAGTATGGTAATCTAATTGGCATCGGTTGCCGCAAACGGATACGGACACTCTTGTCGGCCGGCCCGCACGAGTTTGAAAGTTCCCTAGTTTTCAATGTTTGAAGATGCCTTGAACGCCGGTCGGGCTTTTTCGAAGGGTTCATGAACGGGCAGGGCATTTTCGCTTGGCGCGGCGGGTTTTGCGCCAGTTTTCGCGCCCTCGTGTCAACGCCGCCGAGCAAAAAAGCTATTCAGCCCCGCCGGAACCCTTATCTCTCAGGGCTTCTCGCCACTTCCAGTTAAATCCCGGAGATCTCACATTTTTCAGCACTAGGTGTCAGACAACAATGAAGTAGCACTCCTGAATCCATCCGGCGCCCCCGGTGAGTGAGGCGCCGCATGGATTGGACGTTTCGGTGATGGAAGAGGGCGCGTCTCAAGCGACGCGGTCGATCTGCTCGTCCCACATCAGCGGAAGATCGGACATGCGGAGCAGCCGTTGGGTTGTCAGCAATGCTGGCTGGCGACCGGTGAGTATGGACTCAGTTATTGATGGGGCGAGGAAAGCGAGTGGCAGGATTCGGCTGACCTCCGAGAGCTCGGTCTGGTAGCGACGCGCCACGTCCGTGAGGCTTCGCCCTGAGCCGTCGGTGAGGTTGGCTAGATAACAATGGGCTTTCGCGATCAACTGCACCAGCGATGGATCTGGCCTCCGGTTAGGAGCGTCACCGTTGGTGACGACCATGCGGAACTCAACACCGCGTCGCTTCATCGCGATGGGAAGTACTAGCGTTTCGAGGCAGTCGGCGT
>Ga0209257_1001788_pt1 | contig 23650 bp, 14 predicted proteins | sample AraplaCvi_mCL_r2_FD_184277 | JGI IMG/M metagenome (GOLD analysis project Ga0209257, IMG submission 184277) | Arabidopsis root microbial communities from North Carolina, USA - plate scrape MF_Cvi_mCL_r2 (SPAdes) (version 2) | ecosystem: Host-associated > Plants > Roots > Endosphere | place: USA...
GGCCGTGTACAGCGGGATGACGTGGTCGCCCGGCTTCACGCTGGTGACGCCCTCGCCCACTTCGACCACCACGCCGGCGCCCTCGTGTCCGAGCACGCACGGGAACAGGCCTTCCGGATCGTCGCCGCTGAGCGTGAACGCGTCGGTGTGGCACACGCCGGTGTGGGTGATCTTCACCAGCACTTCGCCGGCTTTCGGCGGCGCGACGTCGATCTCGACGATCTGCAATGGCTGCCCTGCGGCGAAGGCGACGGCGGCACGGGATTTCATGGCGACTCCTGGGGTAATGACGTGGACGAATGCTGTGTGGTGCCGTTACTTGAGGTAGGACCGGACGAGTCCCGCGAGTTCGGCCACGCGTGCGTCGCGCTGTTCCGCCGACGACGCGGCCTGTCCGAATTCCTCGCGGATGTGCGCTTCCAGCACTTCCGACATGAGCCCGTTCACCGCGCCGCGGATGGCCGCGATCTGCTGCAGCACGGCGCCGCAGTCGGCGCCGGCCTCGAGCGCGCGTTCGAGCGCGTCGGCCTGCCCCTTGATCCGGCGGATACGGGCCTGGACGCGCTTCTTTTCTTCGGGGGAATGCGGCACGACGACGGCCCGGACGGGTACTGGGGTGGAGTATACGCCAGCCTGTCACCAACGAGGGCGGCCCAACGAAAAACGGGAGCCCGAGGCTCCCGTTTCCAGCACTACCTGGCGTGATATGTCAGGGCATCTGCGCGGTGGCCGACGTCGGCGGGAACTGGGCGAAGATGCGGTCGACACTGGCCTGCATCGCGTTGGTCTGCGCGATCGGCGAGTCGGGCACCGTACCCATGGCGATGCCGCGCCACAGCGGTCGCTGCGTCTGCGCGTCGAACATGTCGAGCACGATCGTGCCGTAGGTGTAGTCGCGAACGGTGGTGGAGGTGTTCCATCCACCCCAAGCGCCCCAGCCCGGGCCCCAGCAGCAACCGCCCCAGCCCCAGCCGCCCCACATCGGGCCGTTGTTCCAGGTGTCCACGCGCACGCGGCGCTCGGTGACGATGCTTCCGCTCAGGGTGACCTGCGCGTTGGTCGACTGCGTCCACCCGCGTTCGCGCAGCTTGGCGTCGACGGCGGCGACCAGGCGCTGCGACTGCAACGGAGAGAACCCTTCGGGCCGCTGCGTCCAGCGATACGTCTGGTACTGGCCGAAGTTCACGCCCGGGTCGTAATCGGTGAATACGGCCGGCGTCGTGGCACACCCCGCCAGCAGGGCGATGGTGATGAGGACAGGTGCGATGCGTTTCATGGCCGACTCCCACAGTGACGGCGATTTGAGAATACGCCCGCGCAGGGGCGCAACGCGTGAAGCGTAATCGTTCTTGCTGAATGGTTCAGGGTGGCCGTCGCCCCTGCGATTACGGCACCGATGCCATCCATGGCGAGCCGTTACGGCGTCCGGATCGCCCGGCCCGGCCATCCCTGGCCGGTCGTTCGCGCCCGCGCGAGCCAGTGGCTCGCAAGCGCGGGCACTCACCCCGTGTTCTGTATCCCCGCCGAAATCCCGTTCACCGTCGCCACCAGCGCCTGGTAAAGCGGGCCGTCCGGCCGGTCCTGCGCGCGCCAGCGCGCCAGCAGGTCCACCTGCAACAGGCTGATCGGATCGACGTACGGATTTCGCAGGCGGATCGACTGACGCAGGCGGTAGTCGCCGGCCAGCAGTTCGTCGCTGCCCTTGATCGCCAGCACCGCCGCGCGCGTGCGTTCGAATTCCGCGGCGATGCCCGGGTGGAAGCGCTCATGCAATTCGCCGGCCAGCAGCGAGTAGCGCTCGAAGATGCCCGGATCCGACTTCGCCAGCATCATTTCCAGGTCGTCGATGAGCGTGCCGAAGAACGGCCAGTCCTGCGCCATTTCGCTGAGCGTGTCGCGGCCGTGCGCATCGAGCGCGCGCTGCAACGCGGTGCCGACGCCGTACCACGCGGTGAGCCCAGCGCGGTTCTGCGACCACGCGAACACCCACGGAATCGCACGCAGGGAACCGACGTCGCCGGTGCCCGCGCGCTTGCTCGGGCGCGAACCGATGCGCAGCCGCTCGATCACGTCGATCGGCGTCGCGGCACGGAAATATGCGGGGAAATCGGGATTCTCGTGCACCAGCGCGCGGTAATGCGCACGCGCGTCGCGCGCGAGTTCTCCGGCGATCTGGCGCCAGCGATCCTCGCGCGCTTCCGGCGCACGCGGCCGCAGCGTCGCGCGCAGCACGGCGCCCGTGGCCTGCTCGAGGTTGCGCAGCGCGATCGCACGGATGCCGTACTTGCGATGGATCACCTCGCCTTGCTCGGTCAGGCGCAGGTAGCCATCGACCGAGCCGCGAGGGGCGGCGATCACCGCGCGCTCGGTCTTGCCGCCGCCGCGGCTGATCGAACCGCCGCGGCCGTGGAAGAACGCGATGCGCACGCCGCTTTCGCGCGCGAGTTCCGTCAGCGCGATCTGCGTGCGCTGCAACGCCCAGCGCGAAGCGAGCATGCCGCCGTCCTTCGCGCTGTCCGAATAGCCCAGCATCACGACCTGCCGGTCGCCACGCGCCGCCAGGTGCGCGCGATACACGGGATCGGCGAACAGCGCGCGCAGCGTGTCACTCGCGGCGTCGAGGTCGTCGACGGTCTCGAACAGCGGCGCGACATCGAGTGGCACGCGGCCATCGCCATCGACGCAGTTGGCGACGCGCGCGAGCGCCAGCACCGCCAGCGCGTCGGCCGCGCTGCGGCTCATGCTGACGATGTACGGGCCGAACGCCTGCGCGCCATACCGCGGGCGAAGACGGGCGACGGAGCGGAATACGTCCAGCGTCGGACGCGCAGTCCCGTTGCCGATGCCCGACACCGGTTCGCTGCCGTCGAGCAGACGATGCAACCGTTCCGCACGTTCCTCGCGCGAATGGGATTCCCACTGCGCATCGCCCAGCACTTCGGCGAGCGCCGCGTCGTGCGTCGAGGAATCCTGCCGAAGGTCCAGGCTCGCCAGATGGAAACCGAAGCATTCCACGCGACGACGCAGCCGTCGCACCGCGTGGCCGCCGGCGTGCTCACCCTGGTGCGCGCGCAGGCTGTCTTCGATCATGCGGATATCGGCGAGGAAGGCCGCCGCGTCCGGATAGCCGTTGACGTGGTCCTCCGCCGTCGCGCGCAACCGCGCCGCGATGAGCGCGAGCAGGTTGCGATACGGCATGTCGGCGTGGCGCGGCTTCAGTGCGGCGGCGGCCTTGGGCAGCAGGTAGCGGTATTCCTCGATGCGCGCGGACACCGCATCGGCCACGCCGACGCGCTCCAGCGACTGGCTCAGCAGTTCGCCGAGTGCGGCGACTTCCTGCCGGTATGCACGCAGCACCAGCGAACGCTGGCCGGCGAGCGTCGCGGCGATGGTGTCGGCGCCGACATTCGGATTGCCGTCCATGTCGCCGCCCACCCACGTGCCGAAACCGACGACGGTGGGCATCGACACGTGTTCGCCGTACGTCTCGCGCAGCGCGTCCTCGAACAGTTCGTAGAACACCGGCAGCACGCGATAGAGCACATCGGAAAGATAGAAGCCGACATGCTCGAATTCATCGGCGACGCTGGGCTTCACCGGCGGCGTTTCGGCGGTCTGCCAGCTCGCGGTGAGCGCCAGGCGCATGCGCTCCAGGTCGGCGCGATGTTCGTACGGCGTGCGCGTGCGGTCGATGTCGTCGATCAGGCACGTGACGATCTGGCGCTCTTTTTCCAGCAGCGCGCGACGCACGGCTTCGGTGGGATGCGCGGTGAACACCGGCTCGATGCGCAATCGCTGCAGCAGCGCGACCACTTCTTCCAGGCTCACGCCCTGTGCAGCCAGCGTGGCGAGGACGTCGCGCAATCCGCCGGGCTGGCGGGTCGCGCCTTGACGTTCGTAGTCGCGGCGACGGCGGATGCGGTGCACGCGTTCGGCGACGTTAACCGCCTGGAAATAGGTCGCGAACGCGCGCACCAGGTCGCCGGCGCGTTCGAGTTCGACACCGCCCAGCGCCTGCGCGAGTTCCGACACGGGCGCGTTGGATTCGCGGCGACGGATCGCGGCGCGACGCAGGTTCTCCACCTCGGCCAGGAACTGCGGCCCGCGCTGTTCGGCAAGGATGTCACCGACCAGCGCGCCGACGGTTTTCACGTCCTCGCGCAACAGGGCGTCGTGCGATGCAAACTCGACGACGCGAAGGGGATCGTTGGCGGACTCGGCGGGCACGGGTTGTCGGGTCATCCCGCGAGCCTACCGCACTGCAACATGAGGCGGCGCAACGGTTGCGGCTGCAACGGTTCCGCCTGACCGTCCCGACCCGCTTCGTACGTTTGTTTCCTGATAACCCCAGCGCCCGGGAGTGCGCCATGAAGCCGCCATTCCGCCTGCTCAGCCTCGCCTTCGCGTGCCTGGCCCTGACGGCCTGCCCCACGCCGCCCAAGGAGAACGCGGCGCAGCAGAGCAACGCGCCGCCGCTGTTCGACACCTTCGGCGAGCTGCATCGCGACATCGCATCGAAGGTGCCCGAAGCGCAGCGCTATTTCGACCAGGGTTTGCGGCTGGCCTACGGCTTCAACCATGAAGCCGCCGGCCGCGCGTTCGCCGAGGCCGAACGGCTGGATCCCAAATGCGCGATGTGCGCCTGGGGCCAGGCACTGGTGCTGGGGCCGAACATCAACCTGCCGATGTCGCCGGACCTCGCCGCCGACGCGACCACGCTCGCGCTGCGCGCGCAGCAGCTGTCGAAGAACGCGACGCCCGCCGACCAGGCGCTGATCGCGGCGCTGGTCAAGCGCTACCAGACGCCTGCGCCGGCCGACCGCATCCCGCTCGACAAGGCCTACGCGCAGGCGATGGCCGAAGCGCACAAGCAGTTCCCGGACGACGACGACATCGCCACGCTCTACGCCGAATCGCTGATGGACCTGACGCCGTGGGCGTACTGGAACGCGCAGGGCCAGCCCACCGAATACACCGACCGCCTGCTCGCGACGCTGGAAGTCGTGCTCAAGCGCAACCCGCGCCACATCGGCGCGGCGCATTACTACATCCACGCGGTGGAAGCCTCGAACCAGCCCGAACGTGCCGAGCCCTACGCCGACCGCCTCGCGGCGCTCGCGCCGGGTTCGGGCCATCTGGTGCATATGCCCGCGCACGTCTACATCCGCGTGGGTCGCTACCACGACGCGACGCTGAGCAACCTTGCCGCCAGCACCGCCGACAAGGCGTTCCTCGCCGTCTGCCGCGGTACGAATGGCGCGTATCCGCTCGGTTATGTGCCGCACAACTGGCACTTCGCCGCGATGACCGCCGCGCTGCACGGTTCGCGGACGCTGGCGATCGAAGCGGCCGACCAGACCGCGCAACGCGTCGACGCGCAGCAGCTGGAAGCGATGCCCTTCATGCAGCAGTTCCTCGTGGCGCCGCTGTTCGCGCGCGTGCGCTTCGGCGAGTGGCAGCAGATCCTCGCCGATGACGCGCCGCCCTCGCAGGTGCCCTTCCCCAAGGCGATCTGGCACTTCGCGCGCGGCATGGCGCTGGTGCGGACCGACAAGCCGTCCGCGGCGAGGAAGGAGCTGAAGGCGCTGCAGGCCATCGCGTCGGATCCGGCGATGGAGAAGGTCGTGCTGTTCGACATCAACCGCGCCGACCGCGTGCTCGACGTCGCCCAGCACATGCTCGCCGGCGAGATCGCACTGGCGACGAATCAGTCGAAGGCGGGCATCGCGTCGTTGCAGAAGGCGGTCGCCGCCGAGGACCTGCTCAACTACAACGAGCCGCCGGACTGGCCGCTGCCGGTGCGTCCGTTCCTGGGCGCGGCGCTGCTAGATGCCGGTCGCGCGAAGGAAGCCGTCGCGGTCTACGAGCAGGATCTCAAGCGCTTCCCCGACAACGGCTGGTCGCTTTACGGCCTGGCGCAGGCGCAGCGCAAGCTCAAGCTCAAGGACGCCGCCGTCGAAACCGAACGCCGCCAGGCCGCGGCGTGGCAATGGGCCGACGTGAAGCTGGTGGCATCGCGGTTCTGAGCGATCCTGGGGGACGCGTCAACAGGATCACGTCCCGCTGGCGCGGCGCGCGGCATTTGGCGAAACTCTCCCCACTTCGGGGGGAGCAACGGATATGCCCGTTCTTGGTTTGCACATCATCATCGCGCTGTGTTTCGCGGTCCATGCCGTACGCAGCGGGCAGGAGCGCTACTGGCTCTTCGTCCTCTTCGCGTTCCCGGTGCTGGGCAGCGTCGTGTACGGGGTTGCGATCTGGCTGCCGGAATGGCGCCACAGCCACATGGGGCGGCAGGTCGTGCGCGGCGTGCAGCGCCGGCTGGATCCCACGCGCGAGCTTCGTGCGGCGAACGATGCCTTCGAGACGGCCGCCACGGTCGACAACCGCGTGCGCCTGGCCGATGCGCTGATCGAAGCCGGGCGCGCCGATGAAGCGCTCACGCATTACCAAGCCACGCTTCGCGGCGTGTATGCCGACGATCCGGAGCTGCACGTGCGCGTCGCCCGCGCCGAACTCGAGGCCGGTCAGCCGCACGCGGCGCGCCAGCGCCTGGACGATCTGATCCGTCGCAAGCCCGATTTCCGTTCGCCCACCGGCCATCTGCTGTACGCCCGCGCGCTCGCGGCCGAAGGCACGCGCGAGAAGGCGCGCGAGGAGTTCGACATGCTGGTCGGCTATTTCAGCGGCTTCGAGGCACAGGCGCATTACGCCGAAGTGCTGGCCGGCTGGGGCGATGTCGATTCGGCCGTGCGCCTGCGCGATGAAGCGCTGCGCAAGTCCAAGCGCCTGCCCGCGTATGCGCGACGCATGAACCGCGAGTGGTTGCAGCGGCTGGAACGCATCGGCGCGCGCTGAGGCACTGGCCTCGACGCGCGAGGCGGCGCGTCAGTAGGCGAATTCCCGGAACACGTGGTCGATGTCGCCCTGCCACGGGCCGTGGTACAGCTCGAGCTTGCGTTCGGCCGGCGTGATGCCGGCTTCGGCGAATTCCATCATCGGTTCCAGGAACACCGTCTCGTCCGCTCCGTTAGGATTCATCCGGGCGCGACGACGCAATCCCTGCGCCGAGATTTCCAGCGCACGCCGTGCGAGGTCCAGCACGGTGCCGTTGCGGAACGGCAGCTTCAGCGCGTGCTTGGTCACGCCGTCGCGCAGTGCGTGGCGCTCTTCGAGCGAGAAGTCCTTCACCAGGTCCCACGCCGCATCCAGCGCGGTGTCGTCGTACAGCAGGCCGACCCAGAACGCGGGCAACGCGCAGATGCGGTTCCACGGGCCCGAATCGGCGCCGCGCATTTCCAGGTATTTCTTCAGGCGCACTTCCGGGAAAGCGGTCGTGCTGTGGTCGGCCCAGTCGCGCAGCACCGGGCGATGGCCCGGATACGCCGGCAACCTGCCGTCCAGGTACGCGCGGAACGACTGGCCCGAAGCGTCGATGTACTGGCCATCGCGGTAGACGAAATACATCGGCACGTCGAGCAGGTAATCGACGTAGCGCTCGTAACCGAAGCCATCCTCGAAGACGAAATCGAGCAGCCCGGTGCGGCCGGCGTCGGTGTCGGTCCAGATGTGCGAGCGGTAGCTGAGATAGCCGTTCGGCTTCCCTTCCAGGAACGGCGAATCGGCGAACAGCGCCGTGGCGATCGGCTGCAACGCGAGCGAGACGCGGAACTTCTTCACCATGTCGGCCTCCGAGCCGACGTCCAGGTTCACCTGCACCGTGCAGGTGCGCGTCATCATGTCCAGGCCGAGCGAACCGACCTTCGGCATGTACTCGCGCATGATCTTGTAGCGGCCCTTGGGCATCCACGGCATGTCGTCGCGGCGCCACTTGGGCTGGAAACCCATGCCGAGGAAACCCAGCCCCATCGGCTCGGCGACGGTGCGCACTTCGCGCAGGTGGCTGTTGGTTTCCGAACAGGTCTGGTGCAGGTTTTCCAGCGGTGCGCCGGACAGTTCCAGCTGCCCGGCCGGCTCCAGCGATACCGAAGCCTGATCGCGCGTGAGGGCGATGACACGGTCGTGCTCGGTGACCGGCATCCAGCCGAAGCGGGTCAGGCCCTTGAGCAGCGCCTCGATGCCGCGCTCGCCGTCGAAGGTCGGCGGACGCAGGTCGTCGGTGCGGAAGCCGAACTTCTCGTGCTCGGTGCCGATGCGCCAGTCCTCGCGCGCACGGATGCCGGAGCTGAGGTACTCGACGAGCTGGGCCCGACCCTCGATGGGAACATCCTTGACCTGGCTGGGACCGGACACGCGCACCTCTTGATGGGGAAAACCCGCGGCGTCGCCCGAGTCGGGCGCGCTGAACTGTGCGGGGTATCACGCCAGTGTAGCGAGGGGGCGTGAATGCACCTATCGCCGGCCGTGCAACGCAGTAATCCGTACGGCTGCCTGTTCGCCGTCGCGCCGGGCTTGTCGACCTGTCGAATCGACCTGCCGCGTCGGCTTGGCTACGCTGCGGCCATGACCCAGGTTCCCCCTTCGCGCGAGCCCGCACCGTCGTCGCGCCACGTGCCCGAGTTGCCCACGCGGCACAGCGAGTCGCACCGCTCCGGCCGTGCCGGCTGGCTGCGCGCGGCGGTGCTGGGCGCGAACGACGGCATCGTCTCCGTCTCCGGCCTGGTGGTCGGCGTGGCCGCGAGCGGCGCCCCGCACGAGACCGTGCTCGCCAGCGGCGTCGCAGCGCTGGTCGCAGGCGCGATGTCGATGGCCGCAGGCGAATATGTCTCCGTACAGTCGCAGGCCGACACCGAAGACGCCGACCTCGCCCTCGAACGGCGCGAACTGGCCGCGCAGCCGCAGTTCGAACTCAACGAGCTCACCCATATCTACGTGCGCCGCGGACTGGAGCCGGAGCTGGCGCGGCAGGTCGCCGAACAGCTCACCACCCACGACGCGCTGGCCGCGCACGCACGCGACGAACTGGGCATCACCGACACGCTTCGCGCTCGGCCGGTGCAGGCAGCCATCGCCTCGGCGTCGGCGTTCGTGGCGGGCGGCTTCCTGCCGCTGGCGTCGGTGCTGCTGGCGCCGGTGTCGATCGTGCAACCCGTGACGATCGCGGCGACGATCATCGCGCTGTTCCTGTCCGGCGCACTCGCCGCCCGCGCGGGCGGCGCGCCCATGCTGCGCGGCGCGATGCGCGTGGCGTTCTGGGGCGCGCTGGCGATGGCCGTGTCGTCGGCGGTGGGGTCGCTGTTCGACGTTTCGGTGTGAGCGATGCGCCGGGTGCATCGCGCGCGCGTCGCCGGTGCATGCCGCACTGCGGCAAGCCTTTGCGTACAAGGGCTTACATACTGCGGCCATGTCGCAAGTGCATTACCTCGGCCGAAGCAAGAAGACCAAGATCACCTCGCTGGACATCGCCCATCGCGCGGGCGTGTCGCAGGCGACGGTATCGCGTGTGTTGCGCGGCAGTCCGCTGGTCAACGCCGAGACGCGCAAGCGCGTCGAGGACGCGGTCCGCGAGCTCAACTACAAGGTCGACCGCCACGCCTCCAGCCTGCGTACGCAGCGCTCAGGCACGCTGGCGCTGCTGCTGTTCGAGGACCCCACGCCCGACGAGTCGCACATCAACCCGTTCTTCCTGTCGATGGTCGGGTCGATCACCCGCGCCTGCGCACGCGAGGGACAGGACCTGCTGATCTCGTTCCAGCAGCTGTCCGACGACTGGCACGCCGATTACGAAGACAGCATGAAGGCCGACGGCCTGATCCTGCTGGGCTACGGCGACTACCTCGCCTACCAGGGGAAGCTGGAAAAACTCGTCGCGCAGGGCACGCGCTTCGTGCGCTGGGGCGCGGTGCTGCACGACCAGCCGGGGCTGTCGATCGGCTGCGACAACTTCAACGGCGGGCGCATCGCGGGCGAACACCTCGTTGGCCTCGGTCGCCGCCGTATTGCCTTCCTCGGCGGCGCGTCGAGCCATTGCCCCGAATTCTTCGACCGCTTCCGCGGCTGCGACGCCGCGTTGCGCGAAGTCGGCGGCGCGATGGAGGCGATCCTGCAGGTCGACGCCGAAAGCTCAGAGGAAGACGGCTACGCAGCGGCGGGCGAACTCCTGGCGCGCGGCGGCGCGTTCGATGCGGTGTTCGCCGCGAGCGACCTGATCGCCGTCGGGGCGATGCGCGCGCTGGCCGACGCCGGCCTGCGCGTACCGGAAGACATCGCCGTGGTCGGTTTCGACGACCTCCCGATGGCCCGGTTCACCAGCCCGCCGCTGACCACCGTGTTCCAGGACACCAAGCGCGCCGGCGAATTGCTGGTTGAAACGCTGCTGCGGCAGATCGCCGGCGAGCAGACGCAGAGCATCACGTTGTCGGCGTCGCTGGTGGTGAGAAAGTCTAGCGGCGCATGAGCCGCGAGCCGCTCCGCCGCGACTAGACTTGTCGCGGGACCCGTGCAGGTGCACGGGTGGGGATCACGGATGAAGATTTCGAAAGGCCCGATCGCGGGCCTGGCACTGGCCGCACTCGCCTTTCCTGCCATCGCGCAGGTCAACCTGGCGCCGTACCTGAAGAAGGATGTCTACGGCGACATCAAGATCTCGCCCACCGGCGAGTACTACGCAGTCACCGTACCAACGACCGATCGCACCGTGCTCGCGGTGATCCGCCGCTCCGACAAGGCGTTCACCGCACGGGTAAGCGGGCCGGAGAAGTCGGACATCGCCGATTTCCACTGGGTCAACGACCAGCGCGTCGTGGTCAGCATGGCCCAGCGCATGAGCACGCTGGAAAGCCCGGTGGCGACCGGCGAACTGCACGCCATCAACGCCGACGGCACGCTCGGTCGCACGCTGATGGGCCACTTCGAGCGCGAGGACGGCAACTCGGCGACCTACAAGTTCGGTGGGGACTTCTACGCAGGGTTCCTGGAGGACGACCTGCCGGAAGACGAAGACAACGTGCTGATCTCCGTGCAGGCGTTCTCGGCCGACCCGAACACGCGCATCGACCGCATGCACGTGCTCACGGGCCGGCGGGTCACCGTCGCCACCGCGCCCGTCCGGCGCGCGCGCTTCACGACCGATGGCCATGGCGAGGTGCGGTTCGCGCGCGGCGCCGGCAACGACAACGTCAGCAAGCTGTATTACCGCGACGCGCGCGGCACCGACTGGCGCCTGATCAACGACGAGGCGACCAGCGACCGGCTCGAACTCGCGCTGGGCTTCGCGCCCGACAACCGCACCGCGTACCTTCAGGTGGAGCAGGCGAAGGGACCGGACTCCATCGTGTCGCTGGACACCGTGACCGGACAGCGCACCGACGTGCTGCGCGACGATGTGGTCGATCCGCATTCGATCATCTACGACGCCGCCGGCCATCCGGTGGGCGCCACGTACATGAAGGAGCGGCTGGTCAGCCGTTACTTCGACGAGACCTCGCAGCCGGCGCGCACGCAACGCATGCTCGAGAAGGCGTTCCCCGGCATGTCGGTGCGCGTGGTGTCGTCCACGCGGGACGGCCGGCTTTCGCTGGTCCTGTCCGCCAGCGACCAAAGCCCGGGCGACTTCTTCCTGTTCGACAACACCACGCGCGAAGCGAGCCTCGTCTTCAGCCGCGCAGACTGGTTCGACCCGGCGCGATCGGCCCAGGTGCGGCCGATCAGATTGACCGCACGCGACGGCCTGCCGCTGCATGGCTACCTCACCGTGCCGCCGGGATCGGACGGCAAGTCCCTGTCGATGGTCGTGCTGCCGCATGGCGGGCCGTTCGGCGTCTACGACGAATGGGGCTTCGACCGCGACACGCAGATGCTCGCCGCCGCCGGCTATGCGGTGCTGCAGGTCAACTACCGCGGTTCCGGCAACTATGGCCGCACGTTCCTGCATGCAGGCGCGCGCGAATGGGGCGGCGCGATGCAGGACGACCTGACCGATGCCACGCGCTGGGCGGTGGAACAGGGCGTGGCCGATGCCAGCCGCATCTGCATCTACGGCGCAAGTTATGGCGGCTACGCGGCCCTCATGGGCGCGGCGAAGGAGCCCAGCCTGTATCGGTGCGCGGTGGGGTACGTCGGCGTCTACGACCTGCAGATGAAACGCGAATCCCTGGGCGATAGCGCACGCTGGATGGGCACCTTCGCGGACGAGTGGATGGGCGACGACGACGCCACGCTCGCGCTCCGCTCACCCACCCGCATCACCGAGCGCATCAAGGCCCCGGTATTCCTGGCCGCGGGCGGCAAGGACGACATCGCACCGATCCGCCACAGCCAGAAGATGGAAAAGGCGCTCAAAGCGGCCGGAACGCCGGTGGAAACGTTGTACTTCCCCACGGAGGGCCACGGCTTCTACACCGACGAGCATCGCCGCGAGTTCTACACGCGGCTGCTCGACTTCCTGTCGCGAAACATCGGCGGCCAGAAGGCCAGCGCGGCGGCGGAATCGGGCGCGGTGGGCCGCTAGGCAATCACGTGGCCGGAAGGCTTACTCCGGCCGCTTCACCTTCATCAGCGCATCCAGCTGCGCGCGCAACTGCGGTTGCGCAATGGGCGCGTCGAGGAGAAACACCTCGACGCCGTGCGCCGGGACGTTCGCTTTCAACGATCCGCCGGCACGTACCTTCGTCTCGCCACCCGCGATTGCCGCCCGCCATTTCCCCGGCTGCACGTATTGCTTCACGTCGAACGTCGCCGGCGCGTCGCCCTTGTTGAGCAGCACCAGCGCGATCTGCGACACGCCTTCGTGCTGGTACACGCGATAGAACGCCGCGCGATCGCCCTTCAGTTCGACGTTCAACTGCAACCCGCGCTGCAACGCCTCTGATGCCGCACGCACGTGCGCGATGCGCGAAAGGTTGCGGTGGATCGTGTGCGACGGCGCGGTCGCGATGCGCTCCGCGCCAAAGTAGTTCCGGTTGCCATCGTGCTCGGGCTTGCCGCGCATGAAGCCGATTTCCGAGCCGTAGTACACGACCGGGATGCCGCGCGCGGTGAACAGCCAGTTGTGCGCATCGACGAAGCCTTCGTCGCTCGCGTCGAGGCGCGCCATGTCGTGGTTGTCGTAGAACGTCGCCAGCTCGTACGGATTCGCGTACGGCCCACCGTCGAGGAACAGCCGGTCGGCCAGCACTTCGAAGCCCGCGCGCTCGTGGCCGAACGCTTTCTCCAGCCCCTGCTTCAGCGGGAAATCCAGCACGCTGACGTTCGCGTTCTGCGCCCAGGTGTGTTCGGCGATCTTCCTCGCGTCGTACTCGAACGCCTCGCCGAACATGAACATGCCCGGCTTCTCGCGGCGCATGCGCGTGACGAACTCGTGCCAGAACGGATGCGGCAACCAGCCGATCGTGTCGATGCGGAACGCGTCGGCGCCCTGCCCGATCCACTGCGCGTAGGCGCCGGCGAGGTAATCCATCACCTCCGGATTGTTCTCGTTGAAGTCCGACAGTTCCGCCAATCCACCCGACGTGTTGTAGAAACGGTGCAGCGGATTGTTCTTTGGATCGAGCCTGGCGGGCGGCAGGTTCTGGTGGTCGGCGACGAGCTTCCCATCGCGATCGAACACCTGTCCGAACATCGGCTGCGCCTTCGGCATCGAGTACGCGGGTGAACCGTGGTTGCCGACGATGTCGAGCACAAGCTTCATGTCCTGCCCGTGCACGGCATCGGCAAGGCCCTTGAAATCCAGCCCCTTGCTCGGCAGGTGCTCGTCGAGCCGGTAGAAGTTCACGCCCCAGTAACCGTGATAGCCGGTCTTGCCGCCGTCGGTGAGGAAGCCGCCTTTCTGCGCGGGCTTTCCGCCAGTGAAGGCTTCATCCGGATTGTCGACGATCGGCGTGATCCACAACGCGCTGAAGCCCATGCCGCGGATGTAGTCGAGGTGATCGACGATGCCCTTGAAGTCGCCGCCGAGGTAACCGATGTTGTCGCCCGCATCGCTGCCCGGCGTGGGGCGGTCGAAGGTGCGTGTTGCGGCATTCGCGCCGCCCTGGTCGCGATGATCGTTGGACGGATCGCCGTTGACGAAGCGGTCGGTGACGACGAAGTACACCGCTTCCTTCGCGAACGGCTCCAGCGTTCCGTAATAGTCCGGCGCATCGGCCGCGCGCGCGGAGGGAATCGACGCGACCAGCGCGAGCGCCAGTGCATGCAGACGTAACGATCCATTCAAACGCATTCGAAACTCCTCAATGACCGGTCGCGGGAGCGGCGAGTGCGCGTGGCTCTTGCACGCGCAGCACGCACAGGCCCGCGACGATCAGGCTGATGCCGCCGATGGTGAGCGCTTGTATCGGCGCGCCACCGAAGAAATGCCTGAGCAGGAAGCCCAGCAGGCTCGCCGCCACCAGCTGCGGGATGACGATGAAGAAATTGAAGATGCCCATGAACACGCCCATCTTCGCGGCCGGCACGCTGTCCGACAGCAACGCGTACGGCAGCGAGAGGATCGAGGCCCAGGCGAAGCCGACGCCGACCATCGACAGCAACAGCCATTGCGGATCGCGGATGACGAGAAACGACAGCAACCCCAAGCCGCCCAGCGTGACGTTGATCAGGTGGCTCACGCGCAGGCCGAGGTGCCGAACCATCCACGGAATCGCGATCGCGGCCAGCGCAGCGAAGCCGTTGTACGCGGCGAACAGCACGCCGACCCAGTTCGCGCCCTCGTTGTACGCGGCGGACGAGGTATCGGTGCTGCCGAAATGCACCTGCGTCACCGCGCCGGTGGTGTAGATCCACATCGCGAACAGCGCGAACCACGAGAAGAACTGCACCACGGCGAGCTTGCGCATTTCGCCAGGCATGTCGTGCAGGTCGCCGACGATCTGCGCCAGCGCGCGATCGCGGCGCAGGAAGCTGGCGACAATCAGCGCCAGGCCATAGCCCGCGAGCAAGCCGCCGAGGATGTAGAGCTGCTTGTCGAGTGCGAAGCGCCACACCGCGAGCGCGCCGACGAAACCCGCCAGCAGCCACGCGACACCGTTGAACCGCGCACGCGTGCCATCGAGTCCGCTCGCCGGCGCGCGAGCGACCGTGTCATGCGCGCGCAGAACCTCCGGCGGGTACTCGCGCGTGCGCAGCACCGTCCAGCCCACTGCGAGCAGCAACACCGCGCCGCCGAAGTAGAACGCGTAACGCACGGTGTCAGGTACTTCGCCGGGCCCAGCCGTGTTGCCGACGCCTGCTTTCGCGAGGATCCACGGCAACAGGCTGGCGATCACCGAACCCACGCCGATGAAGAAGCTCTGCATCGCGTAGCCGCTGGCGCGCTGCGACGTCGGCAGCTGGTCGCCGACGAATGCGCGGAACGGCTCCATCGAAATGTTGATGGACGCGTCGAGCACCCACAGCAGGCCGGCGGCGATCCACAGCGTCGGCGAGTTCGGCATGAAGAACAACGCCAGCGTCGCCAGTACCGCGCCGATGAGGAAATACGGGCGGCGGCGGCCCAGGCGCGTCCACGTTCGATCGGACATGTAGCCGACGATCGGCTGCACGATCAGCCCCGTGAGCGGCGCGGCGATCCACAGCACGGGAATGTCGTCCATGCTCGCGCCCAACGTCTGGAAGATCCGGCTGACGTTGGCGTTCTGCAGGGCGAACCCGAACTGGATGCCGAGGAAGCCGAAGCACATGTTCCAGATCTGCCAGAACGACAGCTGCGGTTTCGTGCTCATCGCGCGGGGGTCCCCTGTGTTGTGGCGCGCACGGGAACGGCGTGCAGCGCACCGATCGTGGCGTCGTTGAGCGGGCCGTCGGTACCGCCGGCGCCACCGGTGTATCGGGCGTTGTGACTCAGGTACGACATGTTGATGCCATCGCGAAGCGTGAAGCGGCACGTTGCAGCTTCTGGCACCTCGATCACGACGTTGCTCGATCGCTGCATCGCCGTGCCGTGCGGCATCACCAGTGTGCCGCGCTGTTCCGCGACGCCATCGCATTGTGCGACGAGCGTCTTCACCGCGGCCGTTATGCCGGTGTTGATCGGACCATGCGTGTTGGTGAAGTCGACGCTGATTGCGTAGCGGCCAGCGACCGGCGCGCGCCAGCTACGCGGCCAGCCGCCCTCGATGCGCACATCGTCGCCGACGCAACGCGTGGGTGAATGGAGCGATTCGATTCCGTTCTCCACGCGCGTCAGGCTCATGCATTGCTGTGTCTTCTGCCCCGGCAGGCGCGATACCTGGGCTTTCGGCAATGCGTCTGCGCGCATGGCGCCATCGACATACAGACGTTGATGCGCGGGGACATCGATGCGCCAGCCGCTTGCGTCCTGCATGGGCCTGGGTGCGTCCGGAGAGAGCGGCGCGAATGCAGCGGCGTCCAACGAAGAAGAATTCGAGCGCGCGACGCCGCGCTGCGGCACCAGGCGCACCGTTTCGCGCGATCCCTCGCGCTCGACCGTTCCAGCGACCAGCAGATCGCCTTCGATCACGGCCGGGCGTAGGAGGACAACTTCGCGCTCAGGCAACCGCAGCGCGATGCGGTCGCGTTCGCCGAACAGCAGCGGCACAAGCGATGCGGGAATCTTCGGCGCAACCGTACCGTCCGGCTCAAGGCCGAACACGCCTTCCATCACCATCTGCAGGTAGCCCGCGACCGACCACAACTGCCGCGGCGAGTTGACGACCGTGCCGCTCAGCGCGCCATCGTCCACATGCACGGCCTGCGATACCAGCTCGTAGTTCTCCATGTTCGAACCGGCCAGCGCGGCGCCGCGCATCAACGAGCGGACCTCGCTTGCGATGCGATCGCCGTCATCGAGTTTGCGCGCCGCGCGCAGCGAGTACGCCGAAACGAACGGCCAGATCGCGCGGTTGTGGTAGATCGCGATGTCGCGCTGCTGCGGCCAGATCACCGGACTGCCAGATTCGAGCCTGGGATAGTTCGACAATGCACGGCGCGCACGGGCCTCTGGCGCGATGCCGCTGTCGATCAGCAGCGAAAGGCCCAGCAGGTCGTACGCCTCGAACGCCGCCGGATGCGCGGCGGTGCCGATATAGCTCATGTAAAGGCCGCGATCCTCGCGCCAGAAGCGGCGCTCGATCTGCGTCGCCAGCGCCTTCGCCTGCCGCGCGTAGTCGTCCGCGCGCGCGTCGCCGCGCCCGCGCGCCATGCGTTCGCCAAGGCGCAACGCTTCGTAGTGCAGCACGTTGGTCGAAAGCGCGAAGGACTGCGCGAGGAACGCGACGTCATCGGACGTCCAGCGCGGATACGTCTGCTCGCGCCAGTCGAGGAACGAGGTCTCGCCGCGATACAGCCCCATGTCCGCATCGAACACGAACTGCCGGTCCTGCGCGAGCGTGTCGGTCAGCGCCTGCCAGACTTCTTCACTGAAGCGCTTTGCATCGGCATCGGCGGCGGGCGCGTCGACCAGTCCGCGTGCAGCCAGGAACCACACCACGCGGTCGCTGCTGATCGGCCAGCTGCCGCCGGAACCGGTGTCCTGCACGACGTATTCACCCTGTGGCTCACCGGCGCGCAGGTCCGACAGCTTGAACCGCAGCGCGTTGCGCGTGCGTTCCGGGCGCAGTTTCGCCAGCGCCAGGTCGGCCGCGAACGACAGGTCGCGCGTCCATACGTAGCGCCACTTCTCGCCGGTTTCGAAGCACGAACACGGAATCGGCCGGCCGTTGTCGTAGGCGTTGTCGGAAATCGACTCGACCTGCGCCTGCGTCAGTTCCGCCTGCGCGAGCGCGAACAGGCCGTCGAACATCGGGCTGGCGGTTTCCGTGCGCATCGGCTGCGCGGGGATGCGCACCACGGCGCCGCTGCCGGGCTGCAGGCGCCAGCCTTCGCCATCGGCCTGGATGCGTGCTGTCGCGTCGCGCCATTGGATGGAGTCGCGCCATGCCGCGTCGCCGGCAAGCGCGCTGCCAATGAACGCGGGGCCCGCGGCAAGCGCGAGCGCGATGGCGAGCGCAATGCGTGGCGAGCGGCGCATCGGCGGCGCCGGGCGGGCTTGTTTCATGCAGCATCCCCAACTCGGTGGCCCATGGTAGTCGGCGGGCGCGGTGGGGGCTCGGGCTGCATACGTATTCATGGCCGACGGCGGCTCCGGGCAATGCGCGGCAGGGACGCACCGTGGAATAGTGCACGCCATCGCGCGCCCGGGGCGCGCTCCGGTTCGGCATGGACGACACGGCAGACATACGCAGGGCAGCGTCGGGGACGGAAGGCAGATGGCGGCAGTCAGCAACGCGAAAGACACGAACTGGTGGCGCGGCGCGGTGATCTACCAGATCTACCCGCGCAGCTTCCTGGATACCAACGGCGACGGCGTGGGCGACCTGCCGGGCATCGAGGCGCGGCTGGACTACGTCGCCAGCCTCGGCGTGGACGCCATCTGGATCTCGCCGTTCTTCAAGTCGCCGATGGCCGATTTCGGCTACGACATCGCCGATTACCGCGACGTGGACCCGCTGTTCGGCACGCTGGACGATTTCGACCGCCTGCTCGCGAAGGCACATTCGCTCGGCATCCGCGTGATGATCGACCAGGTGCTCAGCCACACGTCGATCGAGCACGCCTGGTTCAAGGAGAGCCGCGAGAGCCGCGACAATCCGAAGGCCGACTGGTACGTATGGGCCGATGCGAAGCCCGATGGCACGCCGCCCAACAACTGGATGTCGCTGTTCGGCGGCGTCGCGTGGCAGTGGGAACCGCGCCGGCAGCAGTATTTCCTGCACAACTTCCTGGCCTCGCAGCCGGACCTGAATTTCCATAATCCCGCCGTGCAGGCGGCGACGCTGGACAACGTGAAGTTCTGGCTCGACCGCGGCGTCGACGGCCTGCGCCTGGACGCGATCAACTTCTGCTTCCACGACACGCAGCTGCGCGACAACCCGGCAAAACCGCTGGAATTGCGCACCGGTCGCGGCTTCAGTCCGGACAATCCGTACGCGTTCCAGTACCACTGGCACAACAACACGCAGCCGGAGAACATCGCGTTCCTCGAAGAGCTGCGCGCGTTGCTCGACCGCTACCCCGGTGCGACGACGCTGGGCGAGATTTCCTCGGAAGACTCGCTCGCCACGATGGCCGAGTACGTCAACGAACGCCGCCTGCACATGGGCTACAGCTTCGAACTGCTGACCGACGACTCCAGCGCGGCGTACATCCGCGGGACCGTCGAGAACCTCGAAGCGAAGATGCACGAAGGCTGGCCGTGCTGGGCGATCTCCAACCACGACGTGCAGCGCGCGGTGACGCGCTGGAACGCCGGTGGCGCATACGACGCGGACCTCGCGCGGCAACTGGTCGCGCTGGTGTGTTCGCTGCGCGGTTCGGTGTGCCTGTACCAGGGCGAGGAGCTCGGGCTTACCGAGGCGCAGGTGCCCTTCGAATCGCTGCAGGACCCGTATGGCATCACGTTCTGGCCGACCTTCAAGGGTCGCGACGGCTGTCGCACGCCGATGCCGTGGAACGACGAGGCCAACGGCGGCTTCAGCGCCGCGCGCCCGTGGCTTCCGGTGCCGGCCGAACATGGCGAACTGAGCGTCGCCGCGCAGGATTCGCGCGCCGATTCGGTGCTCAACGGCGTGCGCCATCTGATGCAGTGGCGCAAGGCGCATCCGGCGCTGGTGACGGGCGACATCGCGTTCCTCGATGCCGACGAACCGGTGCTCGCGTTCACGCGCCGCAGCGCGGAGGAATCGCTGCTGGTGGTGTTCAACCTGTCGGCGAAGCCGCAGACGTGGACGGTGCCCGCCGCACTCGGCACGCCGGCGCCGCTGGCGGACCATGGCTTGCGCTCGGCCGACTTGCGCGACGGCGCGCTGGACCTGCCGGCGCGTGGTGTGTTCTACGCACGGCTCGATTGACGACCCCATGCAGCGCGTCGCGACAACGAATCCCACGTCTACGCCCATCCGGCGCCGCATCCGCCTTCTTTCCGCCGTCTGCGCGTTCTTGATCGCGCAGGCGGCGATGGCCGTCGAGCCGCTGTCGCCCGCGCCCGTGAAGGGCGACATGGCCGTCGAACCGTTCACATTGGCGGCCACGTCCTTCGCGCCCCAAGGCATGAAGGCCACGGTCTACCTGCCGCCGGATTACGCCGGCGGGACGAAGCGCTATCCGGTGCTGTACGTCAACGACGGGCAGGATCGCGAGACGGTGCATCTTCGCGAGACCCTGCAGCAGCTGATCGCCGCCGGCGAGATCCGCGCCCCGATCGTCGTCGCCATCGACATGCCACCGGACCGGATGGGTGCGTACGGCCTGTCGGATCGCAAGGCCGGCACGAATCTCGTCGCGAAGACGCGCTACGGCGGGATCGGCGCGAATGCGCATGCTTACTCGGAATGGCTCGCGCACACGCTGGTGCCGGCGATCGACGCGCGCTACCGCACGCGCACCACGCCCGACGCACGCGCGGTGGTTGGCTGGTCGCTCGGCGCGCTGAACGCATTCAACCTGGGCTGGCAGTATCCGGAGGTGTTCGGCCGCGTGGGCGCGTTCTCGCCGTCGTTCTGGCCTGCGTCCGACACCACCGACAACGCCAGCACGCAGCGCACGCGCATGGCGCAGCACATGGTCGATGCGAGCGAACCGCGCAACGGCGCGCGATGGTTCTTCGCGGTCGGCACCGACGAGGAGACCGATGACCGCGACGGCGACGGCATCAACGACGCGGTCGACGACACGCGCGACATGCTCGACGGCTGGAACGCCGACGCTGGTGGCATGAAGGGCCTGCGCCAGCTCGGTTACAGCGTCAACGACGACTACGCCGCCAAGGCGACGCGTGCCGATGCCTCGCTTTACCTGCTTCCTGGCGGAAAACATGAACAGGCGGCCTGGGCACGGATGCTGCCGGTGTTCCTGCGCTGGGCCTATGCGGTGGATGCGCCCGCGCTGCAGGCGACCGGGCGCGTGGACAGTTACCAGGACGTGGCTTCCGCGTACGTCCCCGCGCGCAACGTCGATGTGTGGCTGCCGCCGTCGTACGCGACGCACCCGAAGCGCCGCTACCCGGTGCTGTACATGCACGACGGCCAGAACCTGTTCGATCCGTCGATGTCGTTTACCGGCATCGACTGGGACGTCGACGGCACAATGACGAAGCTGATCGACGCCCGTCGCGTGCGCGAAGCCATCGTCGTCGCCATCTCGAACACGCCATTGCGTTCGAACGAGTACTGGCCCGCGAAAGCCATTCCCGCAGGAGTGATCTCGCCCGAACAGCGCGCGCAGCTGCTGTCGGATGGCTACCTGCGTTTCATCGTCGAGGAACTCAAGCCTGCCATCGACGCGACGTATCGCACGAAGGCCGCGCGCGAAGACACGATGGTGATGGGCGCGAGCCTGGGCGGCCTGATCTCGGCCTATGCGATGAGCGAGTATCCGGACGTGTTCGGCGCGGCCGGCGGTGTGTCGACGCATTGGCCGGCGAATGACGGCGCGCTCATCGATTATCTGGCCGCGCACCTTCCCGCGCGGCGCACGCATCGCTTCTACTTCGATCACGGCACCGCGACCCTCGACGCGGAATACGCGCCTTACCAGCAGCGCATGGACACGGTCCTGCGCGATGCCGGCTGGCACGAAGGCCGCCAGTTCATGAGCCGCGAGTTCCCGGGCGCCGAACACAACGAACGCGCCTGGCGCGATCGCCTCGAGGTACCGCTGCAGTTCCTGCTCGGGCGCTAGCTGCTCGCGCGCCAGGGACTGGCGCTGACCGACACGCTCCCGCGCACGCGCGGGGCGGGAGACCGTGCGCCGGGAAAACGCTTGCACGCCTGTTTTCCCGGAATTACCGGCGATGAATACGTATGCAAAGGAATTTGTGCAGGGATGGGGCGAACTACCATCGCCGCTACGTACTGAGCGGTTTTTCTTTGCCGACTCGGGCGCGGGCTCCCGGCGAGCGCGACTGAGTCGCGACGTACGCGGGCCGACACACAACGATTAGAACCCGATTTCAAAAATCGATTCAGTGGGAGGGGAGATGCAACTCAAGCGCAATCTGCTGAGCGTGGCGCTCGCATCGGCAACGATGCTGCTCGCCGCCGGCGCGCAGGCACAAGTGGCCACGCAATCGCCGCAGGGCGAGCCGTCGCGTACGGACGAAACCAAAACGCTCGATTCGGTCGTCGTCACCGGCATCCGCGCCGGCATCGAGACCTCGATCGACACCAAGAAGGAATCGACCTCGATCGTCGAAGCGATTTCGGCCGAGGACATCGGCAAGCTGCCCGACGTGAGCATTGCCGAATCGATCGCCCGCCTGCCCGGCCTGTCCGCGCAGCGCGTGGGTGGTCGTGCGCAGGTGATCAGCGTCCGCGGCCTGTCGCCGGACTTCGCCACCACGCTGCTCAACGGCCGCGAGATGGTGTCCACGGGCGACAACCGCAGCGTCGAGTTCGACCAGTACCCCGCTGAACTGATGAGCGGCGTGACCGTGTACAAGACGCCCGATGCCGGCCTCGTCGGCCAGGGCCTGTCGGGCACGATCGACATGCGCACCGTGCGTCCGCTCGATTACGACAAGCCGGTGATCGCCGTCAGCGGTCGCTACCAGCGCAATTCGCTGGGCGATGCCGCCAACGCCGACGGCGACGGCAACCGCATCAACGCCAGCTACATCGGCCAGTTCATGGATCGCACGGTCGGTTTCTCGATCGGCTATTCGCACACCGAGCTGCCGATCCAGGAAAACCAGGTCGGCCTGTACGAGCCGTGGAGCCCGACGACCGATCAGACCGGTGATCGCTTCCGCAATGGCGTGCCGGTGGGCACGTACTTCGCCGATGGCATCAAGGCGCTGCGCCGCACCGGCGAGATCGAGCGCGACGCCGTGATGGCGACGCTGCAGTACCGTCCGTCCAACGACTGGACCAGCACGCTCGACCTGTTCCACACCAAGGCCGACCAGGAAGACACCGCGAACCAGTTCGAAGTGAACCTGTCGGGCTACAACGGCGGCTTCGATCCGGTGCCGGTGATGGTCAATCCGCAGGTCAACGCCGACGGCACGTTCACCGGCGGCACGGCGATGAACGTCTATCCGCTGGTGCGCGGCATGTACCGCAAGCGCGAGGACAAGATCGACGCATTCGGCTGGGCGAACGACTTCAACGTCGGCCTGGCGCGTGTGAAGGCCGACATCGGCTGGTCGCGCGCCGAGCGCGAGGAACTGCTGCTGGAGAACAACACGCAGCAGATCCCGCGTCCGCAGCTGGACAACCTCGGCCTGGCATACAACAGCAACGGCTTCTCGTGGCTGGTGCCGGGTCGTGATTATTCGAATCCGGAAACGCTGTTCCTCACCAACACGATCTACGGCTCCGGCTACGGCAAGGTGCCGCGTGTCGAGGACGAGCTGAAGACCTACACGCTCGCTGCCGCGCTGCCCGCGCCGCAGTTCGCGAGCGGCTTCCTGTCGGACATCGACGTCGGCGTCAACTACGCCGACCGCGAGAAGCAGAAGACGCAGCCGGAAGGCAACATCAACCTCGGCCCGCAGGGCGACATCGCGATCGCGCGCGACCTGCAGTACGGGCTGGTGAACCTCGGCTTCGCGGGCATGGGCTACATCCCGGCGTGGAACGTGCCGGGCGCGGTGTCGCGCTACATGACCTTCGAGCCGGTGGACAACCTGTCCTACCTGATCCCGAAGGCGTGGACGGTCGACGAGAAGCTCACCACCGGTTACGTGAAGGGCAACATCGACACCGAATGGGGTTCGGTCGGCGTTCGCGGCAAC
>Ga0209257_1001790_pt1 | contig 23629 bp, 28 predicted proteins | sample AraplaCvi_mCL_r2_FD_184277 | JGI IMG/M metagenome (GOLD analysis project Ga0209257, IMG submission 184277) | Arabidopsis root microbial communities from North Carolina, USA - plate scrape MF_Cvi_mCL_r2 (SPAdes) (version 2) | ecosystem: Host-associated > Plants > Roots > Endosphere | place: USA...
TCCTCGCGACCAAGGTCTCGGGCCCGAGACCTTGGTCGCGAGGATGATCGCGTCGCGGTTCTTGGTCTTCAGCCAGCGGCCGACGATCTCTTCGGTGCGGCCGACCCATTTGATGTCGGGCGGCACCGGATAACCCTCGGCGGTATCGTAGAAATCGATCCCCTCGTCGAAGCAGCGGTCAAGGATGCGGAACGCTTCGGCCTCGTCGGTCTGGCTACCGAAGGTCATCGTCCCCATGCAGATGTCGGAAACGTGGATGGCGCTTTTTCCGAGGCGGCGGCTTTGCATGCTCTGTTCTCCGGTCAGGGGAAGGGAGCGCCGTCCTTAGGTTGCGAACAGCAACCTTGCAATCGGGTCAGATGAGGAGCGCGAGCGACCCCACCAGCAAGGCCGCCATCGTCCAGTTGAAGGCGCGCAGCCGCGCCGGGCTCGACAGCCAGCCGCGCAGCGACACGCCCATCACCGCCCACAGGCTGGTCGAGGGCAGGTTGATGATGCCGAAGATGACTGCGACGAGCAGCACCGCGGCGAAATTGCGGTCGGGGGCGTAGAGCGCGATCGCCGACAGTGCCATCGACCACGCCTTGGGGTTCACCCACTGGAACATTACCGCCTGGAAAAAGCTCATCGGCTTCGCGCGGGCGCCGCCCGCGGTATCGGGTGCGCCGGCATTGGCGATCTTCCACGCCAGCCACAGCAGATAGACGACGCTTACCACCTTGAGGACGACGTTCAGCACCGGGAACATGTCGAACAACCCCATCAGCCCGACGCCGACGAGGACGATCATCAGCGTGAAGCCGATCCCCACGCCAAGGGCGTGCGGCACCGTCCGGCGCAGGCCGAAATTCGCGCCCGATGCCATCAGCATCATATTGTTCGGCCCCGGTGTGATCGACGAGACGAGCGCGAAGGCGGAGAGTGCGGCGAGAGTGGTTTGTTCCATGCGCGCAACATAATGCGTTTCGATGCGCGACGGATTGCAAAGATACGTATCCATCGGCTAGATTATGCAATCCATGATCAAGATAGACGCCATCGGCCGCAAGATATTGCAAGAATTGTCGCGCGACGGGCGAATCTCCAATCTCGAGCTCGCCGAGCGTATCGGGCTGTCGCCCTCGGCGTGCCTGCGCCGCGTGCAGGAACTCGAGCGGGGCGGCGTGATCAAGGGCTATCGTGCGGTGATCGATCCCGCGAAGCTGGGGCTGACCTTCCTCGCCTATGTGACCGTGGGGCTGTCGTCACACACCAAGAAGTCGCAGGCGGATTTCGAGGCGGCGATGGCGCTCGCGCCCGAGGTGCGCGAGTGCCACAACATCACCGGTACGATCGAATATCTGCTGCGCGTCGAGACCGAGGATCTGGCCTCGTACAAGCATTTCCACACCGAAGTGCTCGGCGTGCTGCCGCAGGTGCACTCGATCACCACCTATGTGCTGATGGACTCCCCAAAGGACGAACGGGCATAGCGTCAGCCGCCCCGAAACCTCTTCCATATCGGTGGCGATCGGGCATCGGCGCTGGCCATGGCGCCGTTTCCGCAATATCCGGTATGCGGGATATCGAGGGGGCAGAGAGACATGACGATCAGGCTGGTGCATCAGACATCGCTTTTGCGCGACGATCTCGCCGAACTCGGCGATGTGCTCGGTTCTTTCGACGCTGATATTTCGATATCGGAGGCTCCGGACGCCGGGCCGCAAAATGCCCTCGAGTGGGCGTTGCCGGTCCTTCTGGCGATCGTCCTGTCGGCACCCGTCAAAGCGGCGGCCGACGGCTTTTTCGGCGAAATTGGTAAGGACGGCTACCAGAAGCTGAAAGATGTGCTGTCCGGCCTGTTCCGGAGCAAGAAGGGCAAGACGACCAGCTGGACATCCCCGAATGGCGACGAGCGCCGCGCGCCGCCGCTGGCAGTCGTGTTGGAGATGCACGGCGATTCCGTCCGGTTCGTCTATCCGGACAGCCTGGCTCCCGAGGAGATCGCACCCGCGTTCGAGCAGATGAACCGCAACATCGCCTTCATCGCTGATATGGTGGCGTGGCAGGAGCGGCAATTCGAACTGATCGAGCGCCATGCCGTCGATCTGTTCGGTCCCACCTATCCGCAGCAGGATCGCTTCCTGCAAAACCGGATGCTGCTCGACGAAATCGCGTTCGGTACCTGGGTCTATAACTCGGCCGCAAAAAGCTGGATCAAGGCGCAATGATCATGATCTGCATCCTGTTCTGACGCGGAGGGCTTGTCGCAAGCCGATCGCGACCGCATATCGGTTTCATGGTGAAACTCTCTTTCCTCGATCTCGTACCCGTGACCGACACCGGTACGATCGCGCAGTCGCTCGCCAATGCTGCCGACCTTGCGCGGCATGCCGAAGCGCTCGGCTACGAACGCTATTGGGTTGCCGAGCATCACGGCATGGCGGGGATCGCGAGCGCTGCGACCTCGGTCGTGCTCGCGCATATCGGACAGGCGACCTCGCGCATCCGCATCGGCGCGGGCGGGATCATGCTGCCGAACCATGCGCCGATGGTGATCGCAGAGCAGTTTGGTACGCTGGAAGCGCTATTTCCGGGACGCGTCGATCTCGGCCTGGGCCGCGCCCCCGGCTCCGACGGTGTGGTAGCCCGCGCCCTCCGCCGGAACCTTGCGAGCGATGAGCGTCAGTTCCCGCAGGATGTTGTGGAGCTGCAGGCCTTCCTCGCCGGCGATGACCGGCTAGGCATCCGCGCGGTGCCGGGCGAGGGGACGAAGGTTCCGCTCTGGATTTTGGGATCGAGCCTGTTCGGGGCGCAGCTCGCGGCAATGCTGGGGCTGCCCTACGCCTTCGCGAGCCACTTCGCGCCCGATGCGCTCGACGAGGCGCTCGAGATCTATCGCCGCCAGTTCAAGCCGTCGGAGCAGCTGGCGGAGCCTTATGCTGCCGCCGCCTTCAACGTCTTCGCCGCCGATACGCGCGAAGAGGCCGAACTGCTCGCCTCGTCGCAGCAGCAGGCTTTCGTCGCGCTGCGCACCGGCAATCCGGGCAAGATGAAACCGCCGCTCGAAGGCTATAAGGACAGCCTGCCGCCGAATGCGCGCGCGATCCTTGACCATGTGCTGCAATGCTCGGCGGTGGGCACGGTCGACGATGTCGCGGCGGGGCTGAAGGCATTCCAGGCGCGCACAGGGGTCGACGAGGTCATCGTCGCGTCGTCGATGTACGATCACGACGCGCGGAAGCATTCGGTCGCACTCGCGATGAAGGCGGCAAACTCGCTCTGACGCCCGTGTTGACGCGGCTCGGGGCGCGGCGGTATAGGGGCGGTCCCACCAAGGGCGGCCCGTCGGGGTCGCCTTTTTACTTTTGTTTTTGTTGAAAGGTGCCTGACATGTCGATCACGCCGCTGATGCCCGTTTACCCCCGGTGCGGTGTGCGTCCGGTGCGAGGCGAAGGCGCCTATCTGATCGGCGAGCGAGGCGAGCGTTATCTGGACTTCGCGAGCGGCATCGCGGTCAATCTGCTCGGCCACGGCCACCCGCACCTCACCAAGGCGATTGCCGAACAGGCCGCGACGCTGATCCATGTGTCGAACCTGTACGGCAGCCCGCAGGGCGAAGCCTTTGCGCAGCGTCTTGTCGACAACACCTTTGCCGACACCGTCTTCTTCACCAACTCGGGCGCCGAGGCGGTCGAGTGCGCGATCAAGACCGCGCGCGCCTATCATTCGAGCGCCGGCAACGCGCAGAAGCACACGCTGATCACCTTCAACAACGCCTTCCACGGGCGGACGCTGGGCACGATCTCGGCGACGAACCAGGAAAAGCTGCGCAAGGGTTTCGACCCGCTGCTTCCCGGCTTTGCCTATGCGCCGTTCGATGATCTGAACGCGGCGCTCGATCTGGTCGACGACAATACTGCGGGCTTCCTTGTCGAGCCGGTGCAGGGCGAGGGCGGTATCCGCCCTGCGTCGCAGCCTTTCCTTCAGGGCCTGCGCGACATCTGCAACGAGCGCGACCTGATGCTGGTGTTCGACGAAGTCCAGTGCGGCGTCGCGCGTACCGGCAGTCTCTATGCCTATGAGCAGTTCGGCGTCGAGCCCGACATCCTAGCGAGCGCGAAGGGCATCGGCGGCGGCTTCCCCATGGGTGCCTGCCTCGCGACCGCAAAGGCCGCGCGCGGCATGGTGATCGGCACGCACGGTTCGACCTATGGGGGCAACCCGCTCGCGATGGCGGCGGGGCAGGCGGTATTCGACGTCATCCTCGAAGACGGTTTTCTCGATCAGGTGAAGGCGACCGGCGAACGCCTGCGCGGCGCGCTCGAGCAGCTGATCCCGAACCATGACACCCTGTTCGAAAGCACCCGCGGCATGGGACTGATGCTCGGCATCAAGCTCAAGAGCGACAGTCGTGCCTTCGTCGCGCATCTGAGGGACAATCACGGGCTGCTGACGGTAGCGGCAGGCGACAATGTCGTGCGCATCCTGCCGCCGCTTAATATCGAGCAGGCGCATATCGACGAGTGCATCGAGAAATTGTCGGCGGGCGCGGCGAGCTATACGCCGCCCGAAGCCTGATGCCGAATTTCCTGAACCTGTCCGACGCGGGCGGGGATGCGATCGCGGCGATGCTTGCCGACGCGATCGATCGCAAGGCGGCGCGCGCGAACTGGCCGAAGGCGAAGCCCGATGCCGACGCGCCGCTTGCCGACCATGTGCTCGCGATGGTGTTCGAGAAGAACTCGACGCGCACGCGCTGCTCGTTCGATATCGCGATCCGCCAGCTCGGCGGTGTGCCGATGATCCTCGACGCGGGGACGAGCCAGCTCGGCCGCGGCGAAACGATCGCCGACACGGCGCGCGTGCTGTCGCGATATGCCGATGCGATCATGATCCGCACCGACGATCACGCGAAGATCGAGGAACTGGCGCATTTTGCCAGCGTCCCCGTCATCAACGGCCTGACCGACCTGTCGCACCCGTGCCAGATCGTCGCCGACCTTCTGACCATCGTCGAGAGCGGCAAGGCGCTGCCGGGGCTCGAACTTGCCTGGCTCGGCGACGGCAACAATGTGCTGGCATCGCTGATCGAGGCGGCGGGACTATTCGGTTTCAATGTCCGTGCGGGCGTTCCGCAGGGCTATGAACCCGACGCACGCTTCGTCGAGGCGGCGCGCGCAAGGGGAGCGAAGATCGAGATCGTGCGCGACGCGCGCGAAGCGGTCTCCGGCGCCGATCTGGTCGTCACTGACACCTGGGTGTCAATGGGGCAGGATCATGCGCACAACAAACTCGCCGCGATGGCGCCCTATCAAGTCGATGAGCGGCTGATGGGTACAGCAAAGGGCGATGCGCTGTTCCTGCACTGCCTGCCGGCGCATCGCGGCGAGGAAGTCGTCGACGCGGTGATCGACGGATCGCAATCGCGCGTCTGGGACGAAGCCGAAAACCGCGTCCACGCACAGAAGTCGGTGCTGCTTTGGGCACTCGGGAAATTATGAGCGAGATTATCGAAACCTGGTTCGACCAGCCCCTGCTATTCACGATCAGCGACCGCCACGTCCGCGGCCGCCTCGTGCGCCTCGGGCCGGTACTGAACACGATCATGGCAGCGCACAGCTATCCGCCCGTAGCCGAAAAGCTGCTGGCCGAGGCGCTGGCACTGACCGTGCTGCTCGGCTCGACGCTGAAGGACGAGGGAAGCCAGCTGACGCTGCAGGCACAAACCGGCGGTGGTCCGGTCGAACTGCTCGTCTGCGATTATCGCGGCGGCGAGCTTCGCGGCTATCTGAAATTCGATGCCGAACGGCTGGTCGAGGTCGGCCCCGATCCGACGCTCTTCGCCCTGTTCGGCGAGGGCTTCCTCGCAATTACCTTCGACCAGGCGGCGACCGGCGAGCGCTATCAGGGGATCGTTCCGCTTGAAGGTTCGTCGATCGGCGACGCTGCCGAGCATTATTTCGAACAGTCCGAGCAGATCCCGAGCCTGATCAAACTGGCCGCGCGCCACGATCACGAAGCGGGTTGCGTGGCGGGCGGCCTGTTGCTCCAGCACCTGCCGGAGGGCGAGGTCGGGCGCGACCGTCTGCACGTCCGCCACGATCATCCCGAATGGGAGCATGCGAAGACGATCGCAGCGACGCTGAAGGACGAGGAACTGACCGATCCCGCGACGTCGCTCGAGACGCTTGCGTGGCGGCTTTTCCACGAGGACGAGGTCCGCGTCGAACAGGGCGTCGGCATCTCGCGCGGCTGCCGGTGCAGCGTCGATTATTTCGCCGGCGTCCTTTCGAAATTTCCCGAAAGCGAGCAGCGTGAAATGGCCGACGAGGCCGGGCTGGTGCAGGTCGATTGCGCCTTTTGTTCGCGCGTCTTCCCGATCCCGCTCGAAGAGATCGCCGCACACGGTTGAGCGTCCTGCCGACGAAGCGAGGCGAAACAGCGCCAAGCGGTTGAATATCGGGACACGGCTTGCTACCTCCCTTGCACAGGGGTCGCATTTTGCTCGCGTGCGAGCGGCCAAGTGGAAGGTAAAATGGCGATCTTCTCTCCCATCATCCGGACCGGATTGTTCGCGCTCGGCCTTGCCGGCGCCACCGCCGTGCCGGCGCAGGCACCATCGCTTGCAATGCTCGACCGGCTGGAAAAGGGCAGCTGGCAGCTGCGCGAACGCGGCAAGGATGCCGTTTTGCAGACTGTCTGCCTTGGCGATGCGCGGCGGCTGATCCAGATCGAACATCCGCGTGCGAGTTGCTCGCGCTACGTGATCGAAGACACGCCAAGCTCGGTGACGGTGCATTACACCTGCCCCGGCGCGGGCCACGGCCGCACGACGATCCGCAGCGAAACCAACCGGCTCGTCCAGATCGACACGCAGGGGATCGCAGAGGGGCGGCCCTTCTCGCAGGCGATCGAGGCGCGGCGGGCAGGGGCCTGTTCCTGACGGCCGGCTCCTAACCGGTTGTTAACCATTCTTCGCTATACGGGTGGCACGACGCACTGATGTGTGTCCTTCTCCCTAACGGCTTTCATGCCGAACTGGGCCGTGCAGCACCCGCCGCGCGGCCCATTTTCTTTGGTGCGGTGCAGCACTTGCGCGCGCGGGGGCACGGGCCTATCTGGCGCGGATGCAGCAAGTTTCCGGAAAAACCGTGATCGTCCTTCTGTCGGGCGGGCTCGACTCGATGGTCTGTGCAGGGCTGGCGCGCGAGGCCGGGGCGCGGATCGTCGCGCTGACGATCGACTATAACCAGCGCCATCGCGTCGAGCTGGAATCGGCGGCGCGTATCGCGAGCTATGTCGGCGCGGCCGAGCATATCGTGCTGCCGCTCGACCTGCGCCGGGTCGGGGGTTCGGCGCTGACCGACGATATCGACGTGCCCAAGGACGGCGTCGGACCCGACGTTCCGGTGACCTATGTCCCCGCGCGCAACCTGATCTTCCTGTCGCTGACGCTCGGCCTTGCCGAAGCGCGGCAGGCACAGGACATTGTCATCGGCGTGAACGCGCTCGACTATTCGGGATATCCCGACTGTCGCCCCGAATTCATTCAGGGGTTCGAGAAGCTCGCGGCGCTCGCGACGCGCGATGGCGACAAGGGCGTCGATTTCCATATCCTCGCGCCGCTCCAGCACATGACCAAGGCCGATATCGCCGCCGAAGCCGCGCGGCTCGGCATGGACGCGGGGATGAGCTGGTCGTGCTACGATCCGACTCCCGAAGGGCTGCATTGCGGATCGTGCGACAGCTGCCGGTTGCGGTCGAAGGGTTTCGCCGACGCCGGGCTGCCCGACCCGACGCGTTACGCATGACCTACGCCGTCAAAGAGATTTTCCTGACCCTGCAGGGCGAGGGCGCACAGGCGGGGCGCCGTGCGGTCTTCTGCCGCTTTGCCGGCTGCAACCTCTGGACGGGGCGCGAGCAGGATCGCGCGAAGGCGATCTGCAAATTCTGCGACACCGATTTCGTCGGCACCGACGGAACGCTCGGCGGCAAATACCGGACCGCTGAAGCGCTCGCGGCGGTCATCGGCGACAGCTGGGGCGAGGGTATGGACGATCGCTATGTCGTGCTGACAGGCGGCGAACCGATGCTTCAGGTCGATGATGAGCTAATCGAGGCGCTGCACGCCGAGGGCTTCACGATCGCGATCGAAAGCAACGGGACGCATGCGGTACCGCGCACCATCGACTGGATATGTATCAGCCCGAAGGCCGGGAGCGAGCTGGTTCAGATTAGCGGCGATGAACTGAAACTTGTCTGGCCGCAGCCAGGTAGCGACATCGCGGCGCTTGCCGTGCTCGATTTCGAACATCGCTTGATCCAGCCACTTGACGATCCGCATGCGACGGCGAACGTGCAGGCATGCATCGATCTGGTGATGGCCGATCCGCGCTGGCGCCTGTCGCTGCAGGCGCACAAGAGCCTTGGACTGCGCTAGGAGCCTATTCGCCCTTTTTGGCTGTGCTGTCGGGCGTGACCGCCTTCTGGCCGCCCGGCGCGGCGATGGCATCCGGATTGTCCGAAGCGGGAGCGCTGTCGCCTTCGCCGGTCGTTTCCTCGGTCGGCTTCGCCGCTTCCTTTTTCGTACCATCATCGGGCACGCTGTTGTCGACCGCAGTGCCATCGCCCGCATTGTCGTCGAGGATGATCATCGAATCGCTGATCGTTCCGGGCTGCACCTCGACGGCGTCCAGCTTTGCGGTCGATTTGCCCGCGGGCTGGCTGTTGCAGGCAGCGAGCATAAAGAGGGGCAGGGCGATAAGGATGGTCCGCGTCATGCGTCGTTCCTACTCACTCGGCGAAAGCTTGTCGAGAAAGGCGGCGCGCGTTTCGGCAAGCGCATGGTCGACGTCGGCAAAGGTCGCAGGATTGCCGAGCGCGGCAAGGCTCGTGACCGGAAATTCGGCGATCCCGCACGGCACGATGCCCGTGAAATGGGCAAGATCGGGGTCCACGTTAAGCGAAAAGCCGTGGAGCGTGACCCAGCGCCGGACGCGGACGCCGATCGCGCCGATCTTTGCCTCGCGGCCCTGCGGATCGTCGGTCCAGATGCCGATCCGCCCCTCGGCGCGGCGCGCTTCGACGCCGAGCAGCCCGAGTGCGTCGATCACCCAGCCTTCGAGCGCCGATACATAGGCGCGCACGTCGCGGCCGCGCCCGGCGAGGTTGAGCTGGACATAGCCGACACGCTGGCCGGGTCCGTGATAGGTATAGCGCCCGCCGCGCCCGGCGTCGAAGACGGGAAATCGAGCGTCGAGCAGTTCGGCGGGGTCGGCACTCGTCCCGGCGGTATAGAGCGGGGGATGCTCGAGCAGCCAGATGCGCTCGCCGGCGCTGACCTGATGGATCGCGGCTGCGCGCGCCTCCATGTCGGCAAGCGCAGCCGCGTAATCTGTCAGACCGGTCGAGACGACCCATTCGGGAAGAGGAAGTGCGGGCATGGCGAGCGCTATCTGTCCCCTGCCGCGGCGCAGCGCAAGGGGAGCGGGACGATTCCTCAACAAGGCTGGACATTGCGGCGGAACAAGGTCAGTTTCAGCCGTAACCGGGGAACCAAAAAATAACGGGGTATCAATGCCAAAATTCGACATGGGTGCGGCGTGGGATGACACGATGGTGCTGCTGCGCTCCCACAGCGCACTGACCGGAGCGATCGCCGCGGTCTTCCTGTTCCTGCCCACCCTCGCAGTCAGCTGGTTCGGGCCGACGCCGATCGAGCCCGCCGAAGGGGCCGCCTTCGACCAGATCATGGTCGCGTTCCGGGCGAATGCCGAGCAGGCGGTGCCCTATCAGCTGCTCATAGCGCTCGTCAGCGCCGTCGGCGGCGTCGGAATATTGCGGCTCTGGCTTGCGCGCACGGGAACAAGCGTTGGCGACGCCATCGTCTTTGCCCTGAAGATGGTTCCCACCATGATCGCGATCCAGATCATCATGGGCGTGGCGATCGGCCTTGTCGGCGTTGCCCTGCTGATGCCGGGGATTGCCGCCGGTGCATCGGCGATCGGGGTATTGCTTGTCGGGATCGGCCTGCTGCTTTTCCTGGGGCTTTGCGCCTATCTGTGGGGCCGCGTTTCCGTAACCTCTCCGGTGGTCGCCGACCAGACGCTCTATAATCCGCTCGCCGCGTTGCAGGAGAGCTGGAGGCTGACCCGGGACAACGGCTGGCGCATTTTCCTGTTCAGTTTTCTGGTGTTCATCGTGATCATGATCTTTTCGATGGTACTCGCCCTGATCGCCTACGCCGCGGTCGGGAACGGCGAGGGAATCGGGCGGATCGTGTCGGGGTTGATCGAGGCCGGGGTGGCTGTGGTTAGCGGGCTCGTGATGCTGGCGCTTTCGGCTGCCGTCTATCGCCAGCTTGCCGTGCGCGGCGTTGGCGATACATTCAGTTAATCCAAGGATAACAAGGGATAACAAGGGATAACAAGAGGCGAAGGGTCGGCTGCAACGGAGTGAAAACGGACAACAGGGGGAAGTGACATGGTCAAGATGAGTATCGGAGCGGCCTTTTCGGAAACCTTTGCGTTTCTGAGGACCAACTGGATGCAGATGCTGATGTGGCTGGGCGGCGCGGTGGTGATCGCGTGCCTGCTGGGTTGGCTGTTCCTGCGCAATGCAATGACAACGATGGTGATGGCGCAGGGGGATCCCTCGGCCGCATTCGGCGCGCTCGGATCGTTCGTGCTCTTTGCGCTCGTCGCGGGCACGGTCGTCAGCGCGGCGAGCCTGCTGATCTGGCGGACCGGGCTGGTCGGCGGCGAGCCTGCAAGCGATATCGGCTGGGGGCTGGGCGCAGGCGCGGCCTATATGTTCGGGCTGTTCGTGGTGTACATCGCGACGATCATCCTGATGTACATCTTCCTGTTCATCGTCGGCCTGCTGGCCTTTGCGGTGTTCGGTGCCAGCGGGATGTCGATCGAGAGCTTTGCGACCGGCGGCGCGTCGGCGGGGATCATCCTCTTCGGGATCATCATCTATGCCGCGATCATCATCTTCTTCCTGTGGTTCTTCGGCCGTCTTTCGGTCGCCGGTCCGCTGATGTCGGTGAACCGCTCGTCCAACCCCTTTTCGGCCTTTGCCGAATCGTGGCGGCTTACCGGTGCCTCGCAGTGGACGATCGTCGGTTTCAACGTCCTGATGGGCATCGCGTTCGCGGTTTTCTTCTTCATCGTCTCGCTGGTGTTCGGCAGCGTCGCAAGCGCGATGATGACGCCCGACGCCGGCGCCGGAGCGATGATCGGAGCACTGTTGCTGGCGCTGATCGTCTATGTTCCGACGATCCTCGTGTCGGTGTCGATGCCGGCAGCGGTCTATCGCTGCATCGGCGCGGCTGGAAAGGCCGACGTTTTCTCCTGATCGGGAGAAATGCCAAAACAGGGCGCTCCGGAGACGGGGCGCCCTTTTTGTATCAGCTCCATTTCGCCAGCGGTGGCAGGCTCATCAGGATCGCGTCGATATTGCCGCCGGTCTTGAGCCCGAACAGCGTCCCGCGGTCGTACACCAGGTTGAATTCGGCATAGCGCCCGCGCCAGATCAGCTGTTCCTCACGGTCGGCCCCGGTGAAGGGCAGGCCCATACGGCGACGCACGATCTGCGGGAAGATGTCGAGGAACGCCTCGCCGACCGCCTGCGTGAAAGCAAAGTTGCGGTCGAATTCGGCATCGTCGCCGCATTCGAGATGATCGTAGAAGATACCTCCCACACCGCGATGGACACCGCGATGCGGGATGTAGAAATATTCGTCCGCCCATTTTGCATAGCGTTCGTAAACGTCGGGGCCATAGGGTGCGCAGGCGGCGCGGAAGCGCGCATGAAAGGCGTCGGTGTCTTCCTGATAGGGGATCGGCGGATTGAGGTCGGCGCCGCCGCCGAACCAGCGCTTCGTCGTCGCGAGGAAGCGCGTGTTCATGTGCACCGCGGGGACGTGCGGGTTCGCCATATGCGCGACAAGGCTGATGCCGGTTGCGAAAAAGTTCGGATCTTCGCCCGCACCGTGAATCGACTTCGCAAATTCGGGGGCGAACTCCCCGCCGACGGTCGAGACGTTGACCCCGACCTTTTCGAAGACCTGGCCGGTCATGACGCCGCGCACCCCGCCGCCACCTTCGCCGGGTTGCATGCCCACGGCTTCCCGGTCCCACGGCGTGTAGGAAAAGGCGGCATCGCTGCCCGCCTCGCGCTCGATCTTCTCGAACTCGGCGCAAATCCCGTCCCGCAGCGACTCGAACCAGTTGCGCGCGGCCTGTTGCTGATGGTCGAGGGGGATCATGCGGGAAAGCCTTTCGTTTGGCGGAGCGCCTCGGCGAGCGCGATGCCAGCCGCGACCGCGACATTCAAGGATCGAAAGCCCGGCTGCATCGGAATCGCGACCCGCGCGGCGACGGCCTCGTGGACGTGATGCGGAACGCCCGCGCCCTCTGATCCGAAGAGCAGCACGTCGCCTTGATCGAAGTCAAAGTCGGGCAGGGGTGTCGCGCCGGCGGTCGTCAGCAAGACGATGCGCTGCCCGCCGATCTGCGACCATTGGCGAAACGCCTCCCATGCCGGATGGCGGCGGACATTGGCGCGCACCGCATAATCCATGCCTGCGCGCTTGAGTGCCGCATCGCCGAAGGGAAAGCCGCACGGCTCGATGATATGGGCAGGCGCGCCGAAGCAGGCGGCCGTGCGTAATATCGTGCCGACATTGCCGGCGATGTCGGGCTGGAAGAGGGCGATTTCCATGCTGCCGCCATAAAGGCGAAGGCGCCGGGAATCGAGAGGCTTGGCCATCCCCTCATCGTTGCGCGCCCGAAGCGGAAATTGCCTGTTGGCAAGCCCGGACAGTGCGGCTATCAGGCCCGCAATTCCCGGAGGGGCCGCCGGGCTGTGCCACTATTCGTGCGCGCAATCGGGGCGGGTCACTCCTTCGAGAACTATTGTCAGTTCACCCATGCAAGGGCAGTCGAATGGCCAGTGAAACCGATACTACCGCCGGCATCGAAGATGGCGTGCGGCGCCGGGACTTCATCAACATCGCAGCAGTGAGTTTTGCCGGTGTCGGTGCAGCCGCGGTGGTGCTTCCCCTGGTCAACCAGATGAACCCTTCGGCCGACGTTCTCGCGCAGTCGACCACCGAAATCGACATTTCCGCGATCCAGCCCGGGCAGGCGATCAAGACCAGCTGGCGCAAGCAGCCCGTCTTCGTCCGCAACCTGGTTCCCGCCGAAATCGCTGCGGCGAAGAAGGTTCCGCTCAGCGACCTGCGCGACCCGCAGACGATCGACGAGCGCACCAAGCCCGGCAAGGAAAACTGGCTGATCACGCTCGGCGTCTGCACCCACCTCGGCTGCGTGCCGCTCGGCGCTGCCGAGGGCGAGAATCGCGGCGACTTCGGTGGCTATTTCTGCCCGTGCCACGGTTCGCACTACGACACCGCGGCGCGTATCCGCAAAGGCCCGGCGCCCAAGAATCTGGTCGTGCCGCCTTATGAATTCAACAGCGACACCGTCGTGACGATCGGCTGAGGAGCGAGATAAGATGAGCTTTCCCTGGGCCAAACCCTATGAACCCCAGCATCCGCTGATGAAGTGGATGGACGAGAAGCTGCCGATTCCGCGCCTCGTCTATAATGCGACCGGCCCGGGATATCCGGTTCCGCGCAACCTCAACTATTTCTGGAACTTCGGCGTCCTTGCGGGCGCCGCGCTGGTTATCCAGATCATCACCGGCATCGTTCTGGCGATGCACTATGCCGCCAATGCGGGGGTCGCCTTCAATTCGGTCGAGCATATCATGCGCGACGTGAATGCCGGCTGGTTCATCCGCTACGCGCATATGAACGGTGCAAGCATGTTCTTCATCGTCGTCTATCTGCACATTTTCCGCGGCCTTTATTATGGTTCGTACAAGGCGCCGCGCGAAATGGTGTGGCTGCTCGGCGTCGTGATCTTCCTGCTGATGATGGCGACCGCCTTCATGGGCTACGTCCTTCCGTGGGGCCAGATGAGCTTCTGGGGCGCGCAGGTCATCACCGGCTTCTTCTCGGCGATTCCGGTCGTCGGCGACCCGATCCGCGTGTGGCTGCTCGGCGGTTTTGCGCCGGATAACGCCGCGCTCAACCGCTTCTTCTCGCTGCACTATCTGCTGCCGTTCGTGATCGCGGGTGTCATCATCCTGCACATCTGGGCGCTGCACATTCCGGGTTCGTCGAACCCGACCGGCATCGAGGTGAAGGACGAGCAGGACACGGTCCCGTTCCATCCCTACTACACCGCGAAGGACGGCTTCGGCGTCGGCGTGTTCCTGCTGGTTTTCGTCGCACTGACCTTCTTCAGCCCGAACCTGCTGGGTCATGCGGACAACTATATCGCGGCGAACCCGCTTTCGACCCCCGCGCACATCGTGCCCGAATGGTATTTCTGGCCCTTCTACGCGATCCTCCGCGCCTTCACGTTCAACTTCCTGTGGATCGACGCGAAGCTTTGGGGCGTCATCGCGATGTTCGCGGCGATCGCGCTGCTGTTCTTCCTGCCTTGGCTGGACAGCTCGCCGGTGAAGTCGTCGAACTATCGTCCGCTCAACCGCATCTTCTTCTGGGTCCTCGTCGTCGACGTGCTGATCCTCGGCTATTGCGGCAAGAGCCCGGCGGAACAGCCCTATGTGCTGCTCAGCCAGCTCGGTGCGATCTACTACTTCGCTCACTTCCTGATCATTCTGCCGATCATCTCGCGGATCGAACGTCCGCTGCCGATGCCGAATTCGATCACGGAAGCGGTCCTCGCAAAGCATGCCGACGACACGTCGGCGGCCACGGCCTGAGCGCCGGACTTTAATAGGAGCTGATACAGCCATGGTTCGTCCGCTCGGTTTCCTCGTCGGCCTGGGTTTCATTGCCGCGCTGGTGTTCGCGATCCTCACGACGCCGCTCACCAATGAACCCAATGCCTCGCACGAGTTCCACAAGCACCCCCGGCATCTGAAGCTGGCCAGCGACGGCATGATGCCGCACTGGGACAAGGCCCAGCTGCAGCGTGGGCTTCAGGTGTACAAGGAGGTCTGCTCGGCCTGCCATAGCCTGCACCTCGTCGCGTTCCGCGACATTCAGGACCTCGGCTACACCGAGGGTCAGGTGAAGACCTTCGCCAAGGGCTTCCAGGTGCCGTCGATCAACCCCGATACGGGTGAGCCGGCGACGCGCGACGGCCTGCCGTCGGACTATTTCCCGGGCCCCTATGCGAACGAAGTCGCGGCGCGCGCTGCCAACAACAATGCGCTTCCCCCCGACCTGTCGCTGATCACCAAGGCGCGTGAAGGCGGCAAGGACTATGTCTATTCGCTGCTGACCGGTTTCCAGAACCCGCCGGCAAACCTGCCGAAGGAACTTCGTCCGGGCACGGGGCTGCACTTCAACCCCTATTTCGCGAACCTCAACCTCGCGATGGCTCCGCCGCTGACCAAGGGCCAGGTGACCTTCGCCGACGGTTCGCCGAATACGGTCGAAGCGATGGCCGCCGACGTCAGCGCCTTCCTGGTCTGGACCGCCGAGCCGAAGCTGGTGAAGCGCGTGCAGGTGGGCTGGGCAGCGTTCATCTTCCTGCTCATCTTCACCGGTCTGACCTATGTGTCGTACCGGAATATCTGGGCCGACAAGAAGCATTGAGGGTTCAAGGGAGGGCGGTCACGACGATGATCGCCCTCCCGCCTCAACCGGACCTCGACCTTGCGTCGCTTGTCCGCACCATCCCGGATTTTCCCAAGCCGGGTATCCAGTTCCGCGATATCACCACGCTGATCGGCGACGCCGCCGGTTTTGCCGAGAGCGTCCGCCGCCTGAGCGCGCGCGCCGCGGCCCATCGTCCTGACTATATCGTTGCAGTCGAAGCGCGCGGCTTCCTGTTCGGCGCCGCGATGGCGACGGCCATGGGACTGGGAGTCGTTCCCGTGCGCAAGGCGGGGAAGCTGCCGGGCGTCACCATCGGCGTAGACTATGAACTCGAATATGGCGTCGACCGGCTCGAACTCCACGAGGGTGCAGTCTTGCCGGGGCACCGCGTCGTCCTGGTCGACGACCTGCTGGCAACCGGCGGCACCATCCTCGCAACGGCAGCGCTGATGCGCAGTGTCGGGGCCGAAGTGGCGGCAGCGATGTTCGTCATCGACCTGCCCGATCTGGGCGGCTCGCAGCGGCTCGAAGCCGCGGGGATTACATGCGAGACGCTGATCGCGTTCGATGGCGATTGATGGCGACGACCGGGCGGGCGCCACGGTGCGCGCGCTCATCGAGGCCGACGAACTCCGCATGGCGGCGCTGTCGGCCGTCGCCGACCTGGCGCTTCCCGATGGATGGATCGGCGCAGGCTTCGTGCGCGACGCTGTGTGGAATCACCTGCACGGCCTTTCGGGCGCTCTCCCCGCCGGCGACACAGACGTGTTGTGGTTCGATACGGAAGCGGCGGACGAAGCTGTCGATCGGGCTCTTGAGGAGAGGTTGAGGGCGGCGCTGCCGTGCTTCGACTGGTCGGTGAAGAATCAGGCGCGGATGCATGCGCGCAACGGTGATGCGCCCTATGTCTCGGTGGCCGACGCCATGACGCACTGGCCTGAAACGGCGACGGCGGTTGCGGCAAGGCTCGTTGCAGGGGGTGTCGAGATCAGCGCGCCGCTGGGCCTCGACGACCTGTTCGCCATGCGATTGCGGCCGACGCTTTCCTTCACGGGAAGAAAGCATGCGATCTTCCGGCAAAGGCTCGCATCGAAGCGCTGGGTCGAACGCTACCCGATGCTGACGATCGTCCGGCCCTGACCGGAACAAAGAAAAGCCCGCGCCCGAAGGCGCGGGCCGATCGCCCCTTTATGCGCCGGGTCTTCCTAGAACGGGACCCAGTTCTGCTTTTTGCGGAACTTCATATAACCGACGTTCGCGCCGAGCCGCGCGCCGACGCCGACGCGGATCGGGATCAGCACAACGTCGCCGCGGCGGAGATAGGAGGCGTTGAAGCCGCCGATCAGATAGGCCGCGCCTTCGCCTGCGGGATAGCGCTTGTAGAGGTCGTTGGTGTCGAACAGGTTGTAGACGAGGACGAAGGTATTCCCGGCGTTGGCGCCTGCGTCGAAGCCGACCGAGGGGCCGGTCCAATATGCGGGCATCTCGCCTTCGACCTTGTGGAACAGCGTTCCCGAGCCATAGCGCACGCCGAGAACGAGCGCCCCGCCGGCTTCGCGGCCGACGATATAGGCATTGGGCTCGCCCTGCTTCTTGAGGATGTCTTCGATCAGTCCGGCGAGCCCTTGCGCACCCTTGCCGAACACGCCCTCGGCCGCACCGATCAGGTCATCCTTCTTGTACGTGGTACCCGGCGAGGCGGTATTGACGACCGTATCGGTCGACGTCGCGGTAGCGCCGGTATCGGGGGTCGTCGAATATTGCTGGTCGCCGGTGGCAAGGTCGCTGTCGAGCGTCGAATCGCTGCTCGCCGGAGGCGGGGGCGGCACGGGCGCCGGATTGTCGAGATCGGAGTCGATCGCGGTGTTCGGATCGACCGAGGTCATTTGCGCGCTCGCGGCGACGGGCGAGAAGATCAGGCCGAACGACGCAAAGGCCGTTACGGCGAAGGTGGTGAGCGTCTTGCGCATATTTCCCCCAAATTGGTCGGCGCAACGCGCGCCACGCGAGTTAACCATGACTCCTTCCATGAATCGCGGGCAATGAACGGGCGATGACCTGAGTCGATTTTGCGCCAGACCGAATCATTTTCGCCACGAATGACGCAAAAGAAGGTCAAACAGGGGCAATGTTTGGCGTTGCGGGGCGCGAAACGCATGGCTATAGCGACCCGCCTAAGGCCAGCCCGTCGTTAGCGCGATGGACCATGCGGAGACGTGGGTGAGTGGCTGAAACCAACGGTTTGCTAAACCGTCGTACTGGTAAATCCGGTACCGAGGGTTCGAATCCCTCCGTCTCCGCCACCTTCTTTCCCGTTTCATATTTTCGCCGCGCCCCGTTGCGGCGCGCCCGCGCCATGCCTCGGGCCGGTGAAGGATCAATGATGGAACGCGATTCGGACACAGCCGCCCTCGGGCTCGATTTCGGCACGACGAACACCGTCGTGGCGAAGGCCGATCGCGCGGGGACAACCGAACTCGTCGAATTCGGCGCGGCGTGCGCGGGGAGCGAGGTGTTCCGATCGGCGCTCTGCTTCTGGGAAGAGGAACGCGCATGGCAGGGCATCGCGCACGAGGCGGGCCCGTGGGCGATCGACGAATATCTTCAGTCCCCGCTCGACAGCCGCTTCGTCCAGTCCTTCAAGAGCGTCGCTGCAAGCCCGCTGTTCGAGCGGGCGCTGATCTTCAACAGGCCCTGTCGTTTCGAGGATCTCGGCCGCCTTTTCCTGCAGAAGCTGGTCGGGCATGCGGGCGGGATGCTGGACGACCGGCCGCGGCGGGTCGTCATCGGGAGGCCGGTCGAATATGCGGGCGCGCGCGCCGACGCCGCGCTTGCGCGCGAGCGTTACGACCGGATGTTCGAGGCATTCGGTACGGAACTCTATTATGTCTTCGAACCGCTGGGTGCCGCGCACAGCTATGCGTCTCGACTGTCTGCGCCGGCGACGATCCTGGTCGCCGACTTCGGCGGCGGGACAACCGACTTCTCGGTGGTGCGGATCGCCGAGCCCGGCGCGCCCCGCCGCTGTGTGCCTCTGGCCTCGTCGGGCATCGCGATAGCGGGCGACCAGTTCGACTATCGCATCGTGGACCGGCTGGTGCTGCCGCTGCTCGGCAAGGGAAGCCACTATCGTTCGTTCGAGAAGATACTCGAGATTCCCGGCGGCTATTTTGCCGAGTTCGGCAACTGGTCGCGCCTCGCGCTGATGCGCAATCGCCGCACGCTCGACGAACTTCGGCGATTGCAGCGCGATGCGGTGCATCCCGAACGGATCGAGCGGATGATCGGGTTGATCGAGCATGAGCAGGGTTTCCCGCTCTATGACGCCGTGGGGCGGCTCAAGCGCGCGCTTTCGGATGGCGAGGCAGCGGAATTTGCGTTCGACGGGGGCGGCGTCGAAATCCGGGCCGAGGTCAGGCGTGCAGACTTCGAGGGCTGGATCGCAGACGACCTCGGCCGCATCGAAAGCGCGATGGACGACGCTCTCGCAAGGGCAGGGATTGCGACCGGCGAGGTCGATCGTGTCTTCCTGACCGGCGGTTCCTCGCTGATTCCCGCGATCCGCGCGATTTTCGATCGTCGCTTCGGCTCCGAGCGGATCGCCACGGGTGGCGAACTGACCTCGATCGCACACGGGCTTGCGCTGATCGGCAGAGAGGAGAATCCTGCCGAATGGGCGAGCTGATCCCGTCCGGTGGAGATGAAGAAAAGTCCCCCAAAATACTGCGAAATTTATTGTAATTGAGAATCGTTCTCGATAATGGCGGGCATCTTTTCAGAGTAGATCCGTTCAGATGCATGCACCCCAGACCCAGCGACCGGCCACGAGGAAGAGCCGCAAGGCCTTCTGGCTGAAGCAGCTGCATATGTGGCACTGGATGAGTTCAGCGATCAGCCTGATCGGACTGGTCCTGTTCGCGATTACCGGCTTCACGCTCAACCATGCAGCCGACATCGAAGGCTCGCCGGTCATTACCCAGAAGGCGGCGCAGATGCCGCCCGCAATTCTCGGAAAGCTCGGCGCCGATCCGGCGGGCGGCAAGGGCAGGCTGCCTCAGCCCGTCGCGACGTGGGTCGAGGGTCATTTTCCGGTCAAGGCGAACGGCGAGGCCGAATGGTCGGCCGACGAAGTCTATCTGCCGGCGCCGCGCCCCGGCGGCGACGCGTGGGTCGCGATCGACCGCGCGACCGGCGACGTGACGAGCGAGATCACCGACCGCGGCTGGATTTCCTATCTCAATGACCTTCACAAGGGCCGCAATTCGGGCGGTGAGTGGAGTCTGTTCATCGACATCTTTGCATTTGCCTGTCTGGTCTTCGCGATCACGGGCCTGTTCCTGCTCTGGCTGCATTCGGCGAAGCGCAAGAGCACCTGGCCGCTCGTCGGCGCGGGGCTTGTCCTTCCCGCGGCCGTCGCGATCATCTTCATCCACTAGGGAGACTTTCATGCCGTCCACTTCGCGAACGATCCTGATCGGCGGAACGCTGAGCGCCGCGCTGACCGCGCCCGTCATGGCGGCCGCGGCGCCTGCGACGATGGACGTGACGATCACGATCCCGCAGCTGAAGGTCGCCGAATATCACCGGCCCTATGTTGCGATCTGGGTCGAAAAGGCCGGGGCGCCCGCAAAGACGGTCGCGGTCTGGTACGACTATGACATGAAGAATAACGAGGGCACCAAATGGCTTCGCGATGTCCGCCAGTGGTGGCGCGCCGCGGGCCGCACGATGACCTTCCCCGCGAACGGCATCACCGGCGCGACGCGCGCGCCGGGCGCCCAGAAAATCTCGTTCAGCCGCGCCCAGCTCGGGGCGACCGCCGCGGGCGAATATACGCTCGTGATCGAAGCCGCGCGCGAAGTCGGCGGTCGCGAACTGCTGCGCATTCCGTTCACTTGGCCGGCGAAGGCGGGAGCAGGCGGACGCGCTGCGGGCAAGACCGAACTCGGCGCCGTCACCGTCGCCTTCCGCTGATCAATCGAAAGGACAGGGCAATGAAAAAGCAGATTCTCGGACTGGTCGCGACGGTTGCGCTCGCTGCGATGGCGGTCGTTCCGGCGAGCGCGCACCGCCAGTGGATGATGCCGTCGTCGACGGTGCTTTCGGGCGACGATGTGTGGGTGACGGTCGACGCGGCGGTGTCGAACGATCTCTTCTACTTCGAGCATCAGCCGCTGCGTCTCGACACTATGAAGGCTTGGGCTCCCGATGGTACCGAGGTGCAGCTGGAGAACAAGGCGACCGGCCGCTATCGCAGCACGTTCGACGTCCATCTGACGCAGAAGGGCACCTATCGCATCGCGTCGGTGTCGGACGGACTGATGGGCAGCTATGACCTGAACGGCAAGACCGAGCGCCTGCCGCGCGGCACGACCGCTGCGAACCTGGCCGAGCGGATCCCCGCCGGCGCGACCAATGTGAAGACCGCCGAGGCGAACAACCGTAACGAGATTTTCGTGACGGTCGGCGAACCGACGACGACGCTGTTCAAGCCGGTCGGCAAGGGGATCGAGCTGGTGCCGGTAACGCATCCGAACGACCTGATTGCGGGCGAGGCGGCGACCTTCCAGTTCCTGCTCGACGGCAAGCCCGCGGCCGATCTGCCGGTGACGGTGATTCCCGGCGGCATCCGCTATCGCGACCAGCTCGGCGAGCAGCATCTCAAGACCGGTGCCGACGGCAAGGTGGAGGTGACCTGGCCCGAGGCCGGCATGTACTGGCTGAACGTCACGACGCCGCAAGCCGGTGAAGCGGCCGAGGGCACTCCGCCGCCGATCGCGCGTCGCGCAAGCTATGTCACCACGCTCGAGGTGCTCGCGCCCTGAGCGACCGCATATTGATCCCGCGCGCGTTGACGCCCGCCGCATTTGCGGCGCGCGTCGCGGACGCGGGCATCCGGAGCTTCGCCGGCGAGACCATGGGAACGAGCTGGTCGCTGCACGCCGTGTCCGCGCCGTCGGACGCGGCTGTCGGCGTTCAGGCGGCGCTAGATCTGGTGGTCGCACAGATGAGCCAGTGGGAGCCGACGTCGAATCTTTCGCGTTTCAACGGCTCGCCGGCGGGCGAATGGCATGCGGTACCGCCCGAACTCGCTCATGTTGTCGCTGCCGCGCTGGAAATTGCCCGAGCGAGCGGCGGGGCCTTCGATCCCTCGCTCGGCGAACTGACCGAACGCTGGGGTTTCGGCAGCGCGGGGCCGGTCGAGGCACCACCCGATGACGGCCCCTGTGCGAGACACGCCGTCGAGATCGACTGCGACGGATTCCGCATCCGTCGCGGCGAAGGCGCGGTGCTCGATCTGTCGGGAATCGCCAAGGGCTATGGTGCCGATCTCGCCGCCGAATGGCTGCTCGGGCAAGGCATGCGGCACTTCCTGATCGAAGTCGGCGGCGAATTGCGCGGCGAGGGCGTGCGTCCCGACGGCCAGCCGTGGTGGGTCGATGTAGAGATGCCGCCGACATCGTCGATCCGCCCTTGGCGAATCGCGCTCCACGACCTGTCCGTCGCGACGTCCGGCAACTATCGCCGGGGCCTTGTCGCGGACGGGCACCATTATTCGCACAGCTTCGACCCACGGACCGGACGACCGATCGTCAATGGGGTGTCGTCCACGACCGTGCTCCACCGTAGTTGCATGATGGCTGACGGCTGGGCGACGGCGCTGACCGTTCTTGGTCCTGACGAATCGATCGCGCTGGCCGACGCACAAGGGCTCGCGGCGTCCATGGTCGTCGGCGACCGTGAATTCGTCTCGCGCGAGTGGCGCGCGATGCTAGCTTAGGCGTCGGCCCAGCGCCGCAGCAGATTGTGGTAGACGCCGGTCAGGCGGACCACCGTTGCATCGCCCTGACCCAGCGTCATTGCGGCGCCCTGTACGCCCATATCCAGGTCGAAGAGCAGGTTGCGCTGCCCCTGATCGCGGATCATCGACTGAATCCACATGAAGCTCGCGACACGCGTGCCCGAGGTCACCGGCTCGACGCGGTGCACGGTGGTGGACGGATAGAGGACCATATGGCCCGCGGGCAGCTTCAGCCCTGGTGCTTCGGCGAAGCCCTCGACGACGAGCCCGCCCCCTTTGTAACCGTCGGGGTCTGTAAGGAAGAGCGTCGCTGACAGGTCGGCGCGCATGCGGAAGTCGCTCCCGCGGCGCATACGGATCGCATTGTCGATGTGATCGCCGAACGCTTCGCCGCCCGCATAGCGGTTGAAATAGGGCGGATAGATTTTGAGCGGGAGAGCAGCCGCGATGAACAGCGGCGTGCGGCCGAGTGCATCGAGCACGAAACGGCCTGCCTCCGCGGCGGCCTCTCCGAATTCTGGAAGTTGCTGGTTGCGCTTCGCAAGCGCGGCCTGCGGCCCCGATGTCTCGTTGCCGTCGATCCAGTCGGCAGCGTCGAGAATGGCGCGGAGCCTGGTAACGCCTGCGGCGTCGAGCACGTCGGGAATGATGCGGATCATGGAGCCGCTTCTAGGCCGAAATGGGCGGGAACGGCAATCGCCGCGCCCGCCCGTCCGGATCAGAAGTTGTAGAAGAGGCTGAACACCGCCGAGCGTGCGTCGCCGGGCGTGGCCCAGCCGCCCGAAACGGCGCCCGTCGTCGCATTCACATTGTTGCGGACGCCGGTGTAATAGTCCTCGTTCGTCAGGTTCGTGACGTTGAGCTGCGCCACGAGGCCGTTCTTGAAATCATACGACACGAACGCGCGGTGGATCAGATAGTCGTCCACCATGAACTGGGTACGCTGCAGCAGATTGCGCTGGTTGGTCGCGAACTTGCCCTGATAGGTGATGCCGTAGCCCACCTGCAGACCGAACGGGAAGACGTAGGTGGTGAACAGGCTGCCCGAATGCTTCGGGGTCTGGACCAGCCGATCGCCGCGCTGCGGATCGGGGATCGCGGCGCTGTTGGCGCAACCCGTCGCTCCGGGCGTCGCGAGGCAGAAGTCCGAGACGCTCTGGCGCACTTCGCTGTCGAGATAGGTGTAGTTCGCGAAAATG